>PJTT01000209.1_pt1 | contig 84276 bp, 89 predicted proteins | sample 1512261 | NCBI WGS metagenome assembly PJTT01 (sample SAMN08177685, study PRJNA422409) | Soil metagenome, whole genome shotgun sequencing project. | isolation source: Soil (2) enriched on wood chips | place: USA: Madison | collected 2015-01-15 | reverse complement strand
ACCTATTACAAAGGATACACCGAAAATTATGAACGCAGGATAGTAGAGCATAATGAAGGACTATCCAGGTTCACATCGTCAAAAGTGCCATGGATATTAGTTTACATTGAAGAACATCCTGATAAAAAATCTGCACTCATAAGGGAAAAAAAATTAAAAAAATGTAAGAAGGAGTATTTTGAGTGGTTGATAACACAGCCTTCCAATTTATTAAAATAATGGACCTGTCACGGTCCCGGCTCAGCCGGGACGGGTTCGAGTCCCGTCCGGTCCGCAAAAAGGCTCTGAGAAATCAGAGCCTTTTGCTTTACAACCTAAAAATACACCCCTACAGATGCCGCACTATGTTTACATTATCAAAAGCTCGAAAGACGGCACCTATTACAAAGGATACACCGAAAATTATGAACGCAGGATAGTAGAGCATAATGAAGGACTATCCAGGTTCACATCGTCAAAAGTGCCATGGATATTAGTTTACATTGAAGAACATCCCGATAAAAAATCCGCACTCATAAGGGAGAAAAAATTAAAAAAATGTAAGAAGGAGTATTTTGAGTGGTTGATCACACAACCTTCCAATTTATTAAAATAATGGACCTGTCACGGTCCCGGCTCAGCCGGGACGGGTTCGAGTCCCGCCCGGTCCGCAAAAAGGCGCTGAGAAATCGGAGCCTTTTGCTTTTACAGCTTGTTAAAATCACCAAATATTTACTAAGATCGGCGAATTAAAAAATCGATACCGCTACATTTGCAGGCCTAAAAAGAATGAACATTGAGAAGATCTATCATATTCCTTTGCCTGGCTTTGGTTTTTGTTTCCTGTAAATCAGGATCCTCCAATTCCTCACCTTCCCAGGACGATTCAAGTGCGACAGATATTACACTTGCCGCCCCCGAAAAATTAAAGGATGGCGAACTGGCTACGTATCAGGCCCGGTTAAATGAACTTTTCGACAAACAGCTGATCAACCGCAATTTCAACGGTGCTATATTAGTGGCGAAAGGCGGCAATATTCTTTATGAAAAATATGTGGGCTTTACCGATCCCAAAGCAAAGATCACCCCCATTACGGACAGTTCTTCTTTTCACCTGGCCTCTACCAGTAAACCATTCACAGGGGTGACTATCTTAAAATTGATTCAGCAGGGAAAAGTACATCTAACAGACGATCTTATACAATACTTCCCTGGCTTCCCCTACCCCGGTGTTACAGTAAAAGATCTGCTCAGTCATCGTAGTGGCTTACCCAACTACCTGTATTTTATGGAGGACAAAGAAAAATGGCCGGCCAAACAGATGGTCACCAATACTGATGTACTCAACTTCCTGGTACAATACAAACCCAACCTGAGCTACCGAACCGGCAGCCGCTTCAGCTATTGCAATACCAACTATGTACTGTTGGCCCTGATCATCGAAAAAGTAACAGGTAAGTCTTATCCGCAATACCTGAGTGAAACCATTTTCAAACCTCTGGGAATGGAGCATACATTTGTTTATACACCAACGGATAGTGGTCGCGTGATGATGTCATATAAACCTTCAGGCGTTTTGTGGGACCAGGATATTTTTGATCATACTTATGGTGATAAAAATATTTATAGCACGCCGCGCGATATGATGAAGTGGGATGCAGCTTTATACAATGACGCATTCATTAGTCAAACTTTGCTGGACTCAGCCTATCAGCCGCTCAGCAACGAAACGCCTTCCACACATAACTACGGCTTAGGGTGGCGCCTGCTTAATTTACCTAACGGCAAAAAAGTGATCTACCACAACGGTAAATGGCATGGCTTCAGTCCCGCATTTGCGAGATTAACTAGCGAAAAAGCGGTGATTATCATTTTAGGCAACCAATATAACAGTAGTATCTATAAAGCCGCCAAACTGGCTTATAATGCATTTGGCGACTATATGCAGAATGATACGCAGGCAGAAGAAGAGCCTACGATTACACCTATTCCACGCCCCATAGCAGTTGAAAAGAAAAAAACGGCTCCGTCTCAGGCCCAAAAAGTAAAGGAGGCTCCCAAAAAGACAAACAAGGTAAAGCCGGAATCTCAACCAAAAGTTACGGCCAAACCCAAAACAACACCCAAAGCAAAAGCAACTACAGCTAAACCGGTAATTAAAACAACAAAAACGGTAAAGCCGGCTGCTAAAAAACAAACGTCCACAACATCCAAAAAGACGGAATCTGTTAAGAAGAAAAAAAGCTAGCTTCATCAGCATCAGATTGGCAGTAAGCATTATAAGCCTTTAATTATCTTTAGTGCTCAATTTAAGCCATGAAGTTACTCAACACCTCACAAATCAGGGAGTGGGATCAGTACACCATTCAGCAGGAACGGATAAGCTCTATCAACCTAATGGAGAGAGCTGCGTCTGCCTGTGCAGATTGGATCCGGGAGCATTTTTACGGTCATTCGTTTGATTTTTTTTGCGGCATAGGCAATAATGGAGGTGATGGATTGGCAATTGCCAGGCTATTAACAAATATGGGCATTCGGGGAAGGGTATTTATTGTAAATACCGGCGGTAAAAAAACCGCAGATTTCCTAACTAATCTTGACAGACTAAAGACCACCCGGGCTACAGACCTTATTGAATTAAACCCTGGCGCACCGCTCCCTGCACTCTCTTCACCCAGTATCATAATCGATGCCTTACTAGGCACAGGCTTAAACAGGCCGATAGAAGGGTTTACAGGAGAGATCATCAATTACATCAATAGCCTGCCCAACCAGGTTGTTGCCATTGATATGCCTTCCGGACTGCAAAGCGATGCCGATTCAGGCGCCGCGCCTATTATCGAAGCAGAACATACGCTAACCTTTCAAAACTTCAAGCTCGGCTTACTGATGCCTGCCAATGAGGTGTATTTTGGACAAGTTCATGTGCTGGATATAGGCCTGGATCCAGGTTACCTGGCAACTGTAGAGTCCAGGTACGAATTAATAGACAAACTGCTGTTTCATTCTTTTTATAAGCCACGAAAAAATTATGCCCATAAAGGAAACTTTGGGCATGCCCTGATCATAGCAGGAAGCTATGGAAAAATGGGCGCGGCAGTACTAAGCACCAAAGCCTGCCTTCGAAGCGGCACAGGATTGGTAAGCGCCCATATACCCGGAGAGGGTGTTTACATTATGCAGACGAGTGCACCTGAAGCTATGTGTAATGCAGATCATGATGCCCAAATTATATCGGAGATCGGCTATCCCCTGGATCGATATTCAGCGATCGGTGCAGGCCCGGGCATAGGTCTTCATCTCTCCACGCAAGGGTTACTGCAATTTGTTCTAAGCAAATACAAAAAACCGTTGGTGCTGGATGCCGACGCGCTGAATATCCTGTCTGAAAATAAAAGCTGGCTAAACCTTATTCCGGAAAACAGCATTATAACACCCCACCCTAAAGAATTCAGTCGTCTTTTCGGGGAACAATCTAACAACTTCGAAAGAATTGAGATAGCGCTCCAACAGGCAGCCCTCTTGAAGATCATTATCGTTCTAAAGGGCCATCGCACATTTATCGCCACACCGGACGGCAAAGGTTACTTTAATACCACCGGCAACTCTGGTATGGCCACCGGTGGCAGTGGCGACGTGCTTACGGGCATTATCACCGGGTTACTGGCCCAGCAGTACGCACCCATTGAAGCAGCAATAATGGGCGTTTCCCTTCATGGACTAGCGGGTGATAAAGCAGCAGCCCGATATGGAATGGAAGCCATGATTGCCGGCGACATTATAGAGCACCTCAAGTTTATTGATACAGACTAAGCTAACCTAATATGCATTTTATGCAACATTGTTGCATTTTTAATTTTATCGGCTATCTTTGCCTAAAAGATAGTTATGGAAGATTTCGATGTGATTATAATCGGGGGCAGCTATGCGGGCCTTTCTGCAGCCATGGCCCTGGGCCGTTCTCTCCGCAAGGTTCTGATAATTGATGGTGGCATTCCCTGCAACAGGCAAACACCTCATTCTCATAATTTTTTAACGCGGGATGGTGACACGCCACAAGCAATATCAATCATTGCCAGGGAACAGGTGCTTCGTTATAAAACGGTGCAGTTTATTGAAGACATTGCCGTAAACGCCAGGCAGCTGGAAAAAGGTTTTGAAATATCCACGCAAAAAGGGCCGGCTTATACGACTAATAAGCTCGTTATAGCTTCCGGGATCAAAGACATACATCCCGATATTATGGGATTTTCCGAATGCTGGGGCATATCGGTCATTCATTGCCCCTACTGCCACGGCTACGAATTTCGGCATAAAAAAACAGCGATTATAGCCAATGGAGAAAGAGCTGCACACCTGGCTATGCTAGTAAGCAATCTAACCAACCAATTAACCATTTTAACTAATGGTGTTGCAGCATTTGAAGCTGAACAGTTACAAAAATTCAGAGATCGCGATATTACCATTACCGAAAACAAGATTACCGAAATACTGCATACCAACGGACATGTGCAACAAATATCTTTCGAAGATGCTAGCATCCAGTCTTTTGATGCAGTATATGCGGCTATTCCATTTATCCAGCATTCTGACCTGCCCACACAACTGCGATGCGAATTAACTGAACAGGGACATATCAAAACAGATAGCTTTCAAAAAACTACAACACCAGGGGTTTTCGCCTGTGGCGATGGAGCTTCTCCCATGCGTTCAATTGCCAACGCAGTGTATAGCGGTAACATGGCCGGAAGTATGATTAATGCTGAGTTATGTAAAGAGCAGTTTTAAAATGCCTGTCCCCATCAGCTTTAACAACATCAATTCAAAAACAGAATCATCATCAAAAACTATAAAAGCACACTAACAAATAGATTTTATTTATAGCATTATTTATAATTACAATACTGTTTTAAGCCTGAATTCTTTGATGTGATGAATGGATGAGATACTTTTGCACGGTCAACGATTTGCCGCCATAATGAGAAGATCATTATTGATTTTTAATTTATAAAACTTATACAATGGCATTAACAGGCAAAAAAGCGCCTCACTTCACTTCCGGCGCAGTAATCAATGGCGAAGAGATCGTAGACAATTTTTCATTAGACCAATACCTGGGCAAAAAACATGTGATCCTGTTTTTCTATCCCAAGGATTTCACTTTTGTTTGTCCTACTGAAATTCATGCCTTCCAGGAGAAACTGGCTGAATTTGAGAAAAGAAATGCAGTGGTAATTGGCTGCTCAACCGATACAGAAGAGACACACCTGGCATGGTTGACTACAGCAAAAGAAAACGGCGGCATTGAAGGCGTTACCTACCCTATTATCGCTGATGCAGCTAAAACTATTTCCATGAACTATGGCGTATTGGCGGGCGAATATTCATTTAACAACGACACCAGACAATGGTCTTTTAGCGGTGCGCCCGTAGCATTTCGTGGCACTTTCCTGATCGACAAAGAAGGTATTGTACGCCACGAATCGATCAATGATTTACCATTGGGCCGCAATATCGATGAATACCTTCGGTTGCTGGATGCTCAGTTACACGTAGAGCAATATGGTGAAGTTTGTCCTGCTAACTGGGAAGAAGGTGAAGCAGCTATGAAAGCTACCAACGAAGGCGTATCTGAATATTTTTCAAGAAACTAAAAGACGATTTATGTTAATAGAACTGGAACAGGATAACCTGGAAGAAATAGTAGCGCAGCATCCCAAAGTAGTGGTGCAGTATTCAGCCGGATGGTGCGGTAACTGCCGCTTAATGAAACCGAAGTTTAAAAGACTTTCGGGTGAAAACGAATCAACCATATTTGTGATTGCCGACGCAGAAAAATTTCCTTTAAGCCGGAAGCTGGCTGCAGTAAACAATCTGCCCACTTTTGCCGGCTTCAATAACGGAGCATTGGTAAACCAGGTACAAACGAATAAAGAAGACCAATTAAAAAACCTGATCAATGAAGTTACCAGTAATTAGACAGATACAACGGAACTGCTCTGCAGCACAAATTGAAAATGCAATTGCGGTACTGGAAAGCATTAGCGAAGCATCTTCTATTAAAGAAGAAGAGTTAGATATAATTGGAGAACTGATCTCTAATTGCTGCGGTGCATTAGAAGTGCAAGAGATGGTTGCCGCCGGAGAGACCGAGAAGGACGCCCTAAATGGCTTCATGAAGAAGGTAATGGGCTCTATAGATCAATAAACTTCTTTCTGAATATACTTCACAGCCTGCATTCCGGTGCAGGCTGTTTTATTTTACACCATTAAGCCAGATAAGCACCTGTAATTGCATCACCTTCAGACTCTACAATGATATGCTCCTGCAAAGTAGTTGCCAGCGACAACCCCTTATAGTTGGCACTGATAGGAAACTGCGTATGAGACCGTTCTACCAATACCAGTGTCTGTATCTTCTTGGGATGAAATGCCAGGAAGGGTTTAATCGCATAAAGAAGGGTTTTACCACTATTGGTTACATCATCCATAATAATAACTACCTTATTATTAAAATCACTCTTTACGCTGAGCTCAATTTCAGCTGGCTTTGTCTTATCAAATTTTATAGTAAGTAGTTCCACTTTTACATCAGCAAATTTCTTCACCAGCTTTTGCAGTTTTTTTGCCAGCAAAACACCTTTCTCGTCTATCCCTGCAAAAACCAACTCCGTTTCTTCTATATTATTTTCAATGATCTCCAGCGCTAAGCGATTTAACTTCTTTTCTATAATATCACTTTGTAAAATATATCTTTTTTCCTTTGCCATTTTTTCATTTTAATTATTTCAAAACCTGCTTTTCGTTGAAGAATCTTGCTGCACAGAAGCTTCAAACCGGAACCACCACTTACCGCTACGTATGCCTGTCCTTAATCTTCATCAACAAAAATATAAATACTCATCAACATGGCGTAAATTAGCGATAAAGTTGTTTAAACGTTCTTATTCGTACAGAAAATACTGTAGCTGAAGTGTATTATATTGATGTATGCCGTTCAGCGAACAAATCCGGCACATTGTATGCACTAACAGGAAAGATGTTTAGGAAAATCAGATAATACGGCGCTCTTTGTCCATATGCTGAGTTTAAACAAATGAATAACAAATGGATCTGCCATGGAAATAATACAACAAATTCTTTTCGCATTACTCTTGCTGGCTACCCTGTTTCTCTTTTCAGGAAAAGCATTGCAGATACGCCGCAACATCAACCTGGGGCGTGAAGAAGAAATAAATGACCAGAAAGCGCAGCGCTGGAACAATGTAATGTTGCTGGCGCTGGGACAAAAAAAAATGTTTCGGAATCCGCTGGTAGGCATACTGCACTTTTTTGTATACGCAGGGTTTATTATTATCAATATTGAAGTTTTGGAAATTGTGCTGGATGGATTATTCGGCACGCACCGGCTTTTTGCAGGCGCCTTAGGAGGATTCTACACGTTCCTTATTAATGCTTTCGAAGTACTGGCTTTTTTGGTAATTGTAGCTTGTATGGTATTTTTGATCAGGAGAAATATTATACGTTTAAAACGGTTTACCAGCAAAGACCTCAATGGCTGGCCCAGGAGCGATGCCAACTATATTTTAATTACTGAAATTGTTCTGATGTGTTTGTTTTTAACCATGAATGCATCAGATACCTTATTACAGGTACGCGGTGCAGAAGATTACGCAGCTGCGAACACCGGTAATTTTGTTATTTCCCAGTTTCTGCAACCCTGGCTGGATCCTTTGAATAATGCGACACTGAGTTTCGTTGAAAGACTTTGCTGGTGGCTGCATATAGCCGGCATTTTTGCCTTCTTAAATTACCTTCCTTATTCCAAGCACCTCCATATTATACTGGCTTTTCCTAATGCCTATTACAATCGCTTAGAACCGATGGGTAAAATGGAGAACATGCCCGCCGTTCAAAACGAAGTATTGTACGCCATGCAACCCGAACTTGCTCCCGCCGATGCTGCCCCTCCCACCAAGTTTGGCGCGAAAGATATAATGGATCTTAGCTGGAAAAACCTGCTGGACGCTTATTCCTGCACGGAGTGTGGCCGCTGTTCTGCCGCCTGCCCGGCTAACATGACAGGTAAGAAATTATCTCCCAGGAAAATAATGATGGACACCCGGGACCGGGCTGAAGAAGTAGGAAATAATATCAAGGCTAACAAAGAATTTAAGGATGATGGCAAAAGCCTGTTGCACGATTATATAACGACGGAAGAACTAAGAGCTTGCACCACTTGTAACGCCTGCGTGCAGGAATGCCCGGTAAGCATTAACCCGCTGGATATTATTCTGCAATTGCGCCGCCAGTTAGTAATGGAAGAAAGTAATGCGCCGCAGGAATGGAATACCATGTTCAGCAATGTAGAAAACAATTTCGCCCCGTGGAAATTCAGTCCGGATGACCGGGACAAGTGGGTGGAAACAGTTTAGTAAATTTAAGATGCCTATGCAAGGCTATATGTAAAGCAGCCGCTAATGGCATCTTAAGTACACGACTAAATGGAGCATATTGAATAGTGTCGCGCTCTTGTTACTGTTAGCGTCAATATTAGCCGGTTCTTATAGTTTTCTTTACCCTGAACCCTTTGCTCTCGCGCCCCTGATAAAAAAGGTATAATGGAAAACGTTTTGCTTTATGTATATAGCAATATTGTTGGGGTCTGTTATATTCAGCATACTTACCTCACGCAAGCCTGATTTTGCAGGAACTTTTCTTATAACAACTTTTTCTTTACAGTTAATAGCAATAGTCGGCCTTGGTGTGTCGGGAGGTGTAGCATTCATAAATAAAAGAAGCGCGTTAAAGGACCTTTTATCAGAAACAGAAAAACAGGCAACCCTGATATTCAAACTGACTCCATCCGCTACATTTCCTATAGACTTCCCATTCTCAATAGCAATTACCTGAAACGGGATAGTATTATGGCAAACTATGGCATTTATCACACTCCCATTGGTGTAATCGAACCAATTTCGGAAGTAAGAGATCGATACTACGATCGACTGACCCAAAATCATCTTGATCAAAGAAATGGTAAAGACTGGAAGGTTAAAATGCAAAAAGAACCAGACGTGTATTCTTTGCCTTAAAACGACCTAACCTGCTAATGAGTAGTATGATCTTCTCTTTTTTCCTCCTCATCATGTATCTTTTCTACTACACTTTTCTTTTTAATGAACATCCGCCACATTTGAACGAATGCGGTGATCACGAAAATACCAGCGATTACATAGTTCATTACAGATTGGTTATTCTGAATTTTTGAAGCGATAAGCCGGCCACCGAAAATAAACAGGCTATTCCCGATCAATGTTCCAATACCAATACCTATTGTATAAAAATTAAAATGATGCTTATTAGGCAGCAGTACTTTTTTGGTAAAAAGAACCGTGCTCCAGCCAAACCAGAAAGGTATTTGCATGGGATTTACAGCGCCCATGGTCATGCCCAATATATAGGCAGGTAAGTTACTGTTAAGAATAATGTTTTTGTTTTCGTGCGGGTGGGCAGCTGCAATAAAACTGGTCACGGCAAGCGCTATAACAATTAACAGCGTCAACCATTCCAGCATCTTAAAGATCTTTTCCTGCTTTCTAACCCAATCCATTGCCAGCAATGATATCCGCACATAAATCATTTCGGCAGTAAGTGCTCCCAAAGAAAATAACATGGCATTGCGTACAGACTCTGTTATGGCAATCTGCATAGCCGCTATATTAAGCGTGCCCAGCGGCAAAGTGCCGAGGAAGCTCACTAACATTCCCGTAAAAAATATCCGGAGTGTACCTTTCATCAGCAAGTATTAAGCATTTTTACCTTGTAACATAGGTACAAAAGAGAAATTATCAAAATATTCTACTTCTATTCCCTGCTCCAGCTTCGTTACCCTGCGCATTTGTTGCGTTGTTCCGGTATTCACAGGTATCACCATTTTCCCTCCCACTTTCATTTGTTCAATAAGCCTGGGAGGTATCTCGGGCGCCGCTGCTGTAACAATTACTTTATCAAAAGGACCGTAGGTAGGTAGTCCCTGGAATCCATCTCCGTAAAAAAACTTAATATTGGGATATTGCCGCAGGTAAGCAAATAGCTTATTTTCATCAAACAGCTTTTTCTGGCGTTCAATGGTAAATACTTTAGCGCCTAAAGCGGCCAACACAACCGCCTGGTAAGCACTGCCCGTACCAATCTCCAACACTTTATCATTCTTTTGAATTTGAAGCAGTTCAGTTTGATAAGCGACAGTGTAAGGTTGGGATATCGTTTGTCCCTCCCCTATAGGAAATGCTTTATCGACATAAGCAACATCTAAAAACGCAGAATCAAGAAAAAAATGCCTGGGTACACTATTGATGGCTTCCAACACGTTGTCATCTTTAATACCTTTCTCTCTAACGGTATCTACCAGCTTCTTTCTAAGCCCTTTATGCCTGTAGCTATCTTCTGAACTGCGCCTCATGCCGCAAATGTAATTGATAGTTGATAAGATTACAAGTTGGAAGATTGAAAAGAAAATGTTACTGACAACATAAAATAAACCCAATTATAATTAACAATCAGCCATTTGTATTAGCTGTTTTCGCCCTAACTCTTTCAAATACTATATTTGCTGCCGATATGGCTAAAATAATTATCTTGGGTCCTGCGCATCCGCTTCGCGGTGGTGGAATGACGACTTTCAACCATCGCCTTGCCAAAGAATTTATTGCCCTGGGCCATAGCTGCTCTATTTATTCTTTTAGCCTTCAATATCCCGATTTTCTTTTCCCGGGCAAGTCTCAGTATACCGATGAGCCCGCGCCGGAAAATCTAACGATACATAGCGTAGTCAATTCTATTAACCCGATCAACTGGCTTAAAGTTGGGAATCGCCTGAAGCAAGAACGCGCTGATATCATTGTGGTGCGCTATTGGCTGCCATTAATGGGGCCTGCGCTGGGCACTATACTGAGACAGGTTAAAAAGAATAAGCATACGAGGATCATTTGTATTGCAGACAATATTATTCCGCACGAAAAAAGACCTGGCGACAAGCCCTTCACTCAATATTTCCTCAAAGCCTGCGATGGCTTTGTTACCATGAGCGAAAAAGTATTGAAGGACTTGAGAACTTTTACCACTCAAAAGCCTGCAGTAATGGTGCAGCACCCGCTATACGATAATTTCGGAGCGATCGTTTCAAAGGAAGCAGCCCGGCAACATCTGGATATTACGCCAACAGGTAAGATCATTTTATTTTTCGGGTTCATCAGGAAATATAAGGGCCTGGATATATTACTTCAGGCAGTTCAACAGCTAAAATCTGAAATATCAGATTTTAAATTGTTGATTGCCGGTGAATTTTATGAAGATGAAAAAAGCTACCAGGAACTGATTGATGAACTGGGCGTCAGAGACCATTTGATCCTGAAAACGAATTTCATCGCAGATAATGAAGTAAAATACTATCTCTGCGCAGCTGATGTACTGGTGCAGCCTTATAAAAACGCCACGCAAAGCGGAGTAACTCCACTTGCTTACCATTTCGAGAAACCTATGATTGTAACAAATGTCGGTGGGCTACCGGCTCTTGTGCCGCACGGTAAATCGGGACTGGTTTGCGAGCCGGATCCTCGGTCGATCATGCTGGCCATAAAAGAGTTTTACGAATTAGGAGAAGATCATTTTATTCCACATCTTCGCAGCGAAAAACTAAAGTACAGCTGGAAGAATATAGTGGAAGCGATTATTACCTTGCAATAGTGTTTTGGTTTACATGTTTAAAAGTTGACAGACTTATCAACCTGTCAACTCATCAACTTATCAACAACGAACAATGATACACAGAAGTAAAGCGCCTTTAAGAATAGGTTTAGCTGGTGGGGGGACCGATGTGAGCCCTTATTGCGATGAATTCGGTGGCGCTATTCTAAATGCGACTATTTCGTTAAATGCCAACGCCACGATTGAACCTTTAGAAAATGACCAGATCATTTTAGAAGCTTTTGACAGGGATGAGGCCGCTACCTTTGACTGGAGCACAGCTTTACCAATTGACGGACATCTTGACTTGTTAAAGGGCGTATATAACCGTATTCAAAAAGACTATCCCTTTGAAAAAAGAGGATTTAAACTAAGTACTTTTGTGGATGCCCCGGCCGGATCGGGTTTAGGCACTTCGTCTACCCTTGTAGTAGCTATTGTGGGCGCTTTTACAGAAATGCTGCAGCTACCTTTAGGCGAATACGATATTGCTCATTATGCCTATGAAATAGAAAGAAGCGACCTGAAGCTGGCAGGTGGCCGGCAGGATCAATATGCGGCTACTTTTGGCGGATTCAATTTTATGGAGTTTTACGGTGAAGATAAGGTAATTGTAAACCCACTGCGCATCAGGCAACGTTACCTGGATGAGTTGGAGAATAATCTTTTGTTATACTACACCTCTACCAGCAGGGAGTCGGCCAAGATCATAGAAGAACAAAGTAAAAATGTAACAGAAAAGAAGCAAACCTCTATTGAAGCCATGCACCAGTTAAAACAGCAGGCACAGATGATGAAAGAAGCCTTGCTTAAAGGTCAGTTACATGAAATAGGTCATATATTGGATATCGGGTTTGAACAAAAGCGTAGAATGGCACAGGGCATCAACAACCAGCTGATAGACAATATTTACTTTGCAGCAAAAGAAGCCGGTGCTACAGGTGGCAAGATCAGCGGCGCCGGCGGCGGTGGTTTTATGATATTTTACTGTCCGGGCAATACAAAATATAAGGTACAGCAAACACTGGATCAATTTGGCGGTGTGAACCGAAATTATCAATTTACAAAACACGGACTAAAAACCTGGAGCGTATAAACCATGAGCAATCAAATAAAAGAATTAATACAGTCATCTATCAGTACCAAACAACAGGTACTCGAAAATACGGAACTCACTAATACAGTTAACCATATTATAGATCTGATTGTGACCGCATTTAAAAACGGCAACAGTGTTTACTTTTGTGGTAATGGTGGTAGTGCCGCAGATGCGCAACACCTGGCAGCAGAATTCAGTGGTCGTTTTTATAAAGACCGGCAGGCCCTGCCTGCAGAAGCACTACATTGCAACACTTCTTATCTAACAGCCGTAGCTAATGATTACAGCTTCGATCTTATATATGCACGCCTCATTCAAGGCCTGGGAAAACCGGGTGATATTCTGATCGGGCTGAGTACATCCGGCAATTCAAAAAACATTGTACAGGCTTTTGAAACTGCACGCGAAAAACAAATGACCACAATCGGTTTCACCGGCTTAAGCGGAGGATTAATGAAAGCCTTTAGCGATCAACTGGTAAACATACCTTCTCTTGATACGCCCAGAATCCAGGAGTGCCACATGCTGCTGGGTCATATTATTTGCCAGCTGGTAGAGGAGCAATATTTTGCTGAATAGTTTCGCCATTTGCTCCAACCTTCGAAATTCAAACTTGCACTATAATCTTTTACAAGCCAATATGAAGAAGCTTTCTATTCCATTGTTCCATGCAGCCCTATTGCTGGGTATTAGTACTGCTGCCTGTGCGGCAGACACAACGATAACCATCACCAAACCTTATTTGAACCTGCCTGTATCGCAAAAAGCAGACAGAAAACAAATGCAGTTTGAAATAGGTGGAAAGCAGGAGCGTTTTTTTAATATCCGGCTGGCGGATGCGGAACCAGAGTACTGGGTATTTTGTGATGTTACCCATCTCAAAGGAAAAAAGATCCATATAAAATACGATGGTAATACCTCAGGCATTAAGAAAATCTACCAGGATGATACTATCGCGGGACAGGATTCTTTGTATAAAGAAAAAAATCGTCCGCAATTTCATTTCACCACGCGCAGGGGCTGGATCAACGATCCCAATGGTCTCATTTATTTTGACGGAGAATATCACCTATTCTACCAACACAATCCGTACGAAAAAGAATGGGAAAATATGCACTGGGGACATGCAGTAAGCAATGACCTGGTGCACTGGAAAGAATTGCCACTGGCGTTAAGTCCCGATAGCCTGGGCACTATGTTTTCCGGTTCTACCGTAATGGATTATAAAAACAGTGCAGGATTTAATAAAGGCAACCAACCTGCGATGATCGCTGCTTACACCGCGGCGGCAGCTCAAAAGCAAACGCAGTGTATTGCTTACAGTCTTGACAAGGGCAGAACCTGGACCAAATATAAGGGTAACCCGGTTATCGACTCCAAAGAAAAATGGAATAGTGTAGATACCCGTGATCCGCGTGTATCCTGGTACGAACCGGGCAAACACTGGGTAATGGTTTTAAACGAAAGAGATGGACATTCTATTTACACCTCAACCAACTTAAAAGACTGGACCTACCAAAGCCATACGACCGGCTTCTGGGAATGCCCTGATCTTTTTGAATTACCGGTTGACAATAAGCAGTCACAAAAAAAATGGGTAATGTTAGGAGCCTCCAATTCCTATATGATCGGGAGCTTCGATGGCAAAAAATTTACTCCTGAATCTGGTAAGCATTATTTCTCAACAGGAACCATTTATGCTGCGCAAACTATTACCAACATACCAGATGCGGACGGAAGACGTATACAGATCGGATGGGGACGTGTGGCACATCCGGGTATGCCTTTCAATGGTATGATGTTGATGCCTACCGAGCTCACTTTAAAAACAACTAAGAATGGGGTAAGACTTTTCAGTAATCCTGTAAAAGAATATAACCAGCTTTTTGAGCCCCAAAACAAATGGACCAACATCAGCGCCCGGCAGGCTAATGATCATTTAAAGGCCTATAATGAAAAGGACAGGATTCGCATCAAAACCACCATTCACCTCTCTCATGCAACCAGCGCCGGCCTTAATTTATTTGGTCAGCGTATATTGGATTACGATATGAATAACAACTTCGTTAACGGCGTATTTTATTCGCCTGAAGATATGACGAGCATGGAGATATCGGCAGACATTTATATTGACAGAACTTCTATTGAAGTGTTTATTGATGGTGGCGCCTATTCCTACTCTATGGAGCGGAGAGCTTCAAAAGATAATAAGGAAGGGCTTCATTTCTGGGGAACTAATATCGAAGTGAAAAACCTTGAGGTGTTCGATGTAAAGTCTATATGGAATTAATCCAGTAATAAACAATGGTACTATCCAATATCAATACAAACGTTAACGGGACAGAACCTTCACGTGAAGCAATTATTTTAGCTGGCGGGCTGGGAACCAGGCTTCGATCTGCGGTTCCTGATCTGCCTAAATGCATGGCCCCTGTTGCGGGTCAGCCTTTCCTGTTTTACGTAGTGAACTACCTCCGCATGCAGGGCATCAAAAAAATAATTTTCAGCCTGGGCTATATGCATGAGGTTATACTGAATTGGTTGCAACAGGAATTCCCTACGCTTAACTATGATTACGTAGTAGAGGATGAACCTCTGGGAACAGGTGGCGCTATTCAACTCGCTCTTCAAAAAGCGCTAACCAACCATGTGTTTGTAGCCAATGGAGATACCCTATTCCGGTTTGATGTAGTTGCGATGCTTGACCAGCATTTTGAAAAGAATGTGGAGTGCACGCTGGCATTGAAACCCATGCAGCATTTTGAACGGTATGGTGTTGTTGAGATCAATGACCAGCAGCTCATTACTTCATTCAAAGAAAAACAATATTATGAATCGGGATTGATCAATGCAGGACTTTATCTCATCAATAAACAATCCTTTCTTGCGAGGAACTTTCCCGTTAAATTTTCTTTTGAAAAAGATTACCTGGAACAATTTGTTGACGATCCTATTTTCTCCGGGTTAAGCAGGGACGCTTATTTCATTGATATAGGGATTCCGGAAGATTACAACCGGGCTCAAGCAGAATTCAGTAAACCTGAGCTGGACCTTTCTGCAATTGATAAAAGCTGGACCTTATTTCTGGATAGAGATGGCGTGATCAATCATGACAATCCCGGGGGATATATTACTAATGCTGAGGAATTTCGATTTACAGACGGCTCGCCGAAACTTTTTGAGAAACTAACCGGCATGTTCGCACGCATTATTGTAGTAACCAATCAACGTGGAGTTGGACGAGGCATTATTCAATATGACGCCTTGCTGGCAATGAATGCCAAAATGCTGGAAGGAATAAAGGAGGCAAAAGGATCAATTGAAAAAATTTATTTCTGTACGGATATTGACAACACAGCGTTTGGCAGAAAACCTAACCCGGGCATGGCATGGCAGGCGTTACAGGATTTCCCGGATATAAAACCTGATAAATCCATCATCGTAGGAAACAGTTTGAGCGATATGAAATTTGGCCGTTACGCCGGGTTTTACACGGTCTTTGTGACCACGACCAATAAAACGGTTTCGCTCCCGCAGCCAGACATAGACCTGATGTTTGAAGATTTAAGTAGCTTTGCCGCATCTTTGAAATAAAACAGATCATCTCTAATGGTAATATTATTACAATGTAGTGACCGGGTAGGATTAGTGGCGGATATATCGGCAGTAATGGCGGCAGCCGGGTTGAACATCATTTCTATGAAGGAATTTGTGAACGTGGATGAGAACCGCTTTTACATCCGTTTAGAAATACAGGGAACTACTAATCCCGAACAATTACAACAACAGCTTAAAGCAAGATTACCTGAAGATACGGAGATCAGCATCAGGCCCTATGAAAAAAAGAAAGTAGCTATACTGGTAACAAAGGAGCACCATTGCCTGGGAGACATCCTGCTAAGAAACTATTTCAATACATTAGGTGCAGAGGTGCAGTGCGTAATTGGCAATTATGATACACTTGAAGCACTGACAAAAAAATTCGACATACCATTTCATTATATCAGCCACGAGGAAAAAGAAAAGCATACGTTTGAACACGAAATACAGGAGGCGCTTGCTGCCTATGAGTTTGATTATATCATATTAGCCAAATTCATGCGTATCCTTTCTCCTGAATTCAATTCAAAATTTGCATCCAGGATCATTAATATCCACCACTCCTTTTTACCGGCATTTATTGGCGCACACCCTTACAAACAGGCTTATGAGCGTGGAGTAAAACTAATTGGAGCTACTGCACATTTCGTTACGAATGTACTGGATGAGGGTCCTATCATTGCCCAACAAACCATACATGTCAACCATACACATTCTGTAAAAGACATGGTGCGCCTGGGAAGGGAGATCGAAAAATCTGTTCTAGCTAATGCACTGCAGTTGGTATTGCAGGATAAGGTGCTGGTATATCATAACAAAACCATTGTATTTGAAAATTGATCAACGCTTAAACATCTCTTATTTGTTAAGCAGGGCGTATAGATCCAGGCTGATAAACTGCCCGTTTTTTACTTCAGCATCCTGCATAGTTCCTTCCAACACAAAGTTCAGCTTCTGCATTACCTGCTTACAATTATTATTGGCAGTTTCTACCACAGCTTCTATGCGATGTATTCCCATTGAATAAAAAGCATGATTACAAATAAGCCGGGCGGCAGAGGTTATAATACCCCGCCCCCAGTAATCTGGCAACAGCCAAAAACCAATTTCAGCCTTTTGGTGGATTTCAGACAAGTTATTAAAACCGCAGGCTCCAAAGAAAACGCTACCATCCGGCGAACCAATTGCCCACCACATACCGCTCCCATTTTCTTCCAGCTGCTTATACCAATCCATCTGGGCCTTTGTGTCTTCAAGCGTTTGATAGCTAACGCCATAGTACCTGATCACATCGGGATGAGAAAGCCCATTATATACATGCTCCAGATCGGATGCAATGATAGGCCTTAGAAGCATATTGCCTGTAACCAATTCAGGAGCACTAATTTTCATGATCAACTTTTAATATCGTCAAAGGTATAAGCATTTTAACGCCGACAGACAGTATTCCCTTAAAGAAAAATGCCGCATCTTTTTACAGATACGGCATCCATCCATCAAAACATCAACCCTCAACTTTATAAATGCGTAGGCGTAAATCCATCTTCGCTCAAAGCCCTGTGTTCATAATCCGCCACCATTAATTCATCAATTGATTCCTGTTTTTTATTCTTATTGAACCTTGCGATCAACTTATCAAAAATGGCATACATCACGGGCACTACAATCAACGTTAGAAATAAGGAGCTCAACAAGCCACCTATAATTACCCAGGCTAATCCATTCTTCCACTCCGCACCTGCGCCACTCGCCAACGCAATCGGCAACATACCAATCACCATGGCAATGGTAGTCATCAGGATCGGCCTCAACCTGGCATGATTGGCTTGTATCAATGCGTTGTAAGTAGTTTCCCCTTCTGCTTTTCGCTGGTTGGTAAAATCTACCAATATAATCGCATTCTTGGCCACCAAACCGATCAGCATGATCAAACCCAATATGGTAAATATGTTCAACGAATTATTGGTTAACGCCAATGCAAGCAATGCCCCAATAATAGACAAAGGAATAGAGAACAGTACCACGAAAGGATATACAAAGCTGTCATACAAAGCCACCATAATTAGATACACCAATACGATGGCAATTAATAAAGCAATACCCAGGGTACCAAAACCTTCACTTTGATTTTCCATATCACCCCCCCAGATATAATTAACCCCGGTTGGTTTTTGTATATCCTCAATAGCAACACCCCATTCAGCAGCGATAGTACCTGTAGGCCGGCCAACCGATTGAGCCTGTACCGTTACAGACGTACTTTTATCTCTTCTTTCCAACATGCTCGGCCCTGAGCTTTCTTTTACAGTAGCAAATTGAGATAAGCGTATTTGTTCTCCCCTCTCATTCACAAACAGGAGGTTGTTTACATCCACAATACTCTTACGATTAAACGCACTGTAACGCATATTGATATCATACTCATACTCACCTGCACGATACTTCCCATCGGTGTTTCCGCTAAAAGCAGTCTGCATGGTAGCACCTACTGTTTGCAGGCTCAAACCTAATGCGGCCATTTTATCCCTGTCCACCTGTACATTGATCTCCGGATTCCCAGCCTCTACTGATAATTTAATTTCGGTAGCGCCCTTTATACCGGCCAGCTTATCTTTGGCGGCATTGGCAAAACGCATCACACTATCCAGGTTGGGCCCCGTTACTACTAAACCTAAAGGTGCATTTTCTGCAGAGCCTAAAATACTTACCGGCACGGTTTTAACCTTCGCACCTACCAGTATTTTCTCCAGCTCTCTTTTTGTTTTAGCAGCGTACACATTCGCATCATCTGCCCTGTCTTTCTTCTCTACCAGTCGTACGCTGATCTCAGATTTATAGGCAGTGGCTTGCGATGCACCCATACCATCGCTGCTCTGTCCAACAGTGGTGATCAGGTTGGTTACTTCCGGTTTTGTTTTCAAAAAGGCTTCAGCCTTTTGGGTCATTTGATTGGTTTGCTCAATCGAAACATCTTTGGGCATTTCTATCTGCACCAGGAACTCCCCTCTGTCACTTTTCGGAAAGAAGTCGGTGCCCACAAAGCCAGCACCAATCATAGTAAAAGAAGCAATCAATAATACGAATACAGCCGCTAAAGTCGTTTTCTTATACTTTAGGCTCCACTTCAAAATTCCGGTAATAGCATCGGTAAATTTGTTCAGCCCTCTCTCAAAACTCAGTATTATTTTGCCAAACCAGCTTTTTCCGGTGATATGCTCCAGCTTACCAAAGCGCGAACTTAACAACGGTACAATAGTGAAAGAGGACAACAGAGACAGCACGGTTGCAAGCGCAACGGTTACGCAAAACTCTCTCAGGATATCTGACACCAACCCGGTGCTTAATGCGATAGGAATAAATACAACCACAATTACCAGGGTAATAGCAGTAACCGTAAATCCGATTTCTTTAGTGGCATCAAATGCAGCCCTCACCTTATTCTTGCCCATCTCCATGTGGCGGTAAATATTTTCCAATACTACGATGGCATCATCTACCAGTATCCCTACCACCAAGGACAGACCCAGTAACGACATCAGGTTTAAAGAATACCCCAGCAAACTCATTCCTATAAAAGTGGCTATTAGAGACGCAGGTATAGCTACCATTACGATCAAGGCGTTTCTGATGCTATGCAGGAAGAACAGCATTACTACAGCTACCAGGATGATCGCTAACACGAGGTCATGTATCACCGCATCGGCAGACTCCAGCGTGTATACCGATGCATCATTAGCAATGGTTAATTGTAAACCCGATGAAGCATACTCCGTTTGCAGCCGGTTTACAATGGCCTGCACACCTTCATTCACACTAACACCATTGGCATCAGACTGTTTTAATACTTGCAGGGCAATTGAAGATTCATTGTTCACCCTGGCCAGTTTCTCTACATCTTTCTGGGCATCCTGAACATCGGCAACATCTGCCAAACGTACCTGTCCACCCGCGGCAGACGTTTTGACTACCAGGCTTCTTAGCTCTTCAATAGTTTTAAATTTACCTGCCAGGCGAATAAGGATATCCTGTTCTCTTGTTTGTACGCTACCGGTAGGAAAATCAAGGTTTGCCGCTAGTACAGCCTGCTGTACCTGCAAAACAGAGAGACCATTGGCTTCCAGCTTTGCAGCATCGAAACTCACCTGTATCTCTCTTTCCTGCCCGCCGATAAGGTTTACCTGCGCCACACCCGGTACGCGCGAAATAACCGGCCCGATCCGCTTGTCCATCAGGTCAAAAAAACTGGCTTCATCCAGCTTTGCTGTAGCCGATAAAGTAACAACGGGCAAATCATCCAGAGAGAATTTATTCAAAGACGGAGGATCTACATCATCGGGCAGATCTTTCAGTATAGCATTTACTTTTCTCTGCGCATCATTCAATGCGTAGTCTACATCGGTGCCGCTGTTCAAAGTAATAATAACCGTAGACAAACTTTCATAAGATTTTACATCTATCTTTTTAATGTTCTCCATAGAAGATACAGCGTCTTCTATTTTACGGGATACGGTGTTCTCTACTTCACTGGGCGATGCGCCCGGGTAAATAGTAGTTACCGATACTACCGAAGGACTAAACTTGGGCAGTAGCTCATAATTCAGGCTGGTATAACTTAGTATACCTCCCAATGTTAGTATAGTGAAGAGCACTATAACCAACGAGGGGCGTTTAACGGATAATTCAGCTATTTTCATTTAAGAATATTTATATTATAATAAGCGCGCACTTACACACTTACCCAATTATTTGATGATGGCTACAGCACTTCCGTTGATAAGATTGATCTGGCCGGTAACAATTACCTGCTCACCCACTGTTAATCCCTGCAACACTTCAACCTTATCTCCCAGGATTCTTCCTGCAACAACCTTACGCAGCTCAGCCTTACCTGCATTAACTATAAACACTTCGTTGCTGCTAACACCTCCCACAAACGCAGCCCTGGATATTAAGATAGCAGGAGCCTGCTGTGCAAATACGAAATGAGCCGATCCATACATCCCGGCTTTCAGAGACTTACCCGCATTATTGGCTACTGCAATTTTTACGGGGAAATTCAGGTTAGCATCTGCCTTAGGTGCTATAAATTCTATTTTGCCCGTAAACTTTTTATCAGGGAAAACACTGGCAGTAATATCTACCACATCACCTACACTCAAATTAGCCACCTGCTGTTCTGCAACCGCTATATCCAAAGTCAGTTTAGATACATCTACTATTTCAAACAATTGAGTACCGGCCGCTAACACAGAACCCGGCTCAATCATACGCTTATTTACAATACCATTGATGGATGCGCGGATATTGGCATCAGTTACTTTGATGCGTGCCAGCTGTACTCTTGCGGCTGCATTCTTCACTGCAAGCTCCGCCTGGTCTACCTGCTGCTGCGTCACACCGCCGGTGCGTAATGCACTTTCGTAGCGTTGCTTATCCTTTACTGCATTTTGATAGGTTTCATTGGCATTCTGCACATCTACATTAAGATTATCTGTTTTGATGATAGCCAGGGTCTGGCCTTTTCTCACGTAGCTGCCTTCATCTACTAAAACGCTGACTACACGTCCGGCAGTTTCTGCCGAAAAATTAATTTCCTGCCCGGCTGCAAATACACCATTGCTTGAAAAATCAATATTCAGATCTGTTGTTTTTGCCGTGTCAATCTTCACTGCAATAGCACTATTGGTTTCAGCCACCACCGCAGTTTTAGCTTCGTTTTTCTTTTTATTATTGGTTAATACAAAAGCGATCAGCGCCAGTATACCCACAACAGCAATAATGGTAATAACAATTCTTATACTCTTTTTCATCTGTTCGTATGTTTTATGTTTTTTAGTTTGATGAGTTAGTTCATTAGGGTTTTTAACATACCCCTGGATTTGATCAATTGTATTTCGGCTACACGGTAATTTAATGTTGCGGCTACATGATTATTCTGAGCCTCAGATAAAGCGTTCTGTGCATCCAGCAGATCGGTAAGTGGAGCCAGGCCCAGCTGGTAGTTGCTCCGTGTATTGTCCAGCACTTTTTGCGCCAGCTCAACATTTACTTTCTGGTTGTTTAGAATGATGATATTATTCTTAATCTGCGTTTTAGCATTCTCGTAAGCCAGGTCAATGCTATTTTTTGTTTTGATCCGGTCTACCTGTAATTTTTTCAATTCAATATTGGCCTGGTTGATCCTTGCTTTAGTAGCATGGCCATTAAAAATGGGAATTTTTAGGTTTAGCCCGATAGCTGCCACATCAAATGAATTTCCGTAACGCCCGGCAGCAATAGGAAAACGATTAGATAAGCTCTGATAACTATAGTTAGAGGTTAACGAAAGCGTAGGATAATATTCTGCCACGATCGATTTCTTTTGATGCACCAGGAGCTCTTCCTGCTTATCCATCACCCTTATTTCCGTGCGGTTGCTTGCATTTAAACTATCAGGCAGATCCAGCTGAAACACAGTTATATCCAGCTGTTCAGGATCTTCGATAACAACAGACTGGGCAACCGGCATGCCTATGTAAAATTTCAACTGATTCTCATATTGTGTAACAGCATTGGTCAACTGCTGCCGCTGGCTTTGAAGATTGGCCAACTGAACCGTAACTCGATCAACATCTATCTGCTTGCCTAAGCCGCTCTCAAACTGACCTTTTATAATATTGTACGCTTTTTGCGTAGTACTGATATTGCTATCTACATTAGCTATTTGCTGGCGCTGAACGAATACCTGGTAGTAGCTGGTTGCCACCTGTTCCAAAACCTGCTCTTCGGTAAGCTGGTTATTAAGTGTGTAAAACTCCTTTGTGGTTTTGGCTGCCTTCAGGCCGGTAAAAACTGATTGATCAAACAGGTTCTGTGTCAAACTAACGCCTATATTGGCATTCCATTTCTGGCCAAACGCAATCAGCATATCCTGTCCGGGATTAGCCGGGTTTAATGCGCCAGGCAAAACACTTTGTTGAAGCAACGGATTATAATTTAACTGCCCCGAGCCGCTTATTTGTGGCAATGCCCTGGAGCGTACTTCATCTACTTTATACTGTGCATTTTCCAGATCCAGCCGGGCTTTACGCGCATCGGTATAATGCTGCACTGCATAATTTAAAGCCGCTTTAAGCGTTAACACCTCTCCTGCCTGGGCCATTGCGCTACCGGCTACCAGGCTCATAACCAGGGAAAGCAATAATGGTTTCAGATTTTTCTTGAACATATTGAATGATTAAACTTATACGATTGTTGAATATTGAATTAGATGTTGAGTAACCAGGTGCTCTCCCTCATGGGTCGTTATCCCATACAGTAAACAGGCTATCAGCTGCTGCTGCACGTCTTTGCCCGAATGCTGATGTCCCAGAAGGGTGATATCCTTATTGTAGGCCATTAACTGGCTTAAACACAAGTGTGCCACGATGTTGCTATTCACGTCTTTTTTGTATAAACCGCTGCTTTTCCCTCTTTCTATGTTGTAGGAAAGGATTACGGGTAAAAACTGGGTTCTGAATACACGCAATTCGCCATATACTTCGGCATTATCCTGTTTAAGCTGGCGGATAACAGCGGGTGAAAAAAATGCAGAAAATTTAAGTATCAGCTTTGAAATATTTAGAAATTCTGCCACCGAATCATCTGCATTATCCAATACCTGCCGCATCCGTACTTCCACATGATTAATTAAACGCATGTAGAGAGTATCAATCAAATCAGCCTTGTTCTCAAAGCACTTGTACAAGGTTTTTTTGGAAACGCCCGAAGAAGCCGCCACATCATCCATGGTAGTAGTTCTGGGGCCATGCTCCGAAAAAAGCAGTAAAGCCTTTTTTAAAATCTTACTTCTACTAGCTAACATATTTGTTTGACTTTTTTGTCAATTATTAGATGTAAAAAAAATGCTATTGACCTGGCCAATATCAAAAAACTAACATAAATGTTTGACAATATTGTTAATATCAAAGCAAAAAAAATTACTTCAGGAACAGCGTTTTTAAAATCGCCGCTTCCCTGTCGGCCATAATGGAGTCGAACTCTTTTTTGCTAATGGGTAAAGTTCGCTCTAAAAGCGGACGCATGATTATTGGATAAGAGATGAGAGAAGCCATATTTAGTAAAAAATGCACCGGGTTCATCGTCACAATGGTGCCGGCTTTCATTTCCTTTTTTATTTCTTTTAGAAAACCTTCTATCTTTTCATTGTCGGGATTCTTGCCTTCCATCAGTGAATCCAGCTCTTTAGGGTCCATGATTTGCGATAACAAGTAACTATCCAAAAAAGGATACTTAAGCCCCTGTTCCATCCAGATATTGATCAAGTGTTTCATTTTCTGCTTGAATGAAAGTTCCGGATGATCCATTTCTTCCATTTTTTTATGAAACTCGCTCCTGCCGTCTTCCATCACCCTTTTAAACAACTGGTCTTTAGATCGAAAATAGTAATGCACCAATGTCCTGTTCACCCCGGCCGCATCTGCGATCTCCTGGGTGGTAGCGTTAAATCGCCCTTCTGTAAAAAAAATCTTTTTTGCAGTTTCTTTGATCAGATCTTCTGTTGCACTATCTTTTTTAGACATAAGTGTTTGACAAAATTGTTAAACAAAGGTAAGCATATTCAACTCAGAAAAACAAGTTAAAAACTAAATTTCTTTTTCCCTGGCCAGTTTTGAGGCTATAATGCTGACAATAAAAATTTGTATGGCATGAAAAAGCATCAATGGCAAAAGGATCAGCCCAGCAGGCATAGAAGGAGGAAACAGTACCTTTGAAAAAACAGTACCATGCACCAGCGATTTTTTGGTACCACAAAACCGGGCGGTTATGGTATCCTCCCTGTTAAACCCTAACCGGTGCGCAATAAAACCAATGATCCAGTAAATTCCATAAAAAAGTAATAGTACGGCTAGCGCGATCAACAACAGGCTGTAGATGTTCACCGAACTAAATACATGCTTTTCGAATGACTCTGCAAAGCTCTTATAAACGATCAGCAATACGATGGTTTTATCAAATAGCGTGAGCCACCTGTTATAGCGCACTGTATACTTATGCCCGAATCGTTGCAACAACAAGCCCAATACAACGGGCAGCAATATTTCAATTAATAGCTTCATATAAATATGGCCTAGATCAAAGTCAGCTGCCGCCTGCTCTAAAAAAAGTCCGATCCAAAGCGGGGTAATGGCTATACCAATTAAGCCCGAAATGCTGGCATTAAATATAGCCGCTGGTATATTACCTTTTGCTATAGATACCATCACCACGGACGAAGAAACCGTTGAAGGCAGTGCCGCCAGGAAAAGAAAAGCCAGCCAAATAGAAAAATGCGCCTCCTTAAAAAAAGGATATGCAATAATTACAATAGCCGGGAATAGCAGGTAGGTGGAAGCCTGTATCAATACATGAAGCTTCCAGTTCTTAAGGCCTGATTTTATTTTATCCGGGCTTAGCTTCAGTCCATAAAAGAAAAAGATAAGAGATACCCCAATACTACTGATGGTATCAAGCGGTATGGTACTCTGTTCACTGCCGGGTCCCGGAAAAAGATAGGCGATAATTACTACCGCAATTATCGCCAAAACAAAATTGTCTATTTTAAATTTCACTACACAAACTAGTTAGCCAGCTCTATCATGGCAGGAAGCTCTTTGTACAAATGTTCCTCACCGTTAAAGCCCACCGATTTAAATTTAATATTACCATCCCCGCCAATAATAAACTTGGTAGGTATACCTGATATCTCGAATTGAGATACTACTTTATCCTCATTATCCATCAACACATGAAATGATTCGTATTTATTCTTGGCTATAAAGTCTTTAGCATTTTTCTCTTTATTCTCCTCTGTTTGCCAGGTATCCACAAAAAGGAATTTCACATTGGGATCGTCTTTAAATTTCTCCTGCATCTTCTTCATACCCGGGAACGAAGCTACACAGGGCCCGCACCAGGTGGCCCAGAAATCTAAAATCACTACTTTTCCTTTATAATCTGCGAGGCTCACTTTTTTACCATCCAGGTCTGTTAAAGTGAATGCAGATGCAGGCTTATTGATAATTTGCTTCTTGAGTTCTGCCAACATACTATTGTAAGCTTCTTTTTCTAAAGCGACCAGGTATTCATCAAACCCGCCATCGGACTTTTTGCTTTTTATATATTGAGCTTTTAGAATTTCTTTTATTTTTTCAGATCCATGTCCTGCTTTTACAAACTGTTCCAGCTCTGGCACCAGTTTAGAAGAGGATAGTGCTTTTTCAGCCAGGAGCGCATAAGTATTGTTATAGTCGGTATTCCTTCCCTCTCCTATAACTATAGCGGCATCTTTTGCATAGGGCAAACCTTTTTTAGCATTTCCCAATTTATATAACACCATCGCATACGTGTCTGCGTACGTAGCGTAATTACGCTTTCTAGAATCTGCCCATTGCTTGCTTGTTAGCATATTAGGTTTAGTACCTGTTGGCTTCTGCCATTCAGATTTGGCATAGGAAGTAGCGAAAGAAGACAATTGTTCTGCATATTTGAGACTATCACCACTTTCCTGCATTTTCCAGGCTACTCCATTATAAGCCTGGGCCAACGCTGCCTTATCTGTAATCTTTGCAGCCATATGAGTAAAACCTTTCCAATCTTTAGCAGTAGCATATCCGTTTAACAGATTTCCCTGCAGATAATTGATGAGGGCTTTATATTCGTCATTGTTTTGTACCGTATCAGCAACCGCTACTATTTCCTGGTACACTTCTCCTTTTTCTGCAAGGCTCTTTTTCCCACTAAACTTTTCATACAATGCCATCGGCGTTACTTCTGACCCTGAAGGGAATTTTTCACTTCTGAGTTTTGAGATAAATGCCGACTGCTGTCTGAAGCCTAACATATTGTAAAGCGAGGAAGCTTTCGAATAATCTTCTTTTGCTTTCAACCCGGCTTTAAATAATTTTTCTATCTCCGCCTGAATTGCGGCATTCCCTTTTTCTTTATCGGCTGCGCGTTTGGCGTATAAATAGCTGGTCAGCAATTTCTCTCTCGAAGATGAATCGTCAGCAAATGCCTTCTCGTAGTAAGTGATTGCCTTGGTTGGGTTAGATTTTAATCCGAAATAGCTGGGACCATATTGCGTATAAAAAGCAGCAGCATTAGCATTGGCTGATTTTTTCGGCTGATTGCCTTCATATAGCTCAATCAGAAATCCATCCTCGTTATTCTTATCAAATTGATCATCTATCGTAAAAGCAAATGCCAACAGACTTGCGCTGGTGTCCGTTTTTATTTTCCCTACCAGCTTTCCGTACTCCCGCTGCAAGGGTATATCAATTATCTTATTGCCTTTTGAATCGTATTGCAGGGCATAGGCTGTAGGTAGCTTCATAATCCCGGCTAATTCGCCGCCCTGGGTGTATTGAATGGTAATTTCATCACCAGCTTTGGGCTGCTTAGGTGTATAGGTAAAATTATCCTGTGCAAAGGACTGCAGCGCCACCATACCCAGCGCCACAAATAATACTTTTTTCATCACTAGTTAATTAAGAAGATGATTAGGATTGTATAACAAAACAGCTAATCCGCCGGGTGGTCGGCTTACTATTCAGCTAATGTACAAAAACTTCCTGTATAACTACATCTGGCTAATCGCCTCTTTCACTTTACCCAATACATTCGTAGTGAGCATACGCACTGCTACATCGATCATATTACCAAAAGCGGTACCATGAGAAATACCGTGGCCTATAATTACTGGTTTTTCCACTCCCAGGACGGGAGTACCACCGTAAATTTCAAAATTAAACCGGTTTAGGTAAGGGTTGTCAATCTGCTGGTGCCGGGCTATATCATAAATAGATTCGGCCAGCTTTAAAATAACATTGCCTGTAAACCCTTCGCAAACCATTACATCAGCTTTATCGGCAAACACGTCGCGCCCTTCCACATTACCAATAAAGCGAATGGCCTTATTGTCTTTTAAGAGCGGATAAGTGGCCTGCGCCAGTATATTGCCCTTTCCTTCTTCCTCACCCACATTGATCAAGCCCACTTTAGGCTGCTCAACACCATATATGTATTGGCTGAAAACCGAACCCATAACTGCAAACTGATTCAATTGCTCGGGCTTACAATCTGCATTTAATCCAACATCCACCAGCAAACCGGTTCCGCCATCCTGCTTGGGAATAACAGATGATATGGTAGGCCGCAACACCCCTTCAACGGTTTTAATGCTAAACATGGCGCCTACCAGCATAGCGCCGGTATTGCCTGCGCTTATAAAAGCGTCAATTTTCCCGGTGGCCAGGTATTTAAAGCCTACAGAGATGGATGAATTTTGCTTTTCTTTTAATGCCCTGGTCGGATGCTCATTCATTTCGATGATCTCGGTAGTAGCTACAACCTGGTATTTGTGCTGCGGTACGTCCTGCGCGGTCAGTAAGGCGTTCAGCTGAGCTTCATCGCCAAACAGCACCAGTGATAGGCCATCAAAATCATGCTCAAGCAAATATTGCTTTACGCCTTTTACTGCTTCCAAAGGTGCAAAATCACCTCCCATCATGTCTAATCCTATATTCATCCGCAGACTTTTTGCTTTTCAAATAGGGTGCGATCCCTTATTTTAAACTTCGGTGTACCAGCATCCTGCATCGAAAATACGGGATACTGTTTGTATCGGCTAAAATAAAAAAATTCCAGATACACCGGCCACTGAATAGCCCGTATGTACATGGAATTCCTAAAAAAATAATATAGAACTAAAGATACTAAGCCTTTGATGGAGCAGTTTCAGCTACCACTTTACCTTTGTAGATCAGCTTTCCTTCGCTCACATGCGCACGGTGACGTACATGAATTTCGCCGGTAGTAGCGTCTGTAGTTAAAGTTTGTGCAGTAGCTTTATAGTGTGTTCTACGTTTTGCGCTTCTTTGCTGGCTGTGCCTGCGTTTAGGATTTGGCATAACTCTTTATTTATATGCGTTAAAAATTCTGTTTATGTAAAAATCAATCTTTCTTGTCTTTGAATTGTTCTAAGCCTTTCCAAATCGGATTCACATCCGGTTTAACAGGTTTATCCACCTCTAATTTGTCCAACATTTTCAGCGCCTCCTGGTTACACTGCGGCCCATCGGCATTGTCATAACCACAGGTTTTGTGCATCGGGATGCTCAGGTTTATAAACTCGTATATCCAGTTTTCTACGTTCAGATGGCTTTCACCGCGGCTGATATAGAATACATCCGGGTCGCCTTCCTCATCATTCATTAACTCCGGTTCTTCCACCATCTTTACAGTAATGGTGAACTCATCCCAGAGTTCGAGTTTTAAATCGTTATTGCAACGGTCACAGGTTACTATTAAACTACCACCAATTTCAAACTTCAACTGCATAAAACTGCTCTTCTTGTCCAAGAGTAGCTTTACCTGTGCGTGGCAATCGGTAAAATCCTGTTGCTGAAATGTCTCAAAGAACTTATCCGAGATTTCGTAGTCAAACTCATGAACACCAGGCTTTAACCCCACAAATGCAATATCGTATTCTCTCCTGCTAGTCATAAAAACTACTTACCCCGAAATTAGAGCGTGCAAATGTACGAAGATTTTTGTAAAAAAGAAGGTTTATTTTTCAATATTATTTCGAGCTGTCAACTATACCGCATGTCTCGTCACTTGTTCCGGCTGTTGCAGGCTCCGCTTCGATTCGGCCAAAGGGCCAAGCCTTTCACATCCGGCAGCTTTTCAACTAATTAACACCGCTGATCGGTTGCAAGCTACTACAAAAACACGGTTTTCTACTATTTTAAGTTTTAACTTTTCACCCTGTCATCCTGTCATAAAACTATCGAAATTCGCCTATCTTTGCACGCTTGAAACTATTAAAAAGAAATTAATGCTTGATTTGGTAGCCAATAAAACACATGATGAGCAGCGACAGGGAGAAACCTACGCTCCTTTTTCGGTGGACCCTAATGAGTACAAGAAGAAGTTTTATATCGAAAGCTACGGTTGCGCGATGAACTTTGCTGATAGTGAAGTGGTAGCCTCCATTTTAAATAAAGAAGGTTTCGGTGCTACGCGTAATGTAGAAGAAGCTGATCTTATTTTCATCAATACCTGTTCCATTCGCGAAAAAGCCGAACAAACGGTTCGCAAACGTCTTACGGAATTCAGGAAACTGAAGACACAAAACCCCGGCACCCTGGTGGGTGTGTTAGGCTGCATGGCAGAACGGTTGAAATCGAAGTTTTTAGAAGAAGAAAAGCTGGTGGATATGGTTGTAGGACCCGATGCTTACCGTAGTTTGCCCAGGCTGGTAGACGAGGCAGCAGACGGGCACAGAAGTATTGATGTATTGCTCAGCCGCGAAGAAACTTATGCCGACATTGCACCCGTTCGTTTAAATACCAATGGCGTATCTGCATTTGTAAGCATTATGCGGGGCTGTAATAACATGTGTTCTTTTTGCGTAGTTCCATTTACCAGGGGCCGCGAACGTAGCCGCGACGCCGTAAGTATTATTAATGAGTGCAGGGACCTGTTTGAAAATGGATATCGCGAAGTCACCCTGCTGGGACAAAATGTAGACAGCTATTATTATAACCCTGAAAGTAACAGCACCGACCATGCAGTAACGTTTGCACAGTTGCTGGAAAAAGTAGCGCTGATATCCCCCCTGTTGCGGGTTCGCTTTTCTACCTCGCACCCTAAAGATATTACCAGCGATGTGCTGCATACCATGGCCGCTCACGAAAACATCTGTAAATGTATTCACCTGCCGGTACAAAGTGGCTCCACGCGTGTGTTACAGCTAATGAACCGCACTTATACCCGCGAGTGGTATATGAGTAAGGTAGACGAGATCAGATCCATCCTCCCCGACTGCAGTCTTACTTCTGACATGATTGCGGGCTTCTGCACAGAAACGGAGGAGGAACACCAGGAGACGCTTTCCATCATGGATCATGCTAAATACGAGTACAGTTATATGTTTTTTTATAGCGAGCGCCCCGGCACACTGGCCCAACGCCGTTACAAAGATGACATTCCATTGGACATCAAAAAGCGCAGGCTACAGGAGATCATCGAAAAACAAAATGAATTGTCGCGCACCCTTTTTGCGCAGGATCTGGGCAAAACCTTTAAAGTGTTGATCGATGGCGATAGTAAAAGAAGCGCCGACGACTGGGTGGGCCGCACCTCGCAGAATAAAGTGGTAATATTTCCTAAAAATAATGCAGCCCTGCAAAAAGGCGATTATGTGGAAGTGCATATTAAAGATTGCACACAGGCCACTTTGTTTGGTGAGATTGTGTAATAATTACGGATCTTTTTCGATTGATGCTTGTTTTTGAAATTTGAGTTTTGACTTTATGGATTTACAATCAATAAAAAATCGCTTTGGTATTATTGGCAACTCACCGGAGTTAAATTACGCCTTACAGGTTGCCGACCAGGTTTCCAATACTGACCTGACTGTTTTAATTATAGGAGATAGCGGCGTGGGTAAAGAGGCGTTCTCTTCTATTATTCACTCACTATCATCGCGTAAGCATAACCCGTTTATTGCGGTAAACTGTGGCGCCATACCGGAAGGAACGATCGACTCGGAATTATTCGGTCATGAAAAAGGGTCTTTCACAGGTGCCGTAGACGGCCGCAAGGGTTACTTTGAGACCGTAAACGGCGGCACTATTTTCCTCGATGAAATAGGGGAAATGCCTTTAGGAACACAGGCCCGTTTACTACGTGTACTGGAGGCAGGAGAATACATAAGAGTGGGCTCAAGCAAGGTACAAAGAACAGATGTAAGAGTAATAGCCGCTACCAATAAAGACCTGTTGCAATTGGTGCAGCAAAACAAATTCAGAGAAGACCTTTATTATCGTTTAAGTACGGTGCCGATCAGGGTACCCTCCCTTTCACATCGTAAAGAAGATATCGTGCTGCTATTTAGAAAATTTGCTGCAGATTTTGCCGACAAATACAAAACACAATCGGTACAGCTTGATGAGGAGGCAAAAAACTTATTGCTTACCTACCCGTGGCCCGGCAATGTGCGGGAACTAAAAAATATTGCCGAGCAAATTTCAGTGCTCTCGCCTGAAAAAAATATAGGCTCCCGGGAACTCAGCCGCTACCTGCAGCCTTACTCGAATAACAGGCTACCGGCAGTTGTGGTAGGCGGACAAAACCAGCAGGAATTTCAAAACGAAAGAGAGATATTATACAAGCTTTTTTTCGACATGAAGAAAGATGTGAACGAACTGAAGAAAATGTTCCTGGAAGTATTACAGAATCCTTCTATTGCCGAACAAAATCCTTCGTTCATCAACGATCTGAAAGATTTAAAAACCGGCCCTGATAATTTTCAGCAAATTTCATCGCCTTTGCATATTGAGTTATCATCTGCTTTGCCGGTGCCCACTCAACAGGCAATGCCCATTCACATTGGAATGACTAACGGCATTCATGATCATGAAGAGGTTGAGGAAAGTTTGAATATTATGGACAAGGAAAAAGAGCTGATCATTAAGGCCTTAAAAAAACACAAAAGCAAAAGAAAAGATGCTGCGTTAGACCTGGGCATTAGTGAACGTACACTTTACAGAAAACTAAAAGAATATGACATTGAAGAATTATAAAGGATTGTTTATTTTCCTTGCCGTTACCGGTATTTTTTTTCTAGCCTTTACACAAAGCAGCTGTAAAGTTCGATACGGGTTCCAGGATGCCAAATCTATTCCTGACTCACTAAAAATAGTGAAAATCAATCCCATGACGAATACAGCCTCTTACGTAAACCCCAGGCTGGCACCTGAGCTTACTGACAGGCTAATACAAAAGGTAATGCGTCAAACCAAGTTACAGCAGACAAGAGGAGATGATGCCCAATGGATTATTGACAGCAAAATCACCAGCTATTCTTTCTCTACTGCCGGTATCTCTAACCAGCAGGTAAATGCGAACCGTTTAAATGTAAGTGTGAATATTGTGGTGAGAGACAAAACACAAAAGATCATTGGAAAATATGATGTAAGTACCCCGTTTGATTATTCAGGAACGCTAAGCTTACAGCAGGCAGAACAAGGCTTACTGGACCAGATGCTTCGCGATATACCCGATGCCATTTTTAATAGAATATTTTCCAACTGGTAACCAGCGAGCATGAACAGCTTTATTAATACTTTATCTGATACCGTTTTATCCAGGCAATTCGAGTCTTGCGACCTGGAAGAGCTTCGAACGCTTTCACAAAAGCATCCTTACTCTTCAGCTATCCAGTTGCTGTATGCAAAAAAGCTGAAAAACCATGGCGATCCCGGCTATCCCGTGCAATTGCAAAAAACCTTACTTTATTATAGCAATCCCCTTTTCATCAAACACCTGATAGAAACAGAGGAGCAGGTTTCGGAAATGCAGGTTCCCAGGATTGACCAGGATTCAAACCCTGTAGCGACTGATGTAAAAGAGCCAGTAACTGCAGATGATGTTATGGAGCCGGAAACAATAAGGGTAGAACAGCTTAATGCCACTAAGCCCGGTTCAGAACTAGCAACGGAGCTTGCAATACCGGAGTTGACCGAATCAACCGCAACATCCGAAATCGCCTCTCATTCAGAAGAAGAAGCGGTTTTGTCGGAAGAATCAGCCATAAATTATAACAAGGTTGACATAGAAGCTGTAGAAGATACAGATCCCGCTGAAGAGGAAGAAGACGAGGCGCTCCCACCCCTGCCTCAATTTAAGTTCGAGGCTATCGATCCCGCGAAAGCAGAGTTATCTTTCACCCCTTACCATACCATCGACTATTTTGCTGCCCAGGGTATTAAGTTGGGAGACGAACAGGGCTCAGGCGACCGGTTTGGCACACAGCTAAAAAGCTTTACGGCCTGGCTTAAACAAATGAAACGATTGCCAGGTGCAACGGCTAAGGGTAATATCAGCGTAACCGAGGAAAAAAGCATCGAACAAATGGCCGAGCAATCCCTAAAAGGAGAAAACGCTGATACTGAGGCAATGGCACAGGTTTGGGCACAACAAGGCAATGCAAAAAAAGCCATTGAGATTTACAAGAAATTAAGTTTGCAAATTCCCGCTAAAAGCGCTTATTTTGCAGCCAAAATAGACCATTTAAAAAAATAGACATGACCCTTTTATTTGTTATACTCATAATACTTGTTGCGGTGATCCTGGGATTTTTCGTTTTGATACAAAATCCTAAAGGCGGCGGACTGTCTGGCAATTTTGCAGGTGTAAGCAGCCAGTTTATGGGCGTAAAGCAAACCAATGATATTCTGGAAAGAGGTACCTGGATCTTCGCAGTGCTTATCGGCGTTTTAAGTCTTTTATCTACTTTCTTTATTTCCGGCTCCAGCACTGGTGTAGACGGCAGATTAAAGGATATTGGCAATGCTCCTATTCAACAGCCTGTAACAAAACCAGTTACTCCGTTGAATACTGTACCGGCAACTACAGCACCAGCTACTACAGCTCCTGCTACCGACTCGGGTAAATAAACAGACTTTAAGGTCTACATACATAATTTCTAAAACCTGTAAAGATTATGAATCCTTACAGGTTTTTTCATTTTCGGCTCTACCCTTTTTGTATTATTTTCACTCCTTAAAATCGCAATCCATTCATACAGATTAAATATCAATGAATAAAATTCTGAAAATATTCTTCTTAATCATCCTGCTGGCAGGCATTTTCATAGGCTTTAAACTGATAGGACCAGCCGTTCAAAAGCCGGCAGATGGATTTTTATATGTAAGAACCGGCACTACCATGGAGCAACTAAAACAGCAACTTACAGATGAGGCGATTCTGCCTGGCCTCACCTGGTTTAATATTGCTGAAAAGTTTCTAAGCTTTAACCAGGTAAAACCTGGCAAGTATAAAATTGAAAGCGGGATGAGCGTGGTTGGTCTGTTGAGGATGTTGCGGAATGGCAGCCAGACACCAGTAAATTTTGTAGTGACCAAACTAAGAACCCGGGAACAGCTGGCAGGCAAAATGGGAAAAGCTTTCGAATTCGATTCCACGGAAGCCATCCATTTTTTAAACAACAATGACTCATTAGCCCAATACGGTCTGGATACCAATACTGCAATTGGAGCTGTATTGCCATTAACCTACGAGAATAAATGGAACACTACTCCCGGAGCTGTTTTTAGCAAATTCGACGATGCCTATAAAAACTTCTGGACTGCCGAACGAAAACAAAAAGCTGCAGGAAAAGGTCTTTCTATACAACAGGTGATCACAATGGCTTCTATAGTGGATGAGGAGACCAATGCCAGCAAGGAAAAAGGAACGATCGCGAGCGTGTATATGAACCGCATTGCTCAGGGAATGCCACTGCAGGCGGACCCTACTGTAAAATTCGCGCTTAAAGATTTCACCATTAAGAGGGTACTTTTTAAACACCTGGCCACACCATCGCCCTTTAATACGTATCGCAGTAAAGGACTTCCCCCCGGGCCAATATGTACCCCGCAGGAAGCAACGGTGGATGCCGTGCTTGATGCTCCCAAAACCGAATATATCTATTTTGTAGCCAGTCCGGCTTTCGACGGCACGCACGATTTCACGACCAATTATGAAGATCATATGAAGTTGGCCAGACTATACCAGGAAGCATTAAACCAGCGGTTTGGAAAAATTCAGGATTCCAATAAAAAGTAATGGGTGTAGGTAAAAAGATAAAACAAAAAGTAGCTGACTCAAGTGTTTGGAGGAGACTTGTAGCCAGGAGCAGATCTGAAAATCTGCCCGGTTTTAGAAGCGTATCTTTATTCAATACCGTAAAGAAATTCAGGGAACATGTGGTTTGGGACGACCTGATTGAAAGAGCATCGGCTATTTCATTCAATACAGCTATGGCCCTTCCGCCATTGTTGCTTTTTTTGTGCACCCTTATACCTATTATTGCTAATTTACAGTTTATTGTAAAGCTACGGCTGATGGACCAGCTGAAAACACTGATTATAGACGTTATACCGGCGAGTTCTAATCACGACCCCATACTAAGCTTTATAGACACCATCGTTCAGAAGCCCAGAAACGCACTGTTATTTTTAAGTATTTTGCTATCCCTATTCTTCTCGTCCAATGCCATGATGGGGGTGATGCGGTCTTTCGACCAGGATTACACAGGGTTTGTTAAAAGAAAGGGCATAAAGAAAAGATTGACGGCTATACGGATAACGGTAACATTGATCCTGCTCTTTATTCTCTGCCTGGCATTGCTGATAGCACAGGGTTCTGTTTTGGAATGGCTGGGTATTACTAACGAGATCGTAACAGCCATCTGGGTAAATGCAAGGTGGATATTGATATGGTTATTGGTGTTCTTTATCATCTCCTATATCTATCGTCACGCTCCAGCTGTTGACAAAAAATGGAAGTTGATTACACCGGGATCTGTGATTGCCACCTGTTTGGTTATTGTGGCTACTTTAGCATTCACCTGGTGGGTAAGCCAGTTTGAAACCTATAACAAATTATATGGCTCAATAGGAACGATTATTTTTCTGCTTGTGCTGGTATTCTTAAACTCGTTGATCCTGCTCATCGGGTTTGAAATTAATGCCAGTATTTATTCACTGGCGAGAACGCGTGAAGAGCAGGAAGCGCTGAAGGATTAGAAGCAGTAATCCAAAATCTTTTCAGTCTGTTTCTTCTTCCTGTCATACCTAATAGGGCATTTGCCGGATTTAAACCGCCATTCTCCGTTTTCATTAAACGAACTGTAAACGCTTTGCTGCCGCCCGTCATCTAACAGCTGTCATACCTAACCAGTATTTAATTAACTTTATATAACAGGCCTGGCCTGCTTAAACAATAAACTATGAATTTTGAAATTCAGGCTATTGCAGCCACTGCACTTGGGATTGCCCTGGCCGCTTGCTGTGGCTTCAGGGTCTTTTTACCTATGCTGGTGGCAGGATTGGTAAGCAGGTTTCAGCTATTTCATTTTTCCGACAGCTTCCAGTGGTTATCGACCACTCCTGCACTTATTTGCCTGGGAGCGGCAACGGTACTGGAAATTACAGCCTATTATGTTCCTTTCATAGATAATATACTGGATACAATAGCGGCCCCTGCAGCCGCCATTGCCGGCACTTTGCTGGCCACCTCGGTTATTCCTATTGATAATGAATGGATGAAATGGATCATAGGTATCGTGGCGGGTGGTGGCGGTGCAGGCCTGGTATCTGCGGGAACCGGCCTGCTGAGATTATTGAGCAGCAAAACCACACTGGGCGCCGGAAACGCCGTAGTGGCCACCGGGGAAAATACCGCCGCATTAGGCGGAGCCTTACTGAGCTTCCTAATACCGGTTGTAATGGCAGTAATCTTCCTGCTTTTATTTATATGGGTGATTAAAAAAATACTGAACAGGTTTCGTACACGAACCGTAAAGCATAAGCAGCCCGGACATTAAGGCCTGGTAGCGCGAACAATCTCTCTTTTACCCCAGGGGCCGGAAATTTTCTCCACTACAAAACCGGCAGCTTCCAGCGCCCTTCGTACTACAGTTTTCGAGCAATAGGTTACCATCACTCCTCCAGGCTGCATTGCATTCAGCAGCTTCTCAAAAATGGGAATCTGCCATAACTCTTCCTGGTCTTCGGGAGCAAACGCATCAAAAAAAATCATATCATATTGTTCGGTAAAGTTGTATTGCTCAATACCTATATTCATTTTCTGGATTTTAAAAAAAGGATCGACGTAGAGCAACTGCTCCCAACCAGTTTGCATAATAATTTTATAAAGTTCCACCTCATTTAATATCGAAGCATAATTAAGCTTGTTAAAAACCGTCCCAGGCAAGGGATACAGGTCCACAGCCTTGTATACAACCTGTTTATTACTTTTACGGGCAGCTATAGCGGTAAGTAACGCGTTAAGCCCGGTTCCCAATCCCAGTTCAAATACCTGCAGCACCTTTTTCGATGGATTTTTCTGTACAAAATAATCAAATGCACTCTGTATAAAAATATGAGATGACTCCTGTATTGCACCCCTGTTTGAATGAAAAGTGACATTTGTACCACTCAGCCGTAAAGTATGACTACCATCTTCTGTTTCAATTATTTCATATTCTCTAATCATTTGCTCTTCTTTGAATATTTGAATATATTGCGTTTCTTTTGAAGTAAAATTATTTCAAAGAAAATTCAAAAACGCAGATTGTTTTCAAATGAAACGATTTAAACCCGATTGTATCATATTAAAAACTGATGGGTAACAGGATGCCTTCTGTTTCAAATGAAGCACTGCATGCCAGGTTTGCCCAAACGATTAAAAACAAAAAATATATTAATGAAAAAGTACTTTCTTCTTTTTGCAGCTACTGCCTCGGTTGCTGTTTTTTCATGCAATAGCCAACCTAAAAATGAGTCGGGTGAAGCAGGCGAAGCTACAACGGATAGCAGCAAAGTAACGCTTGCAGACAATGATGCATTCAACGATACGCTGAATGGTAAAATGGTCAGCATTTTTTACCTGAGGAATAATGGTATAGAAGCGTCTATTACCAATTACGGGGGACGTGTTGTTAACCTGTTTGTACCTGATAAAGATGACAAGATGGTTGATGTGGTGATAGGTCCGGGTAATTACAAAGACATGTACGAAACTAAGGATTATTTCGGAGCAACAATTGGCCGCTATGGTAACCGTATTGGCAAGGGAAAATTTAAACTGGATGGTGTTGAATACATATTGCCCCAGAATAACGGCGCCAATACGCTGCATGGCGGACCAGATGGCTTCCACAATGTGGTATTCGACCCTAAGCAACTAAGCGACAGTGCACTTCAATTAACTTATCTTTCTAAGGATGGCGAAATGGGCTTTCCCGGCAACCTTAACGTGAAAGTAACCTACACGCTAACGGCCAATAAAGAAATAAAAATTGACTACGAAGCAACAACTGATAAAACAACGGTTTGTAACCTTACCAACCATACTTATTTTAACCTGAACGGAGGCGGAACCATCAACAACCATTTACTACAGGTAAATGCTGATGAGTATACACCTGTTGATTCTACATTGATTCCATTTGGTAAAAATGAACCGGTAAAAGGTACACCTTTTGATTTCACTACTGCTACTGCCATTGGAGCAAGAGTAGATGAAAAGAATACACAACTGGAATACGGTAAAGGATATGATCACAATTTCGTGATCAAAGGAACCGGCTTTAGAAAAGCGGCCGAGATCAAGGGCGACCAGAGCGGTATATTGATGGAAGTATGGTCAGAAGAGCCGGGCTTACAGTTTTACGGTGGTAACTTCATGAAAAGCCAAAAGCCCATGAAGAACAATACCAAAGATGACTATCGTACCGCATTCTGCCTGGAAACCCAGCATTATCCTGATTCACCGAACGTTCCATCTTTCCCTTCTACAACTTTAAAACCCGGAGCCGTTTATAAAACGTCTACGATTTACAGATTTAGCAAATAAATGGAGTAACAAAATTCAACAAAAAGGGTGTGGTTTAAACCACGCCCTTTTTTGATTGGATCCATTCTATTCTTACAACCGATCTTGTTTTATCCGTTACTTTAAAGCGGTCATCGATCCTATAGCCTACCACCCACACAATTTTCCGGTTCATTTCAAGCACCCACACTTTTTCTTTGTCAACCAGCGAAAGCTTCTTATCAACGAAAAATTTAGCCAGCTTCTTCTTTCCCTTCATACCCAGGGGGTAGAAATAATCTCCGGCTCTCCAGGGTCTCAATAAAAGAGGGTAGTGTATCAGGGCCTCATCAAGCAATGCCATATCTTCATCGCTGGCCGTTATTGTCTTTTCCTTTTGTTCAAGGCGTAATATACCGTGCGCAAAATCAACTGCTCCAGGCCCTTCTATAACTACCGTAGCCCGGCTAAGGGCTTGTAAAGGAGATAGGATCAGGTGCTTCCTGTCTTTTAATATCCGGTGCGAAGGCGACAATATATATTTGCCGGAGGCACTATCCAGTAAACGTACTACTTCTTCCAGCTGGGTAGCTTTAAAATGGTAAGGTTTGATCAGCTCCAGCAAAACCGTCCTCATCGCGGGTGTTTTTTGGAGTAACAGTACGGGTATATGCAGCTCCTCGCGTTTTTGTTGTACTATTTTTTTCGAGAGCCGTTCCACTTCTCTTTTATAAAGTATATCCACCTCCTTAAACCTGCTGATATTGTCTAGTAAATTTTGTTGCACTTCGGGATAGGTTTTGCTAATCATGGGTAGTATGGTATTCCGAAAATAATTACGGGTATAATCATCGTGCAGGTTAGACTCATCCTGTACAAATGATAAGCCCTGCTGCTCCAGGTATGCTTCCAGTTCGGCCCTCCTGGCAAACAATAAAGGCCTGCGTATTTTATTGTAAACAGGCTGTATGCCGGTAATACCATTAATACCGGTACCCCTGAAGAAATTCATCAACACGGTTTCTATATTATCATCGGCGTGATGAGCTGTTACAATAAAATCATAACCGTGCTCTTTACGTACCTCTTCAAACCATTCATACCTGAGCTTGCGTGCAGCAACCTGCGTGGATAGTTTTTGTTCTTCCGCATATTGTTGGGTAGCAAACCGCACCAGGTGAAAGGGCACATCCAGTTGCTGACTCCATTCATGCACAAATGCTTCATCCCGGTTACTATCTTCCCCTCTTAACTGAAAATTGCAATGGGCAATGCCGAGGTCAAAACCTGCTGCTTTACACAAGTGGCACAGCACTATTGAATCTACTCCCCCACTAACGGCCACCAGCAAGCGGGCATTGGGCGTAAACAGATAATTTTGGTTGATGTATGCTACCAACCGCTCTTTTAAGGTTAATCCTTCTTTATTTCCTTGCATTAGTAAATCAGGTATTCATAAGCACTTTTCATTTCGCTATAGGCATGTTGCTCACCTAGCTCTTTTGCTATATCCATTCCCCGCTCGTAAACTTTTATGGCCTCCTCGTCCCGGCCCAGTCTTTCAAATAATTTAGCCAGGTGATAATAGCTGCCTACATAATGAGGATTATCCAACAGCAATTTTTCAAAAACACTTTTAGCGTCGCCATCATTTTCCGCCTTTACATATTCCAAAGCCAGGGCATGCTGCAAAAAGCTGTCCGATGGATTCTCTTTTAATAATTCTGTTATCTGATCAATTCTGGACATGTTAATTTTTTATAGGAATCTTTTTTTTATACCAATATCCTTTTATCTTTGTTTTAGTTGCATAAACAACCTTTTTAAGTCTTTTGTCATGTGAAACCTGGTCGTTACTTTGTTCAGCAACAGGCCATTGAAGCAACCCGGTTCCGATCAATACTATTTATAAACCTAAATATCAACAGATGAAAATACTCGTATGCATCAGTAAAACGCCTGATACCACGGCAAAAATAGCCTTCACAGATAACAACACGAAATTTGACACCGGCAATGTGCAATGGATCATCAATCCAAATGATGAGTATTATGCTCTTGTTCGTGCTATTGAACTGAAAGAAGCAGACGCATCAACCGTTATTCACCTGGTTACGGTAGGAGCGCCCGATGCGGACGCAATAATCCGTAAAGCCCTGGCCCTGGGAGGTGATGAAGCCATAAGGGTTAATAGTGAAAGCCAGGACAGCTTTACCATTGCTACACAAATAGCCGAAGTAGCTAAAGAAGGCGGTTATGACCTGGTTTTCCTGGGCAAGGAAACCATCGATTATAATGGCAGCTCAGTGGGCGGTATGGTGGCAGAATTGCTGGACCTGCCTTATATTTCTCTTGCTACCAAATTTGAACTGAATGGAACTACAGCTACCGTTACCCGTGAAATTGAAGGTGGAGAGGAAGTTGGAGAAGTAAGCTTGCCGGTAGTGGTAAGTTGTAATAAAGGCATGGCTGAGCAGCGCATACCCAATATGAGAGGTATTATGGCAGCAAGAACCAAACCTTTAAAAGTAGTGGATCCCGTAGCAACAGAAGGACTAACGAATATTACTGAATTCAGTCTTCCGCCGGCAAAAGCAGGTGTAAAGCTCATTGATGCCGATAACGTAGCAGAGCTGGTGAGACTTTTAAGAGAAGAAGCTAAAGTGATATAAGCTTTAACCAGGCATTCAACTTTAATTACCTCATTTCAAATTCAACATTTATGATTTTAATATTTATAGATATAGCAGAAGATGGCAGTGTAAAAAAATCATCTTTAGAAGCGCTTAGTTATGGTGCACAGCTGGCTAAACAATTGGGCGTGGAGGCGCAGGGTGTAGTATTAGCACCGGCCACAGAAGACCTCGCCACATTGGGCAAGTATGGTGTTGGTAAAATTCACAAAGTAAATAATGAAGCGCTGAAACATTTTGATGCCCAGGTATACACCAAAGTAATTGCCCAGGCGGTGGAACAGGCAAGTGCTACAGTGGTTATTTTTTCAAATAACACCGATGGCAAAGCTGTTGCACCCCGTCTTTCGGCCCGTTTAAAGGCTGGACTTGTTGCGGGGGCTGTTGCGCTTCCCGACACTTCAAACGGTTTTGTAGTTAAAAAGAGTGTATTCTCAGGTAAAGCTTTTGCCAATGTAAACATTAATACGCCGGTTAAAATCATTTCATTGAACCCGAATGCCTTTAAAGTAGAAGAAGGAACAGGGACGGCCGAAGTGGTGGAACTGAATGCTACAGTAGATACACCTAAAGTAAAAGTAACCGCGGTTAAAAAGCAGAGCGGAGAAGTACCATTAGCAGAAGCAGAAATAGTGGTGAGCGGCGGCCGCGGTTTAAAAGGACCCGAAAACTGGGGCATATTGGAAGACCTGGCCAAAGAACTACATGCTGGTCTTGCCTGTAGCCGTCCCGTAGCCGATGCGCACTGGCGTCCTCATAATGAACACGTGGGTCAGACGGGTGGCGCTATTGCGCCCAATTTATATATTGCAGTGGGCATTTCGGGCGCCATTCAGCATCTGGCTGGAGTAAACCGCAGCAAAGTAATTGTGGTGATTAATAAAGATGCGGAAGCGCCTTTCTTTAAAGCAGCTGATTATGGCATTGTAGGAGATTTATTTGACATAATACCTAAGTTCACCGATGCGGTGAAGCAATTAAAATAATGTTTTTTATCATAATTGAATAACGAAGGCCACGATTTAAATCATGGCCTTCGTTATTGTTGGGTCAGTTTGGTCTGGGCTTATACCACCTGCCAATGTTCCACAAAAAACAATAACCAGATAAAAGTGAGAAATAACCCAACGAGATTTAAAATGAGGATGGAAGGACTCTGCATAAACTGCTTCACAAAAGAAAATACACTGATAATAGAAAATATACTCACGCAAATGCAAACCAATAATATCGCCATGTATTTTTCTGTATTGCCAGTGCCCAGCACCCTGGTTAAAACAGGTATATAATATACAATATTGAAAAATAGAATGAGTAAGGAACTCATCCAATTGATATACTTGATCATGTTCAGGGCTTTTTACAGGATACAAACTTAGCGATTCAGCGCTTTATAAACAGCGCTGGTAACCAGGGAGCCAATGAGGTAATAAGAAAAGGTCAATAATTTTCTTTGAGCGGTGGCTGCTACAGGATCTTCATTCAGCCCCAAATACCGTGGAAGTTTTACCGCACCAATGCCCGCCAGTGCACCCGGTATCAGAGGCCCCGACTTAGCGGTTACACCGTAGTAAAGCGTGTTAGAGACCATATCAGCGCATAAGGTAGCGAGATACGCAGATTTCCCCTCATCCAAGCTTATATTAAAAGGTTTAATGGCCTTTCGCAGCGCTTCTTCACCTAATTCATTGATTTTCGGAGCGCCCGGGTAGCAACTCCTGACGGATTCGTGCAAAATATTCAATACTAATGCACCCGCAAGCCCGGCTATCATTTTCCTGATCATACCTTGATTTTTAATTTTTTATACAATAATTAAACCAAGTGCTGGTTTTACGACTTCTGCTTTCCATCCAAATCTTATATTTGCGCGCCAGAAAGATGAATATGGCAATGGCGAATACGAAGACATACTTACTATTTCAACCGGCATTATTATTCTCTAAAAAGAGTGTAATAGCATTGAAGCAGCTGATCAAAACACCAGATGGTATTACAACGGGAGAACAACCTTTAACCCGCGCCCATATTAAAGCGCTTTTCAAAAGTTTTAGCGAGGAGACTGTCAAAGCCTTAATGGCTTTCAATACCGTTGACCTGGAGAAGATCTCTATTGCGCTTCACCAACAAACCAGTTATATAGTTGATAAAACAGAACAAAAAGCGGCAGTTCAAACCGCATTCACCCGCCATGTACAATCTATTACCGGAGCATTAAGAAGACAGCCCGTACAGGACTGGTATCATCCTGTTACTTCAAGCGATAAGAGAATACAGAATATAAAGTGCGGCTTTTATAGCTATCCCGTGGAAGTAAGCTTTTATGCTGATAAAAAAGAACAGCGATACACCCTCGATACTTTCATTGAAATAGGTAAAGAAAAAATACCGTTGAACCTTTTTCGGCGGTATCATTTTCTATTGGAAAAGGACAATTGCTACTACCAGGTATCCCCGAAAAGTTATGAAGCCCTGGACTGGATCAGTGCACAGGATGCCTCCCAATGGACCATAGAACGAACCGACGATTTCGAGTCATTATTACACCAACTCGGGCAATGGGATGTTAAGATTGAAAAAGGAGACCTTGCTGAAGCCGAAATGATCATTACCGAGCCACAATCGCAGGTTATGGTGAGTGAATTGAGCAATACCTTCCTCAAGCTCGAACCCCAATTCGTATATGAAGGCTTTATGCTCGAAGGCCCATTTGAACCCGTAACCAAGGTAAATACCCCCAGGAAAACGGTTTTGGTGCAACGAAATAAAGAAAAGGAAGAAGAGCTGGTTCATTTCCTACAGGCGCTTCATGAAAAATTCGCCAATCAACACAATGGGTTCTTTTACCTGAGCTTTGCTGATGCACAAAAGAAAGGATGGTTTTTAAAAACCTACCACCTGCTGCTCGATAAGAATATCGACCTGTTGGGTATTGACCTGTTAAAGCATTTCCGCTATTCTCCGCATAAAGCCCTTACCACCATCAGCAAACAAAGCTGGGAGGGTGATTTTGCCTGTATTGAGATCAGCGTTAAATTCGGCAAAGAAGAAGTGCCGTTAACCACCCTGCAAAAGTCATTGCTCAATAATCAAAAAGCCATCATGCTAAAAGATGGCAGCCTGGGTATTTTAGGTGAAGAATGGTTACATCAATATGGGCTTTTGATCAGGCATGGTAAAGTAAGAAAGAATGAATTGCTTGTTGCCCGCTGGCTTACTTTAAGCGAGGGCACCGATAACAGCGCAGACGGCGGCCTGATCAACACCGGAATTACGGCAGAATGGTTTGCACGCTGGAAACGTTGGGAAAAGCAGGAGGAAGAATTATACACTTTGCCGGCCGGTTTACAGGTAGAAGCCCTTCGCCCCTACCAACGCACGGGTTATGAGTGGCTGCGGTTATTGTCTGAGATAGGCGCCAGCGGCTGCCTGGCCGATGATATGGGATTGGGGAAAACCCTGCAAACCATCAGCTTTCTCCTGTATAAAATTGAGACTAACCCACAGAGCAAACAACTGGTTATTGCGCCGGCAAGCTTATTGTATAACTGGTTAAAAGAACTGGAGAAGTTTGGCCCCGATGTGAAAGCTACGGTATTACATGGCTCCAAAAGAGATAAAGCTTTATTAACCGACGATGAGAACAGGGTCATCATCACCAGCTATGGCACCATGCGGCAAGACCTGTCCCTATTAGAAAACATTGCCTGGGAAACCATTGTTTTAGATGAAAGCCATCATATAAAAAATGCGGCTACCCAAACTACGCGGGCTGTATGGCAGCTTACTGCAAAAACCAAGATCGCTTTAAGTGGTACACCGATCATGAATAGTACCAGCGACCTGCATAGCCAGGTACATTTCTTAATGCCCGGACTGTTAGGCACATCCGAGTTCTTTAAAAAAGAATATGCCATACCCATTGAGCAACAGGCCAACGAAGAAAAAGCCGCAGCTTTACAAAAACTGATACGTCCTTTTATTTTACGCCGTACCAAAGAACAGGTAGCAAAAGACCTTCCTGAAAAAACAGAATCGATACTATGGTGTGAAATGGATTCGGAACAGCGAGCTGCCTACGAAACGATCAAAGAAAATATACGCACCAATATATTCACGGAAATAGAAAGCAATGGTCTTAACAAAGGCAAAATGAGCATACTGGCGGGGTTAACCAAGCTAAGACAGCTTTGCAACAGCGCTGAACTGGTTACCGGTGAAGACCTGTTTACTTATGACAGCGTTAAAACCAAAGTGCTGATCAATGAGCTAAAATGCATTATTCCGCAACACCGTGCCCTCGTCTTCAGCCAGTTCACATCCATGCTGGATCTGTTGGAACGGGACTTGAACGCAGCAGGCATTTCCACTTTAAGAATTGATGGCCAAACACAGGTGCAAAAAAGACAGGAACTGGTGAATGAGTTCCAATCCGACAATAGCAAAGCTGAGGTTTTCCTGATCAGTTTAAAGGCAGGCAACACGGGTTTAACGCTTACTAAAGCCGACTATGTGTTTCTTTTTGATCCCTGGTGGAACGCAGCAGTAGAAAGCCAGGCAATTGACCGCACCCATCGTATCGGCCAGCAACAGCATGTATTTGCTTACCGTATGATCTGCAGGGACAGTATCGAAGAAAAAATAATTAAACTGGCGGGTGGTAAGAGAAAGCTGGCGGAAGACCTGATCACTACGGAGGAAAGCCTTATGAAAAGTCTTTCTATTGAAGATATACGATACCTTTTTGAATAGGCGGGCACTGAATTCTCAGGTAACAAAAGAAACGGTAAAGTTATTTTCATCACCCTGGTTACTGTAACTTACATCAGCATTATTAACTGTCAATATCTTCTGAGTCAGCACCAAACCCAAACCATAGCCGGTTTGTCCGCTGCTGTTTTCTCCCCTGAAAAAATGTTGAAACAGCATTCTTTGCTCTTCATCCGTGATGGTGGTGCCTTTATTAGTAATATGTATTTTTAGCCAACCATTTTGAGCCGCATCCATTTCAATGCTACCCTTATTTTCTGAACTATAAATAATACAATTAGACAATAGGTTTTGAAAAGCCTGTTTCAATAAAAGTGGATTGACCATCAATTCCAGCCTCTTCTCATCAAACTCCTGGGGTGTATATTTAATCTGGAAATGAAAATCGGGGTAAATAATACTTAACTCATCGATTATGTCGTAGATCATTTCATCTACGCGGGTAGTGTATTTTTTCAACTCCTGTCCTGCCTCCACCTTTGATATCTCCAGCAGCACCGTGATGATACTGCCCAGGGATTGCGCCTTTATCACCTGCCGATCCAGTTCCTGTTTTATTTCATTATTATCGGTTGCCCTGCTGATCCGCTCCAGCTCCGACACCAAAACCGCCAGTGGTGTTTTTAGCTGATGCGATATATGATCAATCGTGCGCTTCTGAAAAATAAATGCTTCATGGGTTCTTCGAACGAGCTCATTAAACCGTTCTGTAAGATGCGCGATTTCACGGGTGTTGGTCTTTATAGAGATTGGAGTGTTGTTGTTGCTAAAGTCATAGTGCTGAATACGATCTGCCAGCAAAGCTATGGGTTTGGATATCTTATCAGATATGTACAATGAGACCAGCACTACCACCAGGCTGAATGCAATAAATAAAGCGATCAATACATTTCTGAGGTAAGACAGTTTATCATATCCGAAAGCATCATAGGCTTTGATAATGGCATAGTAAACCTGGTGATTGCTCTCTATATAAGCGCCTAAAACATCATAGTGTTTTTCATCTGCAAAAACAGATTGCTGCGCAGGCGAAAGACTCAAAAGAATAGACCGCGCTGAATGAATTTCCAGGCTGTCGAGACTGGAGAAAACAAGGTCCTTTTCTTTATCATACACCAGCAGTTTTTCATCGAAAAAATCATTAATATCCTGTTCATCCAAAATAGATGATATTTCAGCGCTTTGTTCCTGATATTTCTGAATTAGCTGAACCGTGTACCGTATCTTGTTTTGCTGCTGCTTTCTAAAAGATTGTTCCCGGTACGAATAGAACAAAATATAGATCACCAGGAAGGTAATAGCGGTAATACCTATAACAGTGGAGCAAACATAAATCAGTATCCTGTTTTTAATTCTCATGACATATCCCAGTAATATCCGTACCCCACTTTTGTTTTGATAGATTGCTCGCCGAAAGGCTTATCTATTTTATTACGCAGAAAATTAATGTAAACCTCAATGGTATTGGTATTATAGTCCACATTGCCGCCCCATATCCCTTTTATGAGTTCGGCCTTGGACACTACCCTATCCTTATTGCTGATCAGCATGTACAATATCTGGTATTCCCTGGGCGTCAGCACGATTTCCTGCTGCCGGCGATACACGGTTTTTTGAGCATCATTTATAACCACATCACCGGCTACCAGTTTAGAAGAAACATCTTCCTGCAATTGCCTGGACCTTTTGACCAGGTTTTGTACCCTAAGGTACAGTTCGCGCATATAAAAAGGCTTGGTTAAATAATCGTCAGCGCCTGCATCAAACCCGGTCACCTTATCTTCTAACTCAGCAAAGGCCGTCAGCATAATGACCGGAGTGCTTTTATTATACTGCCGGTAGGCCCTGCATAATTCAAACCCATTTTTACCCGGAAGATTTACATCCATAATAACGCAGTCGAATGCCTCCTTGCGCAGCACGCGTTCTGCAAGCATGCCATCGTATATTACTTTTACATGGGCCTGTTCGGCTTTTAATGCTTCCGTTATATTCTGCGCCAATGTATGATCATCTTCAATCAATAACAGGTTCATATTCCAAAGGTATTACTTCTACGCTGAAGCCTTTAACCAGCCGGGGGTTTAAGTACAATTTTATCTGCTTTAAGCTTTTCTTAAGGTGTTTCTTGCCAGTTTTGCCCCCATCATGAAACGGATTCTTTTATCAGGCGCGGCACTCATTTCCCTATGGTTCAATACGGCCGCACAAGATACTTTACAATTATCACGCAGCCAGTGTGAGGCTATTTTTTTAAAAGAAAACCTATCGCTGCTGGCAGAGCGCCTTAATATACCCATGGCGGAAGCAGAGGTAAAACAAGCTTCTTTATGGCCCAACCCACAATTCACGCTCGACGAGATCAATCTTTGGGCCACAAGGCATCAAACCGGCGGCCAGGAGGTATCTCCGCCAATTATCGGCAACTGGGGCCGCAATCAACAATATGCCGTTTCGGTAGAGCAACTGATCTACACCGCAGGCAAACGAAAAAAACTAATGGCCCTGCAGAGTGTTGGCGTGGATAAAGCACAGCAATACTTCAACGACCTGTTACGGAATCTCAAGCTGGAATTGCGCCGGCAAATAACAGCGCTGCAATACCTGCAGCTATCGGAGCAGACTTTTCAAACACAGCTACAGTCGGTAAACGACCTGCTGCGCGCCTACGAACGGCAGCTTGATAAGGGGAATATAGCTGCTACGCAGGTTACCCGCCTTCAAAGCAAACAATTTGAATTACAAAAAGAGCTATATGAATTACAACAGCAAAACAACGAAGTGCAAAAGGAACTGAAGCAATTACTTCATTTACCACCTCAAACCCTGCTGAAGCTGGATATGGATCAATTTGAAAAAGCCATTACAGATGAAATGATACCTACCTACCAGGCCCTGGTAACTGAGGCATCAGCGCACCGCCCCGATTATAAGCTGACATTGCTCGAAAAAACTTACTTCGAAAAATCTTACACTTACGAGAAAGCTTTACGTACCCCGGATGTAACGATTAACGGCAGCTACGACCGCAACGGAAGCACTATGCTGAACTTTGTAGGTTTTGGCGCTTCTATCGACCTTCCTTTTTTTAATAAGAACCAGGGTAATATCCGGAAGGCAGAGCTAGGCATACAGCAAGCGAGAACATTAGCGCAGCAGTCGCTTCACCAGGTGGAAACTGAAGTGGCGGCCAGTTACAAATCATTGCTAACTGCCCATAATTTTCACAAAGCCATTGATCCCCTGTACCTAAAAAGACTCGACCAGTCGCTTGAGGCGCATACCCGCAATTTCTTATCTAAAAATATAAACATGCTGGAGTACCTGGATTTCCTGGAATCTTACCAGCAAAACAAACTGTCGATCCTCGATGCCTCCCGCGACCTCAACAATGCAGTTGAAGAAGTCAACTATGTTTCCGGCACCGAGTTGATACACTAATCTTGCCTACTCAAAATCCTAACCCACATCTAATTAATATATAACATGCAAAGAATATTTTCCCTTTACCTCATCATCGCCCTTGTTACCGGCTGCCAGGAAAAAGAAGCTGCGCCGGTAGCACAGCAATTCTGCCTGGATAAAGAACTTAAAGATAAGATCAGTATTGAAGAAGTGAAAGCCGAGCCCGTTGCTACAGGTATCCATTTAATGGGAAGCGTAGAAGCCAATACTGATAAACAGGTCACTTACTCAAGCCTGACCAGCGGTGTAGTGTATAATGTATTTTTTTCTTTGGGCGATAAAGTGCAAAAAGGGCAGGTATTAGCTGAAGTAAAGAGTGTAGAGCTAAATAGCCTGCAATCTGAGTCAGGTAATATTGTTCAGCAGATCAAAATAGCTGAAAGAAAACTGGAAAGTTTAAAAGACCTGCATAGCGATGGCATGGCATCGGCCAAAGAATTACAGGAGGCTCAAAGCGAACTGGATATTCTAAAATCGGAGCAACAAAAAACCAGCGCTAATATGAGCCTGTACAATGCCAGCGCAGCACGGGGCGTATTCCAGGTAAAAGCCCCCTCAAGCGGTATTGTTACTTCCAAAAACATGGCACCGGGTAGCCAGCTCAACTCAGAAACCGAGGCGCTGTTCACGGTATCTAACCTCGATGAAGTATGGGTAATGGCCAATATTTACACCAGTAATATCGCAGAGATAAAAGAAGGTATGCCGGTAGAGATTACCACGCTTTCTTATCCCGGTAAGATCTTCCACGGAAAAGTATCCCTGCTCTCACAGGTAATGGATAACGATTCAAAAGTACTGCAGGCCCGTATTGTAATGCCTAATAAAGACCTGCTATTGAAGCCAGGGATGATGGTAGATATTACCGCCATAAAAAATGAAACAGCCATGCAGGTTTGCGTGCCCGAAGCAGCACTGGTATTCGATAATAATGAATACTACCTGCTGATCTATAAAGAAGACTGCAGTATAGAAGTACGTAAGGTAAATGCAGGCAACAGAAACAATAATAAGATCTACCTGCCCGAAGGTGTGGCGCCGGGAGAAAAAATCATTACCCGTAATCACCTGCTTATTTACCAGGCGCTTCAATCATTTTAATACTGCAAGTACAGGCAATTTTACAGGCAACACCATTGCACCGGGATGGGTGTGTGATTAAATCACTATCAATATGACAAAGATCGTTCAGCAAATAGTTTTATTCTCATTAAAAAATTACATAATTGTACTCTTTCTTACTGCGTTACTGGTGGTATCCGGCATAGTAGCCTACCTGCATACGCCCATTGAGGCATACCCTGATGTAACAAATACCAGGGCGCGTATCATTACCCAATGGCCGGGCCGCAGTGCAGAGGAAATAGAAAAATTTGTTACCCTGCCGCTGATGAAGGAACTGAACACGATCCCTAAAAAAACGGATGTACGTTCTATTTCTTTATTTGGTCTATCTGTGGTAACGGTTCTTTTTGATGATGATGTAGAAGATTTTTATGCGCAACAATACGCCGCCAACCGCTTGCAATCCGTTGACCTGCCCGATGGAGCGGATGCCAGCATTGAGCCCCCCGCAGGCGCTACCGGTGAGATCTTCCGGTATGTACTGAAAAGCAAACGCGATATCAAAGAGCTTACTGCTATTCACGACTGGGTAGTGGAGCGGGAATTGGTGGCGGTACCCGGCGTATCCAATATCATCAGTTTTGGGGGAGAAGAAAAAATTTATGAGATCAAGATCAACCCAACGGAGTTAGCGAACTATGATCTCTCTCCACTGGATGTATACGACGCAGTAGCCAAAAGTAATATTAATGTAGGAGGTGATGTGATAGAAAGGGGCAACCAGGCCTATGTGGTAAGAGGTGTTGGCTTGCTGGAGCAGATAGAAGATATTGAGAATATCCTGATCAAAGTAAAAGCCAATACACCGATATTGGTAAAGCATGTTGCCCGGGTAGAAGTAGCGGCTAAGCCCCGGTTGGGTAAAGTAGGACTACAGGATGACACCGATCTGGTACAGGGCATCGTAATGATGTTACGTGGCGAGAACCCCGGAGATGTAATCCCCCGTTTAAAAGAAAAAATAGCCGAACTCAATAACAGCACTTTACCACCCGATGTAAAAATAGAACCCTTTATTGACCGTACGGAGTTGGTGAATGCTACGGTAGACACGGTGAGTAAAAATATTATAGAGGGAATTCTCTTTGTATCCATCATTGTTTTCATCTTCCTGTTTAACTGGCGCACTACATTAATCGTAGCTTCTGTTATCCCGCTCTCCTTCCTGTTTGCGCTGCTCATGCTGCGTATACAGGGACTGCCGGCCAACCTTATTTCACTGGGTGCTATAGATTTTGGTTTATTACTGGAGGGAACGCTGGTTATTGTGGAGTCGGTATTTGTAACCATGGAAGTGAGGGCCCACCAGCTGGGTATGGAACGGTTTAACAAGAGCAGCAAGCTTGGCCTGATACGTAAAGGCGCCGGTAGTGTGGGAGGCTATATTGTATTTGCACAGCTCATACTTATTGTTGCCCTAATACCCATCTTCTCCTTTCAAAAAGTAGAAGGCAAAATGTTCCGTCCCCTCGCATTCACCCTGGGTTATGCCCTGCTGGGTTCATTGCTTTTAAGTATTACTTATGTACCCGCGCTTTGCAGGCTCATGCTTACTAAAAACATCAGGGAGAAGGAAAATGTCATTTCGCGTTTCTTCAAGAACAACCTGTTCCGGCTTTTCCTTTGGAGCAATCGCCGGCGCAAATGGGTGGTACTGGGTTTTATCCTGCTACTCGCCGGTTGCGCTGTCAGATTTATGTTTTATGGAACCGAGTTTATTCCCAAGCTTAACGAGGGAGCGCTATACGTTCGGGCAACATTACCTAATAGTGTTAACCTACAGGAATCGACCAGGCTGGCGGAAGAAATGAAGAAGAAGATCCGTGGCTTTGAAGAAGTAAAATTTGTGCTCAACCAGGTAGGCCGCCCTAATGATGGTACCGACCCCACAGGTTTCTTTAATATAGAATTCCATATACAACTACACCCCGAAAAGCAGTGGAAACGCTCTTTGAAGAAAGACGACCTGGTGGAGGAAATGCGCAAATCGCTGGATGTATATCCCGGTATTGTATTAGGCTTTAGCCAGCCCATACAGGACAATGTGGAAGAATATGTGGCAGGTGTAAAAAGCTCACTGGTGGTAAAAATTTATGGCAACAACCTGTTTGAGCTGGAGAAATATGCCGACCAGGTGGCCAACAGCATCCGCACGGTTAAAGGCATCGAAGACCTCAACGTGTATCGTAATATCGGGTTACCCGAGTTACGCATACAGCTGCACGATCATAAAATGTCGCGCTACGGTATCGATATTGCCGATGCCCAGGCCGTAATAGAAATGGCCATAGGCGGCCGGGCGGCTACCAAATTTTATGAGGAAGAACGCATGTTTGATGTGCGATTAAGATTTGACAAGCTTTACCGGGATAACGAAGAAAAGATCGGCGAGATGATGATCCCTGCCGAGGATGGCAAGAAAGTACCCTTAAAAGAAATTGCCACTATCAGCTATATCACAGGGCCTGCATTTATTTACCGCGAAGGCAGCAGTCGCTATATTGCTGTAGGCTTTAGCATACAGGGCAGAGACCTGGGTAGCACCATCGCCGAGGCCAAAGCCAAAGTAGCTAAAGAAGTAAAAATACCCGTGAAAAACAAAATGACCTGGGCCGGTGAGTTTGAAAGTAAAGAAAGGGCGTCCCAACAGCTTTCGGTAATTGTACCGGCAGTATTATTACTGGTATTATTTTTATTGTACTTTAATTTTGGTACTATTAAGGATACCCTCATTGCAGCCAGCACCATTCCCTTTGCATTTATCGGGGGCTTTCTCTCCCTATGGATCACCCAAACGGTTTTTGGTATTTCTGCCGGTATTGGCTTTATTATTTTATTTGGTGTAAATACCATTAACAGCATCATATTGATTGCTGTAATGAAAGAGAATATGCGGAGAATGGATGTAAAAGAAGCTATTTCCAACGGTGTCCATAGCCGTATCCGTCCTATTGTAATGATCGCTTTAATGGGCTCTATCGGACTGCTGCCTGCAGCATTATCTACCGGTATGGGTTCCGAGGTTCAAAAACCACTGGCTATTATGATTGTTGGAGGACTATTAATTTGTATGATACTATCACTTACCGTGCTGCCGCAGATCTTCTACTTCAGCTACCGGCGCAAGGCAGCCACTCATCAAAATCCATAACATTTATCGTCCCCCCGCGTACGATAGCACCATAAAGCAACTAAGGATCGCCTGCAGCCCGTTATAGCATGCTATAGCGGGTTGCTTCTTTGTAATGCTGTAACTTTAAACAGATCTGGCCGCCGGTTAAAGCCATTAAAAGCTTGTTCATCCGGTACAATATACAGGCCCGTATGTAAGTTGTATATTTGCAATAGAACCAGTGGGGTGCTTATTATACCAATTAATCAGTCTATATGTCTATAACAAAAGAAGCAGAACTTACAGGAATGCAAAAAGCGAGCGAAGCGGTAGCTTGCGCGCTAAAAGAAATGGTCGCCTATGCACAGGCGGGTATTACAACCAAACAACTGGATGATTACGGTGCTGCTATTCTTGCTGACTTCGGGGCAAAATCAGCGCCCTATCTAACCTATGGTTTTCCTGGCTATACCTGCATCAGCGTTAATAATGAATTTTGTCATGGTATTCCCTCCAATAAAAAAATATTAAAAGAAGGCGATCTGATAAACATTGATGTATCGGCAGAGCTGAACGGCTTCTGGTCAGACAATGGCAGCTCCTTTGTGCTGGGGGCAGATCTGCATCAGCATCAAAAGCTGGTAGATGCTTCCAAGCAGATCTTACATAAAGCCATCTCTAATATTAAAGGCGGGGTGCGCATTTCAGATATCGGGCACCTTATTGAAACCGAAGCCAAAAAACGCGGCTATAAAGTACTTAAAAATCTTACAGGGCATGGCGTTGGCAGAAGTCTTCATGAAGAGCCGCTGGAGATAGCCAACTACAGGAACCGGCACTATACCCGCAGGTTTAAAAAAAACGAAGTGGTAGCTATTGAAACCTTTATAACCACTGCTTCACGCTATGCGGATACTTTACAGGACGGCTGGACCCTGGTGGGTAATAAAGGCGGCTTTATGGCGCAACATGAGCATACGATAGTGGTTACAGATGGGCAACCGATGATACTCACGGAAATGAATGGTATCTGGAATTAGCCGGGCGTAAGAAAAAACTCCCGGCTGCTACCCCTTTAGAGAGGGTCGTCATTACCCGAAAACAACTTGTGAATAGCGATAACGGCTTTTATCCTTACCAGACAAGGAACCTCAGCTGCTATTCGCGGGAATAAATGTGCTTCAAGAGTCAGCAAATCAAAAACTAATTTATCAACTTCCCACAAGGGCTGGCGAACGCGTGTTTTTGCTCAGATCGTAAAACGTCATATTGGATATTTAGGTGTTCGTATGGTTTGATTTACGACCGAAGGCTATATAAAAAGAATTCTTTCCTACCTGCAGGTTGTTCATAAATGTTACACTAACCATCTGTTAGTTGTTTATGACGATTGCCCCAAAATTCCAATTCTTTGATCACCGACTTTAAAGCATAACCTATAGGGGTTAATTCGTATTCAACTCGTGGCGGTACTTCCGCATACACTGTCCTGCTTACTATTTTGTTTTCTTCCAGCTTACGTAACTGCAAGGTCAGCATCCGTTCGGTAATGTTGGGCAATTTCTTTTTTAATTCTCCAAACCTAAGCTTACCGCCCAGTAACCATGAACATATCACTAAAGTCCATTGTCCTCCAATAATATTTGATGCATAAGCTTCCGGGCATTCATCACTCAAAGCGATTTTATTGGAGAAATTAGTTGACGACTGCTTAATCTTACTCATTACTTACATTTTTTATAGTACCTAACAATTGGGAGGCAATATACAAAACCTCACAATGCATACTAGTTTTGTGAAAAATATGATCATGATGTCAAAGACGAAAACTTTAATAATTGTTACGCACCCACATATCAGCGAATCTGCGATGAACAAAAAATGGGTTGAGGAATCGCTTAAATTTCCTGAAAAATATACCGTACACCAGTTACATGAGGCTTACCCTGAAGAAAAGATAGATGTTTTGGCCGAACAGCGCTTAGTTGAACAGCATGATAAAATTATTTTCCAATTTCCGTACTATTGGTTTAATTGTCCTTCTTTATTAAAAAAATGGTTTGACGAAGTTTTAACGCACGGATGGGCTTATGGTAGTAAAAGCGGGTATAGAATGAAAGGGAAAAAGACAGCATTGGCTATATCCCTGGGTGTAAAAGAAAACGAATTAAGCAACTCCGGCATATACAAGTATACGCTACATGAACTCACAAAACCCTTTGAATTGAGTTTTGAATATGTTAAAGCCGATTACCAACCACCTTTTGCATTTTATGGATTGGAGCATAATGTTTCTGCCAGCCATATTGCATGGGGTGTACAATCGTATATGACCTTTTTAGAGGAATTCTAAGAGTTCCGGAGATTTGTTGTTTCCAACTATGATAAGATGCACCAGGTTATTATTGGTAGCAAATACCGGTAATGCCACAGACGACCTGGGAACTATTCATTCGGGGTGTCTGATCACAGGGTCTTTGGTTTAGCATTTCAAAAAGCGGCCGGCTAAAATAAATTGAACAGAGCCTTAACAGGATTAAACCTTATTCGGCTTGCTCACATACTTATTTCCCTTTACAAAAAACCGCCAGGGTAACAGCGCATGCTCCGCAGCATAAGCTACCCCAATACGGGGCACAGCTGCAATATCAGCATCTTTATACCGAAAGCCCTGGTCTTCGATCCATACCTGGTTACCGGTCAGATCCTTCCCATTAAAGCCAAGATCGATACCCAAAGCCTTAGTTACCGAACCCGGCCCGGTGGAGACAGAAGCGTTATCAGTACCCCTGTTTCGCCGCTGTGCTATAAACTGCTTACCTGCCAGTGGCTCCACTGCTCTTACGAGCACTGCATGAGGTTCGTCCCTAACAGAGCTAACCACGTTGAATAAATAATGGATCCCGTAACAGAGATACACATAAGACACACCACCTGGCGCATACATAACCGAGGTACGTTGGGTGCGCCTGCCGCCATAGGCATGAGAGGCTTTATCTCCCACACCGCCATAGGCTTCGGTTTCTGTAATGATACCGGAGGTAATGACACCGTTGATCTGTGTTACCAATACCTTTCCAAGGAGATCTCTGGCCAGGAAAAGCACATCGCGATTGCTGTAGTAAATGCTATCTAATTTCAAGTGTACAAATGTATTATTTTTTAGCCGGTTGCTATATTGGGTACGACGGATACAAAAGATAATTAAATACGGGAAAATTCCCCTTTTTTTGGTACTGCTATCTTTATATGTTTGCTATACAAAGGGGACTTAAAAACGATAAACAACTAAAGTATAAAAAAGGGGCATTTGATAAAAACAGGAGCCTGCTGAACATACGCTATTTTTTAGTATACACACCCATGCCAAACACCCGGGTACAGCCCCTGAAAAATGCTGATTGAAGAATCTCCGTGAGCTGAATACCCACGGAGATCTTTATTTCAACCTTAGTTCCGAGCAGCATACTACCCCTCCCATGTTCAATACTTTTTGAAAACCGGACTTCATAAATTCCGCAAAAACGGATATAAGTCATAAGAAGTTATTTTTGTTTAAGGGAGAAAACCAGACTGGCAATAATGAATATCAGAATCCTATTATCTATTACTTTCTTGCTTGCTGCTAGCTGCTTTGTATCGGCGCAGGTAAAAACATTTACAATCAATGCCCAAACATTTGTTACTAAGATTAAAAAATCAATAACGGTTAAAGAATGGACTACCGAAGAGCGGTGAAAACACGCTAAAGAATTAGTACTGCAATTCGGTGCAGACTTCCTACATTACAGTATGAAAATTGAACAATTACATCACATTGCCCTTATTTGTTCGAACTATGAAAGGTCCAAACAATTTTATACAGATGTGCTGGGCTTTACCATAGAACAGGAAGTATACAGACCCGAAAGAAATTCTTATAAGCTGGACCTGTCGCTTAACGGCCAGTATTTAATCGAGCTCTTCAGTTTTCCCGACCCGCCGGCCAGAATAACAAGACCTGAGGCAACAGGATTAAGGCATATTGCTTTTAGCGTGCGGAATATAACGGAAACAATAACCTATTTGCAATCTAAAAATATTGTACCGGAGCCGGTTCGTATAGATGAATTTACGGGCAAAAAGTTCACCTTTTTTACCGACCCTGATCTGTTGCCTATTGAAGTTTATGAATGGTAGCAATGCCCGCAAATTGCTCTAACCTAAGATATCCTGTTTTAATAACAAAATTCGTTTATAAACTATCAGGGCCTTTCAAGTAGGAAAAACCGCCTGAGCGTATGGGCAGCGCCGGCAATATTACAGAAGCGCATATGAGCAGGTAGTTGTATTTTCCCCCTTAACGCTCCTTCAAATACGATTACGGCGGATTACTGTAGTAACTACCCCGATCCCTGCCCGATTGTACAATAAGGGTAAAGTTAACGGCAAAACTGGATGCGTTTGAGCTTAAGAAATCTTTGTTTGCCATAACCTTGAGTTTTTTTCTATCTTTAATACCTCTAGTTATCCGACCTGTTTTATGAGTGATATACCTACTATAAAAGAAATAGCAAAAAGATTGAATGTTTCCGTGTCTACTGTTTCCCGGGCACTAAACGATCACCCCAGGATAGGGCTAAAAACAAAACAGGCCATACAGAACCTGGCGAAAGAGCTGAATTATGAGCCCAATCCTAAAGCTATCTTCTTTAAACAAAAGAAAAGCTTTGTTATTGGCGTGATCCTTCCACTGATCTCGGAAGACTTCTTTTCCAAAAGTATCAGTGGCATCGAAGATGTGGCTATGGAGCACGGTTATACCATTTTATTCGGTCAAAGCCACGATAGTATTACCAAAGAGCAAACGGTGATGGAAGCTATGGTAAAACAACGGATAGACGGATTGCTGATTTCTCTTTCAAAAGAAACTAATAAATACAACCACCTGGTGGCCCTCGAAAAATACAATATCCCCGTAGTCTATTTCGACCGGGTGCCTCCCTTTGAAAGAGCCAGCAAGGTTTTTTGCAGCGTATATAAAGGTACAGAGCAAATGATCGAATGGCTGTTCAGGCAAGGCAGGAAACGTATAGCTTTTATTAACGGACCCGATGAGATAGCAGCGAGCCGGGAACGCCTGAAGGGTTATATGGAGGGCATTTCTAAAAAGAAACTCAAGATCGATATGCAGATGGTGGAGAAAACCGATCTTTCGGAAGAAGGAACACAGCTTGCCATGGAAAAACTTCTTAATTTGAAAAGGCCACCCGATGCCATCATTAGTTTTAATGACTATGTGCACCTGGATGCAGTTAAATTTGCCCTTCAGAAAGGAGTAAATATCAACGAAGATATTCTTTTCGCCAGCTATGCAAACATCTCTGCCAACAAGCATGCCGCCTACCCTCCGGTTGTTTCCCTGGATCAGTTTCCTTACCAGCAGGGCCAGACAGCCATGAACATGCTGATCAATATTTTGAATAAAAAACAATCGGGCGATGAAACCCCGCCATCCTTTGAACAGGTAGAGGTGCCGGTTTCGTTAGTGTATAGTTAACTGAAAACTTATACAATCGTTTGCGCAATTTTACTATTATAGTATAGGCTATCTTTATCTTAAATGTAACCGGAGATATGGATATCATGCATAGTGTGCTTGCCAGCTATGGGTTTAATAAAGATAGCTATACCATCGAACGCTTTGGGAACGGACTTATCAATGACACCTGCCTTGTAAAAAAGGAGGACCAGAAGTACATTCTCCAGCGTGTTAATAAAGCTGTATTTACCAACCCGTTTCTTATTGCTGAAAATATAGAAAAAATACGGTCTTATCTTTCAAAAACAGATGATGCCTATTTTTTTACATCGCCCTGCAGAAGCTCCGACGGGGAAACAATGGTTTGTGTGGAAGATAACTACTACCGCATGTTCCCGTTCGTAAAAGACAGCAACACGATAGATGTAGTACAGACACCTAAACAGGCTTTTGAAGCAGCCGCTCAATTTAGCCGTTTTACGCGCGTATTGTCAGGTATGGATATTAATTCGCTTAATATCACGCTGCCCTCTTTTCACGATCTCGGATTACGTTACCGCCAGTTTCTGGAAGCGCTTGAGCATGGCAACAAGGACAGGATCGTTGAAGCAGCCGGCCTGGTACAGCAATTGAAGGGACATTCTGATATTGTAAACGAATACAATAGTATATTACAAAATGATGCTTTCCGCCAGAGAGTAACGCACCACGATACCAAGATCAGTAATGTTTTATTTGATAAGAACAGCAAAGGGCTTTGTGTAATTGACCTGGATACGGTAATGCCCGGATATTTTATCAGCGATGTGGGCGATATGATGCGTACCTATTTATGCCCGGTAAGCGAAGAGGAGAAAGATTTTAGTAAAATAGAGATCCGGGAAGATTTTTATTTTGCTATTGTAAACGGATATAAAAGCTTCATGGACGTAGAGCTTACCGATACCGAAAAGCAGTACTTTTTTTATGCAGGCAAGTTTATGATTTATATGCAGGCGTTGCGTTTTATTACCGACTATATAAGTGATGATGTTTATTATGGCGCCCGCTATCCCAAACATAACCTGGTAAGAGCCACCAATCAAAGTATATTATTACAGCGTTTGTTAGAAAAAGAGCCCGCGTTATCAACGGGGCAAGAAATTATTCAATAATTTTTTTTTCATCTCTTTGATTATTTAAAATAATCCTTTACATTTGCAACCCATTCGCACAATGGCTGCGGATCCGGGAAGTAGCGCAGGCCGGTAGCGCACCTGGTTTGGGACCAGGGGGTCGCAGGTTCGAATCCTGTCTTCCCGACTGATACGGTATAATTAATTCCTTCTGAATTGGTTATACCGTTTTTAGTTTTTGTAACCTAATCTACTTGTGTATCATTTCAAAATTTTTTGAAATGAAAACACAAGAAAAAAAATTTTTTGCCCCTATTCTCAAAACCTATGAGAATGATCTATCCAAAAGGTGGCGGGTAGAGTGGAACGTCCCAATTCATAATGGACAATTATCGAAACGTATTGTAGATTATGGTAACATCAATCGGGGAAACACTGTTGAAGAACGGCTGGCACTTGCTCAGTTGCTTATAACGAATTTGAATTTTAATTCAGGCGATCCAGTTCGCGAAGAAACCAAAGCTCCCGGAGCAATAAGTGTAGATACTAATATTCTTGAACAAACGCTAAAGCTTCATAGATCTAACTGGCGAATAGCAACTGTGAGGGTATATCAAACCGTATCAACTTCGTTTATAAATTTTTTGGGGATGACCTCTCCCAGTGATGTTACAGATGAAATCGTCAACAGTTACATAATAAGTTTGGTTGATACTGAAAGTTCACCCAAAAAATTACGCAAATACATTAGCCGATTAAGGACCTTATATAACCTGGCCAAGGAATATAAACTAATAGATCATAATCCTATCACTGTTAAGAGCCCCAAAAAACAGAGTGTTGAATCTCTTTGTTTTTTTAACGATTCTCAGATTCAACTTTTTAAAAATGCTGAAATACAGAGAGAGTTATGGCTAGCTATACAGCTTCTTTTCTACTGCTTTATCAGACCTGAGGAAGCTCGACAATTGAAAATTCAGCACATTAATTTGGACTACGATTTCATAGAGATTCCCGGTAGTATTAGCAAGAATAATAAAACTCAAAAGGTTTCAATTCCCGTACAACTAAAGCAATTACTTCTTAAGTATATGAATTACCCTAGCCATTTTTATTTGATAGGGTATAATGGCATTCCTGGAGAAAAATTATTTCCACAAAAACGACTCTACGTGTTACATACCAGGCTTTTGAGCAAGCTTGGAATCGTCGGAAGATATTCACTTTATTCCTGGAAACATACTGGAGTGGTAAAAGTGGTTAAAGCTGGAATAAATATCAAAGATCTGCAAATGCAGTTAAGACATCACTCTCTTGATATGGTCAACGAATATCTAAAAAATCTTGGAGTATTGGACAGTGAGGACTTGAAATATAATTTTCCAACTCTGTAGTGATTTTTTAAACTGTTAGGGGCGCTGGGGGTCCACAAAATGTAATATTTTGTGGACCATCTGCCTAGGCAATTTGTCCACAAAAAAGTTGCTTAACTATTTTTTAAAAAAAATCTTACCTATCCTACCAATACTTCATAACTTTTTAATAATCAATTCAATAACTAAACAGGTAAGATTTCTTTCATAAAAAATGATCTTACCTATATTACTAGGGCTGGTAAGATTAGGTAAGATCATGGTAAGGTGAGGTAAGATGGATTTTCCATCAAAATCGGAAGTAGAGGCAATCGGGTAACTTAGGTAAGATTTTAAGAGCGTAAGTCATCAAAGAGGTTTTGTTTTTGATGTTGCGTCGCGTTCTGCTCTCCACCTATATGCAAAAGTGCATAGAACACACCTAATAAAAATATTTGGTGCTGAGACAGGTTTTGAGCTTCAACTTTGTAACATAATTTATTAGGCACCTTGATTTGCAGTTTTGGTATTAGGTTAACACCTGCTTTTTCGGCAGCTTCTGCAAGCGTTGCTTTGCCATCCTTGGGTATTAGTAGTCCTTTCATTTTTAAAAGATTTAAAGGGCCTTTACGGCCCGGTTATTAATATTCGCATGGTAATAACAGAACTCCTGCAGAGAGCCATAATGTGGCTGCATCATAAGGAAAATCGCATAAAGGGATTAATTGCGTGGCAATCTCCCGCTCGTTACCATCTGTACACTTTATAATAAATGTGTTATCCTGATTTTTGAGCAACCTCCAAACCTGGAATTCTTCCCGCTTAATGGCAGGAATGAATTGGTAACTCATTACAAGATCAATCAGCCAATAGGCTCGGCAATTTTCCGCCAGGTCCTTTACACCGTCAGTGTAGTACATAGCAATAACCTGGTACTTGTAATAGTTTTGGGTTCCGTTTGAGTTTCCAAAGTGATCATTAGCGTTTTTCATAATCAAAAAATTTATTTTTTAAAAGAAAAAGGAAAAAAAGAAAGCCTCTTTAAAGCGGAGGGCGACACCCATGCCAAAAGCAGAAGGCGAATAAAAGAGGGCTATGTGAGTGGGCATGTGTTTATGCGCCTGCTTTTTGCTGGGTTGAGCAGAGGCTAGTGCGTGGAAGCCCGAAGCTATTTTTGCTATTTTTTTTTACCTTGTGAAGTTATTTGGAAAGTAGGCATCCACATTATTATGTGAGCTATTCAAGGGAAATAGCTCGCAATAGCACTAGAGAGATGGCATGCACGTATCCATTTTCAGCTTTTCTTGATTTGGGAAGTAAGCCGATTAAGGTGGTGTTAGTCGCGGTGATAGAATTTTAAATTTGCCCCCTCACCATATATAATTACCATTTTGCCGATGCGGTGGTTGCAGAATTGCCTTGAGGTAGTTTTCTCAACTTAAGCGAACCCTCAAGTTTTAGCGTAATTCTTTCATTTTTTTCGGGGGTCAGCATCAATTGCATCTGTTTTTTGGGAATCAAATAAATAATACTTAAGGTTCCTATGACCTCTTCCTCAGATCCGCTCAAATTGTAGTAGCCATCAATCGCGATACTTTCATCCTCTGTAATTACTGAGGTTTGATTAATGACAATATCGGTAATACGGTGATATTTCCCTGTAATGCCCAACCAGTCCAAGCTTAAATCCTCTTGTTCTTCATAGCTAATCAGCAGCTTGACGATGTAGGGTTCATGAGACGGAACTATGAATAACTTGTCTTTATATGACTCTAATGTTTTATTAATAAATTGTATTGAATCTGAAAGCTGTGGTTTGTCTTGAAGGTTTAGTAGTTCATTTATGAACGTAGCTTTGAAATGCTCCTCCCTAAAGTCGTTTTTGGAATTGAAATAGACTTCGTAGAGCATACCTGAATATATGTGATTCATCACAAAGTGATCATATTTGAACAAAAAGCCACTTAGATTCTGCATGATATTTACCGCCTTAGAAGAGCCGCCACATGCTGCTTGATTTATATTCCTGCCTATAACGAAGAGCTTATCAATGAAATTTTGGGTTCTCTCGACTCCTGAAACGTCATAGTCGGATAATTTATCTAGTGCTGAATTTTGTACATACCAATTATAACTTTTCAAACTTACGATGATTTCAGATGCAAAAGAGGCATCAACTACTGGAAAGTCACAATCGGCCAACGCATAAGATGAATAAATCTGACTGTCCTTGTTCACATTTTCTTTGCTTTCAATTTCTTTCACTTTTGCTGCAGTTTCATCAGCATTCTCCAATTGCTCAGTATTGGCATCGTATTCTTGCTCATAGATTTTTGATGTTGCGATTTGCAATGCTTTAGCAAGTTCTATAAATCCACCATTGGATTTATTAATTAAAATCTGAGTTAAGGATTCAAAATTAATAATGTGGAACTCTTCCGAATTGCTAACCTGTTTGAATTCATAAATCAATCTAGGATCGACAATTTTAAACTGCGGATGTTGATTCGGGATTTCCTTACCATTCTCTATAATATTACTTGGTGCATATACCCAATCTTTTTTATTATCATTAGTAATTAAAATCCCTTTCTTCTTTTTGGTCTTCTTAAATGATTCTAGTATTTCATTCCAAATTATCAAGTCTCCAAACAAGTTTAAATCCTTTTTTTCATCCTCAAATCCTGGGGGAAATTTGTGGTGATATCTTGTGTGACCATTTGAAGATACTAAGTCAAAGATTTGTTTCAGATCACTTTGTATGACTGTTTGCTCGAAAACGTTCTTTATTTCTAAATGAACACTATTTTTATAGTTTTGATCTTTCAATTTAGCAGCTGCTGATATCTTTCGTAGCTTTTGCTCCACATCTGTTAGATCTGTTATATAATCGGCAACGGTATTATAAGCGGTTCCTAACAAACTATTTTCATCAATTGTCATCTTTAAAAAACTACTAATTTCTCTAAACTCCTTTTTTGTTGTATTTAATTTTTTCAAAGGAGTAAAATAGTCATCTAATTGATTTCTTATAAATCTGTTAGAATATTCATTGATAGCCCAAAGAGGAGTTCTTATCCTTCCTTTGATAATCAATGGCTGTATCCAGTCAAAAAGTTCTTTTCTCGCGGACGAATAGATTTTATAAAATAGCCCAAAAATATTTGTGTCTATAAAAATTTCACAGTCGTCCTCTTCGAGAAGAGAAGATATGTTTAAAAGATAATTAGTCTTGTCAATTGTTGATAGTGGAAATTTCATTCGTTAGTTTGAATTTGGTTGATAATTCTTAGTTAAGTTCACACTTATGAACACCTGTTCGAGAAGTAAGTCATAAATTTTGACTTTTTTCAAGGTATCAAAAATACGATTTAGTAAATCTCAAAATGCAAGCATTTTAATTTCAGCTCAGCCGGTTGCCCGCCGGGTGGCTGGCAGGGCCGCAAAAATGTGCAGAGCATAGCAAAGCTATAAGCCTGGCTACATTTTTTACGGCATCGCAGACACCGGCCAAAGCCGCAGTAAATATTGCCAGCTTTAGCTGACCAAATATAGTACGGGAGTGGAACGGACGTGCCTGCGGCTGCCCGCGCCAGACAGACCAGGCGCAGGGATAGCAACGCGACTGCGCCGCGCACGCCTGAAGACCTTATACACAGCCAGCGGACATTGCGATGGCATGAAAATGAGCGGGGCATGGACGCGGCTGCACAACTAAGAGTGGCTGGATGGCAAAGCCGGCGGGCAAAAATAACTATGAGGAGGCACGCACCGGCGAGCGGGGATCTGTGGCAGGCAAGCCGGAGAAAGCGTGCCGGACGGCAGATAGCATCGAAGGTTGGCAAACCATGACAGGCCGATAAGGATGAATAACACGAGATGCTTACCTTACCGATAAATCTCATTGATTAAGCTTCGGCATGGCGTGGTTTTTTGCGCATGTGCGTGCTATACTGCCGACCTATTTAACCGGCTTCTGGAACGGGCAGCGTTGGCAGACTGGCTAAAGGGTATGGCTAAGCATGCAGATTGTTACCTAGCGGTTATATCTGTATAGTCTTATTTTTTGTTATTATGGCCATTACCCTTTTGCCAGTGAGGGTTGCGGCAGCGTGTGTGTAGGAAGTGCGAAGGCGAAGTGATTGCAGCGAAACAAGTGCCTTGTTTAAGGCGCTGTAAGCTGCAATGACTTGAGCGAGGGAATAATAATCTCAAATAATTAATAAAGCTTCTTTTTATTGTCGAAAAAATATTTTTCAACCGCTTCTCCCAATTGAGCACCAATATCTAATGACATACCCCTACCTGAAGAAACAACCCACTGTTTATCGAAAGTCAAATTGCCCTTATTCATTCCGTTGACGATTACGTGAAAGAAAGGTCCTCTCATGCCCATAACTGGCTTGAGTTCAGCTCTATAAACTTTGTCGTGCCAATTAAAATTTGTAATGATAGATTCCATAGCATCTCAAAAATACTAAATTATTTAGTATTTTGCATGATTAAAGATATGTTGATTAGATGGTGGCAAAAGGAGATGCCAACGTGCAGCGGTGCACGGAGATTGCAAGACGGGCCTTAAGAGGCCCGCTGCAACTTGTGCTAAGCGTAACGGACATTATTCTTTTGACACCATGTCTTTATGATTGTTGAGCCTTGTTCACAGTACAAGAGTGCGACGCAAAACCGTTGAACTTTATTATGGTGCTGGTTTCATAACCTCAGTATTGATATAGCACAAATCGATTTATCACGCACTATCCTCTTCGGTGCAATGTTCCATTCAATAATGTCCATAGCAGATTTAACATAGATACGTATCATTTCCTGTTCAAAGTGCTTTGGAAAGGTATAATTATAAACCCCTTTATCCAGGCTGACTTTAAAAATGTTTCTATGAAGTGAGCAAGAAAAAGTGCTACTATGGTCGTTCTGTGTTAGGCTTTTAATAGTTATCTGAAAGTCTTCTAAGTCGTAGACTTCATTGGTGATATCAAAATAAGACATTGTATCAGTTTTAATGTTAGCAATCGATCTTTAGAATAACCAATAGCGAAAGGCTCCTATTGTACAACCACGGTCTTTTCGTGGTAATTTTAAGTTTATTTTTGCCATGTTTAACTTCACTTACACTTATATCTGATTTTCCAAAGTATTTAAAAGCTGCTTTTTCAATCGTCCATGGCAGATCTCGCATACTTTGATGATCAGAAGGATCTATGCCGCCAATAACTGTTGAATCTATGAGCAGAAGTATTCGAGCTCTTAATTCATGATTTTTAAAATCAGATGGTTTATCAGGGAAGAGGAAATTGTGTAACTCTGATAGGGCATTTAGTCGAACTGTGCTTTGGATACAATCGTTGACAACGTAATACTCTATAGAGATAGCTACCGCTTTAAAGTCGCTTTCGACGTTGCTGTCTTGGGATGACCGATTACATGAGCATAAAAAGAATATTAAAATCAGATGTTTCATAAGCTACTTATTTTTTAATTGTGTAGGAATATTTACGACAGAGAGATTTGCAGTGAAAGTTTGTGTGGTAACAGAATCGGGCTTTGCGATTAATAATTCTAACTGACGAATTTCCTCAAGCGTAACTATGTTTACTATATATACTGGTGCTTCTGTTAGTGATAGTTTACTATTTAGTTTTTGAAGCTCATTTTCGAGAACATTTCGTTCAGCCAGATCTTGTGTATTGCCTATTTTAGTAAGTAACGTTTGGCGCAGGTTGTTTAAGCGACGATATTCAGAGTTAGCTTTATCATAATTTTGTTTCTGTAGTGCAAGTGTTTGCTGCTTTATAGCTAATTGCTTTTTTAGACTGGACTTATCAGATGGCGTTGAAGAAGGATTGGCGACAACTGAAACATTAAAGTCATATTCCAGCGTAATTTTATTACCAGCTTTCTGTACTCCTGAGTAATGGGTAGTGAAATAGTCGCTGCTTGAAATGGTCCCGGAAACAATCTGACCATTGACAAATGTCAACAGGTCTTCAAGAGAAGCATTAATGAAAGCTTTTGAACTAATTGAGTAAGGGTAGTTTGTTTTAGATGCCACTATCGATTTTACCACAAGCCCCGGCGTATTGTAATCAAGATGAAAAACGGAATCGTTAATTAATAGTTGGCACTTCTGAGTTGTTGAATTTAACACTGGGGCCTTACCCTTATAAAGTCTACCGTTTTTTATGAAGTCGTAAGTGGCGATCGTAAAATTTGGGCTATTGGCTCGTTCATAGTGTAAATGCTCAATGGTAGTAAAGATTTGATTATAGCTCGTCCAAAAACCTTTCGTATAAAGGTCCCAGCAAAGGAAGTTCATGAAAATAAAAATTAGAAATGCGGTTACCTCAGTACTAAATTTTCCTGAAACTAATCGATAGTCCTGATTACCTGGAATTACGCAAGGGTTTCGCTTAACCGGGTAAAACAGTGGTACCCCCTGAATGGTAACCATATCAAGTATGAAATGGGAAAGAACTGCAAAAAAGAAGATGAGCGCAAAAGTGCGAAAATTGTAATTTTCCAAAGCATCAATTTTGAGAACTGATAACATGTATAGCAATATTGTACCAACCATTAAAAAAGCAAGGCTATGCGTAACTGTACGATGCCCATACGTTTTATCGAGCCATTTGGCTATTGGATAAAACAACATGCCGACAGGAGATTTCGGATGATCGATGTCGGGCAAAAGACTGCAAATGACAGTAGCAACTAAATACTCCCATTTCGAGAAAATATTGATAGACCAAAAGCTACACCAAAAGCCCGTGAAGAATGTTCCCGCTACGATATGATTAGGTGAGGTCATTTGACAACTGCATTAATGATTGGAATTATTCAAATGGATATGCGGGTGCAGGTATGGCTTTCTTTTCAATTAACTCTTTCTCCAGTTCATGATTAGTACGCTCATTTAAAATCCAATCCAGTGCACTAATAGCTACTTTGTCCTGCGGTAATTCGTCGTTGATGATCATTTCTTCAGCCCGGCGATTTGCTTCTTGTTGATAGCTTCGCTTTCCTATAAAATAGCTGGTTAAGGCTGTAGTGATGATTAGTAGTGTGAAAAAAAATGTTCTTAGTTTCATAATAGAATTTTTAATTATTGAAAGATTATAACATGTATCAAGGACTATCGGATTAATAGCCGAGGTATTCAAGTAATTCTCGTTGATCGAAATATGTTATATCGGTTATTTCAAAGCCATGTTCATTGGTGTTTGATTGTATATAGGGTATTACCCCATAGATATGATGATTAAATACAATGGCTGGAAAGCCGTGCTCTTCTAACGCAAATTTTAATTGACGGATAGTTAAAGGTGGGTGTTGTGTTTTTCTCGTATAATAGATGTTGTAGTGATTTTTCATTATACATGGGTTTTCCGGGTGAAGCGAAATATATAGCGACTGATAAATAGTAACATAAGGCCGATGCCACCTATAACACGAAAAGAAGCATTACTGACTTCGTGATTGAGATAGCGAAGACAGGCAACAGCCGCTAAGAAAATGATGATAGCGAAAGAACAATCAATTTCACTCAATGCTCCTGTGTGGCGGATTTGACGAATTATGGTATTTGAAATATTAGTTTCCTTTCGGTAGCGTGCTATGATTTCTTCAATAGCCCTTGGATTTCCATTGGTTTGCTCGTAAATATGATTACGGAGTAAATTGTAGTCCTGTACTTCCAAACCTGCTGCATGGGCCTGGATTAGTTTCATTGCGTCATCTCTCGGTAGATCTTTGAGACGTACCACGTCAAAATTCCAAAGGAAAGAACTACGATTGACTGCTATGCTACGGGCGGAGGTTACTATGGTGAAATGATCTTTAAATATTTCTAAGACTTTTACAGCTTTAGGAGTAATGCCGTCAACATTATCTATTAAGAGTGTGTAGTATTTCTTTGGTGTTATCTCTAGCAGCCTATTAGCTATATTATGGACAGCATCCCGGCTGATATGAGTCAAAGCTTTATTATAATCCCATCCTGGATACAGGAAGTCATAGACACCTTTTTGATCGGTCTGAAGTATATACAAAAGCATTTGTGCTAGCGACGGCTTCAGGTCTGCAGTATTATCCAGGGCCAGTATTTTAAGATCAGGGGTTTCTTTTATGATGTTGAGCAAATGGGTTTTACCTACGCCCACATTTCCTAAAAGACAGGTATTGATTCCCTTTTGCACATTAGATAAGACAGTTTTTAGTATTGTGTTTCTGCCTACCGTGGGTATCCCGGTATTTCTAAAGTGTATGTTAATCGATTGGCCGCTAGATTTGAAAGTTATTTGTGAATAAATCCTTTTCCAGAACTTATTAAATTTTGATTGGGGATTAGTGACATTTTCCACATTCTGCCTTAACTGTTCTGTCGGGATATGGGCATATATCAATGTCGTGTTTAGTGAAGTGTGCCCCAACATTTCTTTGATGTTGTGCAAGGGTGTTCCTGCAGAAAGATGTTGCGTTGCAAATGTGTGTCTTAAAGTATGGGGGTGCAGGTTTACAGAGGATACTGGATGCCTATATTGTAACCTGGCTAACATTTTATTAACGGCGAAACGACTTATGTGGTAAGCTGGATTGTTGATATTCGGAAATAGAAAGTCTGTGGCGAGTATTCCATGTTGCTTATTCAAATAGTCGCTTAGTTCTTGATATAACCTCATTGATATTGGAATAGAACGCAGCACTTGCTTGTTCCTTTTTTTCAAACTTTTTACCTGTAGTAATTTTTCTTTGAAATCAAAGTTTGCCAGTCTTAAACTGATGCACTCGGACACGCGCAATCCACAATCTACCATAAGCAAAATCAAAAGCCGGTGTCGCTGATTCCTGACCAGACTTAACAAATTGTTTGCTTCTATTGATGATAAATATTGTATTTGGCTGATGTCCATTGTATGTGAATAATAGCATATAGAATTGACATGGAATTAGTAATTGACCGGATTTAGGTATTATTGAAACTGGCTTGGGATGATAGAGTTGGCATAGGCAGTCCGGATGATTTCACCGGCTGTACACAGTAGCCATATACACCGAACTGTTTTTCTCTTTCATAACCTTCTTGCTTCATAGCCCGGCCAATAGCTATTTTTGATAATCCACGGGCAGGCACTATTTCTGTTGCGATAATGTGTTGCATTATTTCTGTAGCGGTGAGAAAGACTCCTTCACTTGTTCGATTGAGTGGTATTCGAAATGCCTTACTGATTAACTCCCTTTCTATTGATAAAATTTGAAAATCTTTATTACGCAGCTCATTTTCTATAATATCATCCTTTGTTAACTCGGATTCAAATGTGGGATCATTCATTAAAAACAAAGCCTGAGCCCAAACACTATTGATATCTATTTCTTTTTTGTATCGCCAATCGATACGATTTATAGCGAAGCAAAGCCAGCGAACGCTTCCTGTTTCATCTGCCAAAAACTCATCTTGATTAGTACTGCCAATAAAGGATGCAATTCGTGGAATTATACTGTTAGTGCGATCGTAAGGGAGGCGCTCGTTAATTTGGGTTTTAGAGAAGAATGCTTTTAAACTATTTATTTCTTGTTTTGATAATACAGCCAGCTCATCGAGATTTATTAAAAAATTTCGACAAAGCAAAATGCGGGCATCTTTGTCGTTGGTAATATCTTCCGCTATGTAGTCTCCCAAATCGGGCGGACATAGAAAGCGACAAAAAGTACTTTTACCATCGTTTTGAGTAGGGCTCACCAAAATAAAAGCCTGCTTATTAAAATATTCGGGAATTAAAGCACATTTGACCGTACGGACCAGCCACTTTTTGAAGTGACGAAGAAACTGAGCCGGTTCTTTAGCCTGGACAAATGTAGATAGCTTGGCTATCCAATCCGGCTGCTGCGGATTCCACGATGGTAAGGCTCTGAAATAGTTTGAAATGGGGTTGTACTCGGGTGTAAAATCTGATTTCAGGATGGCAACTAATTTATCGACGCTGATGTTGATTGCTTTTTTTTGCATTTCGACAAAGAGACTATTCTCATTGATCTTCTTCCAAACATGATCATTTCCATTACAGTTGGATGAGTAGGCCGTTATTTTACGTGATTGGATTTCCAGCTTAATTGTATTGTACCTGATTTCATAGTGGGCATCAATGTATTCCTCTGCTATATGAAAAATAGTGCGTCGCGTTTCATTGTTTAGTTGTTGCTGCAGCTTCAATGCTGCCATGTGCTTTCTGGCTTCGTTATAGGAGGTGTCTATATTTTGACCTTTTTGATAAAGCTCCGCTATATCGTTGATACCGCCAGGTAGATTAATTGGATGAATAAATGGAAATTGTTCAACTATACGAGCCTGGGCAACTTGTCCCGGATTTGGAGATTTATTAAAATCATTATCGTAACAAATAAAAAGATTGCCTTCATGATGCAGTTTTTCTGAAAGCTTATCTATTTGATCTTTTGAAGGTGTGTGATTTTCAGACCTGAAGCTCACTGCATAGTATCCATGCGAAGCCAGTGTAAGTGCATCTTTTTTACCAGCGCATATTATTATGTGATCGACATCTAATGGTAGTTGATCTAATCCAAATATATCTTCGGCATTATGGAGATTGTAAAAGAATTTAGAAACAGACGTTTGGGATGATGCACCTGCTTGCTCAGGAATGTAAATTTCATACCTGCCGTTTAGCTCGTATGTAACTGCAATGACATTATCGCGGATTGGAAAGTTTACTATTCTTTGCTTTGACTCCTGCCAAAATTGAAAATACCTGACAGCTTTTACATTGTAGTACTCTAAGGTTTCTTTACCGATCCCAAATTGATTGAAATAATTGTAGTGAAGTACACTTAAAGGAATTGTTTCGATTTCAAAGTCGTCTAATTGACTTTTTTTAGAATTCGAGACGGTAGCCTTTTGCACTGATGTTATTTGCGAATGGGCTATTGATATAATCTGCAGATCATTAACTATTGCATTGAGAACTTCTTTGAATTGAGTTTGACAATTCAAATTCTTTAATTCTGCAACAAATTGCCATACGTCACCATGTTTGCCAGTACTAAAACATTTGAAAGTTCCGTTTTGATAAAGTTTGAAGCTGGGTTTTTTATCCTCACTAAACGGAGAAGATATATTCCCACCTGGAAACTTTGGTAGCCTCAGGTAACGTAAGTAAATATCGCTTGCAGATACTCGCTCTAAAATATCTTCCTTTTTCATAGGTGCCTTTTTAAGGTTCGTAAAAGGTGATGATGAAATTTCGATGTAGATAGCCTTCGATGGCTGCGACCTTCGCCCAGATCGCTAACTTATTGTGGTGGAGATTTAGCTCCTTTTCTTGCAAGCTGGCTTTTGTTTTTATCACTTCTTCGGTGGTGGCCTGAAGTTTTTTATTTTCCTGTACTTTTATCGCAAACAGAAGAGAATCATTTTTCAGGAGCTGTAATTGTTGCTGGTATATGTATATTAACTCCTGTAGTTGAATATAATTGGTCCGATAAGCGCTAGTATCTCTTACAATGCTTTGTTGTGTTGTACTGGAAACTTTTTGCAACCGGTATTTTAGGTCCTTTTTGCGAGTAATATAGTTTGGTATGTCTGGCAGGGTGAAAGTTACCATAGGCTTGTTTGTTGCCATATTGTAGCCCAATGCAGGCCATGGGATTATATTGTACCATTGTTTTTCTTTATAGTTAGCTAATGCGTTCCTCTCGGTCAATAGTTCTTGATTATGCCAGTCAACTATATACTGTATACCTATCGATAATGGTTCGATGGAGATTTTCTGTTGAGCGGTTAGCGATTGGCATATGCATAACCAGGAATATAAGTATAATGTAACTTTCATTGTTCTCCATTTAAAATTTTAAGTGCTTCGTCTTCGATGTCCTGGATTGTTAACACTTTTTTGGTTGAATAGAATGCACAGATCTTCACTATGGTTTCATAGCTGGCATAACCATGATTCAAAGCTTTGCTAATAGTAGGGCGGGATAGTTTGGTAGATTCCTGAATACGCTTTTCGTCGCCACGTGAGTGACGGGCTTGCCAATTTTCGCGTACTATTTGAGGGATGTTTACTCATTGCGCGGAGTTCTCTTTCGTTTCCATAAGTATTTACTTTGTTGTTGTTGATCAAATACAAAGTAAATAGCTGGCGGTAGCGATAACAATACGCAAACGGACGTATTTTTCTACGTAGATGTACCTATTTTTTGATTATTTCAGCATGTACGTATTTCATACACTTAACTTATGGACTAACTCAAAGCGGTTCGCGATTGCCAATTTCTCAAATAAGTTTTCCACGTGTTTGCCTACGGTTCTTGGTGAAATAAATAGACGTTCTGCAATTTGCTGATGCGTGTAACCTTTGCATAAGAGTAAGGCGATTTCTTTCTCTCTGTTTGTTAAAGGATACTTACTTGTGTTTGTTTGAATTTTTTCATCTAAGGTTGTAGCAGACACCTCGCTTTTTTCTAGTTCGATTTTGGATTGGAGAGGTCGTTGGTGTTCTTGCCTTAATTGAATTATGGTTTGCTTTACATGTAGTGCAAGCAGCATTAAGAAGCCACTATTAGTTAATGCAACCTCAATGTGTTGTGGAATGTTGTAGTATGTAAGAAGAGGCAAACCAACCCAAGGCGCTAAACACACAATTAGGATGATCAATTCTTCAATTATTTCTTTATTTGCGAAAGATCTATTATACTTTGTGTAAACGTTCTGAATTACTTCTACTAGAACCCATATTCCATAAAACATAGGAATTACTAGTACATATTCGGCTATTTCCAGCTTTCGAGTTGAGATTAAAATAATTGTAAAGGCTATGTAGGGGAACACTAAAAAATAAATGCCTCTATTTATGTGACTTCTCATTTGCGCTAAGCCAAAACCTTTCCATACGTAGTAGCTGAAAAAGGCTGGAGCCAAAAAGCCAGTTCCATATGCGATGGACTCCTGGCCTACATAGTTCCCAGGTAGATTGGGATCAGGTAATAGTCCCCCGCAAATATTGTAGATAATCAAAATGGTGAGCAGGCATATATCAAGAGTTAAAGTTTTGTTTATTGGCCTAGCCAATTTATAAGCGATAAGGTGAATGATCAATACTATTTCGAAGCATATAAAGCTAAAAGTAAGTATATGCATTTGGGTGCCGGGAAGTAACATAGCGGATGTATTTCGTTAGAAAATTTTCATGCAGTACAGGGTAAAACCAAAATCTAAGGAGGCATAGGTGTGAAATCCTCTTTTCTCGTACCAGGGTACATTTTTTAGAGTAGATGTTTCGAGACATAATCGTCGCTTTTGTCTTGCGGCTAGCTGCTTAATTTCTTCGATCAGCTGGCCTCCGATGCCTCCGTTCTGTTGTCCTGGTCGGACGGCGATGTACCAGAGATAAAGTAGCTGCTCGTTGGGTTGGATATTTTTAACACATCTTTCTCTATGCAGGGTTTTAGCCAACTTTTTAATGCCTACGGATTTTAACGCTAATTGAAAGTCGAGTATTAAGCTCTTAAATGTGGTATGTTTCTTATCTGGATATATAATAAGCGCGCAGGCATTTTTCTGCTCCGAAAGTAAAACTTCTCCAAACATCATACAATACTCGAATGAATAGGACATTAAAGAATGCAAACGTTTCGGGTTCTTGTCTTTTAGAATGTATTCGACAGATTTATTATCTGAAAAAGTGGATGTAAGTATATCCACGACAGTTGTTTTGTCATTAGATGTAGCCCGAGTCATACGGTTAGGATTTGATAGTAAATTAATAAAATAATATAATATCTAATGCGTGGCTTGCTAGCTTTTAACAAAACGAAAGATTACTGTAAGCGTAGGAAGATGCTGGATATATGAAAAACTGATGGAAATATCAGGTTTGGTGATATCGTTTACCTCATTTGCTATAGCATGTTTCCGGTGCTTAATTTTTATTAGAAAATGAAGAATATTTCAATACTTTTGTGTGCTAAAACTGCTTATCAAAACCACGGTTGCATGAAATTTTTTTGGACTGCTGTTCTCAAAACCACCATACCTACAGCTTTAATTTATATCGGTCGGAGCGAGGAATTTTTTGTTTATTTAAAAAATCACAACGTTTTGTTCTCCACCGATTCAAACACCGACAACATTAAGCTTACCTGTTTTCTGATCGGATTGTTATGGGCTGGGTTGGTTATCCCAATACAATACGAAAGACTAAAAGCTAAGTATGATAATCAGAATAACCAATTTATCAAATTGTTAGGAAAAGTTAAGGATGTACATATAGAAGCTATTTGCAAACATTTAGGAGTAAATACTAAACTAAAAACAAGAGTTTTTGTAAAAAAGAGAAATTATCATAACTTACTTAAGAAAAAGAAAAATAGAGAGGTTTTTTTTGGGTTAAAGCATGTGGATGGAATTAGCGATGAAATCAATTCGGATAAACTGAAATTTCGAGTAGCCCCTAATCCTCAAGGTATCATTGGATTGAGCTATCGTGATAGAAAAAGAATTATTGATTCTAATGTTAGACCTGATAATTATAATTTATCCCACTTTCAGAAGTCACAAACAGAAGATGTTAAATTTTGCTGTGTAGCACCTGTTTATGATGAAGAAAGCAACATTGTGGCATTTGTTTCGTTAGATAGTAATGAAAGAATAGAAGCTAGCAACGATGATGCAGCTAGCTGGAATAAATTAATAAATGAATATTGCTATACTTTAGATAAACACATTAATAAACACTAATTATGCCTAAGCCAAAATCAAGATCGACCTTCAGCAAAATTTTGGGGTTAAGTAAGCAAAGGTTTTCTAAGCATCTTCAAACTAAGGAAGCGCACAATGACAATGACAATCTTATGATTCCCAAAAACATGAAAAAAATTCATGATGATTTTTTTGAGCATGAAATAAAGAAATATAAAGATGAGAAGCTTGTAATTCTTTAATTCTTTTACTCATGTTACTTCCCATACGTCGTAGGTAACGTCAAATACCCTACAAAACCTGTTCGCAATGCAAAGAAGGAAAGTGCTGGACTTAATGGCTATTTGTGAGAAGCTTGATATTCCTCAAACATTCTTTTTTGAACTGGTAATGAATATTGCTGGCCATATCTTACCCTAAACTCATACCAACTTTTGCAGTCTTTCATTAACTGAATGGCTTCATCACGAAACTGTTCAAGTCTTTTTTTCCCATCAAGAGTTAAATACTGAAAAAATTTATCTCTACGAATACCACCTGGTACCGCTAGGGCATGCAATGTTGGCTGAACATCTTTATGGAAACGAGCATAAAGTAATTCATTTATATACTCGCCTACAATAGCTGGTTTGGCGAAAGAGTTTGGATTTTTGTCAGTCCAATCTAAAAGACGATACATTTCACGAAAGAAATCTAATGAATTGCCAAACATCGGTACATACGGTTGTCGCAACGCAGTAACCGTTTGCTGGATTTCGTTAATTGTGATTTTTTTACCGCTAAGCAACTCTATCTCCTGCATTTGCAGTTTGCGCCTATGCTTTTCTGCATCTACTAAAGCATCTGCACTTTGAACCAATAAACCAGCTAGCAGTTCTCGTTCTTGTAAGAATTCCTTACTAATATTGGCTTTAGTGGTTGTAGTTTCTTTTTTGATTTTTTCCTCTGAGGAGGTGAGCTTGTTTGATTTGTTTTCCATTGTTAAAATTCAAGTTATGAATAAAGTTGACGTTTTCTTTCTTCAGTGATTAACTCCGTTGTTGCCACATTCTCCCAAGGTAGATCAATGTGCTGAATCGCGTTTTTTGCACTCGGAGAGAGCTTGCGGGCCCGCCCCCAGGCTCTTTTATCAGAACCGGCATCATATGCTGCAAATACATAAATAAAGCTTGCGTGTACATGCTGACTGTTTGCATAGGATTGCACAAACTCCTGATCATTTAGGTATCTTTTCACGTCCTGACTCTTTTGTCTAGAAAATAGATACTCTCTAGCAAAATTATCAGCCAGGTCTTCTCTTTGCCTTACAGAAAGTTGGTCATCATTGTCGTCAGTAAGATGATAGAGATTGGCTCGAATCTCATCCCAATCAAAAAGCACATGATATAATTCATGAATTAAAGCAAACCATAGTGTTGAATAAAAATCGACATAGTTGGTTAATACAATACAAGGTTTATCGTCTAACGCGAAAGTTGCTCCCCGTAGTTGTAGCGTGGGTAATGGAGGTTGGTAAATAACGGTGATACCCAGTTTGTAAAGTGAGCGTATCACTTCTGTTAGACCACGCTCTATATTTGTGCAGTGCCACCGAATCTGTGGAAAATATTCAATCAATCCTTGCCTGTTATAGGTGTTGGGATTTTCGATTTCATAAAGGGCAGACATTGCTGCTTTTATCCAAAATGAACGGGTTAGCTCATTTTTGGGCTTAATTAGCCCTGAGCTGAATGCTACGTCGTTATTGGGTTTTCGGTACTCAAAAATTGATTTTAGCCTCAACCTATAGAGTAATCTTTGTTCGATTTGTACAAAATCTGTTATGCTATCTATAAAACCTGCCTTTCGCAATGCTGCTAAATCAAAATTCTCCTTAATAAATTCAACTTTATCTGAAGTTATTGTTGTGGTTGGATATCTCGCATCTAGTCCAGCGATATACAATTCCAATACTTTTTCGCGCGGAATTTGTAAAAAACTGCTGAGTCGGATGAAATAGGTATAATCAACCGTTTTCATTGTACTATCTAGTATACCATTAAGAGCACGGTTTTGCATGTCTAAAAGACCGGCAACGGTAGTTGCCGATATCTCTAATTCTTTCAATTTCTTGTCAAATAATTCACGAAGGCTTGATGGCCTAAATAAACCATTCAACAAATCATCAATGCTTATATTATTATCATCTCCCATTTTACTGCACTATTGCAATAGCAAATTTAATAATAAATTATATGAAATAGAATAGATGTGCATAAAAAATTGCAGATCTGCAATTAATTTTTAAATATATACGGCAAGTACTACTTCAAAAGGTTAGTTAATGGTTGAAATCTTGCCTTTATATTGCCAGCTTTTGTCTGATAATTGCCTTTTCTATCTCAATTTGAGCAGCAAGCTCAGCCTCAGTAGGAAGATACGGTAAATATTTTGTTGCAAATAGTTGTTGGTTTTCATACAGCACGGAATACCTGGCAATCGTGCTATCAGTTTCGGTGCAAAGTAGTATGCCAATAGTTGGGTTATCGCCTTCAGGCCTTTCCAGGTCATCAAACATTCTTACGTACATATCCAGCTGACCAACGTCCTGATGTGTTATTTTAGTGGTTTTTAGTTCTACAATCACGAAACATTTCAACAGATAGTTATAGAATACCAGGTCGATATAAAAATCGCTGGTATCGGTTCGTATATGCTTTTGCCGGGCAACAAAAGAAAAACCTTTGCCTAACTCTAGCAAGAACTGCTGCAGGTTGTCTATCAAAGCTTGTTCAAATTCTGATTCAGTATAGGCTTTTCCATTTGGCAGGCTCAAAAACTCTAATACAGCAGGGTTTCTTATAAAGTCATCCTGCGAAGTGGATTTTATGTCATGCTCCATTTCCTTTTTTACTAGATCTTTCTTTTGAGAAGCAAGTAGCCGGTGGTAGTAAAGGGTAGAAATGTTTCTATCGAGTGTACTGATAGACCAATTTTCATTGGCAGCTTCGGTTAAATAATAGTCTCGTACCTCTTTTTCAGAAATTCGTAAAACTCGCTGATAATGAGACCAATGTAATTTGGCGAAAGCTGTTCGCCAAATTGGGTTAGTGGTTATGGCGAAGGCTGTTCGCCAATTGTTGTTTTTACGTTGCTGATCTCTATCGACGATCAACAGATCTGGAAACAGTAAATAAAATTGTCGAAATTCCCGCAAGGTTCTTTCTGAAAACCCTTTGCCTAGAGACGCTTTAAGATCTGCAGCTAACTGCTTAATAATTTCTTTTCCATACTCTGCTCTATCTTTCCCACCTTGCTCTTCTTCTACAATCTTTTTGCCCACTAGCCAATAAGCTTGTACCATGATAGTATTAACCGCCTTAAATGCGTTTTGTCTGGCATCAGCTAAGATTTGTCGTACTTCGACGATGAAATTGGTATCTTTCTTCATTCCCGTATAATGTGCATGCAAAATAATAAATGGATAGCAAAGAACTTTGTTAGTAGTCAAATTCTGCGGACCTACTTATTTCTTTAATAATGGCGCTTCGCAAATTAAGATTGATCAGCTGGAGGTAAAAAGCTCACTTGATTAATCCTTATCACAGGTTTTCCGTCAGGTCCTATAAACTCTGAATTTTCTATATCCTTTACAATATCTAATACCTGGAACTTTTTTAAAAAACCCTCCTTCATAGTACAATGCCAGTGGTCAATATTATAAAAGCTTTCTCTGGTTCTAAAGATCAGTGGGCCTTCTAGGACCCATTCATTCAAAATCTTTGAACAATCTTCCTGGTTAAACTCTAAAATTACCGGCGCAATATTAATTAAGCGCATAAATTCCCGATGGTATAATAGCTCTTCCTTTGACGGAGGATCAGATGGAGTAAAAGAAGGGGATGACAATACATCATACGCATGTCGGAAACTGGCTTTTGCCTTTTCAAGAGTTTCAAAGCTTAACAAAGCCTCTGCTCTTTTATCAAGAACGAGAATGGAATCTATTTGATTATGCCTAGAGCCAATAAGGTAAATTTTATTAGTCATTTTTCATAGTTATTCTTGTCTTTAAAGTTACGACATATTTATATTTGATTTTTCCATGAAAAGCGGGATTAAAAACAAATCGGCTTATTTTTACTTGGAATTCAAATCTTATGACAGTTGATGATCTTATTAATAATGCCTTAAGAAGCGGTGGAGGTGTTCTTGATGGCTCGAATATTTATGCTGTAGTTGGCGATTTAGAAACAAAAGAGCTCTTTACATTAAATCTCTCGGAGCTGTTTTCTGAGAATACACTTCTGTTTAGCAGAGGGGAAACCTCATCAGCACTCTTGATTGCTGCATACAATTTTAATGAGCAGGCTATTACATGTATAGAAAGTTTACGAGAAAAAAATGAAATAGGACCAGGTGTTATAGGCGGTCCTGACTGGCATATATTAATGAGCAACCCCGCAGAGAACCGACTTTATTCAGTTCTTCTTAAAGAATACTACGTAGGAGCAATAGCGCTTTATCAATACAAAATAAATGCAGGAAATATTCCGCTTGGAATATTTGATAGCGCTGATGCTGCCGAAAATGCCATAGAACTTATAAGATATCAATTAAGAAAGAAAGACTAATCTGAAACATGAGAAGTGTTTGATTTTTCTTGTGTCTGACTTATTTCAAGGGCACTGAAGAAATCTTTCCAGGAAACACCCAGGGCTTTAAGAGTCTTAAATAAACTGCTCAATCTCATATCTTCGGTTCCTTTTTCATATTGCCCATATTGTGCTCGTGCGATTCCTTTTTCGAAAGCAAACTGTTCATAACTGCTATAACCGGCAGCTTTCCGATATTCCTTCAATTTGTGGCCAATATGTAATAAAAAGTCATCAAGTTCTTGTCCGGACGTCTTCCCTTCTTTTTTTGATTTCATACTTGAAATAAAAAAAAATCCGTCAAATAAATTACCATTAAATAAATACCGCTAATTAGCGGCTTTTTTGTATTTTTGTTTTGTCTTAGCAAAACATACTTAGAACTCTGCGAGGACGATGATTACCTATCGGAAAGAATAACCTAAAATAGAATAACCATGAAAACACATCAATTAGCTAAAAGCAAATTGCCTTTAAAGTACATTACTGTTTGTATTAAAAGCAGTACCTGGGTTGATGGACGAAGAGCTCCGTCTTTACCCGTACTTTACCTGAAAGGCGCATGTCTGAGAGCGGCCGATTTTAAAATAGGACAGGCACTTGATATTGTTTGCGAATCGGGCAAAATAACAATTACACGTGCAAAAGCTCAAACTTATACAGCTATTAAGAACCTACTTAAAGAGAGTGAGGTCACAATAGCCTAGCCAAAGAAATATGATTTAAAATGACAAAAGGGAGAACCCCCTAATAATGCCGTGTGCTAACCTATGATCTAACGCCAATAGCACACTTTACAGGTAATCCGGATCAAAATGACACCCCGCTTTTCTTGGTGGGGTTTCTATATTAGCGGAAAGCTGTATAGGGACTGGGAAAAGGTATATTTTTTATTAATATATAAAAAGTGTAAATTGAATTAGTGTTTTCATAGGTTAGCAGATGCCGGCTCTTTTCAGGGCGGGCATTTTTTATTATAGTGAATGACTTTGGGAATATCGGATCCTATTAGGCACTTTGTAAAGAAGCTACTTGGCGTTCGGCTATTTTCTTTTGTCGAATCATTTGCATCTTTTCGAGATGCTCCTTGTATGTCGCTTGTTTTCTCAAAAGTGTTAGTATGTCTATTGCCTGCTCTATGTATAAACACTGATAAGCAAAACTTTCATATCTAACAACGTAATTAGCCATACATTCTTTTTTTTGATATTGAATAGATGGCTGGTAGCCCATAAATATCTGCGTATAACGGTTCATTTTCTTTCCATGTTATTATTTCTATTTAGAGATGAAAACATTTTTTTTCAATTAACTCTTCAAACTGCCAGCTTGGTAAGTAGAAGCGGCTACCTAATTTTTCGTTTTCATATTTGGTAAGAGGGGCAATTGTTTTTTTCATTTTTGAAAATTTACGGTGAATGATAAAGTATAATAACAGGCGACTTATTGATTTTATTATGCTGGTGGTGTGAAAAACAGAACACCGCTGTATTTTTTATATAAAAACAATGTTTCATTTGCTATTACTTTACAATTTAATTACCTTTGTAATAACATTGATTTACAGTTTTTTGCGTTGTATCAATACACTGTATCAATGATACAAAATGATCTTTTTTTAACGAATGATACACTATAGTAGATTGAATTATAAGGAGGAAAGGTGATTGTATCGAATCCTGTCTTCCCGACGAAAAAAAGAAGCTCACAATTTTGTGGGCTTTTTTTATGCGCCTGATCTTACTCCTTTCGCGCTGATCCTACTCAGAAATTAAAAGGCGGGAATGTATTACCTGGGAAATGATGGATCAAGTCAAATATTTGGGGGATTGGTTAAAAAAATTTGTATTTGCATTTAAATAAATGCGAGTATAAATTGGAAGCGTTAAAGGATTTAATGGGGTATTTGTTGCCAGCCGGTACATT
>PJTT01000208.1_pt1 | contig 84368 bp, 65 predicted proteins | sample 1512261 | NCBI WGS metagenome assembly PJTT01 (sample SAMN08177685, study PRJNA422409) | Soil metagenome, whole genome shotgun sequencing project. | isolation source: Soil (2) enriched on wood chips | place: USA: Madison | collected 2015-01-15 | reverse complement strand
CAGTAAATCCCTATAATTTTATCCTCTGTGAGCATCTTGATCTGATTTTAAGTGTGGTAACTCAAAATTAAATCCTTAGATGCTCACTTTCTTTCTCTCTTGACTAGCAACTTGGGTTAATTAGCACATCAGCACATTATCACATTAGCCAATCTTTCCTCCCGCTTCTTCACCCGTATTAATAGCACCTTCCATAAAGCCCTGCCAATCGGCCAGGTGCTCGCCGGCAAAATGCGTGTGTATATGCGACCGTTTTAAAATGGGCATTAACTTAAACCACTGCCCTACTCCGTACAAAGCATAAGCTCCTTGCGTGTATTTATCCTGTCCCCAATAGTAGTTTGTTTGGCCTTGTAATAGTTGTTGTACATCACCAAAAAATGGCTGTAAGGTTTGTTGTATGGTTTGTGTACGCCATGCATCGCTTTGGTTAGCTACCACGGCTGCTTTATCGCCAATAGTATAAGACAGTAACACCCCTTTTTTATTCTGTTGATTTTTTGTAGCATGATAAAAATAATGTGGTGTTTGGTCTGTCACCATATCAAAATTATCCCGCTGCCAAAACCGCTCGTTAAACAACAATGGGTTTTTATTAATGCGGGCATATTGCAACTCGTTTAATGCATTTACCTGATCGGGTGGCAAACCCGGTTGCCAGTTTATTTTTTTCACCGCAAAAGTTGGTGCAGTACAAATTATTTTATCGGCCGTAAATTGTTTCCCGTTTTCGCAATACACCGTTACACCAGTTTTAGCTTGTACTACTTTGCTTACAGCATGTTCCAGTAAAATTTTATCCTGGCCAATTTTATCGGCAATTTTATGTGCCAGTAAACTATTGCCGCCTTTTATTTTAAAATCCATTTCATTTTTCTCGCTACTCTCGGCGTATTCTGCCAATGCAGCAAAGGCCGAGACATGTCTGATGCTTTCGCCAAAATCGGTACTATCCAATAGTTCTCTAATATCCAAATCACGACCATCACAACCATTGTTTACTAAAAACCGCCACCAATCCATTTTATCCAATCGCAGTTTATCGGCTTGCGTAAGTTTTGGGTAGTTTTTAATAATGGAAGCAAATTTTTGTTTCCATTTTTCGCTGTAATCCCATTCACCGGTTTTGTAATGTTTGCCTGTGTAAATCAAATCACTTTCAAAACGGTTATCATCTAGTGTTAAGCCAAAATCGTTACAAAGATTTTGTACCCGTTCATGTGATGCTCCTACCCATTCTGCACCCAATTCTACTACCAGTCCATCACTCTCCGACATAGTATGCGAAAAAACCCGGCCACTAATGCGGTTCCGGGCTTCCAGTATTACAAAATCTATTTTCTTTTTGTGTAAATAATTAGCGGCTGCAAGGCCTGCAAAACCGGCACCAATAATAATTACCTTGGGTTTGCGTGCAATAAAAATATTACTAAAGCCCGATGTTGCCACAAACACACCGGCGCCGGCTAACACCGACGTTTTAATAAACTGCCTGCGAGAGCTCATATAGATAAGGTTTGGTTTAATGGTTGGGCAAGCCGAAAGCTTAATGCTTAAAGCTCAACGCTTGGTCGTTTAGTAGGCAAAGCTTTCGCTCTGTACATTTAGGCTTTTGCATTCAGCTTTTAGCTTTATGCTTTACGCCTTCTTCAATCCACTTTCTTCACACTTCCTGCACCGCTTGCTTCTTGTTTTACATCAGTTGCACCGCCTTTGTATTTTACATGGCTGGCGCCACTTGCATCGGCTTTAATACTTACACTCGCATGTACTTCGGCATGTGATGCTCCAGATAAATCTACCGTAGTATTTTCGGCAAGTAGTTCATACGCTTTTATTTTAGAAGCGCCATCACCATCCACATTTAGGTTACGGGTTTCGCCGGCTACGGTAGCTGTTGATGCACCGCTTGCCTGTACATTTACAACAGGCGCTTTAACTGATACTTCAATTTGTGATGCACCACTTAAATCAATATCCATTTGATTGGTGGCTACAAACTGACCTTCGCCAATAATTTTTGTAGCACCCGATAAATCAAACTTTTTTATTGATGGTGCCGTTACATATACAATTAGTCTTTCTTTAGAACTTATAGAGGTATTATCCTGCTGTTTAATTTTTAGTTCGTTATTATTAACCGATACCTCAATTAAACCTACCAGATTATCATCGCCTTCAACTTGTACACTGTGGGTAGCATTAACTTTTAACCGCACTTCTATACCACCGCTTACATCAATTTCATCAAAACTGCCCACCGTTCTTACATCAGTAATTCGGTTGCCACTGCCTTGTACGCTATCGTGGTCAATTAATCCGCAAGAAGTAAAAACTAATGCAGCAAAGAAGGCTAAAAAAACATAACGCATGGTATAAATATTAAACCGTTTAAAATATAGTTCCTGTAAAGTTAGAAAATTGTTACACTAGTTACCAAACACATTTTTATCTGGGGCTGTCAACTGTAGTAACTCCGGTCAGCAGCAGTTCCCGCTTTTCACTCCAAGTCCTCGGCCCTCCTGCGTCGGGCCTGCGGGCTTTCCATTACAATCGGGCAGCCCTTCAGCTATATAACTTTATGCAACAGTTAAACGCCATGGCATTAAAATTGGTTACAATCAGGTTATAAAATTTATTCTTACACAGTAACTTTAAACTATCAACCTTAAAATGTTTATGTAATGACTACATACAAACCACAAAACTACAATTCACTTTCGCCCTATTTAATTGTTGACAATGCCCAACAGTTAGTTAATCAACTTACTACTATTTTCAATGATACTATTTTGCGTCAGTTCAATCAACCCAATGGCAAAATAATGCATATTGAATTATTGATAGACGATTCGGTGATTATGATAAGTGATAGTACCAATGATTATCCTGCCCATAAAACCATGTTACATTTATACGTGCCTGATGTTTTTACTACTTACAAATTAGCTATTGCAAACGGCTGCGTTGCCATTAGCGAACCGGTAAACCAAGGCGGCGATCCTGATACCCGCGGTTCGTTTTATGATTTAGCCGGTAACCATTGGTCGGTTAGTACACAACAGGCAGGGTAACGATAAAATAATGCAACTTTTTTCCCTTACTGAGTTATATTAAGAATATACTGCTGCCAGGCTGCCGGATTGCAGTGAAAAGCCCGCTGAAGGTTTGTGGGTGGGTTTTGTGGCGGACTTGTAACGGAAAGCCGGGACTGCTGCTGACCGGAGTTACTACAGTTGACAGCCCCAGATTTTTCTTATCGGGGTTTTTGCTACCTTCGCAGCACTATGACGGAAAAAATTCTGATTCTTGATTTTGGCTCGCAATATACCCAGCTAATTGCCCGTGCCGTAAGGGAAGCAAATGTTTACTGCGAAATTGTCCCTTTTCATAAAAATGTACAGTTTGAACCCGGTTTAAAAGGCATTATCCTGTCGGGATCGCCTTTTTCGGTTAACGACGAAAATGCACCTGATGTGCCGGTGGCCGATTTTATAAAAGAGCTACCTGTATTAGGTGTTTGTTATGGTGCCCAGCTTACCGCTAAAAAGTTTGGTGGTATTGTGGCAAAAAGTAATAAAAGAGAATATGGCCGTGCTATATTAAAACAACAGCAACACGATGTGTTATTGAAAAATGTAAGCGAGGAAAGCCAGGTTTGGATGAGTCATAGTGATAGTGTAAAAGACGTTCCGCCGGGTTTTGAATTACTGGCTTATACAGATAGTATTCCGGTAGCGGCATTTAAAAAAACACCCGTTGACGGCGAGCAACCTTTATATGGCGTGCAGTTTCACCCGGAAGTGTACCATAGTACCGAGGGTAAAAAAATAATCAATAACTTTTTGGTAGATATATGCGGTTGTAAGCAGGACTGGACACCGGCCCATTTTATTACCGATACCGTTGAGGCATTAAAAAAACAAATTGGCGACCGCAAAGTGGTCATGGCTTTAAGTGGTGGTGTTGATTCTACCGTTGCAGCTACCCTTATTCACCGTGCAATTGGCGACAGACTGTTCGGCATTTTTGTGGACAATGGCGTTTTGCGCAAAGGCGAATTTGAAAGCGTATTAGAATTATATGCAAAGCTTGGTTTAAATGTAAAAGGTATTGATGCCCGCCAGCGTTTTTACGATGGCTTGGCCGATAAAACCGACCCGGAAGATAAACGCAAAGTAATTGGCAGTTTGTTTATTGATATTTTTCAGGAAGAAGCCAAAGCCATTGATGGTATTGGTTTGTTAGGTCAGGGTACTATTTACCCGGATGTAATTGAAAGTGTATCGGTACACGGACCATCGGTTACCATAAAATCGCACCACAATGTGGGTGGTTTACCGGCACATTTACATTTAGAATTGGTAGAGCCTTTACGTTTATTATTTAAAGATGAGGTACGTAAAGTAGGCCGTGAGTTGGGCATACCTGCCGATATGATTGACCGCCACCCTTTCCCCGGACCGGGATTGGCTATTAGAATTTTAGGCGAAGTAACCGAAGAAAAGGTACGATTATTGCAAGATGCTGACCACTTATATGTTAAAGCGTTAAAAGATACCGGGTTGTATGCAACCGTTTGGCAGGCCGGCACTATCTTGTTACCGGTAAAAAGTGTGGGAGTAATGGGCGACGAAAGAACTTATGAATTTACAGTTGCTTTACGTGCCGTTACCAGTGTAGATGGGATGACAGCCGATTGGGCACATTTACCTTATGACTTTTTAGCTAATATTTCGAACGAGATAATTAATAACGTAAGAGGCATTAACCGGGTGGTGTACGATATAAGCAGTAAACCGCCGGCTACTATTGAGTGGGAATAAACCACCACAACCTCCGACAAAACACTTATTCATGAAGCAATTTATTGCCGTTGTTGTTTTTATTTTTGCAGGTTTTTCATTGGTGCATGCACAGCAAAACGGTAAAAAAAAGATAGCCATTTTTGCGCCCCTGTATCTTGACTCGGCATTTACTGCCGATGGCGAATACAGGTACTCCAGCAATAATATGCCTAAGTTTATTACACCGGGGTTAGAGTTTTACCAGGGTGCGCAACTGGCATTGGACTCATTATCGCAAACAGGTGTACAGTTAGATGTAACTATTTACGATACCCGTGCCCGCTGGCAAAAAGTGGAAGATCAACTGGATAAAGCCATTAATAACGGTACTTCGCTTATTATTGCCCATTGCAGCAATAACGAGTTAAGAACTTTTGCGGATAAAGCACAAGCCAGTAAGGTTCCGGTAATTAATGTTAACCTGCCTAACGATGGTGGCGTAAGCAACAATCCTTATTTTGTTGTACTAAATCCTACCCTAAAAACACAAACACAGGGCATATACGACTTTGTAAAAAAGAATTATAGCGGCAATAAACAAATTGTATTTTTTAAAAAGAAAAACACATCCGAAGCAGCTATAAAATCGCTTTTTGAAGAAGCTATAAAAAACACACCCGGCACTGCTTTAAAAATTAAGTATGTTGATTTAATTGACAGTTTTACGGTTAACCAATTAAAATCGCAGTTAGATAGCACCAAACAAAACATTTGTATTGTAGGTTCTTTCGATGTAAACTTTGGTAACCGTATTATAAAACAGCTGGCAACTTTTAGCAAACAATATAAATCGGTAGCAGTAGGTATGCCCACCTGGGAAAACCTGAAAGGCTTAACCAAACCCGAATATAAAGGTGTTGAAATTGTGTACAGCAACCCTTTTCATAATGCTAAAACGGATAAACTAAGCCAAAGCATTAACCAATATTTTACCCAAAAAATATTTGCCCGCCCAAGCGATATGGTTTTTAGAGGCTATGAGGTTACCTGGAAATTTGCTAAATTATTACAACAATACGGCAACGATTTTAACGCCAACCTTACCAATAAAAACTATCAGTTATTTACCGACTTTGATATACAACCTGTATTAGACAACGACACCATGACATTGGAATACATGGAAAACAAAAAACTATATTTTGTTAAGTGGCAGGATGGGATAGTGAAGCAAGTGTTGTAGAGAGAATTGAGATTTGAGATTTCAGAATTGAGATAAACAATAAAAGCGCCATTCGGCGCTTTTATTGTTTTATGTTATCAGCTGCATTACTACTATCATCGTCTGTTGTGTCACTCACTTGTGCTGCAACAATTCTATTGGCCACCTTGCAGTACCCCGTATTTTAATCGGGGCCGTTCGGTAATGCTCTTGGGCATTGTGGTAAAGCAAAATTATCTCTCAAATTTCACCACTAACGAAAAAGACGCCAGCATGGCGTCTCTACAGCATTTACTAATAAACTATGAACCATTAACTATGAACTACTACACTACTTTCAACAACAGCACAGCAATACCATAAATAACAGTAATGGTAAAAATGCCTTTAGCGGTTTTGTCCTTTTGGCTATTAAGGTATAAAGTAAACAACACAATATTAGCCAGCAACATTAACGAGCCAATAGAGGTTAACATTTGGTTTTGCGAAAAGAAAAAATGCAAAAATTCGCCAAAACTAAAACCGGTACTTTTTACCAGGTAAATAACCAGCAGTCCGATAAACAATCCTAAAAAACCTATTAATATGCCGAATTTAAAATTATCCGTCTTAAATATTTTTACCACAGTTTTTCTAATTTTTCTTTTAGCGAATAGTTAGTCAGGTCAAATTGTACAGGCACCACACTTACATAACCATTGTTCAATGCCCATACGTCCGTGTCTTTTGATTTATCAAAGTTTACAAACTCACCGGTAAGCCAATAGTAATGGCGACCGTTAGGATCGGTACGTTCAATAAAATCTTCTTCGTATTTAGCATAAGCTTGTTTGCACAACTTAATGCCTTTAATATGCGAAGCAGGCAATACAGGGATGTTTACATTTAAAACTGTATGTTTATCCAGTTTAGTGCTTAACATTAACTCTACTACTTTACGGGCAAACACTTTTGCGCCGGAAAAGTCCGCATCAATACTATGATCTAATAATGAAAAACCTGCAGAAGGAATATTTTCAATAGCCGCTTCTACCGCTGCCGACATAGTACCGGAGTAAATAACATTAATACTATGGTTAGCACCATGGTTTATACCACTGATACAGATATCGGGTTTACTATGTAATACTTTATCGACTGCCAGTTTAACACAATCCACCGGTGTGCCGGTACAAGCATAGGCTTCAATGCCATTAAACGGATCTACTTTGTGTAAACGCAAAGGATGACCAATGGTGATAGCATGTCCCATACCTGATTGAGGTTTATCGGGTGCTACTACTACTACTTTGCCTAAATCACGAACAGCTTCCACCAGATTACGAATACCCGGTGCAGTAATGCCATCATCGTTAACAATAAGTATTACCGGCTTTTTTTTCTTAACTGCTGCTTTTTTAACAGCTTTCTTTTTTGTTGCCATGATATTACAAAAATATACGAATAAATAGGAAGTAGGTAACTAAAGTTGTAAGTTTTAAGTTATGAGTTTTAAGTTGGGGCTTTAGAATGGGAACACGAGCAGGGATGTAGTTATTTAAGCCTACTACTTTCGGACTAACGGACTTTCCAACTTCCGGACTTCCCTTAATACTTAAATGTAGGACAAAGTGTTTGGCGGCGGTTGCCTTTAAACGTATCGTATGCGCCTTGTTTTACCAGCGATATTTCGTAAGCACCTCTGCGACCATTGTAATTACTAAGCGAGGAAATAGTAACGTCGTAGTTAAAAGTAACTACATAATCTTTAAAGCCAATACCCAACATAGGAATAACAGCATCCTGATGGCGGTAATAAGCACCACCAATTAAAATAGTTTCGCCATCACCGGATAGGTTGTAATGTGCATTGGCACCTATCACTGTTTCGGTAGATTTTGATTGTAACGAGAAGTATATATTGGGATTTACAATCCATTGATCGTTTACCTTAAAACTACCATTGACGAATGCAGAGTGGCGCATAGGTATGCGATTATCAATACCCGGAGCTTCGTTAAAGAAAGATTCTCTTGGGCGGTTTAAATGATGCGATGACCAACCCACATTCAGGTACACATTTTCGGTAGGGAAATAAGCATAGTTAATACCCGCCTGAATATCGAGGTAATTAATGTTTGTATTAGCCAAAATAGCATTGGTAGGCATGTTGGCATCAAAAAATTTACCATCAAACTGATCGGGGAATTTTAAGTTGGTAACATTAATACGTTTATTTGCCCAACCCACATTAAAACCTGCACTTAATAAACTACCCAAACCTAATGTTTGGTGATAAGCCACCGAACCGTATAGTCTGGTAGAAGTTAAGTTGCCGCTACCGGCAACATCACGCAATAACATACCCCCTACACCTAACCATCCGTCACGACTATCATCGTTTAATAATTGTGCATCGCCATAAGCACTCATGGTTTTGTAAGGCACCGACATAACCGACGACCATTGGTTACGGTAGTTGGCTCCAATTCTATAATCTGCATCGGGCATAAAACCTGTGTTAGCCGGATTGGTTAACAAAGGTGAGTTCATGAATTGCGAAAAGTGTAAATCCTGCGCATACAAAACCGTACCCGATAGTAACACCAGCAAGGATGCCAGTGGTTTACCGATAAACTGTTTTTGTATGTAGCTTTTTATATTCATTTTATACAAGCAACTATAAATTTATAAACGACCTTATGCCAAATGCCGAATAGCATTACCAACCGATGAAGAGTGCGACGCAACGAAAGTTGATAGTAGTAATACTGCTGATAACAACATTTAAAAATACACCTTAAAAAACAAAGATTTTGTTATTGTTATGCTACTATCGTATTAATGTTATATCGCCTTTTTTGGAAGCTTTCGTCCCATCAAAAAACTCTACTTCAAGTGTGTACGCATATACATCCATTGGTTGTACGGCGCCTTTTACCCGACCATCCCAACCTATATTTCTATCGTTTGTTTCAAATACTTTTTGCCCCCAACGGTTCCAGATAATAAACCTCATTTTAGCTATACCAAAACCCCGCACTTTTACCACACTGTTTATATCGCCGCTATTGGGTGTAAATGCGTTGGGCACATCCAGCGCAGGCTCGATAATGGCGCTAACCGGCAGACACAAAGTATCCGGACAACCGGCGGCAGTGAATGCAATTAAACATGCATTAAACGTGCCAGTTGAATTATACTGATGTGTTACGTTAGCACGGGAAGTAGTTTCCAGTGTTTCGCCATCGCCAAAATTCCACTGAAACCGAACCGCATTAGGAGACGACTGATTTGCAAATACAGTTGGTGTATTTACCTGCGGCGTTGTTGGTGTAAAGGTGAATTGCGCATCGGGCAATGCATTTACCGATATGGTAAAATAAGTTGTATCGGTAAGGTTACAGGTATTGGGATCGTTGGCTACAAGCCTTACCCTGTATGTACCCGGACTGTTATACAAATGCGTTGGGTTAACCAGGGTGGATGTATTGTCGGGACCGGAAGCAGGATCGCCAAAATCCCACTCGAACGACAACCCGCCAACTGAGGTATTATTAAATGTTGCCGTATATGGCGCACAACCGGAAGGTGGCGTTTCAAAAGCTGCTTCTACATTGGCAGCCACACGTACCGTTATGGTAAGCGAATCGGGGTTGTTACAATACGCAGTATCTCGCAATACAAGCCTTACATCATACGTACCTGGATTGGCATAAGCATGCGTTAATGAATTTAAACCTGCAATTACACGTGGTGAACCATCGCCAAAATCCCAAACAAAAGAGGTATCGGTAAATGGTCTGGAAGGATCGGTTGTTGATTGATTATCGAACCGGTAATTGAAGGCTTCGCATGGTGCCAGTTTAACAATATCGGCAGCTAGGTTGGCTCTTAAATCACCCACCCGAATGTTCATGTAAGATGTATCACGAATATTACAACTGGAGGGATCGATAGCGATCATCATTACCCTATAAGTACCCACTGTATTGAAAGTGTGTGTTTGTGTATAACCGGTAGTTGCCGGTAATGGGCCAATATGAAAACTTTCATAATCAGGATGATTTTGATCGATAGGCCCGGAGCCGTTATCGCCGAAATTCCAGATATATTCTGTTGCGTTTAGAACCAGATCAGAAAATGTTACTTGTAAAGGAAAACATCCGGCAGTATCATTAGGCACACCACCAATAGCAGATGATACGCTACCTCCTACGCCAGCTAAATCGAGCCGGATTTTTACCATTGCTAAATTACAATTAGCAGAGGCGGGCCTGCTTACACCCCATGCACCAACAGTAGTTGGGAAAGGGGCTAATGTATTACATGCCGCACACATACTTTGATAAATTACTCCGTCAGCATCAAAACGACTGGTACCACCATCAACATGATCAGGGAAAGAGCCATTAAATTGTCCGTAAAAACTGGCATATAAAGGTTCGGCTGCAACACCATCACGAGCCATTACAAAAAAATAAAAATCAGCTCCATCTGTTTGCCGGCCACTACGCCCAGGCGGTGTTACCGCATTTGCAGTAGTGGGCAATCCTGTTGTGCCGGCTAAAACACCAGTATAACCTTCCATTTGTGACCCCCAACCAGAAACATAAACATTCTCGCACCTGTCGACCAAGAAAGCGGTAGGCGAAATATTGGGTATGCCTGCCCCACTTCCAAAAGCAGTAGAATAAACATAAGCCGATAAATTGGCCTGCATTTTTACGATAAACTGTTGACCAGTAGAACCGTAAGATCTTGCATTTAAAATACGCCATTGCCCGGTAGTAGTTCCCATTACATATACAAATCCGTTTCTGTCAAACTGAATACCATAAGCCTGTGTTATAGTGCCGCCATTAGTTGAATTAAGATAAGTACCACGTACAAGCGTATTACCATCCGGGGATATTTCAGCCACATAACCCGATATATTATCGGTTTTGGTAGGATTAACTGTTCCAGCAGTTTGGGCTGGAGTAAACATATCAACACTTTCAGTACCACCGGAAACATAAATATTACCATTAGGACCTACACTTAATACATAAGCAGCATCGTTACCGGCACCACCCAGATAACTACCAAACAATAAAGTATTGAGATTGGGATCGAACTTTAATATTAATGCATCCTGTGCACCACGCAATGCAGATTGAAACCGACCTGCTGTAAAACTTAAACCACTTGATCTTGTACTAGATGCGACCAATATATTACCTGCGCCATCTAAAATTACCTCACTTCGGCCATTATCACCGTAATTACGATTTAGCGAACTGGGTCCGCCACGTGAAGTATTTACATTAATACCGTCATCGCCGGCACCCCCAACTTTTAATGAGCCAATTAATGCAGTACCGCTTGCATTAAGTTTAGTAACCACAATATCATATAACCCTCCTCCACCAATTACACCACTCATTGTAGTAGGGTAATCTGTAGAACTTGATCTACCTGCTAATACTAAATTACCAGCAGCATCCACAACTAAACTATGTGGTTGCTCATTTCTGGCGCCTCCAATGTAAGTAGCATAAACCCTATTGGTTCCACTTGAATTTAACTTAATAATACCAATATCAAAACCAAATTGATATCCAGGCTCAGAAACACCGTTATTAAATGAAGTTTGAAAAGCACCCGTTGTTGTAGGAAAACCACTGGCAAATACTATACCCCCACCAAAAAAACTACCATCCGGGCCATAGGTTGCCGTAAAACCCCAGTTATCGCCTGTGCTACGTGCAAAAGAGCAAAACACTAAAGTAGGATCTATTACAAGCGTTGCTTTGGGGTCGTAATTTTTTACATCAAAAGTTACAATATTGTTTTTAACAACATATTTAACCGACACTTCTTTTGTTTGTTTACCATCACTTTGGTAACTGTATGGATAAGTTTCTACAAACTCGCCTAAAGACGTACTGGTTAGAAGTTGTTTATTTCTTACAGATATTTTATCTACGCCATTGTACTGTAGTGCAATCTTTTTTACATCCCCACCGGGTTTTACAATAATGTCGTATTTTAATAAATTGTTGTGGGTATAATAACGTACATCTATATTAGGATAGACCTCCTTCATTTCGATGGTTTGAAAAACCTTACAATTAGAAGCCCATTTAGAAGGATCGTTTCCCTTAAAATAGTTTTCGTAGGTTTCCTGCGGTTTTGAAGGAATTAACTGAACATTTTTGTTGGCATTTACAAAATCAATATTATAGGCGTGAGAACGCATTAGTTGCTTATCGTCCATCTGCTTGGCTTGCTGGCCCATGTACTCATGTCCATGCATGGTTGCCATTAACTTTTTAAAATCTTCTTGATTGTGTTGTAGAACGGTTACACCACCGTTGCGGATAAAAAAGCTACCAAAACTTACATCTCCTTTAAACTTTACACGCTCATCCCATTGACCTTTGTTTTCCACAAAATCAATCATTCCATACTCACTTTGTGCAATAGTTAACAAAGGCAGTAAAAAGGCAACGGTAGCTAACAATAAATTTCTCAATGGCGTATATGAATTACATTCTTAAATTAACGAAATAAAGTGGCAAAAAGATTTAAAACATATGTTAAGATATTTTACTCCATAAAGTTTTCCCTTTTTGCGACTGTAAGAATTGTTTCAAAACACGGTTTTCTTCCTTTTCCAATACATTATCATCCTCCAATAATTGTACCGCAAACTTTCTTGCCGTGTCTAAAATGGGTTTATCATTTATTATGTTAGCCAGTTTAAAATTCAGTACCCCACTCTGTCTGGTTCCATCAATATCACCGGGTCCACGCAAATCCAAATCCTTCTCTGCAATCTCAAACCCGTTATTGGTAGATGTCATGATTTTTACTCGTTCTCTGGCATCATTACCCAGTTTTTGACCGGTTAATAATATACAATAACTTTTTTCGCTACCGCGGCCAACCCTTCCCCTTAGCTGGTGTAATTGCGAAAGACCAAATTTTTCGGCACTTTCAATCACCATTACCGAGGCATTAGGCACATTTACACCCACCTCAATTACCGTAGTAGATACCATTATCTGCGTATCATTTTCTACAAAACGGCGCATATTGGTTTCTTTTTGCTCGGCAGGTTGTTTGCCGTGAACCATGCTAATCCAATATTTGGGTTCAGGAAAGTAACCTTTCACCGTATCATAACCACGCATCAGGTTTTCATAATCCAGCTTATCGCTTTCTTCAATTAACGGAAAAATAATATAAACCTGACGCCCTAACTCTATTTCTGCTTTCAAAAACTCCATCACACGGCTTCTATCATTCTCATAACGATGAACCGTGGTAATTGTTTTACGGCCGGGTGGTAATTCATCAATTATACTGTAATCCAAATCGCCATAAGCCGTCATAGCTAAAGTACGGGGTATAGGTGTGGCTGTCATTACCAGTACATGTGGTGGCACAATGGCCTTCTTCCACATTTTTGCTCTTTGCTCCACACCAAAACGATGTTGTTCGTCAACTATTGCAATACCCAGATTTTTAAATACCACGGCCGGCTCAATTATAGCGTGTGTGCCAATTAAAATATGTACCTCGCCATTGGCCAATTGTTCCAATACCTCCCTTCGGGCTTTGGCCTTTGTAGATCCGGTGAGTAAACCCACTTTAACCGGTAACCCTTCCAGTTGTTTACTAATAGTTTGGTAATGTTGCTTGGTTAATATTTCTGTAGGCGCCATCAAGCATGCCTGAAAACCATTATCCAATGCTATTAACATACTTAACAAAGCCACCATGGTTTTACCACTTCCTACGTCGCCTTGCAATAAACGGTTCATTTGTTTACCACGGGCTGTATCCTGTCTTATTTCTTTTAAAACTCTTTTTTGCGCACCGGTTAATTCAAAGGGTAAATAATTATTATAAAACTCAGTAAATAAACCACCTACTTTTTCAAACACCACACCACGTGAATACCGATGCCTGTCCAACTTTAATAAATTGAGTCTTATTTGTGCCAGAAAAAACTCTTCAAATTTTAAACGCCTGATAGCATTATTGTACGCCGCGGCATTGGGTGGGAAATGCGCATGTTTGTAGGCCATAAATCTGTCTTCCAACTTCAGCTGTTGCAATACTGTGGCCGGAATGTTTTCAGGAATATCTGTTGGTCTTAATTGGGCAAAAATGGCTTCGGTTAATTTGCTTAGTTGTCGGCCACCTAAACTTCGGGCTTTTAATTTTTCGGTAGATGGATAAACCGGCTCCAACACATCCTGTCCATCTTTTTTCTCCGGTTGCCACAACTCCAATTCCGGATGTACTATTTGTGGCTTACCCATAAAAAAACTAACCTTTCCAAATACTAGGTATATTTTACCACTCTCCAATGCTTTCTCCACCCAGGTTATGCCCTGAAACCAGGCAACTTCTAATACACCGGTTTTATCTCTTATTTCACCTACTAATCTTTTACCCCGGTTTTCGCCAATCACTTCCAGGTTCATTAATACACCGGCTACTTGTATATAATCAGTAGTAGGGTCTATCTGGTTTATAAACGACACTTTGGTTTTATCAATATGGCGTAAAGGAAAATGTTGCAATATATCCTGATAAGTAAATATGCTTAACTCTTTTTGCAATAAATCTGCACGGTGCGGCCCCACACCTTTAATGTAGGCAACAGGTGTTTGTAATATATTGGTGGCGGTACTGATAGAAGTTTTTTTACAAAAATAAGCATTCAGTCTAAAGCAAACAGTTTATAGCAAAGTAGAAGTTGCACAAACAGGTACTTGCATAATTAAAAACTGTATATTACTTTTAACCTGAAAACCATAAGAACTTTTTAGCGAAAACCAATTATCCATGTCCTTTCAAAACTTTTTGTTACAGGTTACCCTGCCTTTTAACGGCGATTTTAAATTGCCATTACAAAGTTTTATTACCGCATTTATTATTGCTATTATTTTTATTCCTGTACTTATTATATTGGTAAAACGTTACAAATTACTAGACAAGCCCAATAACAGAAAAGAACATACAACCCCCATCCCAACCATGGGCGGCATTGCTATTGCACTTGGTTTTTTTTGCAGTTATTTATTGTGGATACCTATAACCTGGGATGCCGTAAACATTAGTTTTGCCTTAGGCGTATTGGCATTATTAACATTGGGTATGATGGACGATGTAAAAGATGTTCCAGCACGTTATAAATTTATTGTACAAATAGCCGTAGCTGCATTGTTGGCTATTTCCGGATTAAGGGTGCAAGACTTTGGCGGTATCATGGGCATTCATCAATTGCCTGTTGCAGCACAATACACTATTACAATTTTTATTATTGTAGGTATTACCAATGCTTATAATCTTATTGATGGCATTAATGGACTTGCCGGCGGATTAGCCTTTATGGGCTTGGTTACATTGGGTATATTTTTACAGCTTGGTGGCAATACTATTGGTTGCTTATTGGCCTTTGCTTTAGCAGGCGGCATACTCGGTTTTTTATATTTTAATTTAGACCCTGCAAAAATTTTCATGGGCGATACCGGCTCACTACTATTAGGTTTTGTAATTGCGGTATTAACTATACAATTAATGAACAGCAATATTGTGTTGCCAAATGGCATGCTGTTGCATGAACCCGTTGTGGCTCTCGGTATTGTATTGATTCCTGTTTTTGATACAGCCCGTGTTTTTTTACAACGCATTTGGCGAGGCGGATCGCCGTTTGTTGCCGACAGAACACATTTACACCATTACTTTACCAACAAAGGAATTGGGCATGCTATTACTACCGGTAGTATTATTTTCATTAATGGTATTGTTTTATTTATAGCCTTACAAGTACAACTTAAAAACCCCAACATTGCTGTTTTGTTGTTGCTTGTTTTTATGGCATGTGTTACCTATTTATGTTCCAGCATTCCTCTATATGGTTTTGGCACACATAAAAAACTGGCTAATCGTTAAACATTACCAGTGTATTTTTTTGTTATCAGCAGCAGTAATACTAATCACCGTTCCTTGCGTCGCACTCTTGTACTGCAACAATTCTATTGGCCAAAATGCAGTACTCCGTATTTTAATCGGAGAAACCTGCGTAAGCCCCGACATCTGTTGTGGGTAACTGTGCTCAACATTTCCGCATAGCGGAACAAGTAGTGCAAGGTGCACCCATACTAGTCCTATCGTGTGTACACATCATTTCAAGTTATAACGCCTCCCTTGTCAATTGCCTCCAGCTTTAGCTGGTGGATTTGGTTAGGTATGAAAATGGCTTTAGCCAAATTTAAAAAACAGCGTTTTGTGTTTTATAATAATGTCCAATATTTATTCTTAGCCATAAAAAATAAACATTCGACCCGCTTCGGGGTCGTAAACCCTTTTTGCTGTTGTTTTCCTATTAACATACCATCCCGCTGGGATGGAGCAACAGTCACTATTTTTACCAGTAATTTTAATTGTTTTACAGCTTTCGATACCTAAGGTATCGCATATTAATAACAGCAACTACAACAGCGAAAACGACTCCGTAGGAGTCGAATGTAATCGATGTACAAACGAGTAAACTACTGTAAACCAAACCAACCCCTACTAATTTTTTATACCTTTAATGTGTTATACAGTTGTAAAAGCAAACTTGAAAGTATAAAAATTTATTTTTAAAAAATGTGTCCATGCGATAGGATTCATCGGCGGTACTGCATATCGCTTATCAGCTTTTTAGTTAATAGTTAATACACTCACACTATTTAACCATTAACTATGAACTATTAACCATCCCTTCTTACCGACTTTCCGATTCCCCTCTGTTGATTAGCGAACAGAACCTCGAACGGAGCGTCGCAACATAAGCTCAATTAGGGCTATGCAGCCGGTAAACAAAAAATATAAATACACTAAATAAATAAAGATTGATTTACAAGGCATAAAACACCCAAACAATTATAATTTTGTTGAATGAAAGGGCTTACCAAGTGGACTGATACGATTGTAGCAATTGCAACACCTCCGGGTTTAGGTGCGTTAGGCATTATACGTTTAAGTGGTGCAACAGCCATTCAAGCAGTAAACAATTTATTTCCATCAAAAGATTTGGTAGCACAAGCTTCACATACATTACATGTAGGCTTTTTAAAAGAAAATGATGTTATATTAGACGAAGTTGTGGTATCATTATACAAAGCGCCACGCTCCTACACGGGCGAAGATATTGTAGAAATAAGTTGCCACGGATCTCCGTATATTTTACAACAGGTAGTACAGGCATGTATTGCACAAGGTGTACGTTTGGCAACGCAAGGCGAGTTTACACAACGTGCCTTTTTAAATAATAAAATGGATTTGGCACAAGCCGAAGCGGTTGCAGATTTAATAGCCGCTGATACCGAAGCCATGAAACAAACTGCCATGCGACAGTTGCGTGGTGGTTTTTCAAACGACCTGGATTACTTACGTGAACAACTGATAAATTTTGCAGCACTGATAGAATTAGAATTAGATTTTTCGCAGGAAGATGTAGAGTTTGCCGACCGTACTGCATTGGAACAATTAATTACCAGTTTAAAAATAAAAATTGAGGAACTGGTACAATCTTTCAAGTTGGGTAATGTAATAAAAAATGGTGTTAGTGTTGCTATTATTGGTAAACCTAATGCCGGTAAAAGCACTTTATTAAATGCATTATTAAATGAAGAAAGAGCTATTGTAAGCGAGATTGCCGGTACTACCAGGGATACAATTGAAGAGACTTTAAATATTAATGGAGTATTGTTTCGTTTAATTGATACTGCCGGTATACGTGAACATACAACAGATGTAATTGAACAAATAGGTGTAGGCCGTAGCCTTGCAAAAATGCGTGAGGCAAACGTAGTAGTGTATTTATTTGATGTACAGGAAACCGACACTCCGAGTTATCAATTACAAATAACAAACCTAAAAACAGATAATATTTTATACCTGCCGGTTGGTAATAAAGTAGATGGGTTGCTGATAAATGAGTTGCAGCAAAAATATGCAGACAATAATATTATTTATTTATCAGCTAAAGACAAAATAAATATTCAGCAGCTTAAACAGGCACTTTATGATATAGCTGTTGGCGGTAGTATTAATACCGAAAGTACCATTGTTACCAATGCCCGCCACCATGCCGCCTTACTTAAAATACATGAAAGCTTACAGGATATTGATGCCGGTATGCAGGAAGGCTTAACCAGCGATTTGTTAGTGCTGGATATACGCCGCTGCCTTCATTATCTAGGCGAAATAACCGGCCGTATTGAAGTGGACAGGGATATACTGGGTACCATTTTTGGTAAGTTTTGTATAGGAAAATAAATACAATTAGTTAAGCATACAATGTTGGGCTGTAAAATATTTTGAGGCTGCAGTAACTGTTATTTAATCATTTTACATTTAAGAAATATGGAACAGCAATCTAAGGATCCGCTGCACGGAAAACGACTTGATACCATTTTGGAAGAGTTGGTAGCATATTATCAGGGATTTGAAAAATTGGGTGAACAAATCAATATAAAGTGTTTTACAGATAATCCGAGTATCAGTTCATCCTTAAAGTTTTTACGTAAAACACCCTGGGCAAGAACCAAGGTAGAAAGCTTGTACTTATATGTATTAAGACAGAAAAAGAAAAAAGAAAATCCTATCGATTAATCTTACTGAAAATGTAACTGCGTTGATGGAACATAACAGAACAACAACCCCTTCTTTTGTAATCAACTCCTCAAACTTTGACAATTTAGAAGGGTTTTATACACATATTTATGCCTTGATGGATTGGCAGGAAGACTGGGAACCGGCACATAACCTTGATGCATTAAATGATGTATTATACAGTGGCTTTGGCGCAGAGCCTGTTACCTTAATTTGGGAAGATTTTACAAAAAGCGAAAATGATTTAGGCATTACCGCTACACAAGCTTTTTACCAAAACAAAATTAAACAAGGTAAACCCTACAATATTGATTGGGCTAAAGAACAATTAAACGCCTTGATGACTGGTGAAGGCCAAACACTTTTTGAGATTATTGTTGAAATAATACAATCACACAAACAAATTACCCTGATTTTACAAGACGATTGATAAACCATTTTGTAATTGACAGGGAATACTAAATTTAAGTTTTACTAAAAAATTGTGGATAAAAATTTTGCTATGTTAAATTTTTTAGTATTTTGCAGCTAAATAAATTAGCTATGTCAATTGCCAACAAAAACATGAAGTACCTGCGAAAGCTGCGAGGCTGGACACAGGAAGAGTTTGCGCAAAAGCTACGAATAAAAAGATCACTGGTAGGTGCCTACGAAGAGGAACGTGCCGACCCGCGAATTGACATCCTGGAAGCTGTTTGCGATATGTTCAAACTCACCCTTGACGATATTTTACGCAAGGATTTAAGCGAAGACTCCGGTAACTACTTAACCAAACGCAGGGCTATGAAATTAGCCGCCGGCCGTGCCGACATTCCGTTTGTACCGGTTAAAGCTGCCGCAGGTTACCTGGCAGGTTATGCCGATCCTGATTTTATTGATGAGTTAAACACTTTTACCCTTCCCTTTTTATCGGGTGGTAATTACCGTGCTTTCGAAATTGTGGGTGATTCTATGTTGCCAACACCAAGCGGTTCGGTAATTGTTGGCGAAAAAATTGAGCGACTGGATAGTGTTAAAAACAATGCAGCCTGTATTGTAGTATCACGCAATGAAGGTGTGGTGTACAAACGTGTACAAAAAAATACACGTAACCTATCTAAACTCACCCTAATAAGCGATAATCCTGTATTTCAACCCTACTCCATGAGTGCCGAAGATGTGCTGGAAATGTGGGAAGCACAGGTAGTTATATCAAAAACCAGCAGTATGCAACGCTGGAATGTAAATGAATTGGCCAATATTGTTACCGACTTACAACAACAAGTTAGCTCGTTAAAAAAGAAAGTGAATTAACAGTAATAACAAAATAAAGGACAATAGCAGCCGTGTTTTTACATGGCTGTTTTTTTTATGAGAAGCATTTACAGCAATGCAAAACAACTATACATCAGTCCGTTTTTTACGGCTTAGTTTACGAATATACTCCAGGCCATTATTTATAACGGCATACACATCTTCTCCCGCTTGTTGTTTTACTTTATGCCCTTTACCATAACCACTAAATGCAGGTAGCAAACATTTGTCATTGGTAAAATAAAAACAAGGCAAATCAACCTGTTGTACGCCATCAATTTTACGGTTAATAGTAGGTTGTAAATGTCCGGATATAGGATAACCTGTTACAAGCGATGATGGTTGCAAAGCATTGTACTTATTAATATCGTACATGAAACTAAAAGCACCTTCATTAAAAGTATGATAAACAATATCCACTCCGTGTTGACGGTACCATGCTTCTTCTAAAACATCTTCTTTACCCTTTACCCAAATAATTTGCATACCCGAAAAATTTTTACGCCAGTTATCAAACTGTTCGGGAATTTTATTTACAATACTGTAGGTAAAATCGCCCAGTATAATAAGCCTTTCGGCCTTAAAAAAATATAGCTGGTGCATTAAACGTTGCAGCTCGTGCTGGTAATCGGGTGTATGAATTATGATATTGCCGGACTTTATTTTACGTGAACGCCCCAGGTGTAAATCGGATATAATTACGGTATTGGCAGCCTGCCAAAACATTGTTTTTTCGGGTGTAACCAACAAAGGCGTATCCTGTATTATATGATTGTAGTAATCCTGCATTTGTTGCAAATGTAGAGAGAGAAATATGGAATTAAAAAGTAAACCAGTTATTAATTTATTTAGCGTTGTTATATGCTAACAAAACAGAGGGGTTAATATGTCTACGTAATAACTCTGATTGTTCACTATAAAATTTTAGATTATTATACAAAGACATAACAGTATCATCATCGTTACCAATTTTTAGCTTGTGTAAAATATTAAATACACGATGGGATAGTTCGTTTAACAATTTAAAAGCATCAAGTTTTTCTGCATCATTAAAATCTTCATCAGACCATATTCCTCTTCCAGTAATAGTAAAATAAAATAGTAAAGCTTCTATATAATTTAACCTCGTTTGTGTAGTTGCTTTAAACAAATCATCAAAAATCTGTTGTATTTGCAATTGCTTTTCATTCATAATGCAGTTAATCAAACTTATTTAAAAAGTGTATTTAACACTATTGCCCTCCATAATCGGGATAACTAATTTCAGCCCATAGTATATTTTTGGTCAAATCGGCTATGTAAGTAATGTCATTCTTATTAATACTCTTTCTGATATAATAAATTTTTGATGTAGAGTCTAAAACAAATGGATATTTTGTTAAGCCAGAGTTACTAAAAAAATTAAGCATCATAATATCAGACACTGTATCAAACTCATTTTTTAAAACAAATTCCTTTAATTCTATACTATCAACAGAAAGAACTGTTGCGATTAGCCATTCGCCGTTATCAAAATTTTCCAACACTTTATATTTATTCGGAAACTTTATCTTACTTATTCGTTCGTAGTAATCTTTTTCAAAAGGTTCAACACAAGCTGTAAAAAAGACTGTAATAAAGAAAATGTATAAATATTTCATTGTCAATTTTTGAAAAAAAGGTAGATAAAGTTAAATATAAAAAGCTTTTTTTGATGAGTAGCCCCATAAATGCACACATAGCACTTAGTGCAGGAGATGCCTCCTAACGTCGGCATGACGTAGCATTCGATTTCCTTAAACTATCGTTTGCCGATAATTGTTATACTGATGAATGGCTGCCCCGCTTAGGCGTAAATACTTTGCTGGTAGCGTGGCTAATTGTGTGATGGCACAGCAAAGATTGAAGACGGGCGGGGAACTGCTGTTGACCGGAGTTACTACTGCTGACAGCCCCCAATAAATGGGCTAATTAAGTAATTGGCTGTCAGTAAACTAAATTTTGGGGCCAAATCGTTCATTTATTTTTTCTGTAGTCTTTTTCTGTAAATTCGTAGTTCATGGAAACTGTAGCACAAATTCCCAAGTATAACCTAAATGAAGAGCAGGAGCGAAAACTGATTCTGAGAGAGTACCGTTCCCTTTTACGATCGTTAAAGTTAAAATTGAAACCGGGCGACAAACGCCTGTTAAGGATAGCTTTTGAAATGTCGGTAGAAGCGCATAAAACCATGCGCCGTAAAAGTGGTGAGCCTTATATTTTACATCCCATTGCTGTAGCCAAAATATGTGTGGAGGAAATTGGCCTGGGTGTACGTTCGTCTATTTGTGCGCTGTTGCACGATACGGTGGAAGACACCGATGTTACCCTTGATGATATAGAGCGTGAGTTTGGTGGCGAGATTACCCGCATTGTAGATGGGCTGACGAAAATTTCGAACGTAATAGACATCAACGCATCGCAACAGGCGGAGAATTTTAAAAAAATATTACTTACCCTTACCGATGACCCTCGTGTAATTTTAATTAAACTGGCCGACCGCTTACATAACATGCGCACCATGGATAGCATGAAGCGGGAAAAGCAATTAAAAATTGCATCGGAAACCGTTTATGTATATGCGCCATTGGCACACCGTATGGGTTTGTACAGTATAAAAACCGAGCTGGAAGACCTTTCCATGAAATACATGGAACCTGAAACCTACAAGGATATTGCACAAAAACTTGCCGAAACAAAAAGAGAAAGAACTAAATATATTAATGAGTTCATCCGCCCATTGAAAGAGAAGCTGGACAAGAACAATTTTAATTTTGAAATTCAGGGTAGGCCCAAAAGCATACACTCTATTTCCAATAAAATAAAAAAGAAAGGCGTAAGCTTTGAGGAAGTGTATGACCTGTTTGCCATTCGTATTATTTTAGACTCGCCGGTTGAAAAAGAAAAAGAAGATTGCTGGAAAGTGTACTCTATCATTACGGATGCTTACTCCCCATCGCCGGAGCGTTTGCGTGACTGGCTAAGTAGCCCCAAAGCCAATGGTTATGAGGCCTTGCACACCACCGTGATGGGACCAAAAGGTAAGTGGGTAGAAGTGCAGATACGTACCAAACGTATGAACGAAATTGCCGAAAAAGGTTTAGCAGCACACTGGAAATATAAAGAAGGCGGAAGTGACGAAAGCCGCTTTGATAAATGGTTTCAACAAATTCGTGAAATGATTGCCGGACAGGAAACTGACAGCATTGACTTTTTACAGGATTTTAAAACCAGCTTTTTAACCGAAGAAATTTATGTGTACACACCCAAAGGCGATGTAAAAATGATGCCGGTGGGATCAACCGCATTGGACTTTGCTTTTGCTATACACAGTGCCATTGGTGTTAAAACCATTGGTGCTAAAGTAAACCACAAACTGGTACCTATTAGCCATGTATTACGCAGTGGCGACCAAGTAGAAATTATTACCAGTAACAAACAAAAACCATCGGAAGACTGGTTAATGTTTGTAGTTACAGCCAAGGCCCGCGGCCGTATTAAAGATGCACTGAAAGAAGAAAAGAAAATTGTTGCCGATGAAGGAAAATATACCGTACAACGTAAGCTGGAAGGTATGGGCGCCAGCATGCAACAAAGTAATATTGATGAGCTGGTGCAGTGGTACAAACTGGGATCTAACCTGGAATTGTTTTACCAGGTTGCGGTTAAAAATATTGACCTTAAAGATATTAAGGAATTTAAAGTAACCGGCGATAGAATAGAAGCACCTAAACCGCTGAAACCTGTTCATGAACCTAAACATGACCACCCACATACACAACAAAACAATTTAAAGAAAGATGCCGAGCTGATTATTTTTGGCGAAAGCAGCGATAAGATTGTTTACAATCTGGCCAACTGTTGCAAACCAATACCCGGCGATGACGTTTTTGGTTTTGTTACAACGGGTAAGGGATTGACGATACACCGTACCAATTGCCCTAATGCTACTAAGTTAATGGCTAACTACGGCCACAGGGTTGTAAAAACCAAGTGGGCTAAAAATAAAGAAATTTCTTTCTTAACCGGTGTACGTATTATTGGTATGGATGATGTAGGTATTGTAAATAAAATTACCATGCTTATATCCGGCGAGTTACGTTTAAACATTGCCGCCATTACCATTGAGGCAAAAGAAGGTTTGTTTGAAGGTAATATACGCTTGTATGTACACGACAAAGAAGAATTGGACGAACTGGTATCCAGCCTGAAACAATTACAAGGTATTGATTCGGTAGAGCGTTATGATACAGAAGATATTCCGGGGTATTAATATTTTTTTTTGTTGACCGGCTGCAGTTCCCTGATTGAGCTTTTGTTGCGTCGCACTCTTGTACGTTCGGTAATTCTATTGGGCATTGTGCCAATAGGTTTACAGCTTGGTAAAAACATAATGTTATATAAAGTAAAAGGCTATCGTAATGATAGCCTTTTTGCTTATAATTAGTTTTGCACATTTCTAAGCTCCTGTTCTATTAATTTATTGGCTGTTGCTTCATACTTTGGATACAGTTTTCCAATTTCCCATTTAAAATTATGCATTTGGTAATCGTCGTCAATCAACTTTCCACTTTCATCAATAATAATATATCGAGGTATTCCATTAAATTTAAAAAGCTCCCGCAAATAATGAAAATCGCTTGTGTTTAAATAATGTGTATTAGTAAGTTTTTGTTCTGTCACAAATTTTGAATAATCTTCTTTTGGTGTTTGATCTTCCGGTGTAATAAAAACAAAATCAAAATCGGGGTTATTGGCAAAGTTTTCACGTAAAGTGTACTGTTTTTTAATATTTGCTATACAAGGTGCACAGGTAGTTGCCCAAAAATCAACATACAATCTTTTGCCTTTATACTTTGCAATTATACTTTTAAATATTTGTCCTGCTCTTGTATCGGGCAAATTAGTACCAATATTATTTTTTCTTTTCTTATCTATCATATCAATTCTACTAAACTCTTTTTGAAAAAAAGGTTCGGCAAATTTTTTCATTTTATAAGTAACATAGTCATCAGCGCCCCCTTTAAAAACATAACGCAACTTAGACGGGCTAGCACGAAGATGAATAGTTTGAAGTACAAGGTTATTTTTTTGTGGTGCAAAAGTGTAAAACAATGAATCCAAAATTGCATCTCCGCTTATTTCTTGTTCAGCTAACGGCAAACTTTGATTTACCAACCTGTAGTATTCTCCAATGGGATCGGAATATTCCAGCCTGTTAATAAAGGTTGAAAAAGAACCAGAAGTAAACAGCGCTTTATCGTTAAGATTCAAGTTGTTTACAAAATCAAAATACGAAACAGGTGTTGGGGCAATTTTATTTGCTGACATTCTTTCTTCTTGTTTCCTATACCCGGCATAATCAAGCATTTCTGCAGCTAATATAATATCATGATTAGCCAACGCTATCTTTTGGGTTGCAGCCGATATTTTTTTATCAGTAAATGATTGAAGCAATTTTGTTTTGGATTGTTTCCACTTTAACAGCGCAGCTTGTTTATAATCATCAGGAGATATATTTTTTGCAGCATCCATCACCTCCTGATATTGTGTTGCAGGAAAATCAATCTTTGCTAATTCATTATTAATTTTACCGGCCGTGCCTTTGTAATAATAAAAGCCTTTACTTAATTTTTCCTTGTTTTGTTTTTCTTTATCAATCATCAAAGCAAGTGTTTGCCCGGGTTCCAGGTAAAAAGAAATCCATAAATCGGCAATCTCAATATTTAATGTAGCCGGATAAGCAAGTGTAAAAGCAGCTTCGAAACTACCGTTCTTATTAATTTTTACAACTATTGGATGCGATTCTCTTGTCAATTCATTATCGGCGTAAATCATACCAGTTGTATATGTTGCGTTGGCATTATATCCTTTTAAGTAACCAATAATTTGAGATTTTTGAGGTGCAAAAAACTTGCCCTTATTAAAATCTTTCATCAAAGTTTTATTGGGTGCTTTCGCAAGCTCTTTATTTATCCAATTTTGTATTGGTTTAGGTATGCTAAAACTATTTTGTGCGTTTGTAATTGATACAAAAAGAAGAAAAGCAGCGGTAATAAAAAATTTCATAAAGTAATGCTTTGATTAATGCGCAACAGCAGTAAAAACAAGTACTACAAAATGGTAGAGCTTGTTTACTTTACAAAATATATAATTATTTACCTTAAATTTTTGAAGGTTAAAATATGAACAACATTGCACAAAATATTACCAGCAAAAAATAGTTGCCTTTACAAATTATTGTTGATGAGCCAACCGAACGATGCAGTGTGCGACGCAACGGAAGTTCAATCAAGGGTGGGACGATGGTAAACAAAAAATCCCGCAAATTATACAAGGAAGTGTTGCATAATCTGCGGGAAATATTATTAAACAAGTTTTACAAATATTTACCCGTGTAACTTGCTTTTACTTTTTTAATACCCAACGGTTCGCCGGCATAAACTAAATTACCACCCTGGTCGCCGGCTTCGGGGCCAAGCTCAATTAACCAATCGGCACTTTTTATAACATCGGTATTGTGTTCAATAACCAATATGCTATGGCCTTGCTCAATTAATGCATTAAACGATGCCAGTAGTTTTTTAATATCGTTAAAATGTAAACCGGTGGTAGGCTCATCGAAAATAAACAGTATGTTATTGCCTGCCCTACCCTTACCTAAAAACGAAGCCAGTTTAATACGCTGTGCTTCGCCACCGGAAAGTGTATCGGACGATTGGCCCAGTTTAACATAACCCAAACCTACATCGCTTAAAGGCTGTATGGCTTTGGCAACTGACTGACCATCTTTTACCATGCTAAAAAAATCAATTGCATCATCAACACTCATGTTCAATACATCAAAAATGCTATTGTCCTGCAATTTAACTTCCAGTACTTCTTCTTTAAATCTTTTACCGTTGCAGCTTTCGCATACCAAATGTACATCGGCCAAAAATTGCATTTCTACTACGGTTTCGCCTTCGCCTTTACAGGTTTCGCAACGACCGCCTTCTACGTTAAACGAAAAATGTTTGGGCATAAACCCTCGCATTTTACTTAAAGGTTGTTTGGCAAAAATATCCCTGATATCGTCGTAAGCTTTTATATACGTAACCGGGTTACTGCGTGATGAACGACCAATCGGATTTTGATCGACCATTTCAATTTGTTGTATGCTTTTTATGTCTCCAATAATTTCTTTATGTAAGCCCACTTTATCGCCGCTAAACTCGCCTTTTAGTTTTTGTAGTGCAGGATACAAAATTTGCTTTACCAAGGTTGTTTTGCCGCTACCACTTACACCACTTACCACACACAAAACATTTAACGGAAACTGTACATCAATGGTTTTAAGGTTATGTTGCCTTGCACCTTGTACCGTAATACTGTTTGACCATTTACGCAGTTTAGCAGGCGGCGTTATATTTAATACGCCGCTTAAATATTTACCCGTTAAGCTATTGGGGTTGCTTATAATTTCATCATAGTTACCTTCGGCAATTACCTCGCCACCTAAATGCGAGGCCAACGGACCAATATCAATTATATGATCGGCTTGTTGCATCATCATTTCATCATGCTCCACCACAATAACGGTGTTACCTAAATCACGCAACTCTTTTAATACACGAATTAAATTATCTGTATCCCTGGCATGTAAACCAATAGAGGGTTCGTCCAATATATAAACAGAATCGGTAAGGTTATTACCCAAACTACGTGTTAACTGTATGCGTTGGCTTTCGCCGCCACTTAATGTATTAGCCAAGCGGTTTAACGTAAGGTAACCCAAACCAACATCCAGTAAAGTATGTAAGCGATTAACAATTTCGGTAATTACACGAGTGCCGATAATTTTTTGGTTAGCGGTTAAACCTTTATTTAATTGTATAAAAAAAGCATTCAAATCTTTTATCGGCATTTCGCTTAACTCGCCAATATGTTTGCCGCCCACTTTTACGCATAATGCTTCCTTGCGTAAACGGGTACCTTCACACTCAGGGCAAGTTGTTTTACCACGGTAACGGCTTAACAAAACACGGTATTGTACTTTGTACAGGTTTTGTTCTACCTCTTTAAAAAAGTCGTTAATGCCATTAGCATATTGGTTACCTGTGTATAATACTTTTAACTGTGCAGCCGTAAGGTCGGCAATAGGTTTATGTATGGGAAAATCAAAACTTTTAGCCGCACGTATAAACTGATCTTTCCAGGCGCTTAACTTTTCGCCACGCCAGGGAGCAACCGCTCCTTCGTACACACTTATTAATTTATTAGGTATCACCAAATCCTGATCAATACCCAACACCTGGCCATAACCTTCGCAGGTAGGGCAAGCACCAATAGGATTGTTGTACGAAAATAAATTAGGTTGTGGCACTTCAAACGTTAACCCATCCAGCTCAAAGCGGTTGTTAAAGTGTAATAATTTAACTGAATCGTTTTTGCCTTGCACTTCAACATACACATCACCTTCGCCTTCGTAAAAAGCGGTACCAACTGAGTCCGATAAACGATGCTCATCTTCTTCAGTAAATTCTTTTACCACCATCCTGTCTATTAACAAATAAACATCGGTTGTTTTTTTAGGTATAATTTTTAGCAGTTCTTTTTCTGTTAGCGCTACCAACTCATCCAGTTTGTGTAAGCTTCCGGCAGTTTTATTACCGGCAATATATAAACGTGAAAAACCTTTTTGTATTAAAATATTCAACTCCTCCGGCACACTACGGTTTGCATGTTGTTTAAAGCGTGATAATATAAAAACCTTATCGCCTTCCTTACTAGCGGCAATTGCTTTTAGCACATCGGCCACATCATCTTTAGTGACTTCTTTGCCCGAAATAGGCGAATAAGTAATACCCATGCGGGCAAACAACAAACGCAGGTAATCTTGTATCTCCGTCATACTACCTACCGTACTGCGGGGTGTACGGTTAATTACTTTTTGTTCAATGGCAATGGCCGGGCTCAAACCTTTTATATAATCCACATCGGGTTTATTCATCCGGTTTAAAAACTGGCGGGCATAAGCGCTCAGGCTTTCCGCATAACGGCGTTGGCCTTCGGCATATAAGGTATCAATGGTTAAAGAAGATTTACCGGAGCCGGATACTCCCGTTACCACAATCAATTTATTACGTGGAAATTCTACGGTAATATTTTTTAAATTATGTACTCTAGCCCCTTTAATTAGTATATTTTCTGCGGAAATTACGGTCGGCGTCCCCTCGTGGTTATGCTCTTTTATTTTACTGCTCCTTGCCATAGTCTACAAAAGTAAATGCATTGTTTCATGTTAAAAAAAACAATTATCCCGATTTTAAAATTCTTCTACAACCCAATACCCTACTACATTTCAGCCGCCAACCTATTATCGGGTATTTTACAAAAAGTACAATACCAAACTAAACAAGGTCAAACAGTATTAACATTTGTTTTAGGAAAAACACGAGCAAAAGCACAATAAATATTTGGCCGTAATCGAAAATGGTGTATTTTTATTGTCCAATCAATCCTTAAATAAAATGAGAAACCAAAAAACAACACGCCTATTGTTATAAACTTCTACACATTATTTTTTTAGTTCAACCGAATTTACTTTAAAACCAATATCTATCATCGTGTCCGCATGCGTAATCGTCATGTGCATACGAGGAAACTATTAAACCTGTAGGAGTATTATGAAATCATTTAGTCAAAAAACCGACAATGAGTTGGTAGATTTATTCACCAACGGAAACCTTGATGCCTTAGAAACATTAGTTTTAAGACATAAGGACAAACTATTTACATCCATCCTATTTATGGTTAAGGACAAACACCTTGCCGAAGATATTTTTCAGGATGTATTTATTCGTGTTATAGACACGATGCGTAACGGCCGTTATACCGATGAAGGTAAATTTTTACCCTGGGCTATGCGTATTGCACATAACCTTTGTGTAGACCATTTCCGCAAAGTAAAACGCACCCCCACTATTCGTACCGGCGACGACAAAGACATTTTTGAAGTACTTAACTTCTCCGAAGAAAGTGCCGAATATGTAATGATTAAACGTCAAAGCCACGACAGAGTACGCAATATGTTAGATCATCTTCCCGAAGATCAGCGTGAAGTAATTATTTTACGTCACTATGCCGACATGAGTTTTAAAGAAATTGCTGCTGCTACCAACTGCAGTATTAACACCGCTTTAGGACGCATGCGTTACGGGTTAATTAATCTTAGAAAAATGATGACCCAAAGACAAATTGCATTATAATTTCCCTTAAGTTTGCAACAGAAAAATACAATAACGATCATTCGTATCATAAAGTCTTGTCGTTCTGTATTTCCTGACGAAAAGTCAACTTGATATTATAGCAGTTTATCAACTTGCTTGCCGGTCGACAGGTTTTTACAGAACGACACCAAATTAAAAAACCGTTTTCTACTAAGAAGACGGTTTTTTGTTTTTGGGCGTGTCCCCTGGTTGCTATAAAAACTACGGCTCGTACCTCGCCTTGTTTTCTTACAACCGCGGGCCGGGCTGTCCGCTGTATCTTTTGCCCCAGGCTGCCCTTGCCGATGCTTCGCAAAAGGATGCCGCTTCCATCCCTCACGCAAGGGAAGTAGAAATCGACTACGCATAAAAAAGATAACCTTTAAAGTAGAACTTTGAAACATAGCCTCAATTCTATTTTTACTACTTTTGAATACAGAATATTATTACAATAAAAAATGAAAGTACAGCACTCGAAATATAGTGATTTAATAACCCAAATAGGCGGGTTGCTTCAAAAAGGCAGAGAGCAGGTTGCCCAATCGGTTAACATTATCTTGGTACAAACATATTGGCTGATTGGCAGACATATTGTAGAATTTGAACAAGGTGGAAAAGAAAAGGCTGAATATGGAAGTTTCCTTTTTGAACAACTTTCAAAAGACCTGACAGCCCTTTATGGTAAAGGCTTTAGCAGAGCTAACTTACTTTACATGAGAAAACTTTACTTAACTTTTCCAAAAAGTGAGACGCTGTCTAACGTTTTGAGTTGGAGCCATTACTTTGAGATTTTACGTTCTGACAATGAACTTGAAATCAACTTTTACGTAAAACAAACAGAAAAAGAAAGTTGGAGCGTTCGAGAACTGAAAAGACAAATGAAAAGTATGTTATTTCACCGTTTGGCTTTAAGTAAAGACAAGAAAGGAATTTTGAACCTTGCAAAAGAAGGGCAGGAAATTCAGAAAGCTGACGATATTTTGAAAGATCCTTACGTTTTGGAATTTTTGAATATTTCGGTAAACAATCAATTTTTAGAAAGTGAATTAGAAGAGAGGCTTATTTCAAACTTACAAAGCTTTTTAATGGAATTAGGTAAAGGTTTTACCTTTGAAAAGCGCCAATATAGAATTTCAATAAGTGGAAAACATTTTTATGTAGATTTAGTTTTCTATCACAGAATACTAAAATGCTTTGTGCTGATAGATCTTAAACGTGGCGAGGTTACACACCAAGACGTAGGTCAAATGAATTTGTACCTCAACTATTTTAAAAAGGAAATAAATACCGAAGGAGATAATCAGCCAATAGGAATTGTGCTAGGAGCAGAAAAGGACCACATTTTAGTAGAATATGCAACGGAAAGCATCAGTAATCAGTTGTTTATAAGCAAATACCAACTTTATTTACCAGATAAAAAACAACTTGAAAACCAACTGAACAAGTTATTAGATGAAGAGTAAAAACAAAATCGTCTTCTTTTACCAAGGTTTCCAAGCTAAATAATACAAGGTCATATTGATTTTTTTTGCAAAAGTTCTCCTTCTGCAATGTTTCAAAAGTTAATTACAATTTGTATCATAATATAATGTTCAAGAAAATGACAGCAAAAAATTAATGATAGAAATTATAAAATATACTTGTAGTATTTGTGGTAAAGTACATGAAGAATGGCCGGCTCTAAGTTATATTGCACCAACAAGCTATGATGTATTGCATAACGAGGATAAAAAAAATATTGGAAAGCTTGACGCAGATTTTTGTGTTGTTACTCATTCAGAACAAACAGATCGGTTTATCCGCTGCACATTAACACAGAAAGTTATTGACCACTGCGAAGACCTTGAATACGGACTTTGGGTTTCGTTAAGTGAAAAAAGTTTTCAAGATTATACCGACAATTTTGATAATGAAAATCACGAAACGACATATTTTGGCTGGTTGTCAAATAACTTGCTAGACTACGACTTTAATGGAGAAAGTATTCCTACCACAGTATTTACAAGAACTGGAAATAATCGACCAGAGATTGTCCCTCATCAAGACTTTGACCATCCTTTTGTAAAAGATTATTACAATGGAATTACCAAGAAAGAAGCAGAAAGACGAATAAATCAAATGCTCAAAACAATTAGCGAAGGAGAGGGAGAAACAAAACAAGCTAAGGCTTGGTGGAAGCTGTGGTAACTACTGCCATACCAAGCCATTTCGGAATTCTTTGACAAAAGTAATTTTTAAACCTTTGTATAATATTCGGCATTGTCAGTATGGTAATACTTAAAATATACTTATTTGCAGTACTCATCCTCATAACATTATCAGGTTGTAGCACAAGTATTAATGTTAAAGAAGAAGATAAAATTTTTCATGCAGCCCCGGTAAATAGCGGTTTCGGTGTTATATATTGGGAACTGTATAAAGACAACAAATATCAGTTTTGTGACGGTGATTTTATGGACGCTGGCTGCTACACGGGTTTATATAGCTTATCAGGAGATACAATTATTTTTCATGAATTAAAAAAGCATAAAAACATTCCTACTAACAAGTTTATTATAAAACGCTATAGCGAAATGGATAGTAGTTATTGGATTTGGAAATACCCAAAACATCTTGATTGGCAAACTAGCCGACAATCCGATTTTGACAAAAGCTCAACTGGTGATATACTCCCATTAGATAAAAAAAATGAAATAAAATTTGATATAAACAACTATTTTCTAATTAGGCTAGATAGCTTAAAAAAGTAAAATTGTCACATCTCCTCCCCCCTGCCCAATAGCATTCCTACAGTTGAACGGAGCGTCGCAAGGGACGATCCATCAGGGAACTGCAGCCGGTAACAAAATAAAAAAGCCGCTCTTACGAACGGCTTTTTCAATAGTATTTTTAAATTATCCTACCGGAATATTAAATGGCACTTTTTTAGGCGGTAAACATTTTTTATCGTCGCAGGTTTGAAAAGTAAGCTCGCCTAGTAAACTGGTTTTTACATTGCTTTTTACTTTTATTACCTGTACAAAATCAACCGTTTTTGAGTATTGGTTGGCAGATGCACCTAGTTTAGCATCATGAAATTTTTCCATTTTACCTTTTTCTTTTACGGCACCATCCAAGGTTAATAATGGGTTGGTGGTAAATTTAAAAGTAGTAGGCATGGCAATCGCATCTTCGGGTTGTGTTTGCGAGTATAAATGCCAGCCGCTTTCCATGGTTGCCGTTAAATGCACTTCGTAGGTTTTATCGGCAATTTTTTTGGTGGTAAACTTCCAGCTTACCGGATTGGTTTGCGCAAAACTCATGGCGCTAATGCCTAATAATAAAGCCAGGGTAATTATTCTTTTCATGCTGCTTAAATAAATTGTTGAAAATATAAACATCAAATAAAAACAATTGTTCGGGTAGTGCGGTACTAATATTACGTTAAAAACTACCTAACAACTTAACCTTGACGTTGTTACTAGCCCACCAGTTGCTTGGCCATTAACAAGGTTTCAATTATTTCACGACCATCGGTATTGCCTAAGATGGTACTGCAGGCACGCTCCGGATGTGGCATCATACCAAATACATTACGGCCTTTGTTACTAATACCGGCAATGTTTTTTGTAGATCCGTTAGGGTTGCCTAAATCATTCACTTCACCATTTTCGTCGCAATAACGGAAAATAACCTGACCGTTTGCTTCTAACTCCGCCAAAGTAGCATCATCAGCAAAATAACGTCCTTCGCCGTGTGCAATAGGTATTTTATAAATAACGCCTTTATTCTCAATGGCTTCTTTATAAAAACCATCGGGTTTAATAAAAGTATTTTTGCAAATAAATTGTTGGTTTTGGTTGCGTAGTAAAGCGCCTGGTAGTAAGTGCGACTCACATAAAATCTGAAAGCCGTTACATACACCAAATACTTTTCCGCCACTGTTGGCAAATGCAATTACATCCTGCATAATATTGCTAAAACGGGCAATAGCACCGCAACGCAAATAGTCGCCGTAGGAAAAACCGCCGGGTAAAACAATACAATCATCGGTTGAAAACTGGGGCAAACCCTTGTCTTTATGCCAAAGCATGGTTACTTCCTGACCTAAATCTTTAGACAGGGCATCCTGCATGTCTCTATCGCAATTGGAACCCGGAAAAACTACAACACCAAATTTCATAAATGGGAGGCTTTTTTATTATTGCTGCGAAGGTAATAAAAGCAGTTGAGCAGGCAATGATGAAAAATTGAATAGCTACTATTTTTGCATTTTTTTGCGGCCAACATTTTAAACCGCTGGTATATTATTACCATAAAACATAGTAAAATATGGGTTTTTATTCCGATTTTTACCGCTATTAGCAACATCCCCTTTTAACAAATTTTAGCAACTGCAATTAACATGAAGCTGGAGCATATTGAGGCTTTTAAACAAATAGTAGGAAGCCAGTACGTACAAACCGATGCGGAAACGCTTGAACAATATTCACACGACGAAACGGAACGACTGATATATTTACCCGATGTGGTAATACGTCCACGTACTGCCGAGGAAATTAGCGGCATTTTAAAAATTTGTAACGAGAACGGGATACCTGTTACCCCACGTGGCGGTGGTACCGGTTTAAGTGGTGGCGCCCTGCCCCATTTAGGCGGCGTAGTAATTACTACCGACAGGCTTAATAATATTATTGAAATTGACGAACGCAACTTACAAGTAACCACTGAACCAGGAGTTATTACCGAGGTTTTGCAAAACGCCGTAAAAGAAAAAGGTTTGTTTTACCCACCCGACCCCAGCAGCCGTGGCACCTGTTTTATTGGCGGTAATATTGCCGAAAACAGTGGCGGCCCTAAAGCGGTTAAATATGGTGTGGTAAAAGATTATGTTTTAAACCTGCAAGTGGTTTTGCCAACCGGCGAAATTATATGGACTGGCAGCAATGTTTTAAAAAACTCCACCGGTTATAACCTTACCCAATTAATGGTGGGTAGTGAGGGTACATTGGGCATTGTTACGCAAATTGTATTACGTTTAATACCATTGCCTAAGTACGATTTATTAATGCTGGTTCCGTTTGTATCCTTAGAAAAAGCAAGCGAAGCTGTAAGCGCCATTTTCAGAGCAGGTTTTACACCCAGTGCTATGGAACTGGTAGAAATAGATGCTTTACAAATTGTAAGCAAAATGGTAGATAGTCATGCCGTACCGGTTACCGATGATATTGCCGCACATTTAATTATTGAGGTAGATGGCAATAACCTGGATGTATTAATGCAGGAGATGGAACAAATTGCCGAAGTAACCAGCCAATACGAAGGTGGCGAGGTTTTCTTTGCCGATGACTCTCAACAAAAAGACGAACTATGGAAATTACGCCGCCGTACTGCCGAAGCAGTAAAAATGGCGGGTTATACTATTGAAGAAGATACCGTGGTTCCCCGTGCCGAGTTACCCGCATTGGTAAAAGGTGTAAAAGCACTGGGTTTAAAACATGGTTTTCATGCGGTATGTTATGGTCACGCAGGTGATGGTAATTTGCACATACGCATAAACAAACCCGGCACACCCAATAGCCATGGCGATGAAGCCATGACCGCCAGCTTACGTGAATTGTTTGTATTGGTAAAAAGCCTTGGTGGAACTATCAGCGGCGAGCATGGCATTGGCCTTATACAAAAACCGTATATGGATATTGCCTTCGATCCTATTCAGTTACAAATTATGCGTGGCATTAAAAAAATATTTGACCCGAATAACATTTTAAACGCCGGAAAAATTTTCGACCACAGTTAGTTTTTTGTTTTGGTCACCGGTTTTTAACCCCGAGTAGAGATTTGTGTTTTGATTCGGGGCTGTAGTAACACTATTCATCGTCCCTTGCGTCGCACTCTTGTACGTTCGGTTCTTTGGGCATCATCGTGTTAAGGTACAGTCGTTTATTGTAACACTTAAACCATGTAATAGCAAATGCTTTAACGCAGGTTTAACAGCAGTTAAAAATATCTTTGTAACCTTACTCAAACTAAAACAGTGGCAGTAACGTTATTTACTTGTTCAAACATTCAAGATTAATTTAAGAAACTATGCAATTGAAAACATTTTTTATAGGTATTGGCTTAGCATGTTTAACAACAACCGCCTTTGCGCAAGACCGCGACCGTACCAACACTCCCGAACCGGAAGAAAAGTTTTTTAAACTAGAAAATTTATTTACCGGTGGTAATGTTAGTGCAGGGTTTGGTGGGGGTACAACTATCAGTCAGTTCTCGGCTGGGGTTATACCACATTTTGGATATAAATTTTTTAATTGGTTAGATGCAGGTATTTCTTTTAATGTTAATTATAGCCAGTTTAAAGACAAAAGATTTTCCCCTGCTTATAAAGAAAACCAAACAACATTCGGCCCGGGTGTTTTTACACGAATTTATCCGGTGAATTTTATATTTGCCCAGGCACAGTTTGAACATAATTTCACTACCGTAAAATATAAAAACGGTAACGTTCCTGACGGAAAATACAATGCAGACGCCAGTTCATTTTTATTAGGTGCCGGATATGCGCAAGGAAGGGAAAGCGGTAATAATACTTTCTTCTACCTTTCTTTATCGGTTGATGTGTTAAAGAATATCAATTCACCTTATGTAAATGTGGTGTACAATTCTATTACTGGCACCTATGAGGCCAGAATGGCTCCTGTTTTTCGTGCCGGTGTTAATGTGGCTTTGTTCCAAAACAGATATGGCAAATACTAAGTTATAAAAGCAACATATTTCAATAAAAAGTTCGGTTAACATTAACCGGACTTTTTTATTTGACATGGTGAAGCAATTAAACAAAACGTCGTTTGTAAAGAATAACAGTAATCGTAGCACGCCGTCTTGTCCGCAGTGTAAGTATAGCCGATGGCGGCTAGGCGGTTTTCGGCCATAGCCCAAACAAGTTTTTTACAAAAAGTATAATAGCTTGCCTTAAAACGACCGGCCGAAAAATAGCCGATAGCCAAGCGGCTATACGGTTCCGCCTGGCAGTAGCTTAGTAATAACCGTATCCTACAGGCGGAATACACATTGGACAAGACTTGACTTTTTTGTTACTTTTTTTGTCAAAAAAAGTAAGTAAAATAAAATGGTTGTTTATATCATGACGTTGTAAAGATTATTCATAAAGAAATAAAGACAATCTGTAAATATTTGTAACGCTTCTACAAGCCGCCTGTATAGGTTCTTATTTCATAAATTGAAAATGGTTCGTGAGACACGAACCATGGCAAATAGCTTTTGTATTATTACCTTTACCCCCTAAACCAACCTCATGGGCATCTGGAAACAAATAGCCGAATATTTATACATTAAAAAGAAAGACACGGATCGACCCAATAGCTCATGGGTAAAGTATATGCACGGCATTAACCGTTTAAGCATTATACTTTTTTTAGTCGCCCTTATAATTTTAGCTTTTAAATTAAGCTGCTAAAAAATCAACAATCAATTTGGCTGCTTTCTCAGAGGCATTACCACCTTGGCTTAACAAATCTTTTAACGCTTTATAATCATTAGCCAACTCGGCTTTGCGCTGCGGGTTATGTAATAAAGCTTCTAGCTCTTTGGTAATATTTTCAGGTGTTAACTCGTGTTGTATTAATTCCTTCACCACCGGTTTATCCATAATTAAATTAACCAGCGAAATATATTTTATACTAATTACTCTTTTAGCAATAGCATACGATATTGGCGAACCTTTATAACAAACCACTTCCGGCACACCAAACAAAGCCGTTTCCAATGTAGCCGTACCTGATGTTACCAATGCCGCAGTAGATTGGCGCAATAAATTATACGTCTGGTTACTTACATAAGAAACATTGTCATACCCTTTCAGCATTTCATCATAAAAGCTTTCATCTAAGCCAGGTGCTTTGGCTACAATAAACTGATAAGCCGTAAACTGTTTGGCCACCTGTAACATAATAGGCAGTTTAACTTTTATTTCCTGCTTGCGGCTACCGGGTAGTAATGCCACCACCGGCTTGTCAGATAATTTTTCCAACGGTTTATTATTAATGGCATCATCAATTACATTCACCAAGGGGTGACCTACATATTCCACTTCCCAGTTCCATTTGTCTTTAAAGTAATCTTTTTCAAAAGGTAAAATCACCAGCATTTTATCAATGCATTGTTTCATCATTTTTACCCGGTTGGCTTTCCATGCCCATACCTGTGGAGAAATGTAATAAATCACTTTTATACCTTGCTCCTTAGCCCATTTAGCAATACGTAAATTAAATCCGGGATAGTCCACTAATATAATCGCATCCGGTTTGTATGCCAGTATATCTTCTTTGCAAAATGCCAGGTTTTTAAAAATGGTACGCAGGTTCATTATTACTTCTATAAAACCCATAAAAGCCAGGTCGCGGTAATGTTTAACCAAAGTTGCACCGGCTTCCTGCATTTTATCGCCGCCCCATGCCCTAAAATCGGCATTGGGTTGCAGCCCTTTCATTGCTTTAATTAAGTTACTGCCATGTAAATCGCCGGAAGCCTCACCTGCTATAATATAATATTTTAACCCTGCCTGTTGTTGCATAAAATTATAAGTAAGGCCAAAAATACAAAGGTTAGCGCAGCAAACAGGCATAAAATGCATGGGTGTTACCGTAAACCCAAAACGGTTCGGCATAATTCTATAAAAAAATATTCTCTAAAATGTTTTCATTTATAAAAATGCCTTACATTTGCAGCCCGTTATAAAGGTTACGCCAAAAGCAAAGTTTTATAATGGTTGTGGCTGAATGCCTTAGGTTCTTTCAGTTTTCAGTATTAGTCTTCCGGATGTGGTGAAATTGGTAGACACGTCAGACTTAGGATCTGATGCCGCGAGGTATGGGGGTTCGAGTCCCTCCATCCGGACAAAAAATCAGTCCTTTTAACAGGGACAAATGAAAGAACAGTTACTTATACGGTAACTGTTTTTTTATTTTATAATAAAAATATATCCGACTTGGTCGGGTTTTAAACACATATCATGGCAACAATTACTAAAGAAAACATCGGTTTATTACACGAGAAACTTTCCGTTACTATTGCAAAAACCGATTACCTTCCTTCTTTTGATCAAGCATTAAAAACATATAGCAAGCAAGCTAACATTCCTGGTTTTAGAAAAGGAATGGTGCCTGCCGGTTTAATTAAAAAAATGTACGGTGCCTCTTTGTTTACCGATGAGGTTTTAAAAACCGTTGATAAAGAATTAAACAATTACCTGCAAACAGGTGAAGTGGAAATTTTTGCACAACCACTTCCATTGGAAGCCGATTTCAAAAGCATCGACGTAAACAATCCACAGGATTATACCTTCAACTTTGAAATAGGTGTTAAACCTTCGTTTAACCTACCTGATTTAGGCGCTGCTAGCATTACCGGTTATAAAGTAACGGTTACCGATGCTATGTTAGACGAAGAAATTGAACGTTTACAAAATCGTTTTGCTGATACTAAAGAAGAAGAAACTATTTCCGGCGAAGACAATGTTTTAACATTAGCACTTACCGAAAGTGATGAAAAAGGAACTGCTGTTGAAGGTGGCGTTACCAGCAACCAGGTATATGTAGCAAAATACTTTAACGAGGCTGCCCGTGCCGCTTTAAAAGGTAAAGCAGTTAACGATACCGTTACATTACAATTAAAAGCATCTTTCGAAGATAAAGAACTGGCTTCTGTTTTAGAAGACTTAAAAATTAACGAACAAGAAGGCGCTGCTGATAAATTTTTCACTTTCACCATCAACAAAATTGGTTCTAAAGTAAAGAAAGAATTAAATCAGGATTTCTTCGACCAGCTTTACCCTAACCAGGAAGTAAAGTCGGAAGAAGACTTACGCAATAAAATTAAAGCCGAGATTGAAGCTTATTGGAAAAGCCAAAGCAGCAATCAAGTGCAAGACCAGATTTTTCACCAATTAACTGATCATACCAGCATTGAGTTTCCTGAAACCTTTTTGAAAAAATGGTTACAACAACAAGGAACCGAAGAAGGTGGTGCACCAAAAACTGATGAGCAGGTTGAGCAGGAATTCCCTACTTTCCTTAAGCAATTAAAATGGTCATTGGTATCTGAAAAAATTACAAAAGACCAGGAAATTGATGTTAAACCCGAAGAAGTTCGTCAGTTTGCATTAAACCAATTGTTCAGCTACATGAGTGGCATGGGTGGCGCATCAAATTTGGAAGATCAACCTTGGGTGAAAGAATACGTTGACAAAATGATGAAAGACAGAAAATTTGTTGAAGACAGTTTCATGCGTATTCAAACACAAAAAATGTTCGATTGGGCCGAAACACAAGTTAACCCTGTTGAGCAAGAAATTTCGGTAGAAGACTTTACTAAAATGGTACAAGAGCACCAACATGCTCACCATTAATAGCATATAACTTTCAAAAAAAGCCTCCGAAGTTCGGAGGCTTTTTTATTTATAATAATGCAGGCATCCTGCCTACTTTTTATTTTTTTCTCTTTACTTTTCCATCGTCCCTCCCTTGATTGAGCTTTCGTTGTGTCACTCACTTGTACGTTCGGTTCGCTAATCGGCATTAGGCAAATAAAGTCCTACCCTACTTAGTCGCCATTTAATTGTGTTTTTGTTATACACCCCTTCTCGATTCTTAGAATAACATCGCTTTCCTTTTTCTTATTATTCCATCCGTCATATAAATAAAGTTTGTCTTTATTATACTTAGCAATGGAGAAGTTCATTTTGTAAAAATCGATGTTATACCAATCGGCCAAAATCATACTATCTTTCGTTTCAAACTTTAAACCGTTTATCTTAAATAGCTCAAAGATGTTTTCATCGGCAACCTTGGAGTCAAAGCGACACCTAACTATTTTTTCCAAATAGAGCTTATTATCTAAAATTCTCCATATTGCTTTATATCCACGCCAACAAGCCGTGGATGGCGCAGTTTCTCTAGTACTTCCAAAAGGTTGAAATCTAAGTTTTAAGTTTTCTAAAGGATAAGTATTAAGATATATGGTGTCGCTACCATTGATAAGAAGATCAGTCTCCTGCAAAGTGGCAGATAAATTCATTGAGATTGTCAATGTTAGTAATATGGCAAAGAATTGTTTCATTTTAGGCATAGTTTATTTCAGATGCGAGAATTTGTCAATTACATATAATGCTATAAAACTACCGCCAACTCTCTCATTATTAATTACTAATTCCTAATTATTAATTGCTCCCTTGTCAATTTGTCCTATTTTTCCCAAACATGTCATACAATTTTGTGGTTTTAGCATTTGGACGGATATTTGACTGTATCAAAAAACCGGTAGCATAAACTTTTGAAACGTACGGAACTAAAAAACTAAATCGTTATCTTGTTTGTTACAAGGTTAGTCTCGCAATCATTCAATTAATAAACTTTATAGATGAGCTTTAATTCTGAATTTGAAAAATATGCTGTAAAGCATCGCGGTTTATCCAGCAACACTTTGCACAGTTATGCATCGCATTTGGTTACCGGACTTACACCTAATATTATTGAAGAGCGCCCCATGAATGTGGCGGTAATGGATGTGTACAGCCGTTTAATGATGGACCGTATTATATTTTTAGGCTACCCTATTAATGATGAAGTAGCCAATATTATTACGGCGCAATTGTTATTCCTTGATTCATCGGACAGAACCCGAGATATTAATATGTACATTAACAGCCCGGGTGGTAGCGTTTATGCCGGTTTAGGTGTTTACGATACAATGCAATATGTTAGCCCGGATGTTGCCACTATTTGTATTGGTATGGCAGCCAGTATGGGTGCTATTTTATTAACTGCCGGTAGCAAGGGCAAACGTGCTGCATTAAAACACTCACGTGTAATGATGCACCAACCTAGCGGTGGTATTGGTGGACAAGCCAGCGATATTGAAATTACCGTGAACGAAATTCGTAAACTTAAAAACGAATTATACGATATTGTTAACTACCACAGTGGCCAGCCTTTAGATAAAATTGAAGCTGACTTTGACCGTGACCATTGGTTAACTGCCACCGAAGCTAAAGAATATGGCTTAGTGGATGAAGTATTGACGATTAACCCAAGAAAAGAGAAGAAGGGTTAATTTAATTTGATAATTAGTTGATTTGGAAATTTGAAAATGAGGGTTTCCGATAGAATAGTACACTTGCATAATTCCCAATAGAATTACTGAACACCCCGATTAAAATACGGGGTACTGCAAAGTGGCCAATAGAATTGTTGCAGCACAAGTGAGTGACACAACAGAAAACAATTTGACAATTAGTTAATTTGAAAATTTGGCAATGAGAATTTCCGATATTAAATAGGAAACTTACAAAATGCTGAATAGAATTGTTACAGTTGAAGAGTGCGACGCAAGGGACGATGATAGTAGTAATGCAGTTGACAAAATAAAAAGTAAAAAAATAAAATTAAAAACGCTACATCCAATTTGTACTACCTGCGTTTAACAGGAATACAAATCTCCTCCTTCGGAGGGGTTGGGGAGGCCAAAAATTAGAATAACATGAACCATAATAATTTATTATCAGGCAACTGGCGCATGGAAGATGAAGAGGACGAAAAACAACCGGAAGATAAACGTGATGATTTGATGATGCTGAATAAGAAGCTGGAAAAAATGTTCTTTGAAAAAAGAGCCGTTTACTTGTGGGGTGTGGTGGACGATAAATCGGCCAGAGAAATAACAACTAAATTGTTGTTACTGGAAGCGGATGCCCCCGGTAAAGAAATTAAATTTTATATTAACAGCCCCGGCGGTGTGGTTACCAGCGGTATGGTAATACATGATACGATGAAACTGATTAGCAGCCCCGTTAGTACCATTTGTATGGGAATGGCGGCCAGCATGGGTAGCATTTTATTAAGTGCCGGCGAAAAAGGTAAACGTTTTATTTACCCTAACGGTGAGGTAATGATTCATCAGCCATCTTTGGGTGGTATGATGCGTGGTGTTGCTGCCGATTTGGAGATACAAGCCCGCCAAACACAACGTGTTAAAGAAATTGGTGCCCGCATTTTAGCAGAAAACTGCGGTAAAACCATGGAACAGATTATGAAAGACTTTAACCGTGATTATTACATGGATGCTAAAGAAGCTATTGCTTACGGCATTGTGGATGGTATTGTTGACAAGCTGTAATACATTCTTAATCAAAAAGTTGTTGTAAAAAACATTTTTTGTAATAAGGTAAAAAAAAAGCCCTTCTCTCAGAAGGGTTTTTTAATTTTGCATATTAATCATTAGTAGCGCTGTTTGCTTGTTATGATTATGTTTTCTGATTTGTTTGAAGCTTGTTAAAAGCTACCCGATAACTCCGCAAATACACATAACACTCAACTAACGGCATTTTAATTTGTTGTAATAACATGGCAAAAAGTCCCTTACATTGTTCGTTTTGTAATCGCACCCGTGATGATGTGAAAATTTTAATTGCAGGGCAGGAAGCGCATATTTGCGAAAACTGTGTGGAGCATGCCCGCGAAATAATTGAACAGGAAGTTGTAACACGTGACGATAAAGGAAACTCAGGTTTTAAATTAACCATAAAAAAACCTGTAGAAATTAAGAAGTTTTTAGACGAGTATGTGATTGGTCAGGATGATGCTAAACGCACCATGGCTGTAGCAGTTTATAATCACTACAAACGTTTAAAACAACGCAACGGCAGCGACAACAAAGACAACAATAACGAAGTTGAAATAGAAAAGAGCAATATTATTATGGTAGGCGAAACCGGTACCGGTAAAACCCTGCTGGCTAAAAGTATTGCCCGTTTGTTAAATGTTCCGTTTACTATTGTTGATGCAACGGTATTTACAGAATCTGGTTATGTAGGTGAAGACGTTGAAAGTATTTTATCACGTTTATTACAAGTGTGTAACTATGATGTTGCTGCTGCTGAACGTGGTATTGTATTTATTGACGAGATTGATAAAGTGGCCCGTAAAGGCGACAACCCTTCTATTACCCGCGACGTAAGTGGCGAAGGTGTACAACAAGGTATGCTTAAACTATTGGAAGGATCGGAAGTGTTGGTACCACCACAAGGCGGACGTAAACACCCTGAACAAAAACTGGTAAAAATAAACACACAAAATATATTGTTTATTTGCGGTGGTGCTTTTGATGGTATTGACCGTATTATTGCCCGCCGTGTACAAACCAATACCATTGGCTTTAACGTAGATAAAGAGCAACAGGAAGACATGAAAAAAAACCTGTTGAAATACGTTAACCCTACTGACTTAAAAACCTTTGGTTTAATACCGGAGTTATTGGGTCGTTTACCGGTGGTAACACATTTAGATCCGCTTACTGCAGACGTTTTACGTTCTATATTAACAGAACCTAAAAACGCCTTAATGAAACAGTATAAAAAACTGTTTGAACTGGAAGGTATTGAATTGGTAATTGAAGATGCTGTATTAGACTTTATGGTAGAAAAAGCAGTAGAATACAAATTAGGAGCCCGTGGTTTACGCAGTATTTGCGAAAGCATTTTGTTAGATGCTATGTTTGAATTACCATCATCGAAAGAAAAGAAATTTGTATTAGACCTAGAGTATGCAAAAAGCACTTTTGATAAAAGCAAAATGAACTTATTAAAAGTGGCGTAACGGCAGCCTCCCCAGCCCGTCTGAGGGAGGGGCTTACGCATCTAACTATACTTAGTTTTCTTTAAATTTTTTATTAAACAATTATATTTTATGCAAGAACTAATTGATAAAATTAAAGCCGAAGCAGGAATTAATGACGAGCAGGCTGCAAAAGCTATTGAAGCTGTAAAACAATATGTAGTGGAGAAGTTTCCAATGCTTGAAGGTGCAGTTGGCAACTTGTTTGGTCAAAATTAATAGCCTAAATAAATTTTAAAAAAAGCGAATGATTTTCATTCGCTTTTTTATTGCCCATTGTTTTACAACTGCCGCTTATTGGGGATTTATTTATGGCAACAACTTATTAACTTACAGCTTTAACATTGCCTATGCGTTTGAGTTATTTCCGTAAATCTGTTTTTATTATTTGTTACTTGCTTAGCCTTACTACTCATGCACAAAAAAGAACCCGTGATGTAGGCATAAAACCCGGTGTATTACAACCCGGCAAACAAAACAGCATTACCGATGTAAGCGGTGTTTTAGTTGGCCACACCACCATTATAAAAGCCGATAGTATACGCACCGGCGTAACGGCCATATTGCCACACAATGGAAATATTTTTCAGCAAAAAGTACCGGCCGGTATTTTTGTAGGTAATGGCTTTGGTAAATTAGCGGGCAGTACACAGGTAACAGAATTAGGAAATATAGAAACACCAATCGTACTAACCAATACCTTAAGTGTTAGCACCGCCATGAATGCTGTTGTAAGCCATACATTACAACAAACGGGTAATGAAAGTATACAATCCGTTAACGCTATAATTGGCGAAACCAACGATGGTTGGTTAAATGATATTCGTGGCCGTCATGTAAAAGAGCAAGATGTATTAAACGCTATTAAAAACGCAAGTACTACTGTTACCGAAGGTAATGTAGGCGCCGGAACAGGAACCGTTTGTTTTGGCTATAAAGGTGGTATTGGTACATCGTCACGCAAATTACCACAAAGCTTAGGTGGTTATACCGTTGGCGTATTGGTGCAAACCAATTACGGTGGTGTTTTACAAATTGATGGTGTGCCTGTTGGCAAAGAGTTACAAAAATTTGCTTTTAGCAATCAGCTATTAAATAATGTTGATGGATCCTGCATGGTAATTATTGCAACTGATGCGCCATTGGATAGTCGCAATTTAGAACGCTTAGCAGCACGCAGTATGTTAGGCCTGGGTAAAACCGGTGGCATTGCTTCTAACGGCAGTGGCGATTATGCCATTGCTTTTTCTACCCATGCAGGTGTACGTATACCACATCAACCCGATTCAACCATTAGCCATACACCGATATTACACAACGATTATACATCGCCATTATTTATGGCGGTAATTGAAGCAACGGAAGAAGCTATTCTTAATTCACTTTTTATGGCTACTACACAAACAGGTTATAAAGGCCGAACCATTGAAGCACTACCCATTAATAAAATAAAAGAACTGCTAAAAAAATACAACCGCATACCATGAGTAGTTATTACAGTTTTGTAAACGATCAATTTGTTCCGGCTAATAATGCAAGAATAAATATTACCGACATGGCCGTGCAGCGTGGTTATGGCATTTTCGATTTTTTTAAATTTATTAACCACCAGCTTATATTTATTGATGATCATTTGGAACGATTAGAAAAATCGGCCGAAGCCATGCGCCTAACCCTACCCTATTCCCGGGAAGAAATCATCAATATACTAAAAGAGTTAATTGCAAAAAACGATTCACCCAACGGAGGCATACGTGTTGGCGTAACTGCTGGTTATGCTCCGGATGGCTACTCAATTGTTGCTCCCAATTTTATTATCACCCAACAAGCTTTAACTATTGCCGATGCTATTGCCGCTCCGGTAGCACTTATGTTACACCACCATCAACGCCAGTTACCTCATGTAAAAACCATCGACTATTTAATGGCGGTTTGGTTGCAGCCGGTTATTAAACAATCCGGCGCCGATGAAGTTCTGTATCATAATAACAATAGCATTACCGAATGTCCTCGAGCTAACTTTTTCATAGTTGACCATAATGATACCATCATTACACCCAAACAAAATATTCTGGCAGGTATTACCCGCAAAAAAATTATTGCCATTGCCGAAAAAGAATTTAACATTGAAATACGTGATATAACACCAGCTGAAGTTTATGCCGCTAAAGAAGCATTTATCAGTAGCAGCACCCTTAATATAAAACCCGTTAAAGCCATTGATGGCAACATTATTAACAATGGTAATGCCGGTAATATAACCACACAATTATTTAATAAACTTACTGCGTTAATCAAAGCTGTTTAAATGCAGTAGTTTTATTTTTTGTTAGTCAGCTGCATTGCTACTATCATCGTCTGTTGTGTCACTCACTGCATCGTTCGGTATTTCTATTGGGCAATGTGCAAGTTTCCTACTTTATCAAAAAATCTCATTATCAAATTTTCAAATTGTTTTTTGTTGGGTGCAATCATGTGCTGTAGTAATTCTATTCAACAAACCCACCCCAGTGTATTAAATTTATGTAACTCCTAACATCGCCCCTCCGAAGGAGGGGATTATTCCTAACGACAAAAAATGGCCAATCATTTTTTTAGATTGACTATTCACTGCCGACTTACTGACTTACGGACTCAACGTCTTTCCGACTTTCTATCCCAATTGTCTTTTTTTTCCGTAATTTCATTTACCATCAACCACCTAAGTTGGCAATTAAACCAACTGCCTATGTATAAGATAATACAGCTAGTATTTTTATTATTTGCTTTTTGTAGCACCATTCCACTTGCACTATCTGGTCAATCAAAATATGTATATACCGGACAGTTTAATTTTGGCTGTAATGTTTTTCTTAATTATTCCAAAGCACAAAAATTTCCGGGCTTAAGAGTATTTACGGCATTTGGGGCTGCTGTTACCCGTGGCGATTTATTGATTAACTATGGGCCTTCATTGTCGGTTTATACCAAATCAATTGGCGCTAATTTAAACCCCTTGGTTGGTGACTGGCAAATAGATTTTGGGCACAGCATTACAGCCGGTGTACTGTGGGGCAAAGCAACCAATTATGCAAAACACACCCGCACCATTCATACCGGCGATTTTTACAACCTGGCACATAACCGTGCCGGCAACTTTTTGCTCAGTACTAATTTTATATTAAACAATCATAAACGGCATCAAATTGTCGGTTCTATTAATGCCACTTTCGATAAAGTATCTATTAACTATTATAACGATGGCACACCGTTTCAGGCAATGGGCCTAAGCGATGGCTTTGACAGGTATTGGACAGGTGGCGGCAGTATTATCTTACACAATAAAAAAGGTTATAACACGGCAGAATTAAGTTTTGATCAGTTTACAGGATATGTCCCCTTATTGTATGAATTATCGGGATTATTAGGAATCAATGTACCGTTATATGATGATCCTGAAAATAAAAAATCGAAATACAATTTTAATACCGCCGCTTATAATTTGCGCATTAACAGCGATAAAAATTTTGGTGTAAACATCGGCGTAATAGGTTCTTTAGTTGACAAGAAAGGAAAGTTATGGGGAGTGCAGGATATCATTCACTTGAAACTAAAACACCCTATGCATCCCAATAACGATGGTAACAGATTTTTCATTGGCGCCAGCTACAACAACTTTAACCATGTTAAACTATAAATCATTCTACTTGTGGCTTTTGTTACTGTTGTGTATTGGTTGTAGTCCAACTAAACATAACTTTAACTATGCCGATATTATTAACAACAGTATTCAACAAGATGCTTATATTTTATCGGACTATGCCAGCAAACAGAAAGACATAAAATATAATAATATTACGGCTTACCGCATTTACCGGGCAACACTGAAAGAAGCTTTGGTTGAAAACAATAGCGTAGGAGAATACAAACTAATCAATACCGCTTCGCAACAAAATACGGTTAACAAAGCCGTAACCGGTAATTATCATGAACTGTATTTATACCTTTTAAATATTGATTCAGGATTGGCTAAAAAATTTGCGTTAGTCAGTACAGGCTATAATCCCCAAGGCGAATGTATATCCTTAGGACCGGCTTATGTAGGCTCTATAAATACGGGCAAAAGCAATCCATCCTTACAAGTTGAATATGCGGTTGACATAAAAAAAGGAAAAGATGGTTTATACCTGCACAACAATTATAAAAATAAAATTGACATCAATTTTCTTAGTCACAAACCTATTATGCCTGATAATAACAGCGAAAATTTATTGCAGTTTTATATGGTTTTACAAAACTCAAAAAACAAAATTGGTGGTATGAACAAACCTTTAGTATATAATATAGCCAAAGTATTTAACGATTCGGCGGCTATGATTTTCACCTTGCTAACTGAAAAAAAATAATTATTTATGTTAAGAAAAAGAATACGCTTAATACACCGCTATAAAAAAAGAAGCCGGAAGTGGAACAGAAAACAATGGGATAACATTCCAGCAAGTGCCGTTGATAATTCACCTATTCCCACAAGTGAAGGCCCTATTATTGATGCGCCAGACACAACACTTAACACCGAAGTGCATGGAGAAATAATTGCTGAAAAAGAAAATTACCGACTGGTAAAATTTGATGAAGAAGATTATCATTGTATGGAAAGAAAACAGGACGGCAGGTATATCAGCCACCGAAGTTTTGAAAACTTAAGACAGGCCACTTTTCATTTTGATAATGAACATGATTAAAAATATTTACTTCGTCCATCTTAGAAGATGTCTTGCGGCTTCAAAAGCACCGGCTATATACACAAGTGGTGCATTCCAGTTAATAGCCACTTCATTTGATGCATAAGAACAACTAACATCATTGTATTGGAGCTCCGGCAACAAATTGGGATAAGTACATTTATCCTGCGTAGCAGCATTCTTATTTGGGCCTCCAACTAGAAAACCGGGAACAGGTTCTACTATTCCATCAGCAACAGAAGGACGATGATGTGGATGCATGGGCGTTTTCTTACCAAAACCCGTTACAAAAGAATAACCTGTTGCATTACGGCCTGTTAAGTAATCCAAATTTGATAAAGCTGCGTTAGCATATTTAACTTCACCTGTAAACAAATACGTTTTTAATAATAACATCGATTGATTGGCGGCTACTGCATTACTTCCCCAGCTAAAGTTAGCAGCGGAATATCCCATTACGGTTGAAAAAGGGGTTTTTGTTTGTGCAACAATATATTCATCTGCTAATTGCAATAACTTTTGTTGCAATTGTTGGTAAAAGGTAGTTGGCAAACTTATCTGTGGCTGATACTTTAATAAAGTGTATAAACCCATCATACCAACATTAGGCCAACCTTGCAGGTTAAAAGATGCACTCCAATTATCATTTGCAGCTTGCAAAAAACCGTTATCCCTTGTTGTTACATACAATTCCGAAGCTGCCCAAAACCATTCGTCTTTTAAATATTTATCGCCATAACCACCTGTAGTAATTGCAGGTTGGTAATGTTTATTCATTTCATCCTGATCATAATATAAGGACGGATTTTTTACAGCCCATTGCCAGGCTTGTTTTGCAGCTAATAGACAACTATCACTTAATGACAACAGTTGAGGAAAATTTTTAAATACCCGTGTAGCTTGTGCAGTAACAGCAGCAAAATCTAATGTAGCAGCGGTGCTTTTTTGTACTACATACCTTTTATCTTTTGTAACACCCGGCATTACCATGCCATCAAAGGATGCGTTGGTACATTTGGTAAATACGCCGCCATCATCATCCTGCATGGTTAACATCCAACGCAGGTTGTACAATATCTCGTCAATAATATCCGGTAAAGCATTGTTGGATTCAGGTATATTCAAACTTAAGGTATCGTAGTAGCTTCCAAAATCTTCATAGGCGGATAACATAGTTCCCATGGTAATACCTGAGTTAACAATGTATTTGTTATAATCGCCTGCATCATACCAACCTCCGGGAGAGCTGATGGTCTTTTTATTTTCATCAACACTGTTTGACGCTGATGGATGAAGATATACCAGTGTATCAGGATGACCGGCAGGACGATGCCATTTACCGGCGTATTGTGGTAATAAAGGCATGGATACACGTTGATAATAATAAGACTTTATGGCTCCGATACTTACATCATTATAAACAGATGATTTTATATAAAAGCTATCCAGATTACGGCCATTGTATTGAAAGGCATAATAACCATTTTCTGCAAGACTCGAAAAATCAGCTTCGTAACCAACAATTTCAGAAACAGGTGATTTTTTTCCGGCTGCCAGCTTACCAGTAAAAACAACTTTTTTGTTTTTCAAGTTAACAATGCTAAACTTTTGATTTTCTTTTACATGGGTAAGAATGACTTTTTTAGTACCCTCTGTATAAAATCCTAATTGAGAGGCGTAGGCTTTAACTTCTTGTCCATAAACAAGAGTACCTGATAATATATAACTACCGATAAACAATAAAACCAAATATTTTATTAAAGTCTTCACTATTACCACTTCATTTTTTGTCGTATAAATGTAGTTAATTGTTGGGCTATTTGTTGGTGTTCTGATCCACTGGGATGATAATCACAACCACTGGTGTAGGATTGTTCAAAAACAAAACTATCTACCAAAGTATCGCCATCCTTGTGTAATTGTTGTAATACGCCGTTTAATGCACCTTTTAAAAATGTACGCAATGTATCATCAGCCATTGGACTGGTAATACAAATAAATTGTGCTTTTGGATAGTACACACGTAACTGCTTTAAAAACTTTACATAGTTATTTACAAACACCGTACTATCCTGCACGCCGTCATTTTGACCCAAACAAACAGACACCAGATCAGGTTGGTAATTATTGAAGTTCCATTGTAATGAATCGCCGGTTAAATTTATTTTATCAAATACCTGGGGCATGGTTATTTTTAAACCACAACAGCTATGCATTAATCCTATACCCGATACAGAAGATAAATGATATTTTGCCTGCAGGACATTAGCGGTTAAGGCACCATAAGCTTTTGATGCATTGTGCTGATCGAACCACTGACCTTTACCACATGGAATACCGGTAGTATCGTTACCCATTCCGCAGGTAATAGAATTACCGATAAATTCAATTTTCCGTTTTAATGATTCTTTTACCGGACGTAATTCTCTTGCAATAACACCTTTTACTGCTATAAAACCCATACCGGCTTCTGTATTCTTAATAACAGTTACCTGATGTTGCTTTTGTTCTTTATTGCCAGTAACCCAGAGTGTATCTAAAACTTTACCGAGTTTTAATCTTTTTTCTACACTATCAACTACTAACTGAATATAATTATAGGATGTACCCCATAACAATTCATCTTGTAAAACAATACCGCAGGAATCGCCGGTAAATGTAAAAGTAAACTGCACACCGGGTTGCCAGAATTTAGGTGCAGTGGAATCTGAATAATCAACACGCCCCATATATTCTATACTTGCATGATTAGCCGGAAATAATTGCAATGGTTTTTCTGATTGCGTACAAGATACAAGACCCATAACCAAAGCAATATACACTACCCTAATGCTGAATAAAGAACGGAACGATGAAGAGTGCGACGCAAGGGACGATGCTAGTAGTAATGCAGTTGACCTCATAAAAAAATTATTTATATGCAATAGTAGTTTTTTGATCACCGATGAATAACTCAAAATCGCCGGGCTCGGTTACAGTTTTTAAAGCAACGTTTACAAAAGCCAAATCGGCTGGCGTAATTTGAAAATTGACTGTTTTAGTTTCGCCTGCTTTTAAATTAATTTTAGTAAAGCCACGTAACCTACGCACACTTGGCGTAATGCTGGCATATAAATCACGACTGTACAACTCTACCGCATGTTTACCATCACGTTTACCGGTGTTGGTTACATCAACCGATACGGTAATAGTTTGGCCGGATTGCAAAACGGCATTACTAACTTTTAAATTTTTATAACTAAACGTAGTATAACTTAAACCATGACCGAAAGCGAACAAAGGATCATAACCGTCCCAGGTTACATTTTCATTTAAAATCTCCCGCTTTTCTTCGGTTCCTTTTCTATCGTACATAACAATTTCGCCCATGCTTTTTGAATAACTGAAAGGAAGTTTTCCGCTTGGGTTATGATCGCCCCATAAAATATCGGCTAATGCTTCACTTGTTTTTTTACCACTCCAGTAAGTCATTATAATTCCTTTTACCGATGCAGCAAACTCGGTAATAAACAAAGGTCTGCCTTCTGTTAATACCAACACAACAGGCTTACCTGTTAAGATTGCTGTTTGCACTAATAACTTCTGATTATCGGGTAATGCTAAGTCACGTGTATTACCGGGGCTTTCTGCGTAGGCGTTTTCACCAATACACAATACGATAGCATCAACATTAGCAGCAGCTTTCTTTAAACTTTCTGCATCATAATTAAGTGGGTTTGTAAATCCTACACCCGTTGTAGTAACAACATTATTTGCACCAATTTTATCTTTAATAGCTTGTAAAATTGTTTTGCTGTCTTTTGGATACCATCTGTCATCAGTACCTTGCCAGGTATAACTCCATGCACCATTTAACGCTGCTAAACTTTGTGCAGAAGGACCAGCTACTAATACTTTTGATTGTTTAGATAAAGGCAAAGTATTGTTATCATTTTTCAACAGTGTGATAGCATCTCTTGCTGCTTCCAATGCCATGGTTTGATACTCGGCTTTACCAAAGTTTTGCAATGCTCCTTTTTCAGGATAAGGATTATCGAATAAGCCAAGTTTGTACTTCATTAATAAAATACGTAGTACGGCATCATCGATACGACTGATAGGAATTAATTTTTTATTGGCAGCCTCGATTAATAAATTATAAAATGATAAATCGGAAGGCACCATGCTCATATCTACACCGGCATTGATGGACATTACTACTGCATCCAATGGCGTTGGTGCTACATGGTGAATGGTATGCAAGCGAATAATATCTTCCCAATCGGTAACTACCACACCTTGAAAGCCAAGCTCCTTGCGTAATACATCGGTCAATAAATATTTATCGGCATGAACCGGAACGCCATTTATTTCGCTGGAGTTAATCATTATAGACGCAGAGCCTGCTTTTACTGCGGCACGAAACTGTGGTAAATGAAATTCACGCAATTCAATTTCAGGCAAGTAAATAGGCGTTCTGTCTTTACCGGTACGTGATGCGGCATAACCCAAATAATGTTTCATACAACTGGCAACAGCGGTTGGATTTTTTAATCCATCTTCCTCATAACCTTTAATTGCCGCCACACCAAATTGTGTAACCAGGTGCACATCTTCGCCATAGGTTTCCGAAAAACGTGACCATAAAGGTTGACGACCGATATCTAACACGGGAGCAAAATTCCAGCGTACACCGGAAGCTCTCAATTCATTAGCCGTAACTTTTGCCGCCTGACGTGCATACTCCGGATCACGGGTAGCAGCAATAGCTAAATTATGAGGAAACAATGTTGCATCCATGGTATAGGTTTGCCCATGAATAGCATCTAAGCCATACACTACAGGAACTTTTAATCGGGTATTTTTTGTTTCATCTTGTATTTGTGTAATTAGTTTTGTCCATGTATCAACCGGTAATGCATGAGCAGTAGTGTTTAATATAGAACCAATATGATGATCGACTACTATCTTTTTTAATTCGGCCGGATCTAAAGCTCCATCTTCGTTGCCCCAACCGCCTTTAGCAATTAGTGCTAAGGTAATTTGTGTCATTTGGCCTGCTTTTTCTTCCAACGACATTTTTTTAACTAACGCTTTAGCCGCAGCAATTTCTGTAGCAGTTTGAGCCGATGTTAATCCGGCAGTTAATATACTACCCATAAAAAACAATACCCATTTTTTCATGTTACTAATAATTTATAATGCTTATGAAACTTTATTTTACTTGTAAGTTGATAGTTGCCGAGGATAAATCTTTAGCCGTAGCGGTAAGTTTAATAATGCCCGCTTTATTCTTTGCTTTTACTATAACCAAACATTTACCATGAAATGCGTTACGGTGATTGGCTTTAAAAGACTCCATACTTGTTTGGCTGCCATTATCCACACCAACAATTTCACCATCCCCTTCTATAGCAAACTTTACTAAGTTATCAGCCAGTGGAACAATATTATTTTGTTTATCTCTTATATCAACGGTGATAAAGGATAAATCATCTGCTGATTTTTTAAGTATGGTTCTATCCGCATTTAAAGAAATTTTGCTTGCTGCACTAGCAGTATTAATAATTGTTTCTTTAACAATTTTATTATTTTTTCTGGAAATTGCTTTTAATGTGCCCGGTTGATACGTTACCCGCCAAACCACATGCATATCATCGTTTTGTTTTTTTCGTATGCCTAATGATTTTCCGTTTAAAAATAATTCCACTTCATCAGCATTACTATAATAAGCCCATACATCAACTGTTTGTCCTTGTTGCCAGTTCCAATGCGGAAAAAGATGCAATACGGTTTTGTTTGTCCACTGACTTTGATACAGGTAATAAGCATCTTTAGGAAAACCTGCTAAATCAACAATACCAAAATAGGAACTACGAGCCGGCCATTCATACGGAGTAGGCTCGCCAATATAATCAAAGCCTGTCCATACATACATGCCGCTAACATGATCGTACTTTTGAAAAACTTTCAACGACTCTTCGTGAGTAGAGCCCCAAGGTGTGGAACAATTATCATAAGCAGAACAAGTAGTATCGGCATTGCCTAATAATAAGAGTTTATCCCAGGCATCCGGCCAGCGACGAATACTATCTGAAGGCATATCGTAACTGCCACGTGTTTGCAAAGCTGATGTGGACTCTGTTACGATAAAAGGCTTTTTACCCCAACGATCTTGTACTGCGGCCCAACTTTTATGATTATAATTATAACCTACTAATGGCGTTAGGTTTGCTTTTAATAAATTATTATAACTGTTAATCTCGTTATTACCCGTAACAGTGGGACGATCATCCAGTTCTTTTACAATGTTAACCAACTCGGTTAAAATTACTTGCCCGGAAGAATCCTGCCCCCATTGTTCCTGAATTTCGTTACCCACGCTCCACATAAAAACAGAAGCATGATTACGGTCACGCAATACATGATCCTGTAAATCTTTTTTATGCCATTGCTCCCAGTATAAGTGATAGTCGTAATCACTTTTCTTCTTTGCCCACATATCAAAGGTTTCGTTCATTACAATAAAACCCATTTTATCACACAAGTCTAACAACTCCGGTGCTGGTGGATTATGCGAAGTACGAATACCATTACAACCCATTGCTTTTAAAATTTGCAATTGTCTTTCCATAGCACGGGTATTAAATGCAGTACCCAAAGCACCTAAATCGTGATGCATACAAACCCCACGTATTTTAGTGGCTTTACCATTTAGGAAAAATCCTTTGTCAGCATCAAAATTAAAATAGCGAATACCGGTTTGTGTAGTATAACTATCAATTTCTTTATTATTTGCATCTAAAATTTGCGTAACTACTTTATATAAGTACGGGTTTTCATCTGACCATAAAACAGGATTAGAAATTGAAACTTGTTGTTCGTTTTTAGTTTCAGTTGCAGACAGCGTAATGTTTTTTTCTACCTGCTGTAGCTTTATCCCCTTGGCATTATAAACAGTATGTCGCAGTTTGATTTTTGCGCTTGTATTTTTATCAGCATCAATAAGTGTTTCAATTTTTATTACGGCTTTACTCTTTGTTACTTCGGGTGTAGTAATATATGGGCCCCATTGATTAATGCGAACAGTACCGCTACTCAACAACCAAACATTACGATAAATACCGGAACCACTGTACCATCTGGAATTTGGTTGTTTATCGTTATTCACTTTAACCACCAATACATTTACCTGCTTACCAAATTTTAAATAAGGGGTTGCATCATACCTAAAGCCAATATAGCCGTTTGGTCTTTTGCCAAGTAATTGTCCGTTTAAATACACTTCACTATTCATATACACACCATCAAATTGGATAAAATGCGTTTTAAGTTTATCCGCATCTGACATGGTAAATACTTTTCTATACCAACCAAGCCCACCACGTAATGCCCCACCACCGGTACCTGTAGGGCTTTCTTTATCAAAAGGTAATTCTATGCTCCAATCATGCGGCACTGATAATTTGCGCCAGTCATTAGCAGCAAAGTCTACCTGATGTATATTTTCATTGGTTGCACCTAAATAAAACTGCCAGTTATCATTAAAAGAACGACGGTTATCATGCTGCGCTTGTACAACACCAACCAATAACAACATCACAAAACTTAATACAATCTTCATGCGCCTGTTTGTTCAATATATTTTACAACTTAATTGTTTGTTTCTTGCCACTATAACTCACTTTCAATCCGGCTTTTTCTTCAAAATCAAGTGCAGCAGGTTTAGCTGTATTTATTAGTTTAATATAAAAAGTCCTTTTCTTTAACATACCCGTAAAGCTGCCTTTCCTATCTTCAATCGTTAGGGTTTTAGCAGCTTCGTTATAATTAAATGTAATGGTAGCAAAGGCATTTTTTTCGTAATTATAATTCAGGTTTTCATCTTCGTACAAAGTAAACGTTGCGTCCTTCCCTCCATATACGTATAATGTAATTGGATCAACCGGCTTTTCGTCTGTAAATTGTACAGCAGGCCCTGTTGGTATAATAGATCCTTCTTTTACATAAACCGGCGTGGTTTCATAAGGAGCATCTACGGTTATTTGCTGGCCACCAGTAAAAAACTTACCGGTGTATAAATCATACCAACCTTGTCCGGCAGGTAAATACAAACTGCGCTTTCTATCTTTATAAACATGTACAGGGTTAATTAATAAAGAAGGACCAAACATATATTGATCGCCAATGTTTGTCACTTTTGCATCTTTGGCAAAATCAAATACCAAGCCTCGCATAATAGTAGCGTCGTTATGATACGTATTACCTGCTAAGGTGTAGATATATGGCATTAAACGATACCGAAGCTTATTGTAATACATCATACTTTTATAAGCAGGATGATCTTCGGGTGCTATATTGTAAATTTCGCGGAAAGGGAATTGTCCATGCACCCTAAACAATGGTGTAAACGCACCAAACTGGTACCAGCGTGTATTTAACTCACGCCATTCTTCTAAATCTTTTTCATTCGGTTTTTCATAACGGCGTTCTACCGAGAAACCGCCAATGTCCATTGTCCAATAAGGCAAGCCTGATAAAGAAAAATTAATACCGGCACTAATCTGTGCTTTCATATCTTCCCATCTGGTAGCAATATCACCACTCCAAATAGTTGCGGCATAACGTTGCGATCCGGCATAACCCGAACGAGTTAACAGAAATACTCTTTTATTAGGATCAACACTTCTTTGACCTTCGTAAATGCCTTTTGCATTTTGTAAAGGATAAGCATTTAAAAACTCTGCAGCAGTGCCTAAAGCTGTTGGCGACATTTGTTGCTTGCGTCTTTCCGGAGATACATTCGATAAAATATCCGGCTCACTGGCATCCATCCACCAGGCATCAATGCCTTTGCGATATAATTTTTTATCAATCAAATCCCAAAACCCTTTACGTGCCTTTTCGTTAAACGCATCGTAAAAAGTAGAGGTATAACCATGCGCTATCCAATCCTTTTGTCTATCGGCTATATTACGTTTATACAACCAGCCTTTATTATAAAATGTATCGTAAATAGGTATGCCTTCGTAAAACTTAGGCCATACCGAAATCATAATGCGAGTATTGTATTTTTTATGCAGGTCATTTATCATGCCATCAGGATCGGGAAAACGTTTTTCATCAAAATCCTGGCTACCCCACTCTGGTTCACGCCAATAACTCCAGTCCAACACAATATTATCTAACGGAATTTTTCTTTTTCTAAACTCCGCCACTACATCAACCAATTCCTTTTGTGTTTTATACCTTTCTCTACTTTGCCAAAAACCCATGGCCCATTTAGGTACAATTTGCGGCTTGCCGGTTAATAAACGATAACCGCTAATCACCTCATCGGTATTGTTACCATACACAAAATAATAATCCAATTGTTTACCGGCTTCGGCATCAATGGTAAAACTATTTTCATCGGCTTTTGGTACAGGTGGCAACCATTTAACGGTTATGTACGATTCACCGCCATCGGGTATCCATTCAATTCTTATTGGTAATGGTTTATCTTTTTCTAACTGCTGATTAATTACACCCGAACCCGGATTCCATGCCTGACGCCATTTATCAAAAACCAGTTTACCATCAATCCATACACGGGTATAACCTGCGTAAGTCAATCTTATTTTATGTACACCACTTACATCACTGGTAATTTTTCCTTCCCAGTTAATTACTCCCTTTTCAACATTAAACTCTTTAGGTAAAAGCAGTTTGCTGTCATTAACATAAGCGTAGTTAATATCAGCTTCGGCTTTAATTATATCTTTTGTTTCAGGTTTATTTCTATCGTTGCTGTAAGTGGCGGTCAACCAACCCTGGTTATTATTTTTATCAAAAAGTTTTAATGATGATAACGATTGAAAATTTCGGGTATCACCAATTTTAGTAAGCGAATAATTATCCCATAACAAACCATAATTTTTATTTGATACTAAAAATGGTACAGCCACTTCGGTATTGTTCTGAAACATTAACACTTGTTGGCCTTTGTAATTGTACATATCTTCCTGATGTTGGCCTAAACCATAATACGCATCATCGGCTGCTATGTCAAATGTTTGCTTTATGCCATAAAGCGATTCACCTTCTAACACCACCGGTTGTAACACACGTCCCGTTACACTTCTTTCTGCTAATAATGTATTGCCGTTTTTTTGTAAAAAACTTACTGCGCCGGTTTTTCTATCTATCACAACTTGTAACAATGCAGTAGCCAATACTAATTTATCGTTAGGCTGTTCGGTTACTGTAAATGTTGTGGCTAATTGTTGTGGTAACACAACCAAACTTTCTTGTGTAGATGGTTCTTTACCTGGTGACGCAACCACTCTTATTATTTTATCGTTTATCACCTGCAATTTTACCAATGCAGCATTGCCCGATAATACTTTATCAGGATACACCAACACACCATCATTTGTTTTTTTGTAGTTTGTTTGTGCATTAACAATTAATACGCTACCCCATAAAAACAATAACAAAGAAAATCTCATGCTTTAATTTATTTTATATACTTACCAGTTTTTTATTTTGTTAGTCAGCAACAGTACTACTATGATCGTCCCTTGCGTCGCACTCTTCAACTGCATCAACTTTATTCAGCATAATCACATAGTGTATTACACCTTTCGGCGTGTTTATTTACAAACCATCTATCACTATTATTTGGCTAAAGCCTTTACTACTTTGTTTTTTTTCCCGTGGCTAAAGCCACGGGCTATATTTTATTAACCACTCTTTGCCTCCTCATCATCAACCGAGACGCAAGCATTGCGTCTCTACATTCCCCTATTAACCAATAACTTTTAACTATTAACTACTCACTATTATCAATGAACCATGAACTATCAACGTCTCTCCCGGGCAGGGATAGCAGCGGAAAGCCCGGTGAAGATTTGTGCGATGGCCTTGTGCCGGACTTGCAGCGAATAGCCCGACCCTGTGTTAGTAAACAAGGCGAGGGACGAGCCGTAGTTTACGTTACACAGGGAGCCCGCATAATATTTTTAAAGAACTTATTTTTTATCCACCCCAATAAATACTGCTGAACGGGCAGGCACAGATACTTTTATACCGTTGGTTGTAACCGCGGCATTTGCAGCAAGGGTTAAATAATTTTCGGGGCCACCGGCAGGCAACGTATTAGTATTGCCGTTAACCAACACTTTACGTGAAAACTCTCCATTATCCGTACCACCGGTTAATGTGTACCAATAAAAGCGATTACCTTTTAAAAAATTTTTTATTACCACATCAACAGCTTTTGCGGTTGTACCAGTGTTTAATATGGTAACACCCATTTGGCCAGATGTAAACGAAGATGCATAGGCTTCTATATCGATAACAGAGCTGGTAACACTCACTGTTTTATCGCCTAAAAACCTTTGAAAAAAATACATGTGATAAAAAGCCGGACGAGGGTTCCATCTAGGTACATCGGTTTCATCTTCCTGACTAAACAAGCCATGATCGTTACCGTTTTCCCAACCATTGGCTAAATCCCAACGAGCTGCAAAACCAAATTTTTGTTTTAACAACTCACCCAATACCGATACGGCATGCAAGCCGCTAACATGCGATACCATTTGTTTGGAACCTACGGCAAAAATATTCCACTCATCCAACGCAATTGGTTTTTCGGTTACGCCATAAGTTTGTAATTGTTGTTTTACATATTGCATCATGTGTTTTGTATTGGCCGAACCGGTTGCTAAAATTTGTGCGGCAGTGGAGTTGGTATTATGTGGCGTGTAATAACTATGCACCACATAATAATCCGGCGTGTTGCCAATGCCAGGAATAACACCTGCGTTCCAATTTTTAAATGTATTGGTTTCCCATGTTGGTGCTTCGGCTTCTAAAATTACTGCACCTATATAAATGGTTTTACCAATTTCGGTTGCGGCTTTGCGCATAGAGTCGGCAAATACTTTAAAATGTTGCGCATACAATGCCCCAGTTAGGTATTCAGGTTGTCCATCTTTATTATCGGCAGTGTTGATACGATAACCCGCTTCCCATGCGCCAAAATTTTCGTTACCTACTTCCCAATACTGTGTACGGCCATTATCATAGCGTACCCAATCTGCAGCCAAATGTGCTGCTTCGGCAACAGGATTAGCGCCTTTGCCATAACGTGCATAACCATAGTTAACGGTTATTAAACCTCTGTTACCTGTTTGTTGCAACATGGTGTAATAATTATCGACAGATAATGTCCAATCTGCAGTGTTTTTACCAAACCAATAACCAGCATTCTCTACCGTACCATCTGCTTTTACTAATTTTTCCGGCGCATTTGCAGGTGGCATATTTGGTTGTGCGTTCCATAAAAAAATATCGCTGATGCTACCACCCGGAAAACGAATAAAGCCCGGTTTGTTTTTGGTAAGATGATTCATTAACACTGGTTGGTTAACAATCTGCGTCATCCATGTATTAGCATTGTTACTAAACAAAGTGGTAGGCACTTTGCTTATCACTTCGCTACGATCAACCGTAACTGTTGCATTTGTAGTAGTAGGTGGCGTTACATTGTTGGTAGTAGCAGGTGCCGTAAAAGTTTTAGGTTGCCAATCGTTCATAAAAAAACCGATGGTAGCAGCCAATGCAGGATCGTTTTGTGGCTTAACTTCTTCATCAGGAGGATTCACTACGGGTGGCTCTACCTCACCACCACCTTTATTTTTTTTACATGCTGTTACTAATAACATCATGCAAATACAAGTTAGAGCAGTATATAATTTTATGTTCATGGTTAGCAAATTTTAAGTTACGGATTGGATTGCTGCAACCTAGTTATCAATTGTAAACAGGCACGCACATTATGATAAGGACATTTCCAAAAACCGGCTTTGGGTTCGTTTAATAATTCGCCATTCTCCTCTACCCCCCAATACCATTCGCCATGCTGCTCGTCAATTAAATGTTGTTGAATAAATTGCCAGTTTTGTACAGATAGTTGCCAAAACCATTTATTACCACTAAGCTGATACGCATTATAAAAACCAATCATTGCCTCGGCTTGTACCCACCAATGTTTTTGTTTGTTTATTGTTTTACTGCTAATATCCAACTCGTACCACAAAGCACCATCCTTATCCACCCAGTTTTGCGTAACCTGTGCCATTTTTACGGCAAGGGTTTTAAAATATTGCTCATACACACTACTTTTTATTACAGTGGCACAGTGTTGTAATAACCAGGCGGTTTCAATATCATGCCCAAAAGAGTAGGTTGTTGTTTGTGATTGCCACTCGTTGGTAAAAAACAATTTTAAATGAAAAGTATTTTTGTCAATAATATGCGTATCAAAAATGGTGAGCAGATTTTTTATATTGTCCCGCAATACATCATTAGGCCATACTTCGTATAAATTAGCATAGGCTTCTACAATGTGTAAATGTGTGTTGGTTGTTTTAGGTGTGTTGCTGTCTTTATCAGAAAGTCTTAGATCATCAATAGGCGACCAGTCTTGCTGAAACGCTTCTACATAGCCTTCGCCTTTTTTATCCTTTGCGTGCTGCTCAATACTATTGTATAAATCGATAGCCAATTGTAATGCATCGGGATTCTGGGTAAGTTTAACGTATTCGCTTAAACCATATATACAAAACGCAATACCATACACTTGTTTTTTTGTATCCAGGGGTTTACCATTTGCATCTACTGACCAATAAGCACCACCATGCGTAACATCAATAAAATATTGTTGAATGTAATTGTATGCGCTGTCGGCAGCTTCTTTATATTGTTGATTAAACTCATAAACAGCAGCAGCAGAAAAAGCCCAAAGTATACGACTGTTTAATACCAGACCTTTGGGTGCAAGTATATCAGGAAAATTATCATTATCTACCGAACCATAAAAACCACCATTGTGCTCATCAATAGTAAACTTTAACCAATACTGTAGAATACTATGTAACTCAGTTTCCAAAGACTTTACCAATCCATCAGGAGTTACGGTATCAACCGGTGCTATTACAGTTATTATATCTTTATTAATGGGTTCCATTTACACTTACTTCGGCATTTAATTGGGGTATAAAAGCCTGATTTTTATCAATGATACTATGTATGGTTTGCACGGTAGCATAAGATGTAAATCCATCTTCAGGTGCATTCACAACATAATCAATTAACCTATCAATAGTAGATGTGGCTACATGAATGCGTGTATCGGATGATGCGTAATAAATATATACCTTCCCATCATCATCGGTTATCCAACCATTGTTAAATACCACATTTGATACATCACCTATTCTTTCTTCACCTTCGGGTGCTAAAAAATATCCGGCCGGCTTGTGTATTACCTTGGTAATATCTTTAAGGTCGGTCATAAACATATACATTACATAACGCAAACCTGCGGCGGTATTACGTACACCATGCGCTAAATGCAACCAACCTTGTGCTGTTTTAATTGGTGCAGGACCTAAACCATTTTTTAATTCAGAAATTGTATGGTATACTTTTTTATCAATAATTACTTCGTCGGTAACAACGGCATGTTCCATATTAGTAGCCAGACCCAAACCTATACCTCCGCCCTTACCTGCTTCAATAAAGCTATCCTGCGGACGTGTATAAAAAGCATACTTACCGTTTACAAATTCAGGATGTAACACTACGTTACGTTGTTGTGCAGAAGATGTAACTAAATCATCCAAACGCTCCCAATTTATTAAATCTTTAGTGCGTACAATACCACATTGTGCTACTGCCGCAGATTGATCGCCTTCGTGTGCAGACGGATCGCGGCGCTCCGTACAAAATAAACCATAGATATACCCATCCTCATGTTCTATTAAACGTATGTCGTAAATATTAGTATCGGGGTTATTGGTTTCCGGTATCAACACGGGATAATCCCAAAATTTAAAATTGTCAATACCATTATCACTTTCGGCAATGGCAAAAAACGATTTACGGTTCACGGCCTCTACCCTTGCCATGATTAAGTATTTACCATTCCATTTTATAGCACCGCCATTTAAAACGGCGTTAATACCAAAACGTTCCTGTAAATAGGGATTGGTGGCTTTATTAAAATCGTAACGCCAAAATAAAGGAGCATGAGCAGCAGTCAGTACCGGAAATACATGCCGTTCATACACACCATTACCATCCTCCGCAGGCTTATTTTTTCGAGTAATCAGCGCTTGATGCTTTTTTTGCAAGCCTGACAACCTGAGTTCAAAATTGCTGTCCATACTATTTTGTTTTATTCATGTGTGGTGGAACCATTACCTGTTGACAATGCAGTAGACACTTCGGCTACTTTTTGTTCATGTAACGGGTAAAAGAAAATTATAATTACTGCTATGGCTGCGCCAATAGCAGGTAAAAAACTCAACATATATTTTATGCCTTCCAGGCTTGAGGCAGTTTGCACTTCATTTGCTTTAAAACCAAACGAAGCCAATAACCAACCTGTGGCGGCACCGCCAATTGTCCAACCAAATTTTTGTGCCATAGACGAGGAGGAGAATATCAAACCTGTTGCTCTTCGTCCGTTTTTCCATTCAGAAAAATCTGCTATATCGGCGTACATAGACCATAACAAAGGGAAAACACTACCTGCGCAAATACTAATAATACACTGCAACAATAGTATACCGGCAATATTTGTTTTATCAATAAAATAAAACAGTACACTTAATACTGCTGCTAACAAATTAGCGGTGAAAAAAACTTGTTTTTTGCCAAACCTGTTTGCCAACGGTGTTGCTATAATTACACCAATAATATTAGCCGCTTGCCCAATTACTAAATACAAAGTGGTTAATGATAAAGTAAACGTCAACAATTTATAATCACCCTCCGTGGCAATACCACCGCCAACATAATATTTAAAATAATAAACAGCTGCGCCGTCACGTATAGAGTTAAACACCAATGCAGCAATAGCCGCCACCGATAAAACCCACCATGGTTTGTTGGCGAATAAATCTTTTACATCATTTTTTAACGACGATGCTTTTTCCAGTACAGGCTTTACTCTTTCCTTGGTTAAATAAAAACAACCCCAGAATAAAGTAACCGCAACAAAAGAAAACACAACCATTGCCCAAACCCAGCCCGATGAGGACACTAAGGTTCCGTCACCAAAATGTTTAACCAGCGGTTCTATACCCCACAATGCCAACAAGCTACCGGCAAAAGCAAATACCATCCGGTATGAGGATAAAGCGTTTCTATCTTTTGTATTGGCCGACATTACACCCAGTAAAGAAGCATAGGGTACATTAATTAATGAGTACACCATCATCATTAAGGAATAGGTAACATAGGCATATATTAATTTTCCTGTTTGTCCAAAATCGGGAGTGTAAAAAGTTATTATACCAATTATACCAAAGGGTATGGCAATCCATAATAAGTAAGGCCTAAACTTTCCATATTTCGATTGTGTTCTATCGGCCATTACCCCAACCACCGGATCAAAGAACGAATCCCAGATACGTGTTATTAAAAACATGGTACCCACTGTAGCTGCATCCAACCCAAAAACATCGGTATAAAAAAACAACAGGTACATGCTAAACACTTTCCAAAACATGGAAGACGCTGCATCACCTAAGCCATATCCTATCTTTTCCTTTAGTTGTATAAACATATCAGTGCCTAAAAAATTTATGAAAATGAAAAGTTGCCTGCCGGGAACGGCAGGCATTTTTTCCTTTTCCGATTGCATGAGAAAAATGAGTTTACATACTGCTTATTTATATAAACTCTGCTCTGTAACTGCTTTTTGAAAAAAAGCTTTATCTAAATTATAAAAAACTAAAAAATCTTTCTCCGATGCCTGGCCTTTATACGGCGCATAGTAATGCATTTTATTTTCCCACTTCTTCCAACCATGGTTGCGCCATACTAACACGTACGATGCATCATGTTTTTCCATGGCTTTCCATAAAACACCTGTCCACCAAGTGGGATATGGTATAGCTTCGTAACCGGTTTCTGTTAAGGCATGTAGTTTATTTTTATCCTTTGCTATTTTACTTACAATGCCTAACAGGTTATCTACATTTGTCAAAAAACTATTGCTGGTTGCAGGGTCATCATACTGGTATGCATCAAAGCCTAACATATCTACTACATCATCACCCGGATAACGTTCTAAAAATTCTGTTTCCGTTTTTACATCGCCTGCGGTTGAGTAAACCCACAACAGGTTGTTTACCTTTTTTACATCCTGTAAATAATAAACCGTAAAACGCCAAAGTGTTTTATACTCTGCATCGGTGGCTACATTTTTACACCACCAAAACCAATTACCGGTATGCTCATGGTAAGGCCTGAATAAAATTGGAATCAATTCTCCATCTTTTCCTTTCAGACTTTTAAAAAATGTGGCCGCTTTATCTAACCAGTCTTTATACAAATTATGATTTACACCACCGGGTAATATACCGGTAACTGTACCTTTTGTTGTATCCCACGATCCTTTTTCGGCACCAATAGGACTACGCGGATGCCAGCTAATTGTATTTACGCCGCCACGTTCGTACACCTGTTTAATGTAGGCTTTCATTTTTTTAAACGGCACATCATCCAGGTTGTTTTCGTTACCCATTTCAATGCCGCCTATATCCCAACCATACACAGCAGGGTAATCGCCGGTTACATCTTTAATATCGCTGCGGCCTTCTTCATAACGCCAGTTTACACCGTAGGCCAATGCATCCTGATGACCAAACATAACTGCCTTACCTTTTAACGCATGCAGGTTTTTATAAAGATTTACGGTTTGCAATGTTGCATTTTTAGCCGAAGGTTTTATGGCTTGCGCCATAACACAACCGTTACCAAACATCCAACTAATAAGTATAAAACAATAACTAAATTTCATGCACTAAAAATAATAATTATGTTACCAGCTTTTGTTCCCTGATAAAAGCCTCCCCAACCCCTCCGAAGGAGGGGCTTTGGATACTGATACTCTTTAGTAGCTCTTATCATTTGGATTTTTACTTTTTTGTTACCAGCCTAAACGCCCTGATTGAGCTGATGTTGCGACGCTCCGTTCTGCTGCATCAATTCTATTGGGCAATTTGCAGCATCCCGAACTTGTTTCGGGAATTCCGTTCGCTAATCAGCAGAGGAAAGACGGAAAGTCCGAAAGACCGTAAGTCAGTAGTGAATAGTCAATAGTGATTTTACTAACTATTAACAATGAACCATTAACTATGAACTTCCTCTGTTACCCAATGATATGCAGTACCGCCGATGAATCGGGGTGCACCTTGCTCAATGCCGAGTAAAATTACAGGTGCACAAGAGTGCGACGCAAGGGACGATGCCATGAAAAACTACAGTTGGACTAATAAAAAATCTAACCTTCTATTTAAAGAACATTACATTATCAAAATAAATAGTTTTGCCATCGCCATTAATTTGCCAAAAAAGCATGTTTGCGGTGGTTAAACCAAACGAAGAAATATCTTCTCTGAAATATGTCCATTTATTAGCCGGTACTGTTATTGTTTTGTTTATTGATGCTACATTACCATCAATTCTAAAACTGAAATTCTTATCAACATCGGCACCAAATGCCCAAAACGAAAAATACTTTGTACCTGTCGGCAAACTAAGGCCACCGGGCAAACCAATTTGTAAACCTCCCCACGTACCGTTTGGATCGTAAGCTGCTTTTAAACTTCCGCTACCTGTTAATGCTTTTTCGGTAGAAGCTGTATAAGTACCGCCCCATGACCAGCTTTCTGCAGGTGCCACATAGCCATCTTTAATAACTACAGTAGCAGCATCAACATTAACCATTTCGGTAGCTGTTATTAATTCGCCGGTAATATTTGTTATACTCAACTTAGCCCTGCTAATGGTTGATGCAGGCATTTTAATTACCAATACTTTTTTTGAAGCCGATTCTACAGTAGCTTCGTTGGTTGTTCCCTCTAATAAAACTTTTGTAACATCATCAAGGTTATTTCCTTTGATGGTAACAATGCTGCCTGCTTCAAAATCGGTTGGAAAAATATCATCAACAACCGGAAAAGCTAAACCATTAAACGGAACCGATACAGATTTGCCGGCACCGTTGGTTAATACTATATTTTGCGGACCACCATTTACATCGCTTGGTACCCGGAATATAATATTGCCTTCGGAATTTAATGTGGGATTAAATGTGGCGGGTACATCACCTTTATCAAAAACAATAGTACGAATATCCCCAAAGCCAGTACCGGAAATAGTTACCATGGTACCACCACCACCTTCGGCAGGAAAAACACTTTTAAAAGTAAGGTCGCCTGATTTGTAACCGGGTGAACCATCTTTATCTTTTTTACAGGCAGTAAATAATATACTTGCCGTTAACAAGCATACTGCCAGTTGTTTTGTTGCAAACAATATTTTTTTCATACGCTATTATTTAATAGTTGTATATCAGTTAAAATAAATTAATAGTAAGGTATCGGTGCTTCTAACAAAGCCGGATTAGCCAGTGCTTCGGTAGCAGGTACCGGTAAATCCATATCTTCATCTTTACCAAAATTGGGGGTGATGAATTTGGCAAAATCGGCATTACCTCTGTTTTGCGCTTGTATTATAGCTTTGGCTTTTGCATAACCCTGGCGTTTAATATCAAACCAATAATCGCCTTCAAAAGCAAACTCCACACGACGTTCGTGTAAAATATCATCGGCAGTAATGGAGGTTTTAGGTTGCAAACCTGCACGTTCATGTACTTCGTTAAAGGCTGCTAATGCATCACCATTGCTGGTAGATGCAGCACCGGCTAAAACTGCTTCGGCATACACCAGTAATACATCTGAATAGCGTAACAACATGGTGTTAATACCAGTGTTCATACCTAATACCGGCTCGCCACCATAAGAGGCACCCGGGCCAACTACATATTTTGCAATGTTGGAGCGAGTCTCATTTTTTTGTCCACCCATACCGCCAACAGGTTGTATAGTATCGTACTTATAACCATTGGCCATAAAGTTATCGTACTCGGCAGTACCTGTTTTTGGTTTCCATGCAGGGTGTGACCAACCATGAGTCATGATAGAACCACCTTTACGCAAGTCGCCTGATTCGTATGCATCACGCATGCTAATGGTAGGCACATACAATTCCCACATATTAGCTTCGGTAGTTTGTAAATTACCCGGACCACGGTCGGCTTGTTTTTGGCTACCAGTACCCCATGGATTGGTGGCTAATTTTTTTTGTATAGCAAAAATAGATTCTGTACTGTTGTTGTTAGCACTACTATTAAACAATGATCTATAGTCATCTAACAGTGTATACTTTTTAGAGTCAATCACTTCTTTGGCTTTTACACGTGCATTGTCATAATCTTTCATATACAAATACACTTTGGCCATCATTGCTTTTGCAGCATACTTAGTTAAACGCCCCGGCACATCTGATTCCGGTAAATCTTTTTCGGCAATTTTTAATTCTTCAATTACAAACTTCAGTACATCTTCTTTTACATAACGCGGAATTCGGAAATTACCAGAAAGCGCAACACCGGCAGGATCGGTTACAATGGGAACGTGGCCCCAAATACGTGTTATATAAAAATATACTGTGGCTCTCATAAAATGACATTCAGCAATAGCAGGATCGATAAACGATGCACTGGTACCTGATGCCTTTTTTTGCTCTAATGCTTTAATATATTCGCTTGACCAACCACCAATTTTATAAAACACTTTCCATGCTTCGGCCAAACGTGCCGAACCGGAAGTAATGGTCAGGTTTTTAAAAGGAGCATCATCTGCATTACCATCGCCGGTATAAGAGTTGCCCGCCATTACATCGCCAATACAATCCATAGCACGGTTATCGTAACCCGACCATGGTATACCATACAATGTAGCCGTAAGACCTCTTACTTCTGATGCAGTGTTATAATAGTTAGATAATGTTGTACCATCTAAAGCAGGACGGTCAAGAAAACTTTTTTTGCAAGACACTGCCATCACAGCAGGAATGCATAAAGCGTATATTAATTTACTTGGTTTCATAATCTTTTCTTTTAGCAATCGTTTAAATTAAAACTCAATATTTGCACCTATGGTAAATGTTCTTGGGTTTGGATAGTGACCCACATCTACATTGGTTAAACGAAAATTGTTATTGAAGGAGCCAATTTCAGGATCAAGGCCTGTGTACTTGGTAAATGTGTGCAGGTTTTGTATTGAAAGATAAAAACGCACATTATTCATTAACAGTTTGCTGGAATATTTAACCGGCACTCTATAACCTAAAGTTATATTTTGAATACGCAGGTAAGAACCATCTTCTACATACCTGTCAGATATTTGAATGTTGTTATCTACACCACCTACATATCTTGGTAAACTACCATCGGTATTATCAGCAGTATATCTATCCAATACAGTACGCGACTGGTTTAAAAACGGCACATCCATACGCTCTGTTCTGTGCTTTAAGAAATTGAAGATTTTAGCACCATAACTTCCTTGTAGGAAAATAGCCAGGTCGAAATTTTTATAAGTAAAGTTGTTGGTAAAGCCGTAAGTAAACTTAGGTAAAGGACTACCAATGTAGGTCATATCCCTAGCATCAATAATACCATCAGGTTTACCATTAGGACCACTTATATCTTTATAACGCACATCACCCAACCAAACTCTATCCTGTGCAACAGGTAAATTAAATTGCGGTAAGCTATTGTCTAACTCTTCTTGTGTACGGAATAAACCATCTGTTTTATATCCGAAAAATGAACCAACCGGATAACCAGGCTCTGTATAAGTAATGGTGTAACCATCATAATACACTTTACCCTGTAAGCCCGCAGTTGAGTTATTCATTTTCTCCAATTTATTTTTGTAATGAGAGAAAATCAATGTACTGCGCCAGTTGAATCCTTTTTTATCAATTACCGTAGCATTCAATGTAATATCAATACCCGTGTTACTCATTTGACCAACGTTAACCACCGGAGCTTTCATATCGTCCCAGCTTTCGCCTAAACCAATAGTAGTACCGCCTACACCAAACATCAACATATTGGTTGTTGTTTTTTTGTACATATCAACCGCTAATGAAACACGATTATTAAAAAACGACGCATCGATACCCAGGTTTTTTGTAACCACAGCTTCCCAACCCAGGTTTGGATTTTGTGAAGTAATATAACTGGCAGTATCAAACCCTACCGGGCCAGGCCAGAATAAAACGTTAGCAGTAAATGGTGGGTTTGGCGCACCGCCAGGTAGGTTTTGATTACCTACAGCACCATAACCAACACGTATTTTAAGATCGTTAACAACCGATTTGATAGATTGTGCAAAGTCTTCGTTAGTTATGTTCCATGCAACAGAGCCGCCGGGGAAATAACCCCATCTTTTGTTTGGACCAAAATTAGAAGCACCATCAGCTCTTAAACTAAGGTTAACAAAATAACGATTGTTATAGGAGTAAGTACCTCTTACAAAATATGATTCCATTGCCCAATTTCCTTTACCGCCACCTAATTCCCAATCGGTTGGTGTAGTACTGCCTGCATTTAAGTCAAGAATATTGTTTTGCAGTTTTAATTTTTTACCTGCAATACCCTCGTTGTATGAGTATTGTGCTTCATGGCCCAGTGTTGCTGTTATACCATGTTTAGCAGTGTACTTTTGATAATTTAAATAATTACGTAATGCCCAATAGTAGCTATTACCTCTGTAGTCATATAATTGGCTTTGCAATTCGGGTCTTGTACCAATTCTACCTGCTTTTTGAAAAGCCATATTGTTATTCATACCTAATGAGTAAGCAAACTCATTTTTAAAAGAAAGTCCTTTAGGTAAAAGTATATCGGCATACACTGAACCAAAAACCTGTGAGCTTGTATTTTTATTGCCTCTGAAATTACTTTCGGCAATCGGGTTACTTATATCAGGACGTTGGCCATTATAAATAATATTACTACCTGCTGCCCATGTACCATCCAGGTTTTTAACCGGCGTTAATGGACTTAAAATAGCCATATCCCAAATAGCACCCGGGGCGGCATCAGCAAGTGTTACATTTTGAATACTTCTGCTTACGTTAGAGCTAATACCAATTTTCAACCATTTTTTTAATTCATGATCCATATTAAAACGGGTTGCATAACGCGTAAAATCGGATCCGTTTAATGTACCTGTTTGTTTAAAATAGTTGCCTGATAAATAGTAGGTTGTTTTATCTTTTCCACCGGAAAAACTTAACTGATGATTTTGTATATGTCCGGTACGAAACATAGCTTCCTGCCAGTCTGTTCCTTCACCCAAAATTTCGGGATTTTGAAACTCCTCCATCGGAACAGTGGACACTTCATTGTAGTACTTCGCAAATTCCTGCAAGTTCATTAAGTCCAAACGTGTAGGTACTTTTGCCTGTCCATAATATACATCGTAATTAATTTTACCATCACCGGCTTTACCTTTTTTGGTAGTAATTAATATTACACCATTAGCAGCCTGCGAACCATAGATAGCTTGTGCCGATGCATCTTTTAAAATGTCGATAGACTCAATATCGCCTGGGTTAAGCGTAGCCAATACACTATTTCCTGTTTGGCCATTTGCACCACCTAAACCTGCAAAACCTGATGTAGTTTTTGTATTGCTAGGAAACAATACACCGTCAATTACCACTAATGGGTCGTTACTGTTAATAGATGTAATACCACGTACATGGATAGATACACCACCACCGGGTGTACCACTATTATTAGCGATAGAAACACCCGCTACCCTACCTTGTAAGGCTTGGTCAATACCGGCAACCGGCATATCCTTTAAATCTTTTGCTTTTACCGATGAAATAGCGGTAGTTACATTTGATCTTCGGGTGGTGCCATAACCAATTACTACTACATCGGACATAGCCGTTGCAGTAGAAATAAGCTTGACAGAAATGTTATTGTTTTTTCCCACATTAATTTCCTGGGCCTCCATACCAATAAATGTAATCACCAATGTTGATGCATTAGCGGGCAGCTCAATACTAAACTTTCCGTCAACATCTGTAGTGGTACTTTTTGTTGTGCCCTTTACGGTAACACTGGCACCGGGGAGTGTTGTACCCTTTTCATCGGCCACAGTGCCGGTAACAATTTTAGACTGTGCAAACACAAAAGAAGAGAGGGATAGGCATAAAAGAAACAGCCATATCCGTAACAATGGATTTGGTCTCATATAGCAAGTAATTTGTTCAAATTTAATTTAATTTACTATCATCATACTAATACTATTTTATCCAATATTAGTATTTTTCAATAATCATTTTTAGGCGCATATATATTATATGCCTATTATACTCGCTTTGCAATCGGGTACATAAATGACAGATTTACATTTAAATATGATACTATTTTAACCATTTTGTAATATCTTCGGACAGATAACTTTTGCCATATGTATGATAATATTATGCGGGAAATTACACCGCTTACCAAAAGCGACTGCTTTACCATTTTTTCCCGTGAGAAAGATTGCTTCGATTTTCCTTTGCATAGCCATGAAGAACTGGAGCTTAATTTTATTATGAACGCCAAAGGAGCCAAGCGTTTAATTGGCGACCATATAGGTATTATTGACAATGTAGAATTAGTACTGGTAGGCTCTAACCTGCCCCATGTATGGCAAACGCATAATTGCAAAAGCAAAAACATTAAAGAAACAACCATACAATTTCATAAAGACTTACTAGACGAGAAATTTTTACGCCGCAACCAGTTAAGTTTTATTCGTAAAATGATTGAACAATCTGCCAGAGGTATTTTATTTTCGGTTGAGACCGCTACACAAATAGTACCACGTTTAAAAGCTTTAAACCATACACAAGGTTTTGATTCTGTATTGGAGTTACTATCACTACTACACGATCTTTCTATATCAAGAAACATGACCACCTTATCTGACGCAACATTTAGTAATGCAGAATTATCGTACAATAGCAAACGTATTGAGCTGGTGATGGAATATATGTCGCATCACTTTCAGGACATTGTTACCCTTGCCGAAGTAGCTAAACTGGTAAACATGACAGAAGTATCTTTCAGCCGATTTTTTAAAAATAAAACAGGTATTACGTTTGTAGAAAGTTTATTGGAAATGCGTTTAGGCCACGCCTCACGCATGTTGATTGACACCTCCGATTCCGTTTCGGAAATAGCCTACCACTGTGGGTTTAACAATATATCCAACTTTAACCGCTTGTTTAAAAGCCGCAAAAGCTGTACACCAAAAGAGTTTAGAGAAAACTATAACTACGATAACAGAAAGTTTGTTTAATTAATAATTAGTAATTAAGAATTAATAATTGTGTTGCCCAATTATGCTGAATAGAATTGTTGCAGTTGAAGAGTGCGACGCAACAAAAGTTCAATCAAGGGTGGAACGTTGGTAAACATATAAAAAAAAGCGTGTGCTTTAAAACTTAATGCTGTATAACACACGCTTTTTTTGTTATGAACCAAGCAACAGTAACACAGATGATCGTCCCTTGCGTCGCACTCTTGTGCACCTGTAACTTTACTCGGCATTGAGCAAGGTGCACCCCGATTCATCGGCGGTACTGCATAACAATAATCAGCAGTTAATGCCCGTTCAAATTATCTTATAAAAAAGTATCTTGGGCTTCTTGCTCCTGTTAAGAAATTTTCAGGACTAGATCCGTTCAAATTTGCACGTCTGATAACATTATTTGTTCTGTCCGTCCAATATAACTTTCCTGCGGTGTAGTCTATTCCTATACCGGCTACCCTTAATGAGCTTCCAAGTTTTACTACTTCTTCAATATTTGTACCATCTAAATTAGCTTTCATGATAGCTTGCCTATCTCTATCATCGTAGTAAATTTTACTATTTACTTCATCAACAAAAATTGCATACCCAAATATTTCCGGTATAAGTATTTGAGCATTTGTTCCATCAGCATTAGCTATATGTAAATTCTCAGCATTAAAATCATAAAAATAAATTTTATTAGACTTAGCGCTATATGCTACACCTGTAAAATCTGCACCTGTTACGGTTATAAAATTTGTTGTTTTATTAGTGCCGTCAAAATTTACCGTTGAAATGTTTTCACCATCTGACCAATATACTTTTTTTGCAACAGAGTTGACAGCTATGCCATATGGAACGTCAGCACCTGTCGCTATCGTTGTGGCATTAGAGCCATCAATATCCATACGTACTATACTTCCAGCATCTTCATTAGTATAATACAACTGATCATCAACGGCATCGTAGGCAATACCTAATCCGGTTTTACCCGAAATATCAGCAACTTGTATCGGTAAGGAGCCTGGAGCAACTGCTATCTTTTTTATCAGATCGACCCCATATTCCATAAAATAAATTGTTTCCTTACCTGGGGCCGGTGCATTAGGATCTATAATAGTAACATCTTTTGAAAAAGTACCTGTACCTCCTGCACCAACAGCTTTTAACACTACGCTATAAACGCCGGCATCAGGATATACTTTTTTAGGATTTGCATCGGTTGATGTGGTACCATCGCCAAAATCCCAGGTATAGGTTGCTGCATTCAACGATTCGTTTTTAAATTGAACTTCATCGCCCATTTCAAAATCGGCACCTACTACCGTGTAAAAGCTTTTTACAGTAGGTGCTAAATCTTTAAAGTTGTAACTATCTTTTTTACAAGCTGCCACAACCATTAACATTAACAGAAGTACAGGTGATAGTTTTTTTAATAAAGTAATCATATGCGTATTTTAGTTTTGTTGCGGCTACATATGTTGCCGAATATTTTTTTATTATTTTAATGAAAAGCTTTGTCCGGGTGAATAAAGAGAAAGCGTTGCATTTTTAAATGTTATTTTGTCTTTACCAAAAAGGGTTAACTTTTTAGGTTTTGTTATTACTACTACCTGGCTTTGACCTGTTACGGTTGCTTTTTTACCGGTTACAATAATAGCCGTAGCTTCATCTATACCAATTACGGTTTTATCAGGATGATCGCCCAATACACTTAACAGACGGTTATACCTGCCTCTGATAATAAAGTGCTGATCAATAATTGCGCTGGAAATAAAACCCATTCCTTGTGTAGTAACGGTACTGTTTACTTTTACTTCTTTAAAACTTTCGCTGCTTTTTTTACCTCTGTCTTCGCCGGTAATCATAATTTGCGACATTACCGCTGCACCTGCACTGGTACCCGCAATGGTAGCACCATTTTTAAAAGCAACATGCATGGCATCATATAGTTTTGTACCTAACACAACTGCCATAAATTTGTTTTGGTCGCCACCTGTTATATAAATCATTCGGGCATTTTTAACAGAATCAATCCAGCTTTGGTTATCGTCTGCCTGCGCTTTAGTAAAATTAAAACTGGCAATGCGATTAGCACAAACTTTTACTATTTGCCCACTAACATAACTAATTGATTCTTCAGGAACACTAGTAGCCATGGGTAAAATAACAATATAGTCGGTGGCGCTAAGTTTAGCGGTTTCCACCATATCTTTTACCATCGCATCTGAACGTTCGCCACCACCAATAATAAACAGACTTCCTTTACTTTGGGCATAGCCAAAAAAGCTTGCACCAATAAAGGCAATTAATAAAAGTCCTGTTTTATAAAAATTATTCTGCATTACTTACTTATAAATTTGGATAGATATTTTTCCGTTTTTGTCAACCGTACCACGGTACATACCGGATGTATTAAACTCCATAGCAATTTGCCCTTCTTTATTCAAACCAATAATACCTCCATCACCACCTAACTTTCCAATCTCTTCTATAACCTGTTTTGCAGCTTCTTTTATAGAAAGGTTTTTAAGTTCGATAAGTGAGGACATACGATTGGCGGCCACTTCTCTAATGTAATACTCACCCCAACCTGTACAAGAAATACCTGCGGTAGCATTGTTACAATAAGTTCCGGCACCAATAATTGGCGAGTCGCCAACACGACCATACTTTTTGTTAGTCATACCACCAGTTGACGTACCTGCAGCCAGGTTACCTTTTGCATCTAATGCAACGGCTCCAACTGTTCCAAACTTTTTATCTAAATCTGAAATGCCTGAAATCTTACTCTTTTTTACATCTGCTTCGTTAAATGCAGCTCGGCCATTTTCTTCCTGTTGTATGGTACGTTGTAACTGATCCCAACGCTCTTGTGTAAAAAAGTAAGATTGTGGCACCGTATCGCATCCATTACCGGCAGCAAATTGTTCGGCACCTTTACCTACCATCATTACATGTTCTGATTTTTCCATAACAGCAATTGCTGCATTAATAGGGTTTTTTATATTAGTTATCCCTGCTACAGCACCTGCTTTTAATGTGGCTCCGTCCATAATAGAAGCGTCTAACTCATTTTTACCAGCGTTGGTAAACACAGCACCTTTGCCTGCATTAAACAAAGGAGAATTTTCCATTACATTAACAGCGGCCTGTACTGCTTCTACCGAAGTTTTACCGGCTTTAATTAAATCATATCCGGCTTGTAGTGCTTCTGTTAACGCTGCGGTGTAGGCTTTTTCTTTTTCAGGCGTCATCAAGCTTTTCTCGATGGTTCCTGCTCCGCCATGAATAACCATTACATATTTGGTCGTATCAGCATCAGTAGTTGTAGCCTTTGTATTTGTTTCTGTATTACATGAAACCATTACCCAACTACAGCTTAAAGCAAAAGCAATTTTTTTTATACTATTTTTCATTTTTTAAAAGTCTATTGAGTAACTATTGACAAACCTCCTGCTACAACTGACCACCAGTATAATTGTACCCCTGTAGTATTTACCGGCTCAAATGTGTTAAGATTAAACTTACCACCGCCAGAAGCAGCTATAACAGATGCATTGATTGCCTTACCATCATTATTCCAGGTAACAGGTTGATTAATATTTAATAATTCAGGTGTTTTTCCGGTATTTGTTTTTAAGAAGAAAGCTTTGTTAGTACCCAAAACTTCTGCTATACCATTTTCATCAATACAAACTGCTGTTCTTTCATCCACTGCAATAGCGTTTGGTGTTTTAGCCCAATCTTTCATTATTCTTCCTAAAAAAACGGCGGTACGTCCTTCTCGAGTTCTTTGTGAAAAATGTTGGTCCGTTATTACGTTCTGTAAAAAGGGAGTTTGTAAAAAATTATCTTTACCAATTGTTATACTTTGAATATAAGGATTAGCCAATGCTTCAGCAGATGTTACACTTCCTCTTTCTCCACTATAATAATAATTGCCTAGAATTGCCGCACCGGCACTTGTTCCACCAACCGGGACTTTCTTTTCCTTCAATAAATAATTAATAGCCGCCATTACTTTTGTGCCTTTCCAATATCCTGTATAATCAGACTGGTCGCCACCTGCAATAAATAACATTTCCGCATTTCTGATAATTCTGGCAACGCCATCATCATCAGCCAACTTACGTGAATCTATCTTCAACGTTTCAACCGAATTAACCGTTCCTAAATTTTTCACATAAGGATTATATGCATCCGCACCGGTAGCCCTGATAATAACAACATCACCACCGCCGCTTCTGGCAATCATCCATTGAAAAGCGGCATCAACATCTGTACCACCACCCATGATTACTATACCACTTTTAGTGGTAGTAGTTACATCTGTAGTATCTCCCACAATACCTATAGAAGATGGCCGGGGAACTGTACTAGTTGGAGGCGGCACACCCGGCTCAAATGGATTCAATGAGTCAGATTTGCTACAACCCGCTAACAATACCATTCCGATAAGTACAACACAAAATCTTTTCATCATTACAAACTTATGGTTTACTGATAGTTCGGGTTTTGACGCATGTTTTTATTTACATTCATTTCCAATAGTGCAATAGGGAAATTATACTGTGCCTTTGTGGGTTCTAACTTTATAGCTCCTGCAGTGTTAACCGCATCTTGCGCAGTACGTTCCACCGGCAGGTTTCTGCGTTTTAAGTCAAAAAAGCGATGTCCTTCAAATGCTAACTCCTTAAACCTTTCGTTATAAATAGCCGTAACAAGTGTTGCTTTATCAGCAAAAGTTTGGTCAACGTAGTTATAAATTCTTGCGCTTCTTAATTGGTTTAAAGTTTGTGTTGCAGCCGCAACACCCCCGTTACCGGTAGCGTTTTCTAATTCAGCCTCCGCTTTAATTAAGTACATTTCACCAGTACGGAAAAGTTTCACGGCAGTAAGACCTGGATTACCTGCACTTGCACCATTATATTTTTTAACCAAATAGGCTGATTTTACACCACCTGAATTATCTTGTCTTGCCTGATCATAAGTAATGTAGCTTGTAAATCTTATATCGTCAGCACGATTAAAAAGATTGATTAATTTAAAAGACGGTGCATATAAAACAATCCCTCCGGTTTGACGGAAAAATATAGCACCAAGTGGTGAATCCCCAACTATTCTTTCTAATCTCCATACAACTTCCGACTGACTGTTGTCTGTCCAGATTTTATCAAAATCATTTTTAGGAGCCAACGGCTCAGCATTGATAACCTCAGTAGCATAGGTAATTGCATCAGGCCAGTTTTTCGCATACAATGCTACTCTTGCTTGTATAGCAGCTATAGCTGTTTTAGTAATGCGGGTATTATCGTTAAACCCTGCAGGAATTAAATCTTTCGCCGCTTTAAGATCTATATTGATATTTTCAAAATTTGACTGAACTGATTCCCTTGCCGGCGACCCCACAAAACGTTCTTTCATATAAGGCACTCCCATTCCATCAGGATTATACGAAGATGCATACGCTCTTAATAATTCAAAATGACTATATGCTTTTATGGCTAATAGTTCTGCGTGATATTGATTTAATAAAGCCTGATTACTTGCATTTACCGGTACATTTGGCAAAGCCTCTATTACCCTGTTGGCACGATCAATAACATTATAGTACTCGTACCAAGCTGACGTTACCGAGCCTGAGCCGGAGTTATATAACCAGCGATGAGCCTCTGTATTAGATACTGTATTTTCAGTAGGAAACATCACCTCATCAGAAACAATTGCACCAGATTCTATTAAAGCACTTCCTAGGGGCTCGTATGCACCTAACACTCCCATATTTACGTCGTTTAGATTACGGAATGCCTTAGAAGGGTCAATAGTACCATATGGCGGAGTGTCCAGTTTTTTACAAGACTGAAACACAGCACCGGTTGATAATAATAAAATAAATATATTCTTGATTTTCATAAAATTCAAATTAAAAGTTAACACTGATTCCACCAATATATTTACGAGCATTGGGATATTCAAACCTGCCGTACTGCCTGTTATTTTCAGGATCTAATCCTCTCCACGTAGTCCAGGTAAGCAGGTTTTGTCCTTGCACAAAAATATCTACAGACTTCAATACTTTTATTTTGTTTAATAAAGCCACCGGTACACTATAACTTATTTTTACATTTCTTAAACGCATAAAGGCAGCATCTTGTATATCTTTTGAAGTAAAACGTCTGGGTATATCAATACGTTGTAATGTTGCATTATCACCGGGTTTTTTCCAGCGATCGTATAACATTCTTTTACTTTGGTTACTGGTCATGTATGCCTGATTTTCTATATAAAAATCAATATTATTCCAGCGATCAACTCCTGAAACAAATGAGAATAACGCATCCAGTGAAAATTGTTTCCAACGTACATTAGTTGTGATACCGCCGGTTAACTTAGGGAACATACTGGCTGAAATAGGTACTGACTGTACATCAGCATTATAAACATTAGTAATAGTTCCGTCTGGATTGTAATACAAAGCATCTCCATTGGCAGGATCAACTCCGGCCCACACAGGTGCAAAATAAGTACCGTAAGGCAATCCAACTTTTATAACCCTCGTATCACCATCAGGCATTTGATCCGTTAAATCGGTAACACGTAAAATTCTATTTTCATTAAATGCACCATTAATGCCCACATTCCAATTAAGATCTTTATTCTTAATAATGTCTCCGCTAATACTTAACTCAACACCTCTGTTTCTCATGCGACCAGTACTTAACATAATTGAGGTTCCTTCTCCACCACCAGCGGTAGCCGAAACGGGCTGATCGATAAACATACCCTTGGTAAGTTTATTATACCAATCAAAAACAATTTTTAGTCTTTGTGAGTCAAATAATCCTAAATCAAAACCGGCATTAAATTCATCCACGTATTCCCAGTTAAAATCAGGATTACCCAAATTATTAGGCCTAATTCCTCCTAAATTACCATAATTTGTACCAGCCAACGTATAAGTAGGGTAATACCCAAAGCTAGTACCAAATGGACTAGCTGTTTGACCATAACTGGCCCTTACACGTAAATCAGAAATAAGATTTACATTACTCAGGAATTGTTCTTTTTTAGCATCCCAGGTTGCACCAAAGGAATAGAACCCATGCCAACGATTTACATCAGGTACTGACGATAGAGAAGCACCATCATAACGATAACTAGCGGTAAGCGTGTACTTATTATTTAAAGTATAACGCCCAACTCCCATTAAGGAACTCATAGCGCTGGCCAAACGACCTCCATCTAAGGCAGCAGGGAAAGCAGCCCCACCGGTAATTCCATTAGGATCATCAAAAATTCTGTCATCCAAACGATACCCTGTATAACTAAAGTCTCTGTAATTATTCTGTAAGTATTCATAAAAACCAGATACTTCAAAATCATGAATATCTAATCTTTTTTTGTAAGTAATGCCTGAGGTAGAAACCAAACTAAAGTTTCTTCTAAATCCTTCACTAAAATATCCGGCTAAACCAGTTTGTCTACTTCCAATGTAAGAAGACGGATTAATATAAGCTTCGTCTACTGAGTTTCTAAAATCAATACCGGCACGAGTAGTAACTTTTAAACCTTTAATTATTTCGTAACCTAAATCTATACCCAATGTTGTTTTAAATTGTTGGGTTCTGTCAGAAGTTCCATATAACACATCTATACCACGGCTACCTTCACGTGTATCGTAAACCGTTGCAGTTTGATCGGTTGGATGGAAAACACCATCTGCCGTGTAAGGGTACTCGTAAGGTAAACCATAATAAACAGAAGCCATAGGAGAACCAACACCAGTACCGCCTTCGTTATACGTAAACTTTGAATTAGAATAACCCAAGTTAAGATTAAAACCTGCTGTAAACTTTCCGTAGTTAAGGTTAGTATTACTGCGAAAAGAAAGCCTGTGCATACCGGTTTCTTTTACTATACCATCTTCCTTCCAAAAGCTTAAACCGTTATAGGTTTGTACATTCTCATTACCACCGCTCAGGTTTATTTGTTGTTCCATAAAACTGGCGTTTTGGAAAAACATATCTCTCCAGTCGGTGTTCATATTACGTAAGCTATCTAAAATAACACCAGCACGTTGTTGCCAGGCTGGTGATTGTGTAGCATAGTTTGGATTTAAAGGAGAAAAACGCCATCCCGGACCAATATCACGGCCTGTTTCAGAACCCACTTCTTCTTCAAACTTTAAACGCTCGGTTGCATCTGTCATTTCAAATGCCGGCTGCGTAAGTTTTGATATACCATATTGAGAGCTATAGCCAACACTTAATCTTCCTTTACGTCCTTTTTTAGTGGTAATAACAATAACACCGTTTGAACCCCTGGAACCATATAAAGCCTTTGCTGATGCGTCTTTTAAAACGTTCATCGATTCAATATCTTCCGGGTTAATTGTTTGAAAATATCCTGACTCAATAGGAATACCATCCATAACGTATAATGGTGTATTAGATCCGTTAATAGAACCAATACCCCTGATTACTACTGCCGCACTTTGGCCTGGTTGACCAGAGCTGGAAATTACACTTAAACCCGCTACACGTCCCTGAAGTATCTGATCAACAGAACTCATGGGTACTTTATTAATATCTTTTGAGGATACTACCGCAGAGGCACTAGGGCTTTTAGATCGGGAATAGTTAGTATAACCAGTTACCGTAACCTGCTCCAAATCATTAACGCTTTGCTGAAGCGTAATACTTATATTAGTTTCAGCACCTACCTTAACTGTTTTTGTTACAAAAGATATGTGCGTAAACACTAAGTCTTCGCCTTCATTTGCCTCAATGGTAAAGGTTCCGTCGGGTGCTGTACTTACTGCGGCTTTACGATTGTTAACGCTTACAGCTACTCCTGCTACGGGATTACCTTCTTCATCAACTACTTTACCCCTGATTGTTTTAAAAAATCCTGCATCTTCATTTGCATTCATTTCGTAACCGGGAATGGTTTTATACCAACCCTCACCGGCATTTGCCTGCAACATACAAAGGGAGGATAATAGCACCACACTCCCCCTTTTTAACATGCCTTTTAAATAAGGTGGCTGGGTACCGCCTTTTTTCTCATAAAGCTTTACTCTCATACTCAATTAATTAGTTTTAACTGCTGAAAAGTAGGCTTTATATTCTTATAAATAAAAAAATTATATTTCCTGGTTATGTATTTTTTGGTGTGTGCTTTTTAATTGATAAATGGCAAGTAATTGTCAATTATTTTCAGTAAATACTAACTATTTACAATTACAACTGTTAGTTTAATAATAAACTTTCTGATGCTTTTACTGCACAGTCAAACTAACTGCAAATTGTTGAATAGAATGAATATTATACAAGACTGCCACAACAGAAAAAGAATTAGACAATTAGATAATTTGGAGATAGGATTAAGTACCTCATTCGCATACTAATTATTTTAGTATATTTGTAGCTAAATTAGTTAGTATGTTCAAGGGAATGAATGGAATAGCTTTTGGTAAAAAATTTACAACCAATGAAGATT
>PJTT01000205.1_pt1 | contig 84927 bp, 82 predicted proteins | sample 1512261 | NCBI WGS metagenome assembly PJTT01 (sample SAMN08177685, study PRJNA422409) | Soil metagenome, whole genome shotgun sequencing project. | isolation source: Soil (2) enriched on wood chips | place: USA: Madison | collected 2015-01-15 | reverse complement strand
GCCGAGGCGCCGCCGGATCACCGCGGGGCTATTGATCCTGCCCGTCCGAGGGACAACCGGGTCCAGGGTTGAAAAAGCACCCGCGCCCCCGGTCCTTCGAGCCTACGGTGCGGCGGAGCGGTCAGACGAAGCCGAAACGCTAAACCACATCACGGTCTCCGGGCTCCGCCCGGCCGCTCCGCGCCTCCCCACCAACTTTCGTGGATCGCCACGGGAGATCGAGAAGCCGTGCCCAAAACCCCCTCAGTCGCTCCGCGACAGCTCCCCCAGAGGGGGAGCATCTGCGGCGTAGATCCTCCCCCTCTGGGGGAGGTGGCCCGAAGGGGCGGAGGGGGTCTTCGCAGGCGCCTCAGACACCCTTTGACACAAACCCGCTGCATCGCAGCAAAGGCCGCCCCCCAACTTCCTCCCTAGCGTGGCGGTCCAGCCGCGCCGCGCCGCGACGTCCGTTTCCCCCTTTCCCCGGACGTCGCGGCCATCGCACGGAGGTTCCCTTGGAACAGTTTCTCGAACGCGCCGCCCTCTTCCGCGGCCAGGTCTTTCCCGCCCAGAGCGCCCTCTACGAGCGCCTGGCCAGCCACGGCCAGAGCCCCAAGGCCCTGATGATCTCCTGCGCCGACAGCCGCGTCGTGCCCGAGCTGATCACACAGGCCGCGCCCGGCGATCTCTTCGTCTGCCGCAACGCCGGCAACATCGTGCCGCCGTTCAGCCAGGCCAACGGCGGGGTCTCCTCGGCCGTCGAATACGCCGTCGTGGCGCTGGGCGTGCGCGACATCGTCGTCTGCGGCCACTCCGATTGCGGGGCCATGAAGGCCTTCTCGCATCCGCAAGCCCTGGAAAAGATGCCCAACGTCGCCGCCTGGCTGCGCCACGCCCACGCCGCCCACAGCGTGGTCTGCAACGCCTATCACGGCCTGGGCGACCATGAGCGCACCCGCGCTCTGTCGCTCGAGAACGTCGTCGTCCAGATCAACCACCTGCGCACCCACCCCTCGGTCGCCTCGGGCCTGGCCAAGGGCGAGTTGACCCTGCACGGCTGGTTCTTCGAGATCGAGACCGGCCAGATCCAGGCCTACAACGGCGACACCGGCCAGTTCGAACAGGTCTTCGAAGGCGCTCCCCTCCCCGTCGCCCAGCGCCCGAGCCGTCGCATGGTCGCCGCCGATCACCTGGGCATCGCCGCCGAATGACCCGCCCCGCCGTTTCCTCCCCCAACGGTGGCAAGCCCGGTCTGACGGCGTTCCTGTCGCGTGACCTGACCGCCTCGATCGTCGTCTTCCTGGTGGCGATGCCCCTCTGCATGGGCATCGCCGTCGCCTCCGGCGTGCCGGCCGAGCGCGGCCTGATCACCGGCATCATCGGCGGCATCATCGTCGGCGCCCTGGCCGGCTCGCCCCTGCAGGTCAGCGGCCCGGCCGCTGGCCTGGCCGTCATCGTCTTCGAGATCGTCGCCAAGCACGGCCTGTCGACCCTCGGGCCGATCCTCGTGCTGGCCGGCCTCGTCCAGCTGATCGCCGGCGCCCTGCGCCTGGGTCAATGGTTCCGCGCCATCTCGCCGGCCGTCGTCCACGGCATGCTGGCCGGCATCGGCGTGCTGATCGTCGCGGGCCAGCTGCACGTGCTGTTCGGCGACAAGCCCAAGGCAAACGGGCTCGACAACCTGATGGCCATCCCGGCGGCCCTCGGCGGCCTGTCGGCCTCGACCTTCGGCGGCGCGGAAGCGGCGCTGCTGGTCGGCGTCGTCACCATCGGCTCGATCCTGCTGTGGGAAAAGATCCGCCCGGCAAAGCTGAAGCTGGTCCCCGGCGCCCTGCTGGGCGTGCTGGCCGGCACCTTCGTGGCCATGGGCTTTGGCCTCGACGTCCAGAAGATCGCCGTGCCGGAATCGATCGGCGCCGCCATCGCGATCCCGGGCCTTGGCGACTTCGCCAAGCTGATGGACCCGATGATCGTGCTGACCGCCGTGGCGGTGGCCTTCATCGCCTCGGCCGAGACCCTGCTGTCGGCGGCCGCCGTCGACCGCATGCACGATGGCCCTCGCACCAAGTACAACAAGGAGCTGTTCGCCCAGGGCGTCGGCAACATGATGTGCGGCGCGGTCGGCGCCCTGCCGATGACCGGCGTGATCGTGCGCAGCTCGGCCAACGTCCAGGCCGGCGCGGTCACCCGCCTGTCGGCGATCATGCACGGCGTCTGGATCCTGGCCTTCGTGGCCCTGCTGCCCTTCGTCCTGCGCCAGGTGCCCAGCGCCGCCCTCGCCGGCGTGCTGGTGGTCACCGGCTGGAAGCTGGTCAGCCTCGACCACGTGCGCCACCTGTTCGCCCGCTACGGCCTGCTGCCGGCGCTGATCTGGGCCGCGACCTTCATCATGGTCGTCGCCACCGATCTGCTCACCGGCGTCCTGGTCGGCCTGGCCCTGACCATCGTCGAGCTGCTGCCGAACCTGAAGAAGATGCGCCTGCGCATCGACCAGCGCGACGTCGGCGAACAGGAGCAGGAAATCCGCCTCGAGGGCGCGGCGACCTTCGTGCAGCTGCCGAAGATCACCAAGGCCCTGGACGCGGCGCCGGACGGCGGCGTCGTCCGCCTCGACACCAGCGCCCTGACCGTGCTCGACCACACCGCAACCGAGGTGCTCAGCGAGTGGGTCAAGAGCAAGGAGCGCACGGGATCGAAGATCGAGCTGCCGCCCGCCTGCGTGTTCGGCGCCCGCCTGCGGCCCGCCGGCGCCCACTGACCCTGCCCCGCCCCCGGGGACGGCCGCCCGCCGTCCCCGGGGTTCTTTTCGATGCGAGACCCTAGAGATCCACCGATGAACAAGGCCCAGGAACGCGCCGCCGACGTGACGGCCCAGGTGCTTTGCGCCTATCTGAACAATAACGTCGTCTCGACCGACGACCTGCCCGACCTCGCCGCCCGCACCTACGCGGCGCTGGAGGCGGTGTTCTCGACGCCGGCCGCGCCGGTCGAGCGGCCCAGTCCCGACGAGATCGCCGCCAGCGTCAGCGACGACGCCATCATCAGCTTCGAGAACGGCCGCCGCTACCGCTCGCTCAAGCGCCACCTCAACAGCCTGGGCCTGACCGAGCAGGAATATCGCGCCAAGTGGGGCCTGCCCGACGACTACCCGCTGGTCGCCGCCAGCTTCTCGGACCTGCGCTCCAGCGCCGCCCGCGCCAGCCGGTTCGGAACGCGGGGCTGAAACGAAGAAGGCCCGCCGGGTTGGCGGGCCTTTTGTGCGTCTACCAGGCGCCGGTGTTGGGCATCGACGCCCAGGGCTCGGCGGGCGGCAGGCTGCCGTCCTGCAGCAGCTCCACCGAGATGCCGTCGGGCGAGCGGACGAAGGCCATGTGGCCGTCGCGCGGCGGACGATTGATGACCACGCCCATGTCGGCCAGGCGCTGGCAGGTCTCGTAGATGTCGTCGACCCGATAGGCCAGGTGACCGAAGTTGCGGCCGCCCTGATAGTCTTCGGGGTCCCAGTTGAAGGTCAGCTCGACCAGCGGCGCCTTGCGCTCCTTGGCCAGCTCGATGTCCTCGGGTGCTGCGAGAAACACCAGGGTGAACCGGCCCTTCTCGTTCTCCATCCGGTACATCTCCTGGAGGCCCAGGCCCTCGCAGTAGAACCGCAGCGAGGCGTCGAGATCCTTCACGCGGACCATGGTGTGCAGATAGCGCAAGGGAGCCTCCGAGTGTTGCGAAGCGCCGATATAGCCGATCGATCAAGCCGTCGCGACCTTGCCGCGCGTCTGGCGACGCCACAGGGCCGCGTACTCGCCGTCGGCCGCCAGCAGGTCGGCGTGCGGGCCGCGCTCGACGATCTTGCCCCGGCGCAGGACGATGATCTCATCGGCGTCGGCGATGGTCGACAGCCGGTGGGCCACGACCAGGGTCGTGCGGCCTTCCCGGGCCTTGCGCAGCGTCGCCTGGATCGCCGCCTCGGTGCGGCTGTCGAGCGCGCTGGTGGCCTCGTCGAGGATCAGCACCCGCGGGTCGGCCAGCAGCGCCCGAGCGATGCCCACCCGCTGGCGCTCGCCGCCCGAAAGCTTCAGGCCCCGCTCGCCGACCTTGGTGTCCATGCCTTCCGGCAGATTGCCGATGAAGTCGCCCAGCTCCGCCGACCGCGCGGCGCCCCAGACCTCTTCCTCGGTCGCATCGGGGCGGCCGAAGGCGATGTTGGCGGCGATCGTGTCGTTGAACAGAGCCACGTCCTGCGGCACCAGCGCCACGGCCCGCCGCAGCGAGACCTGGGTCAGGACCTTCAGGTCATGGCCGTCCAGCGTCACCCGGCCGGCCTGCGGATCGATCATCCGCAAGGCCAGGCGCACCAGCGTCGTCTTGCCGGCGCCCGAGGGGCCGACGATGGCGACGGTCTGGCCGGGCTTGGCGTCGAAACCGACGTCCGTCAGCCCGTCCGACCGCGCGCCGTGACGGAACGAGACGCCCTCGAAGGCCACGGCCCCACCCCGACGGTCGCCCGTCGGCGGCAGGTCAATGGCGTCCGCCGCGTCGGCGACGTCGGCGCCCTGGCGGCGCAGGTCCATCATCGACTCCATGTCGATGAACGACTGGCGGATCTCGCGATAGGCGAAACCGAGGAAGTTCAGCGGCTGGTACAGGTTCACGAGGATCAGCACGACGGCGGTGATGTCGCCTGGACCGATGCGGCCGGCGGCGGCTTCCGAGCCGGCCAGCACGGCCATGACCGCCAGGCCCAGGCTCATGACCAGCGACTGGACCACGTTCAGCAGCGACAGCGAGTTGGTCGCCTTGATCTGGGCCGCGCCGTAGGTCTTCAAGGCCTGCTCATAGGCGCCGACCGCCCGGTCCTCGGCCCCGAAGGTCTTGACCGTCTCGTAGTTCAGCAAGGCGTCGACGGCCCGGCTGGCCGCCTCGGCGTCGGCTTCGTTGAGCACGCGGCGATGGCCGATCCGCCAGTTGGAGATCGAGAAGGTCAGGACGCCGTAGATCACGACGGTGACGATCGCCGTCGCCGCGAAACGCCAGTCGTAGGCCCGCGCCAGCACGGCCGCGGCCAGGACCAGCTCGACCAGGGTCGGGGCGATGTTGAAGACCAGGCCCCGGATCAGGAAATCCATGGCCCGCGCGCCGCGGTCGATGGTCCGCGACAAGGCGCCGGTCCGCTTGGTCTGGTGGAAGTCGATCGACAGCGACAGGGCGTGGGCGAAGGTCTCGGTCGCCGCGCGGTTCTGGGCAGCCTGGGCGACGGGCGTGAACACCGCGTCGCGAGCCTGGGGCGCGGCGGCGGCGATGAAGCGCACGCCGGCCCAGCCCAGGGCCAGGGCGCCGAACGACAGGGTCACCTGGGTGGCCGCGCCCTGCCCGGCCGTCAGCCGGTTGACCGCCGCGCCCAGCAGCAGCGGCGCGGCGACGCCCAGCGCCTTGCCGGCGAAGGTCAGGACCAGGGCCGCCGTCAGTCGCCAACTCAGGCCCGGCGCCTTCGAGCGCAGGACGAGGCGCAGCAGTTCCGCCAGCGCCTCCCAGCCGGAGACCGGGCGTGAGGCTTCCGGCGCCGTGCGGGCCTGATCACGACCGGCCGAAGAAAAACCCCTCACGAGCCGGTTCCCGGCGTAAACAGCATGGTGGTCTGGATCCCGCCGCCAGGCGTCATCCAGTCGGCGCGCCAGCCGCTTTCGAAGCGCTCCGCATGCAGGGGACCGCCGGTCAGCCGTCCGGGCGGCGACACGTCCAGGCGGACGAGGTTCTCGCCGCCCTCTCCGGCCACCTGCACGGTGTGCGAACCGGGCCCCAGCGGCTGGGTCAGGGACAGGCTGAAGCGTCCCTGGGCGTCGACCTTGCCCTCGGCCTGGGTGGCGCGATCGACGCGGACGCCGAAGCCGGCGCCGGGGCGGCCGACGCCGGAAATCACCGCCCCGCCCTCGCGGTCGAAGTCGATGGCCAGGATGCGTGGCGAATCGGATGGTCCCGACAGCGGCTCGGTGCCGCCGCCGGCCCGCAGCAGGGCGACCGCGCCTTCCGGGGCGACGAAGAGATAGCCTTCGGCCTGGACGGTGCGACCCTCGCGGGTCATCGACAGGCCGAAGAGGCGGGGCTCGGCCGCGCCGGGCAGGATCGCGCGCCAGAGACCGCCGGCGTCCGCCTCGGTGCTGACGGCCTGGCCGGTGGGCGAGCCCAGGCGCACGGAGGCCCCGGGAGCCGCGGATCCAGACACGGCCACGCCGCCGCCCTCGACCGCTGCGGTCACCACCTTGGGCGGCGCCAGATAGGCCGCTTCCGGGTTTCGGGCCGGCTGGGCGGCCGGCGTTTCCCGGCCCCAGTTGCGCCGCCCCGCGTCGTCGCAGCCCGCCAGGGTCGCGACGAGCGCCATGGACGCTGCGAACGCCAGGGGCCACGGCTTGAAAGCGGCCTTGCGAATCCCGATCATGCGCCTTCCAAGTCTGGCGTCGGCCTGCGGCCGAGCCTGAAACACCTATGGCGCGCCCTTCCCGCTGGGAGCCGCGCCTTTTCTTTTGTTGGAGTGGACGACGATGCCCGACCTGTCTAGCGCCCTGGGATCGGTCTGCGTCTACTGCGGCTCATCCAACACGGCCGATCCGGCCTATCTGCAGGCGGCCTACGACATCGGTGGCGACTTCGCACGGTCAGGGATCAAGCTCGTGTACGGCGGCGGCGGCGTCGGCCTGATGGGCGCGGCCGCGCGCGGCGCGCACGACGCCGGCGGCAAAGTTCTAGGGATCATCCCCGAATTCCTGCGCGGCCGCGAACAGCCTTTCGACGACGTCGAGACGGTGATCGTAACCTCGATGCACGAGCGCAAGATGCTGATGTTCGAGCGCTCGGACGCCTTCGTCGTGCTACCCGGCGGTATCGGCACCCTGGAGGAGATCATCGAGCTGCTGTCCTGGCGGCGCCTCGACCTGCATCGCAAGCCGATCGTCTTCCACAATCCCGACGGCTTCTGGGATCCGCTGTTCGCCCTGCTCCACCACACGATCGAGCGTGGACTGACGCCGCCGGCGCTGGCCAACGCCTGGGTCTCGGTCACGGAGGCTTCGGAAGTGACGCGGGCCGTGCTGGCCTGGGGTCTGGACGTCGATCGCGACCACGAGATCGACGTTCGCCGATTGACTTAGTTTTCAATCACAACGAACAATGTGATCAGCGTCCACCTAGAAATAGGACGCGGGGATAGGAGATGTCCATGCGTATGCTTCTGCTCGGCGGTTTCGCCGCGATATCGCTCGTCGGCGCGGCCCAGGCCGCGACTTCCGAAGGCGCCATGCTCGTGCTCAAGGTGCCGCCGGCCAAGGCCGAACTTATTCATGACGGCGCGATCTGGCGCTGCACCGGCACCGTCTGCAAGGCGCCGACGGTCAAGGCTCTTCCGGCCGGCCGCAGCTGCCGCAAGATCGTGGCCGAGCTCGGGGCCGTGTCGGCCTTCACGTGGCGCGGCGATGCGCTCGACGCCGCCGGCATCGAGGAATGCAACGCGGCCGCCAAGCCGTAAGCCCTCCCCGACTAAAGCGTCGGATTTCACGCCATCCCGGGCCGACCGGGATGGCGTTTTTCTTTGGTGAGAGGCGCTGAGGCGCTACTTCCTGTCCGAAGTCTTGGACGGCCGCTGCGGCGGCTTGGAGGTTCCGGGGCGAGGCCCGACCAGCAGTCCGCCCATCAGGGCGAAGGACAGCATGGCGTGGTTCATCTTCGTCACGTTCATGGCGGCGTCTCCTTGACCAGCCCGGAGCGGTTCAGGAGGGCTTCCTGAAAACGCTCCACTTGTTACGGGACCGGTCGACAGACCGGCCCAGCCAGAAAGAGACGCGCGCGGCTTACAGGGACTCGCACCCTCCTAGTCGTCAGCGCGTCATGGGCGAAGATGCGCTCAAGCTCGCCCATGACAAGCAAAATATTCCGGGTTCGGACGATGTCCGCATGCTGAAAATGATCACCGGCGGGTCAGGTCAGTCACCGCGAATATTGTCAGTCAACGAATGAATTAGTGAAGCGTGGCGCCGTCCCGGTCCATCAGTTCATGGGTGACGGCCTGGCTCACGGCGTCGGGCTTGCCGGCGGCGGCGATGATGTTGGCCGCGGCCCGCAGCATGACCGGCTCGATCCGGTCGGCTTCGCAGCCGACCAGTTCGGCGGCCAGTTCCGGCAGGTCGGCGCACAGGCGCAGCTGGCCCGCGATCCGTTGCAGGGCGTAGTTTTCCTCGAGGCCCGGGTCGTTGGCGACCACGCCGACCAGCAGCGACAGGGCGGTTTCCAGCTTGTCGGCGCGCGCCTTGGCCTCGCGGGCCTGGTCGAGCAGAAGGCGGGCGCTGGAGTCCATGGCCTCCAGGGTATCGGCCAGTTTTTCCGGGGAGAGACCTTGGAGGGCTTCGGGGCGGAGCATCACATTCACCGTGCAGTCGATCGGGTGTTCTGCTGCGTTGAACGGTCGCACCCTGGCCGACGGGGCGGTGAAAATCGCGCTTCCAGAAAAAAGGCCGCCCGCGTCGGCGTGACGCAGGCGGCCTCCTTGGAAAAACGGCGTCGTTCCGTGGGCGGCGCCGTTTCTTAGGTGGTGTTAGGCCGCGGCGCCGAACGACAGCCCTTCATAGCGGCGCAGGTGGTGATCGACCGAGCCGAACAGGCCCTCGATGATCGTGCCGCGCTTGAAGTAGTGGCCTATCGCCAGCTCATCGGTCATGCCCATGCCGCCGTGGATCTGGATGGCGTTCTGGCCGACGAACTTGAGGGCCCGACCGATGCGCACCTTGGCGGCCGAGACGGCCTTGGCGCGCTCGGCGTCGCTGTCGTCGAGCTTGATGGTGGACATGTAGGTCATCGACACCGACTGCTCCAGCTCGATGAACATGTCGACCATGCGGTGCTGCAGCACCTGGAAGTCGGCGATGGCGCGGCCGAACTGCTTGCGTTGCTTGGCGTAGTCCAGCGTGCCCTCGTGCAGCTTGCGCAGCACGCCCACGCCTTCGGCCAGGCTGGCGGCGGTGGCCTCGTCGATGACCTTCTCGACCAGCGGCAGGCCCGCGCCTTCTTCGCCGATCAGGGCGTCGGCCGGGATCGAGACGTTCTCGAAATAGACCTCCGAGGCGCGGCCGCCGTCGACGGTGGGATAGTCGCGGGTGACGACGCCCGGCAGGCTCTTGTCGATCAGGAACACCGACACGCCCGAGGCCTCGCGCTGGCTTCCGCCGGTGCGGGCGGTGACGACGAGATGCGAAGCGAACGGCGCGCCGACCACCACGGCCTTGTGGCCGTTCAGGATCCAGCCCGAACCGTCCTTCTTGGCGGTCGTCTTCAGGTCGCTCCAGGTGTAGCGGCCCTGGGGCTCGGCATAGGCGAAGGCGATGGTCGTGGTTCCGGCGACGATGCCCTCAATGACCGAAGCAGCGCCGGCGTAGCCCGAGTGCTTCATGAAGCCGCCGCCGATGACGACCGTGCCGAGATAGGGCTCGATGACCAGCGCTTTGCCGAACTCCTCCATGATGATCATGTTGTCGATCGCGCCGCCCCCCAGGCCGCCCAACTCCTCGCTGAACGAAGCGCCCAGGATGCCGAGCTCCTCGGCGAAGGCCTGCCAGTAGTCGGCGCGCCAGCCGCTTTCCGAGGCCACGATCTTGCGGCGGGTCTCGAAGTCGTACTTGTCCTGCAGGAAGCTCGCGACCGTGTCGCGGACCATCGACTGCTCTTCGGTAAAGTTGAAGTCCATAGGGAGCGCTTCCTCTTATGGTTCCCCTCCCCCTTGCGGGGAGGGGTTAGGGGTGGGGGTGTCAGCGCCGATGATCGAAAGTACGCGCTGAACAGCCGAATGTGGGTCGTAGATCGCTAGCTCGTTGGGAATCCTGATCACGACGTAGCCTCGCGCCTCCAGCCAGACTTGGCGTTCGGCGTCGCGGGCGGCGACCGTTTCCAGGGCGTGGATCCCGCCGTCCACCTCGACGATCAGCCGATGGCGATGGCAGACGAAGTCCACGATATAGGGGCCGAAAGGCGCCTGGCGGCGGAAGTGAGATCCGGAGAACTCGGTCTTCTTGAGCACCTTCCAGAATAGCTTTTCCGCCAAGGTCGGCTCGCGACGCATTCGCTTCGCCGAGCGATCGGCTCGGTCGGAATGGTGCAGAGCTCCTGGCGTTCGTGCTGACACCCCCACCCCCTGCCCCCTCCCCGCAAGGGGGAGGGGAACTGCAAACATTCAGGTTACCGTCAGAGCCCGAGCACCATCTTGGCGATGATGTTGCGCTGGATCTCGTTGGAGCCGCCGTAGATCGAGGTCTTGCGGACGTTGAAATAGGTCGGCGCAGCGCGGTGGGCGAAGTCGGGGCCGATGGGGTGGGCGTTGTCGCCGTCCTTCGGGAAGCCGCGGAAATAGGGCGCGCCATAGTGGCCGGCGGCCTCCAGGGCCAGTTCGGTGATCCGTTGCTGGATCTCAGTGCCCTTGATCTTCAGCACGCTGGATTCGGGACCGGGGCCCTTGCCGGCGGCCTCGCCCGCCAGGGTGCGCAGTTCGGTGTATTCCAGCGCCGTCAGGTCGATCTCCAGTTCGGCGATCTTGCGCTTAAACATCGGGTCCTTGATCAGCGCATCGCCGTCGTCCGACAGCTCGGTCGAGGCGATGGCGCGGATGCGTTCGATGCCGCGCTTGGAACGGGCGACACCCGCGATGCCGGAGCGCTCGTGGGCCAGCAGGAACTTGGCGCAGGTCCAGCCCTTGTTCTCGTCGAAGATCCGGTTCTCGACCGGGACCTTGACGTTCTCGAGCCAGACCTCGTTGACCTCGTGCTCGCCGCCCAGGGTGATGATCGGGCGCACGGTTACGCCCGGCGATTTCATGTCGATCAGCAGGAACGAGATGCCTTCCTGGATCTTGGCGTTCGGGTCGGTGCGAACCAGGCAGAAGATCCAGTCGCCATGCTGGGCCAGGGTGGTCCAGGTCTTCTGGCCGTTGACCAGGTAGTATTCCTTGCCGTCGTCGCCGGTGAAGCGTTCGGCCTTGGTCTTCAGGCTGGCCAGGTCGGAACCGGCGCCCGGTTCGCTGTAGCCCTGGGCCCACCAGATCTCGCCCGACAGGGTCGGCGGCAGGAAGCGTTCCTTCTGCTCGGGCGTGGCGAAGGTGTAGATCACCGGCCCGACCATGTTGATGCCGAAGGGCAGGATCGGCACGCAGTCGGCGCGGGCGGTCTCTTCCGACCAGATGTAGCGCTGAACCGAGGTCCAGCCCGGGCCGCCGTACTTCTGCGGCCAGGCCGGGGCGACCCAGCCCTTATGAGCGAGCGTGCGGTGCCAGGAGAGGAAGTCCTCCTTGGACATCTCCTCGCCCTCCTCCTGCCGCTCGCGCAGGCCTTCGGGGTAGTTCTGGGCGATGAAGGCGCGAACCTCGTCGCGGAAGGCCAAGTCTTCAGGCGAAAAGTCGAGGTTCATGGCAGGCTCCCGAACATGGCCGACTAAGGCGGCCTTCTCTGTTGTTTCGGGGCGATGATAGGAGCCAAACGAGCGTTTGGAAAGATGACGCTTGGGTCAACGTAAACGACGTTCACCCAAGCTTCGGGAAGTACGTCAGCGAACCTCGCAGGCCAGGCGCACGAGCGCCACGGCAGACGCGCCGCCGACGCCTTCCTCGCCCTCGCTCTCCAGCGACAGCAGCGGCGACTTGCCGAGCTTCTCCAGCAGGCGGGCGTGGCCCGGGCCGGCGACATGCGCGGCGACGGCGTGGGCGATCAGGTCCGGATCGATGGCGTGCAGCACGGCGGCGGCGGCCGCGGCGGCGTAGCCGTCGAGCAGAACCGGGATCTTCTGGACGCGGGCGGCCAGGATGGCCCCGGCGACGGCGGCGGTCTCGCGGCCGCCCAACTGGCGCAGGACTTCCAGCGGATCGGAGAGATCGCCCTCGCCCCGCGCGCGCTCGACGGCGGCGGAAACGTCGGCGGTCGCTTCGGTCCAGTCGCCGGCCTCGCCGCCGAACAGGGCCTGGGCGATGGCGGCGGCGTCACGATGGGCTTCGGCGGCGATCACGCCGGGGATCAGCAGGTCGGGCTGCTTGGCCAGGGCTTCCATGCCGAAGGCCATGGTCGCGGCGCATTCCTTCTCGCTCATCGAGGCCTTCTGGCGCGCGTTGGGCGTCGGACGATCGATGGCGAGGTCGAAGGCCTCCAGGCCCGCGCCCTGGGCGCCGGCCAGGCGGCAGACGGTCGCGCCGCCCGAGGCGACGGCTTCAAGGCGATCGCGAGCGTAACCGCGCGGACCGACACCCTGCCGAGCGCCGGCATAGAGGGCGATAACCGGCCGGTTGACCGAAGGGGGATTGCGGCCGGTCCAGGCCGTCAGCCAGGCCGAAATCTCGGCCAGCCGGCCGCCGTCGGCCGGAGGAACGAAGACGCCCGGCGCCGGAAGGTCGGCGGCCAAGCGGCGGATGTCGGCGAAGGGCGAAGCGGCGGCGGAAGCGGTCATGGGCGCGGACTTAAACCCGTCCGCGCCCGATGCAAGCGCATCGCGCCAGATTGTTGGCGCGATGCGAAGAAATCAGGCCCGCGAAATCAGCTTTGGCCCAGCGATTTGCAGGCGACGTCGCGCTCTTCGACCAGCGCCGACTTGGCGTCGCCATCGGCGCGGGCGGCTTCGCGCTTGGCGTCCATGCGGGCGGCGGCGGCGCGGTCGTCGGTGGAGCTGTGGCGCCCCTGGCGCTGGGCCTTGATCAGCGATTGCAGCCCAGCCGCATCGGCGTCGCCCAGGGCCTTGGCCTCGGCCAGGCCCAGGCAGCGGTTGGCGCGGACGAACTGGGCGTCGGTCAGGCGTTCGGCGGCCAGGGCCGGAGCCGCGACGGCGGCGAGCGAGGCGGCGGCGAGCAGGATAACGGTGGTGCGCATGGCATTGTCCCCAGTGGTTGAAATCGGGCCGCGCGATCGCAGGACGTCGAGCGGCTTGCGCGCGACGCCGCGGACGGCGACATTCGGTCATGACTTCCGAGAACCGCCCTCCCCGTCCGATCGTCACCCCTTGCGTAAAGGTGTGCGCGGTCGATGGCGCGAGCGGCGTCTGTCTCGGTTGCCGACGGACCCTGCAGGAGATCGCCGGCTGGTCGCGCTACAGCGACGAAGAGCGGGCGGCGATCATGACCGCCCTGCCCCTTCGCCCCGATCCGATGGAGAGCCTGATGGCCGCCCAGTCGGCTTCGCGCGGTTGAAGCATCCTCAGGTTCTTGAAAGCATTTTCAGACTCTGCATCAAGGTTGTTCCCGAGGCGTCTTTTCAACGCTGGTGAACATGCGACCTTGGGGTCGAGCTTTGAAGTTAAATCCAGTCAATGAACTTTATTACATGTTCAGGGTGGAATGTTACGACGAGTTAACTGGGCATTCTGAAGACGCTTTGTTAACCAAGTAAATCCGCATTCCGATTCACGGGTTGAAAACGCCTTTCGCCCTACTGTGCAGTCAATGGTCGTAGAAACGGCCGAAAAGCCTGCAAGGCGGGGTGCTTTCGATGCTCAAGTTCACGGCGATCGCGATTGTCGGTGCGTTGTCGGCGGTAGGTGCGGCCAAGGCCGTGACCTCGCTCGACAGCTCGCTGCGTCAATCGTCACCGGGTCCTGCCACCGCGGCCGCCGCCACCCTGGGCGACGCCGGCGCCGCCCAACTGACCAAGGGTCCCGACGGCCACTTCTGGGCCGAGGCCAAGGTCGATGGCCGCGCCGTGCGATTCCTGGTCGATACCGGCGCCACCGCCGTTTCGCTGAGCAAGGCCGACGCCCAACGCCTGGGCATCGACGTCGCCAAGCTGAACTACGAGTACGACGTCGTCACCGCCGACGGCCGCACGCGCGCCGCATCGGTCAAGCTGGGCAGTGTCGCCATCGCCGGCGCCAAGGTGGCCAATGTCGACGCCCTGGTGATCGAGAGCGGCCTGGAGACCTCGCTGCTGGGCATGAGCTATCTGGGCCGACTGTCGCGCTTCGAAGCGACCCCGCGCTCGCTGATCCTGCACCCCTGACTACTACCCGGGGCGCATGATCGCCCGGAATTCTTGCACGATCCCGCAGAACCGTGCTCGCCGCCATTGGCCTTCACGCCCACCGGCGCTAACCTGGCGTCATGCAAACCTCTCCAGCGTCGACGCCTGTCGGCTGCCCTCGCCATCCGGCCCTGGCCGAGGCGATTGAACGATCCATGCCGGCGGACGGCGTGCATCCCACCGCCATCCCGGGCATGTGGTTGGCCCGCATGTCGCAGCCCAGCCCGCCGGTGCACGGCGTGCACGAGGCGGCCGTCTGCATCATCGCTCAGGGCCGCAAGCAGGTGATGCTGGGCGAAGAGGTCTATGTCTACGACCACGCCCGGTTCCTGGTGGTCTCGGTCGATGTGCCTGTGGTCGGCCAGGTCATCGAGGCCAGCGAAGACGCGCCCTATCTGTGCGTGCGGCTGGATATCGACCCGCGCCGGCTGAACGAACTGATCCTGGAGATCGACCCTGGCCCGGTCCGCAACGCCCCGGCGCCCGGCATGGCGCTGAGCGAGACGACGCCGGAGCTACTCGACGCGACGGTGCGGCTGGTCCGCCTGCTGGAGAAGCCGTCTGACATCCCTGTGCTGGCGCCGCTGATCCAGCGCGAGATCCTCTATCGGCTGCTGCGCACCGACCAGGGCCCGCGCCTGCGCGAGATCGCCGCCTGCGAAAGCCGGCTGGGCCAGGTCTCCCGCGCCATCCACTGGCTGAGGACCAACTATCACCTGCCGTTCCGGATGGAGACACTGGCCTCCGAGGCGCGGATGAGCCCCTCGGCCCTGCATCAGCACTTCAAGGCCGTCACGGCGATGAGCCCGCTGCAGTATCAGAAGCAGCTGCGCCTGCAGGAGGCCCGCCGCCTGATCCTGGCCCAGGGCCTGGACGCGGCGACGGCCGGCCACAATGTCGGCTACGACAGCCCCTCGCAGTTCAGCCGCGAATACGCCCGGCTGTTCGGCGCTCCACCGCTGCGCGACGCCACGCGGCTGCGGGCTCGGCCGGAACTCGTCAGGACTGCGTGACGGCGCCTTCTTCCAGAGAGCCTTCAGGGGCGACGCCGGCGGCAGCGTCGTAGACGGCCTGGTCGAGAATGCCTTCCTGCTTGGCCACCAGGGTCGGCACCAGGGCCTGGCCGGCGACGTTCACGGCCGTGCGGCCCATGTCGAGGATCGGGTCGATGGCCAGCAGCAGGCCCGCGCCTTCCAGCGGCAGTCCCAGGGTCGACAGGGTCAGGGTCAGCATGACCGTCGCGCCCGTCAGGCCGGCCGTGGCGGCCGAGCCCAGCACCGAGACGGCGACGATCAGGGCGTAGTCGGCCACGCCCAGCGGCAGGTGGTAGAACTGGGCGATGAAGATCGCCGACAGGGCCGGATAGATGGCCGCGCAGCCGTCCATCTTGGTGGTCGCGCCCAGCGGCACGGCGAAGGCGGCGTAGGCCCGCGGCACGCCCAGGCCCGCCTCGGTCACCGTCTCGGTCACCGGCAGCGTACCGATCGACGAGCGCGACACGAAGGCCAGCTGGATGGCCGGCCAGGCGCTGGCGAAGAACTTCAGCGGGTTGAGGCCGTGCGCGGTCAGCAGGATCGGATAGACGACGAACAGCACCAGGCCGAGGCCGATATAGATCGCGCCGGTGAAGGCGCCGAGCTGGCCCAGCGTCGTCCAGCCGTACTGGGCGACGGCGTTGCCGAGCAGGCCCACGGTGCCGATTGGCGTCAGGCGGATCACCCAGCCCAGCACCTTGCGCACGACCGCCAGGGCCGAGGCGTTGAAGGCCAGGAAGCCTTCGCCCGCCGGACCCACGCGCAGGGCCGCGATGCCCGCGGCCAGCGAGATCACCAGGATCTGCAGCACGTTGAACGACAGCGAGGTGCTGGCGCCGCTCTCGCCGACCTTGGTCGAGGCGTTCAGGCCCAGGATGTTGGACGGGATGAGCCCGGTCAGGAAGTCGAGCCACGAGCCGTTGGTGCGCGGCGCGGCGGCGCTCGCGGCGTCGAGCACGGCGTGCGCGCCCGGCTTCAGCACGACGCCGAGGGTGATGCCGATGGCCACGGCGATCAGCGCGGTGATCGCGAACCACAGCAGGGTCTTCCAGACCAGGCGGGCGGCGTTCTGCAGTTCGCGCAGGTTGGCGATGCTGGCGACGATGGCCGTGAACACCAGCGGCGGCACCAGCACGCGCAGCAACTGGATGAAGATCGAACCGACCTGATGCAGGACCTCGGCCAGGGCGTGACCCGCCTGCCCTTCCTCGACGCCCAGTCGGCGCGCCAGCAGGCCAAGGCCCAGTCCGGCGAGCATGCCGACCAGCACCTGAACGCCGAAGCCGCTGATGAAGCGGCTGGAAGGAGCGGTCGCCTGGGCCATGGGTTGTTTCCTGCTCATAAGAAGCGGCCAAAGCCGTTCCAAAACTCATAAAACATCGGATGCCGGGTCGCTGCGCATGCAGACACGCCGGAAATCTGGAATTTTCCTGCTCGCGCATATGAAGCGCGCGGTCGAACCAGTTTTTGTGCGATCGGGCGCCAGCCAAGCTGCAAGAGGGCGCGGCGGCGGCATGTCGCATGGTAAACCCCGATCGCTCCCCCTAGGCTGGAAGCGCTTCCTCCTCCCGTCCGCTTACCCTCGGAGCCGCCATGAGCACCTCCTTCCTGATCGGCGCGATCATCGGCTCCGCCCTGTTCATCGTGCTGGGCCGCGCCCCCGCCGAGAAGCTGCTGGCGGTGATCCAGGCCCGCATCGGCAAGCGCTGAGCACCACGCCAAGAAGTTCCGTTCCTCGCCCCATGATTTGGCGGGGCCACACACGCGATCGTGTCGGAACGAAGTCTTGATCAGCGCCTTTCTTCTGCATCGGACGCGCCAAGGCGCGCCAGGAAATGTTCAGGAGGCGCTCATGTCCATTCTCGCCTGGATCGTTCTGGGTCTCGTGGCCGGCTTCATCGCCAGCAAACTCGTAAGCCGCACCGGCGGTAGTCTGCTTGTCGACCTGGTGCTCGGCATCGTCGGCGCTCTGGTCGGCGGCTTCGTGTTCAACCAGTTCGGCGCTTCGGGCGTCTCGGGCTTCAATCTCTACAGCCTGCTGGTGGCGACAATCGGCGCGGTGATCGTGCTGGCCATCTATCACCTGCTGGCCGGACGCCGCGCACTCTAACCGCGACCACCCCGTCGAACGAAAGACGCCCTCGGCCTTCCGGCCGGGGGCGTTTTCTTTGCGTGTCGGCAGGGCCCTCAGTGGGTCTTCTCGCCGCCGAGCTCCTCCATCAGCTCGGCCTTGCGGGCCTCGAGCCGCTCGCCCATGGCCTCGAGATCCTCGTCGCCCTGCTTGGCCTGGGCGAATACACCGCCCGGCTGCTCCTCTTCCTTGACGTGGTGCTTGATGTACTCGCCCAGCACCTTGACCTTGGCGTCGTAGAACTCCTCGGACGGCTGCATTGCCTCGATCTCGGCGATCAGCTTCTTGGCGCCGTCGTGCTCGACATAGGCTTCGTCCAGCAGGTCGTCCTCCACCTCGCCGCGGCTTTCCGGATAGAGGATCTCCTCCTCGATCTGGGTGTGGACCTTGAGGGCAAGGGCGATCTTGTTGAACAGCGCCAGCTTCTCGGCGTCGCTTTCCAGCTGCTCGTACTCGTCGAACATCGCCTCGACCTCGCGATGGTCGGCCTTCAGCAGGCGGATCGCCAGCGGATCGCGACGGCCGGTGCGGCGCGTGCGGCGGGTCGAGGCGGACTTGGACTTGGCTTTCGAGGTGGACTTGGCGGCTGCGGCCATGTGGCGTCTCCCTGAGTGTTCAGCTTCCCCGACTGGTCATTCAAACCCTCGCGCTGACACGGACGTTCCGTGCGAACATTTCTCAATATCTTCCGTCGGATAGCCGACGTTGATTGATCCTGCTGGCCAGATGTCCACCGGTGTCATATTCCTTGGCGAAACGATCCGGGGAGGACGCGGGCCATGACCATTTCCAGTTTAGCGAGGCGGCTCGCCCTGGCGGCCACGGCCCTGACCGTCCTGGTCGGGGCCGCGCCGCTGCGTCTGACTGTGGCCGTCGACGGCAAGGCAGATCACCGGACCCTGCAGGCCGCGATCGACGCCCTGCCCGACGGCGGCGGCGAGATCGACATCGCGCCGGGGACCTATCGCGAGAAGCTGTCGATCCCGCGAAACGGCGTGCGGCTGGTCGGCAAGGGCAAGCGGCCGCAGGACGTGGTGCTGGTCTATGGCGACGCCTCGGCAACGGTCGGCGGGACGCTGAAATCCTCCTCGGTGACGGTGTCGGGCGACGACTTCCTGGCCCGCAACCTGACCATCCAGAACGACTATCATCTCAAGAACGCCCAGCCCTCGCAGGCCGTGGCCCTGGCGCTGATGGGCGACCGGGCCCAGCTCTACAAGGTGCGCCTCTTGGGCGCGCAGGACACGCTCTACGCCGCCAGCCGCAAGGGCAAGCCGCCGAGCCGGCAGTACTTCCGCGACTGCTACATCGAGGGCCACGTCGACTTCATCTTCGGCGACAGCAAGGCCGTCTTCGACCGCTGCACGATCCACGGGATCGCCAACGCCACGGTGATGATCACCGCCCAGAGCAAGAACGCGCCCGAACAGGACAGCGGCTACGTCTTCGACCGCTGTACGATCACCGCCGACCCGAAGGTGGGCGAGCTGTGGCTGGGCCGGGCCTGGCGGCCCTACGCGACCGTGGTCTTCCTGCGCACCCGGATCGACGCTGATTTGCACCCCAAAGGCTGGCGGGAGTGGACGCCGGGCAAGACCGAGACCTTCAAGACGGCCTACTACGCCGAATACGCCTCGACCGGGCGCGGGGCCAATCCCGCAGCGCGTGAGCCGACCGCCCACGCCCTGGACACGAAGACGGCGGAGCGCTGGGCGCCCCGCCGCTTTCTGTCGGGTCCGGACGGGTGGAGGCCCGGCCGGTTCTAATAGAGCGTCCTACTCGGCCGCGGCCGTAGCCAGCTCGTCCTGGACGAACAGCGCCGGCGCCGGCTTGCGGGCCGACCAGCCGAAGGCGGCGATGACCAGGTAGCAGACGGCCGGCAGCAGGAAGGCCAGGCCCAGGCCGTAGTGGTCGCCCAGCCAGCCGGTGGCCGGCGGAACCAGGGCGCCGCCGACGATGGCCATGCACAGCAGGCCCGAGGCCTGCGGCGTGCGGTGGCCCATCCCCTCGATGCCGAGGGTGAAGATGGTCGGGAACATGATCGAGTTGAAGAAGCCGATGGCGATCAGGGCGTAGCCGGCCTGCGGGCCGACGCTGAAGGCCGAGACCAGGATCAGCACGATGGCGGCCAGCGAGGCGATCGCCAGCACCTTGCCGGGCGACACCTTGGCCAGGACGAACGAGCCGACCAGGCGGCCGACCATGGCGCCGCCCCAGTAGAAGGCGACCATGCTTCCGGCCTTGGCCAGCGTCAGGCCCAGGGTGTTCGACTGGGTCAGGTAGCTGGTCATGTAGGTGCCGATCGACACCTCGGCGCCGACATAGACGAAGATGCACAGCACGGCGAAGGCCAGGCGCTTGTACTTCAGCATGCCCAGCATCTCGCCGACGCCGACGGCCTTTTCGGCCTGCGGTGCGGAGGTGTTCTTGCGCAGCAGCCAGAACAGCACGGCCAGGGCCAGCAGCACGCCGGCGATGATCAGGTAGGGCGTCTGCACGGCCTGGGCCTGGGAATGGCGCACGGCCGCCAGCTGGACGGCGGTCAGGGTGGCCGGGTCCGGCGCCTTCTCGATGTGGCTGAGGATCAGGGCCGAGCCGACGAAGGGCGCCAGGAAGGTGCCGAACGAGTTCAGGAACTGGGCGAAGGTCAGGCGGGCCGAGGCGGTCTCGCTCTTGCCGAGGATGGCGACCAGCGGATTGGCGGCGACCTGCAGGATGGTGATGCCCGAGGCCAGCACGAACAGGGCCGCCAGGAAGCCTTCATAGACGCCGGCGTTGGCGGCGGGGGCGAACATCAGGCAGCCGACCATCATGACCAGCAGGCCGACGACGACGGTGCGCAGATAGCCGACCTTGGCCAGCAGGAAGCTCGCCGGCAGCGAGACGACGGCATAGCCGATGAAGAAGGCGAACTGGGTCAGGCCCGCCTCGAAGTTGGTCAGCGAGAACAGTGACTTCAGCGCCGGGGCCACGAGGTCGACCAGGCAGGTCGAGAAGCCCCAGGCGAAGAAGAGAAGAATCACGAAGGGCAGCAGAGCCGCCCCTTTTCCGTCCGCGCCGCCGTTCACCGGGGCCGCGCCGCCCATGCCTGCCATCTGTTTTCACTCCCCATGTCCGTCTTCGCGGGACGGCGTAGTCGCCCCGAACGTGACAACGTTGTCAACCTCTAAGCCCGTTTCTTCCTGTTGGGACCGGTATCAAGCGGAACCGCAGGGCCAGCTTCGCCGTTCAGCCGAAAGCTGGGAGAACGGGCATGTCTTCGATCGTCGTCGTGGTGTCGTGCGGGATCGTGGCGATGGTCGCCGCGATCGGCCTGGCCGACGCCTTCGTGCATCTGGCCTGCTGGGGCGCGCGGAACCTGAAGCGGCCGGAGTAAGCGGGTCCTTCTTCCCTTGCGGGAGAAGGTGGCGGCCGTTTTGCGAGGAACCTCCCCCTGTGGGGGAGGCGATCGCGCAGCGATCGGAGGGGGGAGTTGGTGCGAGATTTTCCAGCGCCTCGAAAGCTGAAAACGTCCCCCCACCGGCCTCGGCCGCCTCCCCCAGAGGGGGAGCTTCCTGGGCGCGCGGCTTTGCGCTCACGCGGTGAACCGCTGAGGGTGTGGAGAGGGCGCGGGGCGTCCGGGCCTCGCCCGGAGTTGATTGTGTAATACCGTTTCGACGAAGCTTAGACGCCCCGCGCGATCGTTATGCCTCAGGCCGGGGCGCGCAGGCCTCTTCCGCCTTTCACCCCTTCCCCACGCAAGGCTCCCCCGTTCATGCGGCCAGGAGTGCGTCAGGGCGCGAACCCTTGGACGGGCGGGAACCTATTTAGGCAAGCTCCCGATGGATGGGTTTACGTCCCCCATCCTCATTTAAGCCTTCAGGCCCGGCTCTCGCCGCTCCGTCAGCCCCGCTCGATCGCATCACCGCCGCACGCTTCGGGCCGGATCCTTGCGCCCTCTCCCTGCGACGGGACAGCTCTGATTATGCAGCGGGTTTCACCGCGTCTGATCCAGAACGCTGAGAAAGTTGTAAGGGGTTGGATTGGTTGGGGTTCGTGCTGAGATCGGCGGGGATGGAGCGACGTCTATCCCCGTCAGCCCCCCTTCTCCCTTCCCCCTTGATGGGGGAAGGGCCGGGGTTGGGGGTGGTAGCGGCGGTCACGCTTGATGAGGCCGTGCAGGCGGAACCGCAGCGTCACCCCCATCCCAACCCTTCCCCCATCGAGGGGGAAGGGCTTTGCGGGCAGTGGGTTTCAAAAAAAGCCTGGGTCCCCCGCTTTCGCGGGGATTTTACGGGAGGGGGAATGGGGCGAGCTCAGGCCTACCCCAGGCAGAAGAAACCTTGGGGCTACGCCGCCACCCTCACCGGGGTCAGGACGCGGGCCAGGACGTTGGCGGCGGCGGAGAGGCCGGTGCGGATGGACTGGTCGTCGGCGCTGTCGCCGTGGGTTCCGGCGCGGCCGGCCAGGTGCAGGCCGGCGAAGTGGAGGCGCAGGTCCAGGCCGATCATCTTCAGGTGCTCGTCGCAGCACTCGTCGTGGATCGGGTGGACCTTGCGCTGGCGCACGACCTGGGCGTCGCGGGCCGAGCCCGGGGCGATCAGGCCAAGACGCGCGGCCTCGGTGACGGCGTGGGCGATCAGGGCGCTGTCGTCGGAGACCCAGGTGGCGTCGCCTTCGAAGCAGTAATAGTCGAGCGCCAGGGCCTGACCATCGAGGGCGCGGGCGCGGGCCGCCTTGATCTGCGGATCGTGGATCTCGGCCAGGGCCGGGGCTCGACGGCGGCCGGGCTTGGCGGCGAAGGCGACGGTGACCTGGTCGCGATACATCAGCTCGCAGGCGTGGAAGAGGCTGATCGGCGTGGGCGACAGCGCGCCCATCAGCTCGCGCAGCGGCATGGTCGAGATCACCTGGTCGGCGGTGAAGGTCTCGGTCGCCCCCTCCCCGGTTTCAGCCGTGACGGTCCAGACGCCGGTGGCGCGGTCGCGGCGCAGGCCGGTGGCCTTGAGGCCCAGCTGGATCTCGCCGCCGGCGGCGCGGATCCCTTGCGCGCAGGCGTCCCACAGCTGGCCGGAACCCAGACGCGGCAGCGAGCCGGTTTCGGACTGGAAGCTGGGACAGGCCGGCTGGGCTGGGGTCTCTTCCGGACGCAGGGCCCAGAGCTTGTGGGCGTAGTCGCCCAGGCGGCGGGCGACGCGACGGCCGAAGCGGCGGGTCAGCCATTCACCGAGGGTCTTGGAATTGGCGATCGGGCGCAGCCTGGCGGTCAGCAGCGCGCCGATGGCCGCGCCGGGACGGCCGCGGGCCGCCCGCTCGCCTTCGAGACGCATGGCGCTGGGGGCCTCGACCAGGTCGTTCGGCAGCAGGGCCGTCCAGAAGGCGCGGAGGGCCGGATCCGCAGAGCTCAGCCGGCGGCCGGAGACGTCGAGGGAGAAACCGTCGAAGGAAAGGGTGCGGGCGGCGCCGCCGATCGCCTCGGCCTCGATCACGGTCACCGTGCGGCCGGCGCAGGCCAGGGCGTGAGCGGCCGAAAGCCCGGCGGGTCCGGCCCCGATCACCAGCGTCTCGACGTGTTCGCCCATCTTGGCCTCCCCGAATTCAGGCTTCGAGGATCGGCCGACAGGGTTAAGAAGATTGTTCGGATTTGGGCCGGCGAAGGGTTTTGCGGCCGCTTGGGACGCTATGTCGCGGCGCCGACTTCCCGCCTTACGCCATCGGCCGCGCCGCCCGATCTGTCACAAAAGTTTCACAGAGGGGCTTGAACGGTCGGCTCTTCCGTGGTTCCGCTCCGGCCAATGACGCGGATGCTCCCGATACGGACGTCCGCGTTTTTCGTTGCCGCGCTTCGAACAAAAGGATGAAGCGACCATGCTGGGTTTGTTCCGGGCGATCATGCCGAAGGAAGACCGGTTCTTCGACCTTTTCTCGCAGCACGCCCAGACGCTGGTGGCGGGCTCAAAGGCGCTGAGCGACCTGATGAGCGGCGCCGACAGCATCGAGGCGGCCACCACCCGGGTGAACCTGCACGAGGAAGAGGCCGACGAGATCACCCGCCAGGTGATGCAGGCCGTCCGCCGCAGCTTCATCACGCCTTTCGACCGTAGCGACATCCAGGACCTGACGACGTCGCTGGACGACGCCATCGACCAGATGCGCAAGACCGCCAAGGTCGTCAGCCTGTTCGAGGTCAAGACCTTCGAGCCGCAGATGAAGGCGATGGCGCAGATCATCGTCCAGGCCGCCGACCTGACGGCCGAGGCCGTGTCGCTGCTGCCCAAGATGCGCAACAACGCCCAGCGCCTGAGCGACCTGGCCGTGAAGATCACCCAGATCGAGGAACAGGCCGACCAGATGTACGACCTGGGCCGCAAGGAGCTGTTCCTGGCTCATCGCGACGCGGACCCGATGGCCTTCATCGTCGGCATCGACATCTACAGCCACCTGGAAAAGGTGGTCGACCGCTTCGAGGACGTGGCCAACCGCATCAGCGGCATCGTGGTCGAGCAGGTCTAAGAGGCCCGCCCGTGGACCCGACCCTTCTCATCCTGGTGTTCCTGGTCGTCGTCGCCCTGGCGTTCGACTTCCTGAACGGCCTGCACGACGCGGCGAACTCGATCGCCACCATCGTCTCCACCCGCGTGCTTTCGGCCAAGTGGGCGGTGATCTGGGCGGCGTTCTTCAACTTCATCGCCTTCATGTTCTTCGGCACCAGCGTGGCCAAGATGGTCGGCTCGGGCATCGTCGATCCGCACATCATCAGCGACCGCCTGATCTTCGGCGCCCTGGGCGGGGCGATCAGCTGGAACCTGCTGACCTGGTGGGCGGGCATCCCCTCGTCCAGCTCGCACGCCCTGATCGGCGGCCTCGTGGGCGCGTCGGTCGCCAAGGTCGGCGGCCTGGGCGCCATCCAATGGGCGGGCCTGGGCAAGACCGCGGCCGGCATCGTGGTGTCGCCGACCTTCGGCTTCGTGCTGGCCCTTATCCTGGTGCTGATCGTCTCCTGGACCTTCGTGAAGACCTCGCCGTTCTTCGCCGACCGGGTGTTCCGCAAGCTGCAGTTCGTTTCGGCCGCGCTCTACAGCCTGGGCCACGGCGGCAACGACGCTCAGAAGACCATGGGCATCATCGCCGCCCTGCTGTTCGCCCACGGCGCCACGCACCAGCCGGGGCACATCCCGTTCTGGGTGGTGCTGGCCTGCCAGACGGCGATGGGGCTGGGCACGCTGTTCGGCGGCTGGCGGATCGTGCACACCATGGGCAGCAAGATCACCCGCCTGACGCCGATGCAGGGTTTCTGCGCGGAGACCGGCGGCGCGATCACTTTGTTCCTCGCCACGCACATCGGCGTTCCTGTATCGACGACTCACACCATCACGGGCGCTATTGTGGGCGTCGGCGCTTCGCGCCGGGTCTCGGCGGTGCGCTGGGGTGTGGCCAAGAACATCGTCGTGGCCTGGGTCATCACGCTTCCGGCGGCGGCCCTGACGGCGGCGCTGTTCTATTATCTCGGGTTCTGGATGAAGTGACGGACGGGACGGTCAAGCAGACCGGCGGAAGCCAAGGGAGCGGCAAGGGCGGCGGCAAGCGTCGCCAGGTCGCCGCCCTGCCCTGGCGCGGCGACGGCGCCGGGCTGGAGATTCTGCTCGTCTCGTCGCGCGAGACCCGCCGCTGGGTGATACCCAAGGGCTGGCCGATGAAGGACAAGGCCGATCCCCAGGCCGCGGCCCAGGAAGCCTACGAGGAAGCCGGGCTGGACGGTCGGATCGCGCCTGCGGCCTTCGGCGACTACGAATATCTCAAGCGGCTCAAGAGCGGCGCGGCGCGGCTGGTCAAGGTCGACGTCTATCCGATGCAGGTCACCGGCGAGCACGCGACCTGGCCGGAAAAGGGCCAGCGGACGCTCAAGTGGATGAGCCCGGTCGAGGCGGCTCTCGCCGTGCAGGAGCCGGAGCTGCGCGACCTGATCGCCCGCTTCGCCGGCGTCGAACTGCCGGCCGAGGAGCGCCCCGAGCCCGACCAGGCCCCGACGCCTGTCCAGGTGGCTTTCGGCCGTCTGCGCCGGCGGGTCACCGCCCTTTGGGGACGCGCGCGCAGACAGCGCTAGAGCCCGCCGATCGGCAGGCTCCAGGTTCAAACATTGAGCGTGCGCAGCCGCGCTCTGGTCTGTGGACAATCGGTGGATTGGCGCATAATGTTCCCATTATGTTCCAGTTGGTCGCGCCATGCAGCTATCCCTGAACCTCGCCCGCTCGCCGCTTGAAGGGGTGCGCGACGGCCTGCTCGAGGCGTTCGGCCCGCAGCGTCCCAAGGCGCGGATGGATCCGGTCTCGCAGCTGGTGAAGTCGTCGATCAGCCATCGCACGCTGGATGCGGTGTCGTGGGCGGCGTTCCTGCGGCTGCAGGGCGCGTTCCAGAGTTGGGAGGACCTGGCGCGAGCCGAGCCCGACGCGCTGCTCGACCTGATCGCGGACGTGCAGTTCGCGCAGGACAAGGCCCGGCGGCTGCCGCTGGCGCTGCGGATGATCGAGGCGCGGGTCGGCTGGCTATCGCTCAGCCACCTGCGCAATCAAACCGTCGAGCAGGCCCGGCACGAGCTGCGCGCCCTGCCCGGTGTTGGTCAGAAAGTCGCCGCCAGCGTGCTCAACTTCAGCACCCTGGCCATGCGCGACCTGGTGGTCGACAGCCATGTGCATCGTACGGCCCAGCGTCTGGGGCTGGTCGGTCCCGGCGACCCGACGCACAGCTACCACGGCCTGATGGCGCTGGTTCCCGACAGCTGGACGGCCGATGATCTCTTCGAACTGCACTGCCTGATGAAGCACGGCCTGGGCCAGATGCTGTGCCCGCACGACGCGCCCCGTTGCGGGGCCTGTCCGCTGAAGGCGCAGTGCCGGCGCGTCGGCGTCGAGGGCGCGCAGGTGCTGGCCTGGCGGCCGCGGGGCTGAAACCGACGGGCCGGGCCTTCAGCTCGTCTTGGCGGCCGGCTTGGCTCCGGCGGCGGCTTCCTTGGCGTTGATCTGGTCGAGCAGCTTCTGGGCGGCCGTGGCGAAACCGCCGCCGTGCGGGTTGTTGGCCGCCGGTTCGAGGAAATAGCGGGCTTCCTCGTAGGCGCCGGCCTCCATGAACGTCTGGCCGGCGGTCATGCGCAGGGTCGGCTGCTGGGGCGCCAGTTCGACGGCGCGGGCCACGACGTTCAGCGTGTTCTCGGTCGGCTTGCCGACGCCGCGCTGGGTGCGGCCATATCCGTAGAGCGTCAGGTAGTTGTCGGGGTCGAGCTTGTTGGCCCGGCCAAGATAGACCGCCGCCTCGTTCAACAGGGCGCGCGCCTGGGCCGGGGCCTTCTCGGAGCGATAGATGCGGCTGAAGGCGGCCAGTTGCAGGGCTTCCAGGTCGTCGGGCTTCTCGGCCAGCAGCCGTTCCAGGATCGCCTCGCCCGCGTCGCGATCGCCCAGATGCACCTCGGCCCGCGCCAGCGCCGTGCGGCTGAAACGTTCCGTGGGGCGCTTGGCGGCCTGGGTGCGCACCCTGGCCAGCACCCTGTCCTTGTCGGTGGGGACGAAGCGCTTGAGCAACTGGACGTCGAGCAGCAGGTCGTCGGCCCCGGCCGGCATGGCCGTCACCGTGATCGGCGGCGTCGGCGGACCGTCGCGGGTCATCTCCACGCCCATCAGGCGGGTGTTCATGTAGCTCTTGAGCTTGCTCTCCAGGCCCCTGGCGTCGTCGCCATAGACCTCGGTCCAGGCCTTCATCGGATCCTGACCGTCGCGGTAGCGGTCGAGATAGGCGCCCAGCTTCTGGCGCCGCTCGGCGTTGCTCCAGACGTAATGAGTCAGCAGCCAGGCCTGGCCGTAGAACACCCCGACGCTCTGCTCGTCGATCTGGCGGCGATTGCCGCTCAGCAGCTTGTCCGCCGACAGCCAGGAGCGCTGGCGCAGCGAGAAGGCCCGCAGGTTGTTGGGGCCGCCGACGAACACCCGCTTGGGCTTGAGGTCGATGGTCGAATAGTACTCGGGCAGGCCTTCCGAGAGCCAGGCCGGATAGCCGTCGGGGAAGTACTGCATGATGAAGTGGTGCACATATTCGTGCAGCACGATGTTGTCGCCGACGGTCAGGTCGAGGGTGCTGTAGTCGCCAACGCCCTTGACGGCGACGATGAAGATCTCCTGCAGAGCCGGGGTGTAGATGCCTGCGGCGCGGTCGGAGCCGGGAAACACCCTCTGCAGCTGCTCGTTGTCGCGAACCAGGTAGACCGGCAGCTTGCGCCCGGCGGGCGCGTCCTGCTTGCCGTGGAAGCGGCGCAAGACGCCGTCGAAGTCTTCCAGCATCAGGGCGTATTCGCGCGCCTCGCGCTCGCCGTCGGCGGAATAGACGACGAAGTGGGGACTTTCGGCGCGCACCCAACGGCCGGTGGGTTCCTGGGCCCGCGCGCCGGCGGCCAACAGCCAAGCCGACGCCGTCCCCGCCGTGATCACGGCCCGCCTGTCGATACGCACTCACGCCCCCTAAACGCTCGCAACTTTACATTGATTGATGTGATAAATCCGCGAGCGGCGCAAGCCTCGCTGTAGGCGGCGCGCTAGGCTGGCGCGGAATCACGGCTGGGCGGACGAGGAGACGAGGTCGATGAGCGAGCATCCCAAGGCCGAAGGGCCGGACGCCGCCATGATGGCCGCTCCGCAAGCGCTGGCGCGGTTCCTCGAGACGGTGGACGAGCGCCTGCTCGACGGCGTGTTCTCGACCGGCGAGGTGACGATCCTGGAGAACTTTCCGCCGCATGTGTTCCAAGGCCAGGCGGGCCTGGCGCAATGGCGAGGCATCATGACCGGCCATGCGGGCGGCATCGGCGACCTGAAGCATGCGTTCGGGCCGACCCAGGACTTCGCGCTGACCGACGAGACGGTTCACTTCACCCTGCCGACGCAGTGGACCGGCGTGCGCGACGGGCGCCGGTTCGTCGAGCATGGCGGCTGGACGTTCGTGCAGGCCCGCGAGGCCGACGGCTGGCGGATCCGGTCTTACGGCTGGGCGGTGACGAGCTTCGAGTGGGTGGCGTGAGCCGCCTGCTCAGGCGTCGCTGAGATAGAGCGTCACCAATTGGGGCATGCGGCTGGCCCATTCGATGGCTTCGGCGACCGAAAGGCCGTCCCGATCCTCGAAGAACACGTGATGGACGTCGTCGGGAAGCTCGGCCTGGTCGGCATCGGGGCAGCTGTTGTCGTGCCAGGTGGCCTCGACGATGGCGTTCACGGTCTTCCAGCGATGGGGGCGCTTACGGTCGTCGATGATGTTGAGGATCATAAGCCGCTCTGTCCCCCCGCCAGTTCCGTGAAGGTCTTGGTTCCGATCGGATAGCGGCGCCAGTCGCCGTAGTCGAAGTGCCACCACTCTTCTGGATAGATCTCGAAGCCCTGGGCGACCATGGCGTCGCGCAGGATCTGGCGCAGCGCCCGCTGCCGGGCCGTTCCGCCGGCGAAGTCGGCGTAGGAACGGGTCGACATCTCGTCGTAGCGGCTAGGCATCTGGACGACGGCGCCGGTCGCAAGGTCGTGGAGCGTCAGGTCGACGGCGCAGCCGCGATTGTGGCGCGAGCCCTTGGCCGGGTCGGCGACGAAGACGCGGCTGGCCGGTGGTGTGACTTCCCAGAACATCCAGGTGACGAACCAGGGGCGATAGGCGTCGTGGATCGTCAGGCCGTAGCCTTGCGCCGCGAGCGCCTTGGCGGCGCGGCCGAGCGCCTGAGCGGCCGGACGCTGGAGCCAGGCCGCCGGGCGTTCGTAGAGCTTCAGCCCCATGAAGTTGTCGCGGCCGGCGTAGCGTATGTCGAAGGCGATCGTCGGGTCGATCGTGGCCAGATCGACGAGGTCTGCCGGCAGGAACTGGCCGCTCTCCTTCGGCGGCGTCGCGGCAAGCGCCCGAGCGCGAAGGGCCTTGGGATCGGCGCGGACGGCGCGGCGGATGCCCGCTTGGACCTCGGCCCCGAAGTCGTGACGCGACAGGACGGCGCCGTCCCTGCGGATCCCTCGGGCGGTGACCAGCAGTTCGCCGCCGCCCTCGACGGCGTAGCGGCCCGCCCCCAGCGGCGACAGCCGCCGGGCCGGTTGGCCATGGTCGAAGAGGCCGAGGCCGCCGTCGTCGGCCTCGAAGACCGTCACCGGCGCCTCGGGAACGCCGTACTGGCCGATTAGGGCGAGGTCGACGGCGGCCAGGGCGACGCCGGGCGCGAGGCTGGAAGCCAGCATACCGGCGGCGATCGTCCTGCGCGTCTGGCCCATCGCCGCCCCCTGCCCGCTACTTCATGGTCGGGATGACGAAGGCGCTGTCCTCGACGTCGCCTTCCGGCCAGCGCGCCGTGACCGTCTTGACCTTGGTATAGAACTTCACGCCCTCGACGCCGTGCTGGTTGGTGTCGCCAAACGCGCTGCGCTTCCAGCCGCCGAAGGTGTGATAGGCCACCGGCACCGGGATCGGCACGTTGATGCCGACCATGCCGACGTTGACGCGCTGGGCGAACTCGCGGGCGGCGCGGCCGTTGCGGGTGAAGATGGCGACGCCGTTGCCGTACTGGTGCTCGGACGGCAGGGCGATCGCTTCCTCGAAGCTTTCGGCGCGGACCATCTGCAGGACCGGCCCGAAGATCTCTTCCTGGTAGGTCTTCATGCCCTTCTTGACGCCGTCGAACAGCGACGGGCCGATGAAGAAGCCCTTCTCGAAGCCCTGAAGCGAGAAGTCGCGGCCGTCGACCACCAGTTCCGCGCCCTCGTCGACGCCGATCTGAATGTAGTCGGCGATCTTGGCGCGGTGCTGGGCGCTGACCACGGGGCCATAGTGGGCGGCCAGGTCGGTGGAGATCCCGACCTGCAGGGTCTCGATCTCGGCGACCAGGCGCTCGCGCAGCTCGTCGGCGGTCTTCTGGCCGACCGGGACGACGACCGGCAGGGCCATGCAGCGCTCGCCGGCCGAGCCGAAGGCCGCGCCGGAGAGGTCTTTAACGACCTGGTCGAGGTCGGCGTCGGGCAGGACGATGCCGTGGTTCTTGGCGCCGCCCATGGCCTGGACGCGTTTTCCGTGCGCCGTGCCGGTCTGGTAGACGTAGTGGGCGATGTCGGAGCTGCCGACGAAGCTGACGGCCTTGATCTCCGGATGGGTCAGGATGGCGTCGACGGCGCTCTTGTCGCCGTGAATCACGTTCAGCACGCCCTCGGGCGCGCCGGCTTCCATCATCAGCTCGGCCAGCTTCACCGGAACCGTGGGATCCTTCTCCGACGGCTTGAGGATGAAGGTGTTGCCGACGGCGATGGCGACGCCGAACATCCACATCGGGATCATGGCCGGGAAGTTGAACGGGGTGATGCCCGCGACGACGCCCAGCGGCTGGCGCATCGAATAGACGTCGATGCCGGGACCCGCGCCCTCGGTGTATTCGCCCTTGAGGATGTGGGGAATGCCGCAGGCGAACTCGATGACCTCTAGGCCGCGCTGGATGTCGCCCTTGCTGTCGGCGATGACCTTGCCGTGCTCGGACGACAGGATCTCGGCCAGCGCGTTCATGTCGCGCTCGATCAGGCGCTTGAACTCGAACATCACCCGGGCGCGGCGCTGCGGGTTGGTGGCGGCCCAGCCGATCTGCGCTTTCGCAGCCGCCTGGACGGCGGCGTCGATCTCGGCGTCGCTGGCGAACTGGACGCGAGCCTGGACCTCGCCGGTGTTGGGATTGAAGACGTCGCCGTAGCGCCCCGAGGCGCCGATGAGGGCTTGGCCGTTCACGAAATGGGCGATGTCTCGCATGATGCGCTCCCTAACGCTGTTTTTCGGCGTCAATAGCATCCGAGAAACGGCGCGTATCCTGGAAAATCTAACCCTAGATCCCTTCGGGCCCCAGGGTCAGACATTTAGCGCGCGCCCGGGCGGGTTAGCCGCCTACACCTAACCCTGGCGCGCTTTGCCTATTCGGCGTCGACGTGGACCCGGCGGAACCGGCCCTGGAGATAGACCAGCGGCTCATGGTCGGGGTCGTAGCGCAGCTTGACCACGCGGCCGACATAGACCCGGTGGTCGCCGGCGTCGAAGACGTGGTGGGTCTCGCACTCGAAATTGGCCATGCAGCCGGGCAGGATCGGCACGCCGGTGCGCCAGGTCTCGGTGTCGATCCCGGCGAAGCGGTCGACGCCCTTCTGGACGAACTGGCGGGCCAGGGCCTGGTGGTCGGCGTGCAGCACGTTGACGGCGAAGCGGCCGGCGGCGTCGAGAGCCCCGAGGCTGGACGATTTCAGGTCGACGCAGACCAGGGCCAGCGGCGGATCCAGCGAAACCGAGGTGAAGGAATTGGCGGTCAGGCCGACGCGGCGGCCATCCTCGGCCAAGGTCGTGATGACCGTGACGCCGGTGGTGAAACACCCGAAAGCGTTGCGCAGGGCGCGGGCGTCGTGTTCGCCGCCTTCCCCAAGTTCAATCGTGACTGCCTGACTCATCGTGACCAAGCTGTGAGGCAAAGGCGAGCCACGGGCAAGGGCGTGATCCCGCCCTGAAGACGTCACGGCGTTCTAATGAAGTTTTTGCTTACTTGCTGATCACCCGCGCTCGCACGCTGGCGACCTTGGAGGACGCGAGAAGACGGCCAGGAACGCCCTGGCCGCCTCCCCGTCTCGCCGCCGCCACCCCGTGGAGACGGCAGGTTTTCGAAGCGCCTAGTATTTCACTTTCAGGCGCGCGTACCAGAAGCCGCCGTTCATGCCGAACGGACCGCCCGAGCGCGGGTAGATCTGACCATCGGCCGTGCTGCCGGTGATGGCGTAGATCGGGTTGGCCGTGGTCGGGGCCAGCTTGTCCGGATATTCGTCGAACAGGTTATTGGCCCCGACGGTGAGCGTGTACTTCTCCGCGACCGTATAGCTGATGTCGAGGTCGGCGGTGACCTTCGCGCCGAACGTCTGGCCCGGATAGTCCTGGTTGGTGCTCCATTTGCTGTAGTAGTTGCCGCGGGCGTTGATCAGGAAGCCGGCGATCTCATAGCTGGCCGAGACATTGGCGCGGTGTTTGGGCGTGATGTTCTCGATGTCGTAGATCCGGTCGGCGCCGATGGCGACGGGATCGGACTTGGTGACCTCGCTCTTGTTGTAGCTGTAGGCCAGGGTGAGGCTCAGCGGGTTGTCCAGCAGTTCGGTGCGATAGCTGGCGACGGCGTCGATCCCCTTGGTCTCGGTGTCGAAACCGTTGGTGAAATAGGCCACGGCGCCGCCGACGCCGACCGCGGCGAGCGCGGGCTGGGCGACGATGTCGGCCGCGGTGACATCGAAGGTGCTGGTGATGCTGATGCGGTCCTTCACCTTGATGAAGTAGCCGTCGACCGTAAGGGTGAAGTTGTTGATCGGGTTGAAGATGAACCCGACGCCGTAGTTGGTGGACTCTTCGGGAGTCAGGGTCTTGGCGCCGAAGTACTGCGCGATGGCGCTGGTCACCGGATAGGTGCCGGTCTGGACCTGCTCGCCGCCAGGGGCGAAGGCCGTCGTCAGGATCTCGGTGTTGCTCTGCCCAGGCGACGGGGCGTGGAAGCCGGTGCCGACGGTGCCGCGCACCGAGAACGCCTCGGAGAACCGATAGAGGGCGTTGACCTTGCCCACCACGGTGTCGCCGAAGGTGTCGTAGTCCTCGTAGCGACCGGCGACGCCGACCGTGAAGGCTTCGGTGACGTCGGTCTCGGCGCCCAGATAGACGCCGTAGTTGCTCTGGGTCGAGGTCTTGGCCGAGGCCGGGCTGGTGCCGCCATAGCCGCTGGCGCCGGGCGATTGCGAGGCCGTCTCGGGATTGCCGCCCACGATCGAGCGCGTGTAGACGCCGGGCGAAACCTGCACGTACAGCGGCTGCACGGCGTAGGGGCCCGCGGCGTAGGACTGCAGGTCGCCGGCGGTGGCTTCATACTCCTCGTGCCGGAACTCGGCGCCGCCCGACAGGGTGACCGGGCTGGCGAACCCGACTTCCAGCGGATAGGTCAGGTCGAGGTTCAGGTTGGTTTCGCGCTGGATCAGCTTGCCGAACTTGAACGACGTCTGGCTGGCCGGACCGAAGGAGGCGTTGAGCGACTTGGTCATCGCCAGGTCGAGCGAGTTCTTCGCCACGGTCGCCGACAGATCGTAGGTCAGGCCGCTGTCGGCCTTACCCTTGACGCCCATCGTGCCGTAGAACTGTTCGACCTCGCCCTGGAAGCGCGGGGTGAAGCCGGCCGGATAGATGGACGTGAAGCTGAAGGTGTTGCCGTCCTTGACGAAGCCGCCCGTCGGGCAGGTGGCGTTGCCGGTCGGGCAAGGCGTCAGATAGATCGGGGCGAAGGAGCCGTTGCGCCCGGGCGAGCCGGTGGCCGGCGTGCCGGTGCCGTTGTCGACCGCCAGCGGCACCGGGGCCGAGATCGGCGAGCGATAGTTGAAGCTCTGGTCGGCCTCGCGATGTCCGACATTGGCCGTCAGGTAGATGCTGGTGTTGTCGTTGACGTCGTAGGCGGAGTTGACGAACAGCTTGTAGCCGTTGGTCGGCGACGAGCCCCAGATCTGCGCCGGGCCGGGATAGTTGGGCAGCTGGTTGGCCAGGGTGGGATTGTTGGCCGCGAAGACGGCCGCGATGGGCCGGGTGGCGCCGCGGCTGGTCTCGCCATCGTCGAAATACTCGGCCGACACGTTGACGAATCCGGCGTCGAACAGCTTGAAGCCGCCGTTGACCGCGAACTGGTAGCTCTCGCCGTCGCCGGCATAGGTCTGGCCGTAGCGCGCCTGGGCTTCGAAGCCGCTGTCGGCGTCGCGCAGGCCGTAGTTGATGACGCCGCCGATGGCGTCGGAACCGTATTGGGCGGTCGCGCCGTCGCGCAGGATCTGCAGGCTCTTGACGGCGATCGACGGGATCATCGACAGGTCGACGGCCTGCGCGCCCAGCGACAGGGCGGTGTCGCCGCCGGTGACGACCTGGACCAGGGCGGAGCGGTTGTAGCGCTTGCCGTTGATCATCACGAGCACCTGGTCGGCGCCGAGGCCGCGCAGCGACGGTGCACGCACGAAGGTCGAGGCGTCGGAGATGGTGTTCTGCGGGACGTAGAACGACGGGACGAGGTTCTTGACGACGTCCAGCATGTCGGCGGCCGGCTGGCGGGCGAGCTCTTCGCCGCCGAAGACATCGATCGGAGACGGCGAGTCCACCACCGACCGGTCGGTTCTGCGCGTGCCGAGAACGATGACCGTATCGACCTCGGTCACGGCCGGCTCAGCCGGTTCGGCCGACAGATCGGCCGACAGATCGGCCGCATTGGCCAGGCTGGCGTACGCCAAGGTCAGAGAAAACGCTGAAATACCCGAAAGCAAAATAGTCCGTGAGCACTTAGTCATGCATACCCCCTCGTGGCGCTATGCGCGCGCGTTTGCTTTCTCCGTGGTGCTTCCCGGTTCGAGTGTTCTTATTTGATAATAAAAGTCGGGCGATACATTCGAAGAATGTCGCCGCTGAAACAGTTCGTCAGGCTTGCAACTTCCGCAATAGCTCCCGCCGTCCTCAGGGCGTAACGGGGCCTTCAGGCGTGTCGGCGCCCCTTTGCACGGCGCCCGCCATGATTTTTTGCAGCGCGATGATCATGATTGCGGCGCCGACGAGCAGCCGACGCCGACTTCAACTCCAGGAAGAGTCGGTCGGGCGCATCACACGACGGGCAGCCGAACGGAAGCGCGAGCGGAGCGTGCGCCGGGGGTCTGTCGGTGCGTCGGGCCTGGGGCCGCGCCTAGGCGTGCTCGACCAGCACGCCGGGCCGGGCGGCGTCGAGGCCGAAGGTCACCGGCAGGTGGCGCACGTGCGGGGTCTGCAGGTTCAGGGCCTTGGCGCCCCGGGCGATGGCCAGCTTGCCAAGCGCGGTGGGGCCAAAGCCTGCCTGGACCTTGGGACTGGCGCCCAGCCGACGGCGGAGCACGCCGTTGGCATAGATGACGTTGGCGCGCATCAGGGCCGGCGGGGTCATGAATTCGATCGAGATCGAGACGTTCAGCATCGGACCGTTCTCGATCCGGTGCGGGGCGTTCTGCTTCCAGGTGACCATGGAGCCGGGCGTCAGCTCGACGGCCTGGGCGCCGGCGTCCCACGCGGGCTCGAAGGCGAACTGCTCGGCGGTTTCGCGCAGCACGATCTTCTCCAGGGCCAGCTCGCCGACATAGGGATCGGCGACCGGATAGACCCAGACCTTCTTGACGCCCCGGATCTGCCACAGCGACACCAGCGGCACGTCGAGATGGTAGAAGACCTGGGCGTTGGCGCTGCTGATCAGCATGCCCAGATCCCGCTTGAAGGTCTTGAGGCCCGGAACCTCCCTCTCCTTCTCGGCGAAGATCTCGTCGCAGAGGGCGGCGTATTCGGGGACGTGGTCGTTGGTGTGGCGCAGGTTCAGCCAGATGCGGCCGGCCTTGGCGGCCTCCAGCAACTGATCGCCCGAGAGATTGCCCGCCGAGCCCTTGCGCCAGGTGGTCCAGGCCTTGGGATCCTCGCCCATGGTGAAGACGCCCAGCAGCTCGCGCGGATAGCGGTCGAGCAGGCGCGCCAGGCCTTCGTCGTCGAACATCGGCCGTTCGTGCAGGCCGTGCTTGAAGACGAGGTTCTCGCGGCCGAAGGCCTTGGCCTTTTCCGGGGTCCAGTCGTGGATGATGGTCATGACGCCAGCCTCACGCCGAGTGTCCGTAGAAGTGGATCTTGAAGGGCCCCCACCACAGGGTCTTGCCGAGGCCGCGAGCGGCGCGGTCGAGCCATTCGGCTCGGTCGCCGGCGCGGGTCAGCCACTTGAAGCCGGCCACGGCCCCGAACAGGGCGGCCTGGACGACGCCGACGACCATCCAGCGCGCGACCCCCGCCCGATCCGGCGGCACGGCGGCGGCGCAGTGGGCCGACGGGCCTTGCCCATAAGCGAAGGCGCGGCGGATCGTGTAGTCGAGGGTCAGGCGCTCGGGCAGCGGGTCTTCCCAGACCCAGGCCCGCGGCTCCCAGGCGAAGACCGCGCCGGCCGCCTGCATGTGGCCAAACAGCATGTCGTCCTCGCCGCCGATATGGTTGCGCTCGACGGCGAAGGGCGCGAGCGGATCGGGCAGGCTGGAGCGCTTGAGCAGGCTGTCGCCGCAGCCGTAATAGTGATCGATGACGCCGGCTTGGTCCGGACCCAGACGCGAAAAGAACCGCTCCAGATAGTCGCGATGGGCGGCGCCTTCCGGCGCGCGGCCGCGGACGGGTCCGAAGACGACGTCGGCGGCGTAGCGGTCCTGCGCCGCCAGCAGGGCCGCCAGCCAGCCGGCCGGGGCCTCCTCGTCGTCGTCGAGGAAGGCGATGAACTCGCCTGACGCCTTGGCCATGCCGGCGTTGCGGGCGTTGGCGACGCCGGCGCGGGGCTCGTGCACGTAGTGGACGGGGAACGGCGCTTGCGCGGCCAGGGCCTCGGCGACCGGTTGGGCCGAGGGCGTCTGGTCGTTGTCGACGATCACGAGCTCGAGCTCGGCGTGATCCACACCGGCCTGGGCCAGGACCGAGCGGGCCGCGACGGTGAGGCCGTCGGGCCGACGCTGGGTCGGGATCATGATCGTCACGCGCGCCATCAGACCTCCATCGTCGCATTGCGGCGGCGGCCCTGGGAGGCGACGGCGTCGACCAGCCCCTTCACGCGCCCGCCCATCGTAAGCTCGGTGCTGGCGATGATGTCCATGCGCCGGCGCAGGCGCGCAACCGGTCCCTGGCCATGGGCGCCGGCCAGGGCCCAGACGCCTTCCACAGAGTGGGCGACGCGGCCGGCCATGCTGGCGGCGGTGACGGCGCCGTCGGCGATCAGGGTCTGGGTCAGGCCGTAGGAGTGCTTGTAGTGATCCGAGCCGGGACCAAGGTCGTAGCGCGACAGGCCCAGTTCCGGCATGGCCGCGATGGCCCGGGGGAAGAAGATCTGGCCTGGCGACCAGGCGGCGAAGGCCGGATTGGTCGAGGCGATCCACGGGTGGTAGGTCGCGCCCTGGCGCACCCCGAAGTGGCCGGCCACCAGTTGGCCGCCGGCGTAGAGGTTGATCATCAGGCCCCGGAAGTCGCCCTCGCGGGTCTCAAACAGTGTCTGGAACAGGTCGCGCGTCCATTGCGGGCGCAGGAAGTCGTGCACGCCGGTGCGCTCGATCTGCTCGCGCTTCCAGGCGATCAGCTGGTCGAACGACTCCTGGGAGTCGTCGGCGGCCTTCAGCGCCACCTGCCCCATCTCGCGCTCGAGCTTGTTGTCCAGGCGGCGGTAGTTCTTGATCTTCTTGGGGCTGCCCGAGCGGACGGCCTCCAGATAGGCCTCGACGTCCTCGCCGATGTCGATGACGTAGGCGGCCGTCGCCGGCTCGGCGGCGAAGGCGTGGGCCGGATCGACGAGGCCGGTGTAGCGAAATACGGCCAGGTCGGCGGCGCGCAGCACCTGGGCCGCGTCGATCTCGACGCCGGGCTTGGCGATCAGGCCATGATAGTCGGACAGCGGCGCGCCGATCGGGCGGGCCATGCCGCCGGGGCGGCGATGGTGCGGCAGGAAGCCGATGGTCTCGCCCTCGCGCCGGATCACCGCCACCCGCGCGTCCTCGCGCACCCGGCCGACGGCCTGGGTGAAGTCAGGACCCAACAGCGGGCTGGCCAGGGCCGGATCGGCCGCGGCGAAGGCTCGCCACAGGGCCACGTCCGCCTGGGCCATGTCGGCGGGGTGCAGGGTCTCAACTTGCAGCATGTCCACCTGTCCTAATCCGGCTCGGCTAAGGAATGATGGAAACAATTCTGCAACCTCGGGGCCAACCTCAGGATACGAAGGTCGCGCCCAGGATGCGCTCGAGCCAGACCTTATCGGTCTCGTCGAAGGCGGCGGGGCGGTCGGAATCCACGTCGAACACGGCCAGCAGGCGGCCTTGCCCGTCGAACACCGGCACAACGATCTCGCTGGCCGAGCGGGCGTCGCAGGCGATGTGGCCCGGGAAGGCGTGGACGTCGGCGACCAGCTGGGTCTGGCCGGTTTCGGCGGCCGCGCCGCAGACGCCGCGACCGAAGGCGATACGCAGGCAGCCCAGCGTGCCCTGGTAAGGACCGACGACCAGTTCGCGTTCCTTGGCCGGATCGACGACGTAGAAGCCGGTCCAGAAATAGTGGTCGAAGCTGTTGGCCAGCATCGAGGCGACCGTGGCCATGCGGGCCGTCACATTGCCTTCGCCGTCGAGCACCGAGGCGATCTCGTCGGCCACCTCGGCGTAGCGGGCGGCCTTGTCAGCGGAGAGGGTCTTGTCGTTGAAAGCTTCAGCCATGGTCCGGATATAGCGTGATCGCGCGCGGAAGCGAGCCCCCGCGCACGGCGTTTTCCCCAAGCTTCACCGTCCCATTCCGGGCAAGGCCCGGAATGGCACAGCTCCTAGAATTCCTCCCAGTCGCCGGGGCGCGATTGCGGGGCGATCTTCAGGGCGTTGGCGCCCTGGACGTAGCGTTCGCGGAAGGCCTCGCGGCGCGGGGCGGCCGGCTGGCGCGGCGGCGCGCGCAACTCGCGGACCTCGGCGCCGACCTGGAAGCGGCCGATCAGGCGTTCGAGTTCGGCGGCCTCGCTGGACAGGGCGTGGCTGGCGGCGGTCGACTGCTCGACCATGGCCGCGTTCTGCTGGGTGACCTGGTCCATCTGGTTGACGGCGGTGTTGACCTCGGCCAGGCCGATGGCCTGCTCCTTGGCCGACGAGGCGATCTCGCCGACCAGGGCGTTGATCTCGGAGACCTGCTCCATGATCTGCTGCAAGGTCTCGCCGGTCTCGCCGACCAGGCGCACGCCCTTGCCGACCTCGTCGGTGGAGGCGCGGATCAGGCCCTTGATCTCCTTGGCCGCGTCGGCCGAGCGCTGGGCCAGGGCCCGCACTTCCTGGGCGACGACCGCGAAACCACGTCCCGCCTCGCCGGCCCGCGCGGCTTCGACGCCGGCGTTGAGGGCCAGGAGGTTGGTCTGGAAGGCGATCTCGTCGATGACGCCGATGATCTGGGTGATCGACTGCGACGACTTCTCGATGCCGCCCATGGCCTGGACGGCCTCGGTGACGACCTTGCCGCTCTTCTCGGCGTTGGCCTTGGCGCTCTCGGTCAGCTGGCGCGCGCGCTCGGCGCCGTCAGAGCTCTTCTTCACCGTGGCGGTGATCTGGTCGAGGGCGGCGGCGGTCTGCTCCAGGCCGGCGGCCTGACGTTCGGTGCGCTGGGCCAGGTCGTCGGAGGCGTGGCTGATCTCGGCGCAGCCGGTGCGGATGCTCTGGGCGGCCGACAGGATGCCGGCCATGGTCTGCTGCAGGCTCTCGACGGCGGCGTTGAAGTCGCGCGGCATCTTGCGGGCGTCGCCGGCGAAGCCGTCCTCGCGCATGCGCCAGATGAGGTCGCCGTCGGCCAGCTTCTCCATGCCTTCGCCCAGGGTGGCGACGGCGGCGGCCTGGGCCTTGGCGAAGGCTTCGGCCTCTTCGGCGTGGCGCTGGCGCTCGATCTCGGCGGCGGCGCGTTCGGCCTCCTGCTCGGCGCGGCGGCGCTGGCCGTCGGCGAGATCGTGGCGGAAGCCGTCGAGGGCGCGGGCGATGGCGCCGATCTCGTCGCCGCCGGTCACGCCGGGCACCGGCTGGTCGTAGCGGCCGGCGCTCAGGGCGTCGACCGACTGGGTCAGGCCCGACAGCGGCTTGCGCACAAGGCTGGCGCTAGCCAGGAACAGGGCCAGCAGCACGGCGCCGGTGATCACCACGCCGCCGACCAGCAGGATCATGGCCAGGCGGTCGGCCGGACCGGTGATGGCCGAGCGCGGCACGTCCATGACCAGCGCCCAGGTGGTGTTCAGTTCGGGAATGGCGATGGGACGGACCATCCGCTCCATCTCCTCGTCGCCGACCTTGACGCCGCCGAACAGCGCCGCCTCGCCGCCGCTCAGGGCGGCCTTGACCTTGTCGGCGCCTTCGTCGGCATAGGCCGTGGTGCGCTTGTCGGCGTCGGGGTGGGCCACCCACTTGCCGGCCGCCGACAGCAGCATGACGCGGCCGCCGCCCAGGGGCTTCAGCTGCTCCAGGCGCTTGGAGACGCCGTCCAGCGACAGGTCTACGCCGGTCGCGCCCAGGAACTGGCTGCCGATCATGGCGGGATAGACCACCGAGGTCATCAGCTCGGTCTTGCCGGCGACGGTGTAGGGATAGGGCTCCAGCAGCGCGGCCTTATGGGTGTCACGCGGGATCGTGTAATAGGGCTGGCTGTATTCGTTGCCCTCGTTGAGGGGCTGGAACACCACCTTGCCGTCGGCGTGCACCCAGTACGGGGTGAAACTGCCGTCGGGATTGGCGCCCATCTCGGTCTGGCCGGCGAACTCGGCGTCGCGGCCGTCCAGGGCGTTGGGCGCGGCCATGAACCAGCTGCCCATGACGATGGGCGTGGCGTCGGCCTGGGGCCGCAGCATCTCGATATAGGTCTTGCGGTCGCGCAGGCCGGCCGAATGGGCGGCGGCGATCGCGCCGGCGGTCGAGCGCGAGGTGGCCTCGACCCGGCCGATCTCGGTGCGGATCTGCTCGATGGCGTCGTCGGCCACGGCGTCGGCGTAGCGGTGCGTCAGCCCCGCCACGATGCCGGAGGTGTGCATCGACACCGCCACGGCGGCCGCGATCAGCAGAAGACCGATGGCCAGACCCGCCACCGTCACCAGCTTCCACGCGATGGTCAGCCGACCGAACGCCTTCATAAAAGAATCTCCACAGCCCGAGCCCGTAGCTTGGTTGTGGCGGTCGATTCCTAACGGCGCTTTAACCGAGATTAACCTGCGACAATCTGGCGCCTGCAAGGCTTGCGGTCGAAGCGGCCGCGTGCAACTTCAGGGCTTTCCACAACTCGCGCCTCAGCCGCGCAGCGCCCGCATGTTTGGATTTCGCGACCGCCTCGAATGGCGACGCCGCCATCGTTACGACGGCACGCAGAGGCCCGATTGGAAGGGACAGGTTCGGCTGGACCTGAGCGTCAGGCGACACTTCGGCTTCGCCAAAGGAACCAGCTACCAGTTCGCGGTCGGCCGCTGGCCCGATCCCATCGGCGACAGTCTGGTGCTGCGCGAGGACGGGTTCGATCTGGTCTTTCCGTTGTTGGGCGCCGCCTGGCCCGCCATGCCGCCCTATGTTCGCTGGGGCGCCAACGTCATTCCCGTAGAAGCCCGGACAGCCTTCGCCGCCGCGTTGCGTCTTGAAGCGTCCCGCCTGCGTCGCTTGCGGTTCGCCGCCGCCATGCCTCCCGGTCGGCGACTGACCCCGCACCGGCTGGCGGCCTTCGCGCCGAAGGTTTTCCGCTCGGGCGAATACTCGGTCGAGGAGATCCGGCACGCGTTCGCCGACAACCCGCTGCGCTATCTCGAAGCGGCGCGGCTGTTCGAAACGCTGGCGGCGTGGCTCGACGGCGTGGCCGAAGTCGAGCCGGTCAGCCTGCTGGGGATATGAGGCGGCCGAAACCGCCTCGCCTTCCCTACCCCTTCGCCAGCTTGACCAGCTGGACCAGGATCTTCTCGGCCGCGTCGAGACGCTGAGCCGGCGTATCCCATTCGCCCTTCACGACGACCTTCTGGTCGGGACGGGCCTTCCAGATCAGGTTGTTCTTGCCGATGAACTGCATCAGCGGCAGCGGATTGGCGAACTCGTCGTTGCGGAAGCTGAGCACCGCGCCCTTGGGGCCGACGTCGATCTTGGCGACATTGGCTTCGCGGCACATGCCCTTGATGCCGACGACCTTGAGCAGGGAGTCGGTCTCGGGCGGCAGCGGGCCGAAGCGGTCGATCATCTCGGCGGCCAGAGCCTCGCGGTCGGCGGCCTTTTCGGCTTCCGACAGGCGGCGATAGAGCGACAGGCGCACATTGAGGTCGGGCACGTAGTCGTCGGGGATCATCACGGCCGCGCCGGTGTTGATCTGCGGCGACCAGGCGCGGTCCTCCAGCAGGGCCTCGGCGCCCTGGCGTTCGCGCAGAGCCGCGACGGCGTCCTCCAGCATCTGCTGGTAGAGCTCGACGCCGATCTCCTTGATGTGACCGCTCTGCTCGTCGCCGAGCAGGTTGCCGCCGCCGCGGATGTCCAGATCGTGACTGGCCAGTTGGAAGCCGGCGCCCAGGCTGTCGAGCGACTGCAGGACCTTCAGGCGCTTCTCGGCCGACAGGGTGATCTGCTTTTCGGCCGGCGTCGTCAGATAGGCGTAGGCCCGGGCCTTGGAGCGGCCGACGCGTCCACGGATCTGGTAGAGCTGGGCCAGGCCGAACATGTCGGCGCGGTGCACGACCAGGGTGTTGGCCGAGGGAATGTCGAGCCCGCTCTCGACGATCGTCGTGGCGAGCAGCACGTCGTACTGGCCCTCGTAGAAGGCGGTCATCACCTCCTCGAGCTGGGTGGCGCTCATCTGGCCGTGGCCGACGACGTACTTGATCTCCGGCACCTGGGTGCGGAGGAACTTCTCGATGTCCTCCAGGTCCTTCAGGCGCGGCACGACGTAATAGGCCTGGCCGCCGCGATACTTCTCGCGCAGCAGGGCCTCGCGCACGGTGACGGCGTCGAACGGCGTGATGTAGGTGCGCACCGCCAGGCGATCGACCGGCGGGGTGGCGATGATCGACATCTCCCGGATGCCCGACAGCGCCATCTGCAGGGTGCGCGGAATGGGCGTGGCGGTCAGGGTCAGCATATGCACGTCGGCGCGAAGCTCCTTGAGCTTCTCCTTGTGCTTGACCCCGAAGTGCTGCTCCTCGTCGACGATGACGAGGCCCAGGTCCTTGAAGGCGACCTGCTTGCTGAGCACGGCGTGGGTGCCGACCACGATCTCCAGCTGGCCGTTGGCCAGGCCCTCGCGGGTGTCGGCGGCTTCCTTGCCGGTGACCAGGCGCGACAGGCGGGTGACCTTGATCGGCCAGCCCTGGAAGCGCTCCTTGAAGGTCTTGTAGTGCTGGCGGGCCAGCAGCGTCGTCGGGCAGACGATGGCCACCTGCTTGCCGCTCATGGCCACCACGAAGGCGGCGCGCAGGGCGACTTCCGTCTTGCCGAAGCCGACGTCGCCGCAGATCAGGCGGTCCATCGGCTTGCCCGAGGCCAGGTCTTCCAGCACGTCGTGGATGGCGTTGAGCTGGTCGTCCGTCTCCTCGTAGGGGAAACGGGCGCAGAATTCGTCGAACACGCCCGACGGCGGATCGGTCTCTTCCACCGACTTCAGCGAGCGGGCGGCGGCGATCTGGATCAGGCCTTCGGCCATGATCCGCAGGCGCTCCTTGGCCTTGGCCTTGCGACCCTGCCAGGCCGCGCCGCCCAGCTTGTCGAGCTGGACGTTCTCGCCGTCGGCGCCGTAGCGGGTGACCAGGTCGATGTTCTCGACCGGCAGGTAGAGCTTGGCCTCGCCGCCATACATCAGGTCGAGGCAGTCGTGCGGCGCGCCCTGCACGTCGAGGGTCTTGAGGCCTTCGTAGCGGCCGATGCCGTGGTCGATGTGGACGACGAGGTCGCCCGGCGTCAGGGCCGAAGCCTCGGCCAGGAAGTTGGCGGCGCGGCGCTTCTTGCGTGGGCGGGCCAGGCGATCGCCGAGGATGTCGGTCTCGGAGATGACGGCCAGGCTGTCGGTCTCGAAGCCGGCGTCGAGCGGCAGGACGACGCGCTGGGGAACCTTCGGATCGTTGGCCTTGGCCGCCTGCCAGTAGCCGGCATAGGGGATCTTCTTGAGGCCGTGGTCGGCCAGCATGGTCCCGAGGCGCTCGGACGAGCCTTCCGACCACGAGGCGAAGAGGACGCGTTTCCCCTCCCCGGCCAGCTTTTTGGCGTGGTCGGCGGTGGCCTCGAACAGGTTGACGCTGTCCTGGGCGCGCTCGGCGGCGAAGGTCCGGCCATGCTTGGCGCCCATGTCGACGACGTCGAGCCCCTGGGGCTGGAACGGCGTGAACTGGCGGTGCGGGCGATCGGCGACCGCCTCGTCCCATTCCTTGGCGGTCAGGTAGAGGGCGTGCGGCTCCAGCGGGCGGTAGGCCGACTTGCGGTCGGCGGCGGCGCGGGCGTCGTAGGCGTCGGCGATCATCGCCAGGCGCTCGTCGCGGGCCTCGGCCGTCTGGTGGTCGACGCCGACCAGGGTTCCGGCCGGCAGATAGTCGAAGATCGTCGCCATCCGCTCGTAGAACAGCGGCAGCCAGTGCTCCATGCCCGCGCGGCGGCCGCCGTCGCTGACCGCGGCATAGAGCGCATCGTCGCCCGGCGCGCCGAACAGGCGCACGTAGGAGCCCCGGAAGCGCGAGATGGCGTCGGCGTCGAGCAGGGCCTCGCTGACTGGCAGCAGCTCGATCGACTTCAGCTGCTTGGTCGAGCGCTGGGTCTCCGGATCGAAGGCGCGGATGCTTTCCAGCGTGTCGCCGAACAAGTCGAGGCGCACGGGCTCCTCGGCGGCCGGCGGATAGACGTCGATGACGCCGCCGCGGATGGCGAATTCGCCACGTTCGGAGACGGTGGAGGCGCGGACATAGCCGTTGACGGCGAAGTAGCGCTCCAGGTCCTTGATATCGACCGACTGGCCGACCTTGGCGCCGTAGCTGGCGCGCAACAGCACTTCCTTGGTCGGCACGCGCTGCAGGAGCGCGGGCGCGGCGACGACCAGCATGGCCGCCTTGCCCTCGCCCAGGCCATTGGCGAGGCGATGCAGGGTGCACATGCGGGTGGCGGCCACCCCGGCCGACGGACCGATGCGGTCATAGGGCAGGCAGTCCCACGAGGGCAGCAGCACCGCCTCGATCTCGGGGGCGAAGAACTTCAGGGCGTCGATGAAGGCGCTGGCCCGGGCCGTGTCGCGGGCCACGAACACGGTCAGGCCGCCGCGGGCGCGGGCGATGTCGGCCATCGCCAGGGCGTCGAAGCCCTCGGGCGCGCCGGCCAGGGTCAGGCCGCCGGCGGCCTTGGCGATCTGTTTGGCGTCGTAGGCCATGCTGCTCTTCAAGTATGGGCGAGGAACAACCCGCCGAGATGCAAAGGGTTCAGGCGCCGTCGCCGACAGGCCGCGAAGTGTGGGCCTCGAAGCGGAACTTGCGGATCATGGCCATGATCTCGGTCTCGAAGGCCTCGGGCGTGGCCTCCTGGCCGACGATCCAGGCGTAGATCTCGCGATCGGACTGTTCGAGCAGGGTTTCCAGTACGTCGAGCTGGTCGGGGGTCAGGGTCGGGCCAAGCGTATCCGCGAACGGCCCCAGAATGAGGTCCGCTTCACGGAAGCCGCGATGCCAGGCCCGGAACTTCAGCCGCCGAAGGCGGGCGTCGTGATCGATGGTCATGCGGCCGCCGATATAGAGCGCGCCGCCGCCGGGCGCCAGCTTTGCGGCGTCGATTGACCGCGCCTGCTGACGGCTTTAGGCGCGGAGCCATGGCTTCCTTGATGATCCAGGGCTGCGGCTCCGATGTCGGCAAATCGACCCTGGTGGCGGGGCTGTGCCGATTGTTCGCCAATCGCGGCCTCGTCGTGCGACCGTTCAAGCCGCAGAACATGTCCAACAACGCCGCCGTCACCGCCGACGGCGGCGAGATCGGGAGGGCCCAGGCCCTTCAAGCGATCGCCAGCCGCACGCCGGCCAGCGTGCACATGAACCCGGTGCTGCTCAAACCCCAGAGCGATGTCGGCGCCCAGGTGGTGGTGCAGGGTCGCGTGGTAGGCAACTACAAGGCCCGGGCCTTCCAAGGGCTGAAGCCGGACCTGCTGGCCACGACTCTGGACAGCTATCGAAGGCTGGCGGCCGAGGCCGATCTCGTGCTGGTCGAAGGCGCGGGTAGTCCGGCCGAGACCAACCTGCGGGCCGGCGACATCGCCAACATGGGTTTCGCCCACGCCGCCGACGTGCCGGTGGCGCTGGTCGGCGACATCGACCGGGGGCACGTGATCGCGGCCCTGGCCGGGGCTCACCTGGTGCTCGACGAAGCCGACCGGGCGCGGATCAAGGGCTTCATCATCAACAAGTTCCGGGGCGATCCGGCGCTGTTCGACGACGGACGGACCGAGGTCGTCAAGCGTACGGGCTGGCCGGACCTGGGCATGGTTCCGTGGCTGCCGCCGGTGCGGTTTCTGCCGGCCGAGGACGCCGTGGTGCTGGAACGCGCCGCCGGCTCTGTCGAAGGCCGCCGCGCCAAGGTGGTCGTGCCGATGCTGTCGCGGATCGCCAATTTCGACGATTTCGACCCGCTGCGGAACGATCCGGCGATCGATCTGGCCTTCCTGCCGCCAGGCGGGGTGCTGCCGGTCGACGCGGACCTGGTGATCCTGCCGGGCACCAAGGCGACCCTTGCGGACCTGGCCTTCCTGCGCGCCAACGGTTGGGATGTCGACATCCTAGCCCATGCCCGGCGCGGCGGCCGGGTGCTGGGCGTCTGCGGCGGCTACCAGATGCTGGGGCGGACGGTAAGCGATCCGGACGGCGTCGAGGGCGCGCCGGGGTCGGCGGCGGGGCTTGGCCTGCTGGACGTCGAGACCGTGCTGGCCGGCGACAAGACGGTGCGGCCGGTCACCGGGCGTCTGGCCGACGGCGCCGGCTTCGAGGGCTACGAGATCCATGTCGGCCGCACGATCGGCCCCGGGACCGCGCGACCGCTGCTGACCATTGATGGCCACGGCTCGGACGGCGCCGTCTCGGCCGACGGTCGGATCGCCGGCGGCTACGTGCATGGCCTGTTCGACAAGGCCTCGGCGCGAACCGCCCTGCTCGCCCCGCTCGGCGTGACGGCTGACGGCCAGGATCAGTCGGCGCGGGTCGATGCGGCGCTCGACGAGATCGCGCAGATCCTGGAGCAATCGCTGGACATCGCCGCCATCGCCCGCATCGCCGGGCTGCCCTGACCGGTTTCCCTGGCCCTGGCCCCTGGCGGCGGTCAAACTCCGCCTGACGAATCCCGACAAGGAGCCACCATGTCCCGCCGCGCCGTATCCGCCCTGCGCGCCTTCCTGCGCAGCGAAGCCGCCGGCGGGGTGCTGCTGATGATCGCGGCGGCCGCGGCGCTGGTCGTCGCCAACTCGCCGCTGGCGGAAGGCTATTTCCACGCCCTGCACGCCTATCTCGGCCCGCTGTCGGTCGAGCACTGGATCAATGACGGGCTGATGGCGGTGTTCTTCCTGCTGGTCGGGCTGGAGATCAAGCGCGAGGTCGTGGACGGCGAGCTGTCGACCTGGCCGCGCCGCGCCCTGCCCGGCTTCGCGGCCCTGGGCGGGATGGTCGTTCCGGCCCTGATCTACCTGCTGATCGCCCGCGACGCGCCGAACGTGCGGGCCGGCTGGGCGATCCCGGCGGCGACGGATATCGCTTTCGCTCTGGGGGTGCTGTCGCTGCTGGGACCGCGCGTGCCGGGCGCGCTGAAGATCTTCCTGGCGGCGCTGGCGATCATCGACGACCTGGGCGCGATCCTGATCATCGCCCTCTTCTACACCGACCACCTGACCCTGTGGGCGCTAAGCGGCGCGGCCGTCGTGCTGGCCGCGCTCGTCGCGCTGAACCGGCTGAAGGTGACGGCGCTGTGGGCCTATCTGCTGCTGGGCGCGGTGCTGTGGGTGCTGTTCCTGAAGTCGGGGATCCACGCGACGCTGGCGGGCGTGCTGCTGGCCATGACCATTCCGCTGTCGCCCGACCACGGCCGCTCGCCGCTGCACAAGCTGGAGCACGGGCTCAATCCGTGGGTGGCCTATCTGATCGTGCCGGTCTTCGGCTTCGCCAATGCCGGCGTCGCCCTGGGCGGCCTTTCCGCCTCGGCCCTGGCCGCGCCGGCGACGCTGGGCGCGGCGCTGGGCCTCTTCCTGGGCAAGCAGGCCGGCGTCTTCGCCTTCAGCGCCGCCGCCATCGGGCTGGGACTGGCGCGCAAGCCGTCGGGCGTGAACTGGGGCCAGCTATATGGCGTGGCGGCGCTGTGCGGGGTGGGCTTCACCATGAGTCTGTTCATCAACAACCTGGCCTTCGACGCCGAACTGCTGCGCGAAGAGACCAAGATCGGCGTTCTGGCCGGCTCGCTGGCCTCGGCCCTGCTGGCCTGGCTGATCTTCACCCTCGCTTGCCAGACGCCTCGACGCAGCGTCTGATCGCCGTTCAGTGAGGCGCTGCGTAATGCGCCGGGGAGGAAGCATGAGCGCCGCGCCACGACGATCGAACGCCGTCCTGGCGGCCTATGCCTCGCCCACCCTGCCGCTTGCGGGCCTTGGCCTGCCCTTGGTGGTCTACCTGCCTGAGTATTACGTCAGCGAGCTTGGCCTTTCGCTGTCGGTCGTCGGGACCGCCTTCCTGCTGGTGCGGCTGGCCGACATCATCCTGGACCCGATCCTGGGCGGCCTGATGGACCGCACGCGGACCCGCTGGGGCCGCTTCCGGCCCTGGCTGATCGCCAGCGCCCCGCTGCTGATGGCGGCGTCCTACGCCCTGTTCATGGCCAAGCCCGGGATCGGACCGGTCTTCCTCTGGGCCTGGCTGATCATCGCCTATGTCGGCTTCTCGATGGCGGTGCTGGCGCAGACGGCCTGGGGCGCGGTGCTGTCGCCTGACTACCAGCAACGCTCACGGATCTATGGGTTCTGGGGCGCGGGCAACGTGATCGGCATGATCCTGGTGCTGCTGCTGCCGCCGCTGATGGCCTTCGCCTTCAAGGGGAACCACGCCTCGGGGATCGCGGCCATGGGCTGGTTCATCATCGTGCTGACGCCGCTGACGGCGCTGCTGGCCAGCGTCGTCGTCGGCGAACCGGCCGCGCCGCCCCAGCGCCACGAGGCGGGTCTCAAGCAGTATCTGGGCCTGCTGACACGCCCCAGCGTGCAGAAGCTCCTGGCGGCCGACCTGCTGATGGGCCTGGCGCCGGGCATCGGCGGGGCGCTGTTCTTCTTCTTCTTCGAACGGATCAAGGGCATCCCCAAGGACCAGGCGGGGATCCTGCTGCTGATCTATTTCGTCGCCGCCCTGGCCGGCGCGCCGCTATGGCCGTGGCTGGCCAAGACCCTGGGCAAGCACACCGCCCTGGCCATCGCCGGGATCATGTACGCCGTCTTCCAGATGGCCGCGATCCTGACGCCCCCGGGCATGAACCTGTTCGGCGTGGCGGTGCTGGTGCTGGCCGGCCTGCCCTATTCGGCCGCGCCGCTGCTGGTGCGCTCGATGATGGCCGACATCGGCGACGAGGAGCGGCTGAACACCGGCGTCGACCGCACCGGCCTGCTCTACGCCGTCGTCAACGGCACGGTGAAGCTGGGTTTCGCCCTGGCCATCGGCGTCTTCCTGGTGCTGGAGAAGCTCGGCTTCGACCCCAAGGTGCCCAGCGCCCAAGGCGACGCGGCGCTGGTGGCGCTCTACACCGTCGTACCGGCGGCGCTCGGGGTGCTGGTCTGCCTGATCATCGTGCGCTATCCGCTGGACGCCAAACGCCACGCCGAGATCCGCGCCCAACTGGACGCGCGCGACGCCGCCGAGGCCGCCACCGCCGCAGACACGAGCCCGCATGACCGCCGCCCCGACCCCAGCCCCGCGTCCTCTGCAGCCCAGTGAGGAGCATCCGCTCTTCACCCTGCTGGAGATCATGGCCCGCCTGCGCGATCCCGACCACGGCTGCCCGTGGGACGTGGAGCAGACCTTCGCGACCATCGCGCCCTACACGGTCGAGGAGGCCTATGAGGTCGCCGACGCCATCGAGCGGAACGACCTGTCGGACCTGAAGGAGGAACTGGGCGACCTGCTGCTGCAGGTGGTGTTCCATTCAAGGATGGCCGAGGAACAGGGCGCGTTCGACCTTGCCGGTGTGGCCCAGTCGATCTCCGACAAGATGATCCGCCGGCATCCGCACGTGTTCGGCGACCACGCCTATGACGACCTGGCCGACCAGAAGGCCGGCTGGGAGGAACTGAAGGCCCAGGAGCGCAAGGCCAAGAAGAAGGGCGGCGTGCTCGACGACGTGCCGGCCGGCCTGCCCGCCCTGACCCGCGCGGTGAAACTGACCAAGCGCGCCGCCCGCGTCGGCTTTGACTGGCCCTCAACCGACGAGGTGCTGGCCAAGCTAGCCGAGGAAGTGGCCGAACTGCAGGTCGAGATCGACGCCGGCGACCAGGCCAAGGCCCGCGAGGAGCTGGGCGACATCCTGTTCGTCTGCGCCAACCTGGCTCGCAAGCTCGACGTCGAGCCCGAGGACGCCCTGCGCGCCACCAACGCCAAGTTCGCCCGCCGCTTCGCGTTCATCGAGGCGGAACTGGCCAAGGACGGGCGCACGCCGGATCAGTCGGACCTGGCGGAGATGGACGCGCTGTGGGACTCGGCGAAGGCGGCGGAGCGGAAATAAGCCCTTCTCCCATAGGGAGAAGGTGGCGCGTAGCGCCGGATGAGGGGTTAGGGACCGAAGACGTCGTGCCGGCACGACGTCCAAAGGCGTACCCCCTCACCCTCCCATCGCTTCGCGACGGGCCCCTCCCTCTCCCCATGGGAGAGGGAAAGAGTCACTCCCCGATCGGCATCACCCAGACGCCCGGAAACTGCCGTTCGAAGCGGCCCAGCGCCTGGGGGTCCATGCGGGCCACCAGGTGCACTTCGCCGTCCTCGCGATCGTCGCGCTCGACCACGCGGCCGTTGCGGTAGATCCAGGCCAGGGCCTCGCCGTCGGCCGGCGACAGGCGCAGGGCGATGGGCGGGGTGTCGTCGATCAGACCGCCGACGCGCTTGAGCAGCTCGGCGCAGCCTTCGCCGGTGACGGCCGAGACCGCCGAGGCGTCGGAGCGCTTGGCGCGGCCTTCGAGGATCTCGCGTTCTTCGCCATCGACCAGATCGATCTTGTTCCAGACCTCGACGACGGTCTTGCCCTCATCGGCCGTGACCTTCAGCTCGGTCAGCACCGCCTGGACGTCGCGGGCCTGGGAGTCGGTGTCGGGGTTGGCGACGTCGCGGACGTGCAGGACGACGTCGGCCTCCTGCACCTCCTCGAGGGTAGCGCGGAAAGCCTCGACCAGTTCGTGCGGCAGGTCGGAGATGAAGCCGACCGTGTCGGACAGGATGGCGGGGCGGCCGTCGGGCAGCTTGACCGTCCGCAGGGTCGGGTCGAGCGTGGCGAACAGCATGTCCTGGGCCACGACCTCGGCGTTGGTCAGGCGGTTGAACAGCGTCGACTTGCCGGCGTTGGTGTATCCCACCAGCGCCACGGTCGGGTACGGGACCTTCTTGCGGGCGCTGCGGTGCAGGGTGCGGGTGCGCCGCACCTCTTCCAGCTCGCGCTTGAGCTTGCCGATCGTGCCGGCGATCAGGCGCCGGTCGAGCTCGATCTGGGTTTCGCCGGGGCCGCCGGTGTTGCCGGTGCCGCCGCGCTGGCGTTCCAGGTGGGTCCAGGTGCGGACGAGGCGCGAGCGCTCGTAGTCGAGCCGCGCCAGTTCGACCTGCAGCTTGCCTTCGCGCGTGCGGGCGCGACGGGCGAAGATCTCGAGGATCAGGCCCGTGCGGTCGACGACCTTGACCCCCAGGCCGCGCTCGAGATTGCGCTGCTGGACGGGGGTGAGCTGGTCGTCGAACACGGCGACGTCGATATGCTCGACCTCGCAGATCGCCTTGAATTCCTGGATCTTGCCGCTGCCGAACAGGGTGGCGGGCGTGACGGTGCGCAACGGCGCGATGGCCGTTTCGACGACGTCGAGATCGAGGGCTACGGCGAGGCCGACGGCCTCTTCGAGACGCGCCTTGGGATCGCGCGCCTCGAGAGCGGCCTGCCCACGAGCAGGCCGCACCGGGTGGATCACGAACGCCTTAAGGATCGGGTCGGCGTGATCGATAAGTCCATCGGGGGACTTAGATGTGGATTTTGACAAAAGAGCCTTGGACTTAGTCGTCTTGATCGGCGCTCGGCTCGTACAGCTGAACGGGCTGAGCCGGCATGATCGTCGAGATGGCGTGCTTGTAGACCAGTTGCGACTGGCCGTCGCGGCGCAGCAGGACGCAGAAGTTGTCGAACCAGCTGACCACGCCCTGCAGCTTGACGCCGTTGACCAGGAAGATGGTGAGCGGCGTCTTGGACTTGCGCACGCTGTTCAGGAAGGTGTCCTGAAGGTTTTGTTTCTTGTCGGCGGACATTGGGGATTCCCCTCTCGTTGATTTCGGAGGGCAACACGCCCTCCACACAAACAAGTTCATGCTAGAGCATTTTTCGCCGTTGGACATGGCCTTCGGCGAAAAATGCACGCGTAGCGGCGAGGAAGCTTAGATCGCTCCCGCCTTCGCCCGCTCGATATAGGCGCGCCGCAGCCGGCTCGCCACCGGCCCGACCGTTCCATCCCCGATCTTGTCACCGTCGATGCTGACGATCGGCGTGACCAGGCTGCCGGCGCCGGTGATGAAGGCTTCCCGGGCGGTCTTGGCCTCTTCCACGGTGAACGGGCGCTCCTCGACCGGCAGTCCCGCCTCGGCGATGACGTCCAGCAAGGTCAGGCGGGTGACGCCGCGCAGGATGTTGGCCTGGGTGTCGCGGGTGCGCAGGCGGCCCTCCGCATCGACGATCCAGGCGTTGGACGAGGCGCCTTCGGTGACCAGACCCAGCTCGTCGACGAACCAGGCCTCGATGGCGCCGCGCTCGCGGGCGGCCTGCTTGGCCAGGGCGTTGGGCAGCAGGCCGATGGTCTTGATGTCGCAACGGCCCCAGCGGTTCTCGGGCACGGTGACGACGCCTGAGCCCTTGGCGGCCTTGGCCTCGGCGGCGGCGCGATCGACCGAACGGGCGGTGATCACCACGGCAGGCGGCACTTCCGGATTCGGGAAGGCGTGGTCGCGCTTGGCGACGCCGCGGGTGACCTGCAGGTAGACGAGGCCTTCACGCACCTGATTGCGGCGGATGGCCTCCCGCAGCACGATGGTCAGCGCCGCCTCGCTCATCGGGTGGGCGATGCGCAGTTCGTCCAGGCTGCGCCACAGGCGGGCGAAGTGGCCGGCGGCGTCGGCAAGCTTGCCGTCGAACACCGCCCAGACCTCATAGACGCCGTCGGCCAGCTGGTAGCCTCGGTCCTCGATGTGCACGGCGGCCTGGCCGTGACGAACGAAGCGGCCGTTGACGTAAGCGAAACGCGACATCGGGGTCCTTACTCTTCTTCCTCGCCGCGGCCGCCGGCCACGCCCAGAGACTTCAGCTTGCGGTGCAGGGCCGAGCGCTCCATGCCGATGAAGTTGGCCGTGCGCGAGATGTTGCCGCCGAACCGCAGGATCTGGGCGTTGAGATATTCGCGCTCGAACAGCTCGCGGGCCTCGCGCAGCGGCAGTGCGATGATCCGCTCGGCGCCGATCGCGCCCGAACCGCCGCTGGAGGGCTGGTCGGCCGCGTTCAGCATGTCGGCGGTGATCAGGTCGCCGGGCTCGCCAGCCGCCAGGATCAGCATCCGCTCGACGTTGTTGCGCAGCTGGCGGACGTTGCCCGGCCACGCCTGGACCTGAAGCGTCGCCAGGGCGTCTTCGCCGAGGCGGCGGCGCTGCATGCCGGTGGCCTCGGAGATCCGCTCGACGAAATAGCTGATCAGTTCGGGGATGTCCTCGCGCCGCTCGGCCAGGCCGGGCACGCGCACGGGCACCACGTTGAGGCGGTGGAACAGGTCTTCCCGGAAGCGGCCGGCGGCAATCTCCTCGCGCAGGTCGCGTGAGGTGGACGAGATCACGCGCACATCGACCTGCACGTCGTTGTCGCCGCCGACGCGGCGGAAGCGCTGCTCGACCAGCACCCGCAGGATGCGGCTCTGGGTCTCGCGCGGCATGTCGGCCACTTCGTCGAGATAGAGGGTGCCGCCGTGGGCGCGTTCGAACACGCCGATCTTGCGCGGACGACCGTTCTCGCCCTCCTCGCCGAACAGTTCGACGTCTAGGCGTTCCGGGGCCATGCCGGCCGAGCTGACGGCGACGAACTCGGCCTTGGTGCGGGCGCTGGCGCTGTGGATCAGCCGGGCGACCAGCTCCTTGCCCGAGCCGGGCGGACCGGCGACCAGCACGCGGCTGTTGGCCGGGGCGACCTTGGCGATCATCTGGCGCAGGGCCTGGGCGGCCTGCGACTTGCCCATCAGGCCGTCGGAGGCGAAGCTCTGGGCCCGCAGGCGGCGGTTCTCGCGCTTGAGGTTGGTCGCCTCCAGCGCGCGCTCGACGACCAGCAACAGCCGGTCGGACTTGAACGGCTTCTCCAGAAACTCGTAGGCGCCGCGCTTGATGGCGCTGACGGCGGTCTCGATGTTGCCGTGGCCCGAGATCATGATCACCGGCAGGTCGGCGTCGAGCGTCTTGATCATGTCGAGCAGCTCGAGACCGTCCATACCGCCGCCCTGCATCCAGATATCGAGGATCAGCAGGGCCGGCTTGCGGGCGCGGATGGCCGCCAGGGCCTGGTCGGAATCGGCGGCCGTACGAACGGCGTAGCCTTCGTCCTCCAGGATCCCGGCCACCAGATCGCGGATGTCGACTTCATCGTCGACCACCAGCACGTCGGCGCTCATGTCATCTCCTCTACGCCGTGGACGGAAGGCGCGGCGGCGAGCCGCGCCGACGCCGGGAACTTCAGGACGACGCGCGCGCCGGCGTGGCCGTGCGCGTCGGTGAGGACCAGCTCGCCGCCGTGGTCCTCCATGATCCGCTTGACGATGGCCAGGCCTAGGCCCGTGCCCTTCTCGCGGGTGGTCACATAGGGCTCGGCCAGCCGGTCGCGATCCTTGGCGGGCAGGCCGACGCCGTTGTCCTCGACGACGATGCAAAGGTTCTCGTCGTCGGAGACCAGGGTCGCGTCGATATGGCCGCGCGGCTCGGGCGTCGCGTGACGACGCGCGCCCACGGCCTCGCCGGCGTTCTTCAGGATGTTGGTCAGGGCCTGGCCGATCATGCGGGCGTCGCAATTGACCCAGACCGCCCCGCCCGGCTCGTCGATGACGACGTCGGTCTCGACGTCGACCACCCGCTGGGCGAAGACGCCGGCCCGCAGCAGCTCGGCCACGTCGGCCGGCGCGAAGCGCGGCGCGGGCATGCGGGCGAAGGCCGAGAACTCGTCGACCATCCGGCCGATGTCGCCGACCTGGCGGATGATGGTGTCGGTGCAGCGGTCGAAGGTCTCGAGATCGCCGGTGATGTCCTTGCGGTACTTGCGGCGGATGCGCTCGGCCGACAGCTGGATCGGGGTCAGCGGGTTCTTGATCTCGTGGGCGATGCGGCGGGCGACGTCCTTCCAGGCGGCGTTGCGCTGGGCGGCCATCAGGCGGGTGACGTCGTCGAAGGTCAGCACCTGGCCCTCGGCGGCGTGGCCGGCGGCGCGCACGCGCAGGCGCAGGGTTTCGCCGCCGCGCACGACGTCGATCTCGACCTCGGCGTTGGGGCGGCCCTGGCTGATCTCTTCCAGCACCTCGGCGAACTCGGGGGCGGCCTCGACGAGGTCCTGGCCCACGGCCTCGTCGTCGAGCGCCAGCAGCGCGCCGGCGCGACGGTTCAGGGCCGAGATCCGGCCCGCGCCGTCCAGGCTGATGACCCCGGCGCTGACGCCCGACAGCACGGTCTCGATGAACTGGCGGCGCGACTCGGCGTCGAGGCTAGCGGCCTTCAGCGCGGCCTGCTGGGCCTGAAGATCGGCCGTCATCATGTTGAAGGCGTTGGACAGGGCCCGGATTTCCTCGGGACCGAGCTCGACATCGACCCGCGCGTCCAGATCGCCGGCCGAGACGCGGCCGGCCGCCTGGACGAGGCCCGAGACGGGCGCGGCGATCGAGTTGGCGGCGGCGATGCCGACCCAGACGGCGGCGACCAGCACCAGCAGCGCGGTCTCGGCGTAGCTGAGACCGAAGATCGCCTGGATGCGGGCCCGGTTCTCGGCGGCGTCGCGATAGGAGATCAGCGACTCCTCGGACTCGATCAGGTGGGCCAGAATGCCCTTGTCGATGGGCCGGGCGATGTAGAGGTAGCCGTCCTCGAAGCCCTTGAGCTTGTAGAGCGCCCGGAACAGGTCTTCGGACACGAAGCGCTGCGAGGTGATCTCGCCGGTGTCGGTCCAGCGGAAGCTGGACGGCGGCGGGGCCAGGAACGGCGGGGCGTTCTCGGCCTCGGCCCTGGCGAGAATCCGGCCGTCGCGGTCGAGCACGTAGGCGGCCGAGAAGCCGTTGTCGTCGGCGAGGTTCTTCAGGAAGTGGCCAAAGGCGACCGGCGACTCGGCCATGGCCGGGGCGGCGGTGTTCAGCATGCCGGCCATCGGCCCCATGTGCTGGCTGATATAGGCCGTCTGCTCGGAGACGTAGGAGCGCGCCACGGTGGCCGAGTTCTCGACCACGGTCGTCACCCGCTTGCTGAACCAGCCGTCGACGCCGCGGTTGACCAGCACCCCGAAGAACAGGGCCACGATCACCGCCGGGGCCACCGCCGCCACCGAGAACAGGCCGACGAAGCGCAGGTGCAGGCGGGCGCCGGCGTCACTGGAACGGGCGTCGATCAGGTCGAGCAGCCGCCAGCCGACGATGGCGGCGATGCAGAGGATGAGGGCGAGGTTGAAGCCCAGCACCACCAGGATCACGGTGCTGGCCGGTCCGATCGGTCCGGTGGTCGGCGGCGACGAGGCCAGGCCCACGCCGGTGGCCGTGAGTACGGCCGCCAGGGCGTAACCGCCGCCGAGGACGTAGCGTGACCTCAGAAGCTCACGCCACCAGAGCCGGCTGAAGCGGCGCGGGCGGTCTTCCGATTCCGAAACTGACGGGATCGACGACATCGGGTTGAGTTTAGGGCGGGGTGTGCCCCAAACTCAACACCCATGTGCTGAAAAAGCGTCAGCAACAAAATCCGTTGAACGCCTAGCGGCGACCGCGGCTCATCTCGACGCCCAGATCCTGGATCTTCTTGCGCAGCGTGTTGCGGTTCAGGCCGAGGATTTCGGCCGCCCGCACCTGGTTGCCGCGCGTGGCCGACAGGGTCAGCTGGATCAGCGGACGCTCGACCTCCTGCAGCACCCGGTCATAGAGACCGGCTGCGGGAACGCCATCGGGCTGCTCGGCGAAGTGCGAGGCCAGGTGGCGCTCGACCAGGGCCGCAAGCGTGACCGGGCCTTCGTCGGCGCGGGGCGCGGGCGAATGGTCCTGCAGCTCGCGGTCGACGATGCGGGCGGTGATCAGCTCCTCGGCGTACAGAGCGCACATCCGCCGGATCAGGTTCTCCAGCTCGCGCACGTTGCCAGGCCAGGAGTGGCTCTTCATGCGGTCGAGCGCGCTCTGGTCGATGGTCTTGGCCGGCAGGCCTTCGCGGTTGGCGCGCAGCAGGAAGGTGCGGGCCAGATCCGGGATGTCCTCCGAACGGTCGCGCAGCGGCGGCAGGCGCACCGGGGCGACGTTCAGGCGGAAGAACAGGTCTTCGCGGAACAGGCCTTGCTGGATCAGGCCGCGCAGGTCGCGATTGGTGGCCGCGATGATCCGCACATTGGGACGACGGCCGGTCTTGGGGTTCACGACCGGCTCGGTGCCGTCGATCACGCGCAGCAAGCGGGTCTGGGCGTCGAGCGGCATGTCGCCGATCTCGTCGAGGAACAGGGTGCCGCCGTCGGCCTCGACGAGTCGGCCAAGGTCGCCCTCCCCGCGGCCGAACAGCTCGGTCTCGACCCGCTCGCGGGGCACGGCGGCCAGGTTCAGGACCACAAACTTGCCGTCGCGGCGGCGACCCAGGTCGTGCAGGGCGCGGGCGACCAGTTCCTTGCCGGTGCCGCTTTCGCCGAGGATCAGCACGGTGAGGTCAGCCCCGACCAGGCGGGCGATGGTGCGATAGACCTCCTGCATCGGCGCCGAGCGGCCGATCAGCGGCAGGCGCTCGTCGCGCATGGCGCGGGCCTGGGCCTTGGAGGCCTCGGCGTCGGCCGGACGCGACAGGGCCCGGCGGGCGGCCGCGGTGACGTCGTCGAGGTCGAAGGGCTTGGAGACGTACTCGAAGGCCCCGGCGTCGGCGGCGTTGACCGCGGTCAGCAGGGTGTTCTGCGCGCTCATCACGATGATCGGCAGCTTCGGGCGCTCCTTGCGGATGCGCGGCAGCACGTCGAACACGTTCTCGTCGGGCATCATCACGTCGGTGACGACGAGATCGCCCTCCCCGTCGCTGACCCACTTGAGCAGGGTGGTGGCGTTGCCGGTGGCCCGGACCTGGTAGCCCAGACGGGTGAAGGCCTGGCTGAGGACGAGACGAACCGAAGAGTCGTCGTCAGCGATCAGAATCTTCTTGTTGGCGGCGTTCATCTACTCACGCGTCTCCCAAGGAGGGTTCGGGCGCCACAGGCAGCAGCACGCGGAAAACGGTGCGGCCGGGCTCGGATTCGAAATCGATCAGGCCGCCATGGGCCGTCACGAGCTTGGTGACCAAGGCCAGGCCAAGGCCGGTGCCGTTGGCCTTGGTGGTCACGAAGGGCTGGAACAGGTGCTCGCGCAGGCTCTGGGGCACGCCCGGCCCGTTATCCTGCACGCGGATCTCGATCGGCGCGCTGGAGGCCGGCTTGCCGTCCACGCCCCGCACCCGCACGCCGGGGCGCCAGGCCGTGTGGATGACCAGCTCGCCACGACCGTCGCCGCGCATGTGGGCGGCCTCGGAGGCGTTCTTCACCAGGTTCAGGAAGATCTGGATCAGGTGATCCTCGTCGCCCCAGACCGGCGGCAGCGAGGGGTCGTACTGCTCGCGGAAGCGCAGGCCGTCGGCGACGCCGTTGACCACCAGCGCCCGCACGCGGTCGAGCACCTGGTGGATGTTGACCGCCTCGCGCGGGGTCGGGGCCTGGTCGGAGAAGGCCTCCATGCGGTCCACCAGGCGGCGGATGCGGTCGGTCTCGTCGACGATCAGTTGGGCCAGCGGCTGGTCGGCGGCGCTGGCGCCGGTCTTGAGCAGCTGGGCCGCGCCTCGGATGCCGGCCAGCGGGTTCTTGATCTCGTGGGCGAGCATGCGGCCAAGGCCCACGACCGAGCGCAGGCCCGCCGCGTCGGCGGCGTTCTCGACGCCCAGCGCGCCCTTGACGTGCAGGGTCAGCAGCACCGAGCCGTCGCCCAGGGGCGAGGCGGCGCCGTCGGCCTCGAACGGCGGCTGGCCGAAGAGATTGACCTCGACCCCGTGCTCGCGGACCAGCGCGCCTTCGAACACGGCGCGGTCCATAAGCGAGACCAGGACCGAGCCGGGCGGCAGGGCGGCGCGGAAACGGCCGCGAGCCAGCAGCGACAGGCCATGGCCGAACAGGGCCTCGGCCGCTTCGTTGACGGCCACCAGGGCGCCGTCGCGGTCGACGACCAGGGCGGGCTCGGGGCTCAGCTCGAAGGCGGCGGCCTTCAGGGCGTCCAGCGCGGGACCGGTAATGGCGCGGGCGCGGTCGGTCATGCGGCGATCCTTCCGCCGGCGAGCCAGAGATCGGCCAGGGCCGCCTCCAGAACAACCGGATCCTCTATGCGACAAAGGCTGGCGCGCGCCTGGCGGCGCGCTTCGGCGCTCTCCGGCCAAGGCGCGGCCTCGATGTAGGACGCCAGATGCTTGCGGAACATCTTCAGCCCCAGGCGGTCGCCGTAGAAGGCGAGGCTGCGACGGAAATGGGTCAGGACGATCGCCAGGCGCTCGTCGACGCCCGGTTCGACGAAGTCGCGGCCGTCCAGGGCCGCCTCGATGGCCTGAGCGATCCACGGGCGGCCATAGACGCCCCGACCGATCATCACGCCGTCGGCGCCCGACTGCTCGAGAGCGCGGCGAGCGCTGTCAGCGTCGGTGATGTCGCCATTGACGAGGACGGGCACAGAGACGGCGTTCTTGACCGCCGCGACGGCGGACCAGTCGGCCTCGCCCTTGTAGAACTGGCAGCGGGTGCGGCCGTGCACGGTGATGGCGCGGGCGCCGACGGCTTCGGCGCGGGCGGCGATCTCGGGGGCGTTGCGGCTGGCGTCGTCCCAGCCGAGGCGCATCTTGACGGTGACGGGCACGTCGACGGCCTCGACGGCGGCGGCGACCAGGGCTTCGGCCAGGTCGGGCTCGCGCATCAGGGCAGAGCCCGAAGCGGCGCCGGCGGTGACTTCCTTGGCGGGGCAGCCGAAGTTCAGGTCGATGATCTCGGCCCCGGCTTCAGCCGCCAGGCGGGCGCCGTGCGCCATGTGCTCCGGATCGCGGCCGACAAGCTGTACGACCATCAGCGGCAAGCCTTCGCCGACGGCCGCGCGGCGGACGACGTCGGGCCGGCCCTTCGCGAATTCCGCGCAGGCGACCATTTCGGTGGCCACGTATGAAGCGCCGAGGCGCGTGGCCGTTTCTCTGAACGGAAGGTCGGAAACGCCTGTCATAGGCGCAATCCACACCCGTCCGGGCACCGTGACGGCGCCGACTGCGAGCTGCTTGCTCATTTTATGATCATCCCCACCGCTGTGTTTTTAGGCACATTGTGCAGCGCAGTAAAGCCCTCCGTTCGCTGGACATGCGCGACGACAACGTTAGACACGGGCCATGACCTTCTCAGCCGTCGTCGTCGCCGCAGGCAGCGGAACCCGTGCCGGACCCGGCCAGGCCAAGCAGTGGCGGGATCTGGCGGGAAAGCCGGTCCTGCGCTGGTCGGTCGAGGCCTTGCTGGCGGCCGGGGCCGCCGATCTCGTAATCGTTACCGATCCCACCATGCAGGACATCCTGGGCGAAACCTTGGCCGGCCTCGCCGGCTGGCGGTTCGCGCCGGGCGGCGCCACGCGGGCGCTGTCGGTGCAATCGGGCCTGGCCGCCCTCGCCCATCGCCCTGCCGACGAGCCTGTGCTGGTGCATGACGCGGCCCGCCCCTTCCTGACCAAGGCCGTCGTGGACGGCGTGCTGGCCGCCCTCGAAAACGCCGACGGCGTGGTTCCCGCCCTGCCCGTGGCCGACACGCTCAAGTACGTTGGCAAGCGCGGCGGCGAGTCGGGGGCGACCACGACGTCGCGCGACGGCCTGTGGCGCGCCCAGACCCCGCAGGCCTTTCACCGCGACCGCCTGCTGGCCGCCTACGCCGCCTGGAGCGGGCAGACCGAACCGACCGACGACGCCCAGGTGGTCGAGGCCGACGGCGGCAAGGTCGCCATCGCGCCGGGAGACCCGCTGCTGACCAAACTGACCTATCCGGAGGACTTCGCCATGGCCGAACGGCTGGCGGGCGCGGCCCGCATCACCCGCATCGGCCAGGGTTTCGACGCCCACCGCTGGGGTCCGGGAGAATCGGTGTGGCTGTGCGGCGTCGAGATCGCCCACGACGAGACCCTGATCGGCCACTCCGACGCCGACGCTGGCCTGCACGCCCTGACCGACGCGATTCTGGGCGCGATCGGCGACGGCGACATTGGCGACCACTTCCCGCCGACCGACCCGCAGTGGAAGGGCGCGGCCTCGGACAAGTTCCTGATCCACGCCGTCGACCTGGTTCGCCAACGCGGCGGCCGCCTGATCAATGTGGACGTGACGCTGATCTGCGAGCGGCCGAAGATCAAGCCGCACCGCGAGGCCATGCGGGCGCGCCTGGCGCAGATCCTCGACCTGCCGCTCGACCGCGTCAGCGTGAAGGCGACCACGACCGAGAAGATGGGCTTCACCGGTCGCGGCGAGGGTCTGGCCGCGCAAGCCGTGGCTACGGTCGAGACACCCCTCTAGAGTGACGCTCAAAGGAGTCGCGGCATGTTTCCCATCGAGATCGAAACCCTGGCCCGACTGCTGATCGACGAGGCGCGCGAGAAGAAGCTGCGCCTGACGGCGATCGAAAGCTGCACCGGCGGGCTGGTGGCGGGCGCGATCTGCGCGATCTCGGGGGCGTCCGACGTCTTCGAGCGCGGCTTCGTCACCTACACCAACCGCGCCAAGAGCGAGATGGTCGGCGTGCCGGGCGACCTGATCGCCGACCACGGGGCCGTTTCCGAGCCGGTGGCGCGGATGATGGCCGAAGGAGGCCTGGCCAACAGCAACGCTCACGTGGCCGTGGCCATCACCGGCATCGCCGGCCCCGGCGGCGGCACGCCGATGAAGCCGGTCGGCACGGTGCATTTCGCCGTCGCCCGCGCCAACCGTTCGGTCGTCCATCGGCACGAGCACTTCGACGGCCAGACGCGCGAGGCGGTGCAGCTGGCGGCGATCCGCACGGCGCTGGAGATGCTGCGCGTGGCCGTGGCCTGATGCCCGACAGCGCGCCCTCCGACTGGCGGCGGTTCGTCGGGGCGGGCTTTTCGCGATCGGCCCTGGGCGCGGCGGCCAAGCGCAAGAGCGAGCTGCGTCACGCCGTGCGGGTGTCGGCGGCGGTCGTCGCCGCCTACGCCCTGGCAACGCTGCTGCACCTGCCGCAGGGCTATTGGGCGGTGTTCACGGCCGTCATCGTCGTGCAGTCGAGCCTGGGCGCGACCATCACCGCCTCGATCGAGCGGTTCATGGGCACCGTGGTCGGCGCGGCGGGCGGCGCCGTGGCTGCCTGGCTGCACAGCCGTCACCCAGAATGGGGCGGTCCGATCCTGGCGGTCACGGCCGCGGCCCTGGCGTTCCTGGCCGCCGTGCGCCCGGCCTTCAAGGTCGCGCCGATCACCGCCGTGATCATGCTGATCGGCACCACGACGCACATGGACCCGCTGACAGCGGCCTTCCTGCGGGTGGCCGAGATCACCGTCGGCAGCCTGGTGGGCGTCGCCGCCACCCTGCTGATCTTCCCGGCCCGGGCGCACCAGTCGGTGGTGTCGAGCAGCCAGAAGGCGGCCGCACTGCTGGCCGACCTGCTGTCGCACTACGCCGCCAAGCTGGAAGGCGCGCCGAGCGACCTGGACGCGCGAGAGCACTACGACGAGACCCTGAAGGCGCTGTCGAAGCTGCAGACGGCCATGACCGAGGCCGACCGCGAGACGGCCAGCAAGCTTTCCGACCGCTCGGTGTCGGACGCCCTGCCCCGCACCCTGTGGAGGCTGCGCAACGACTGCGTGATGATCGGCCGAGCCCTGCGCGAAGCCCTACCCGCCCCGACGCTGGGCCCGCCGACGGCGGCCATGCTGTCGGCCTCGTCAGCCTATCTGCGCGGCGTGGCCCAGAGCCTGTCGGGAACCGCCCGGCCCGACCGCATCGCCTTCGCCGCCGGCCATCAGACCTTCCAGGACGCCGTGGAGGGCATGCGCGACGTCGGCGCGACGCGGGAGCTGGCCTTCGACGACGCCGCGCGGACCTTCGGCCTGGTGTTCGCCGTGGAAAACCTGTTCGCGAATCTGGGAGACTTCGCCGACCGTGTGGAAGAAACGGCGGGGAAGCGGGACTAGGCCTTGGCCCCGTAGAGCAGCGCCGCGCGGGCCTCGAAGCAGGCGATCAGCTTGTCGACCGCCCGGTCCATGTTGGCCGCCAGCAGGGCGTCCAGCACCTTGGACTTGAAGGCGAAGTCGATGGCGAAGTCGACCGTGGTGCCGTCCGGATGCGGCGAGAACCGCCACTGGTTCGACAGCCGCTTGAACGGTCCGTAGAGCAGGCTGACCCCGACACTCAGGTCGGCCTTGTCGCGGCGGACGCGGGTGGCGAACTTCTCACGCAGGAACGAGAAGCCGACCTGGGCCTCGGCGTCCAGGCTGGAGATGTCGCCGCTCTCGCTGGCGTTCCAGGTGCGCATGGCCGTGATCCACGGCACGAACGACGGATAAGCCTCGACGTCGCCGACGAGCGTGAAGAGCTGTTCGGGCGCGTAGGGCAGCACCCGGGTGACGACGTGGCGGTGCAAGGATCAGCGAGCCTTGGCGTCGAGGGCCCGGCGGGCCGCCTGCAGCTTGGCGAAATCCTCGCCCGCGTGGTGCGACGAGCGGGTCAGCGGGCTGGACGACACCATCAGGAAGCCCTTGGCCCGGGCGATCGCCTCATAGGCCTTAAACTCTTCCGGCGTCACGAAGCGGTCGATGGCCGCGTGCTTGCGGGTCGGCTGCAGGTACTGGCCGATGGTGATGAAGTCGACGCCGGCCGAACGCATGTCGTCCATCACCTGCATGACCTCTTCCTTCGTCTCGCCCAGGCCGACCATCAGGCCGGACTTGGTGAACTGGGAAGGATCGCGCTGCTTCACGCGGTCCAGCAGGCGCAGCGAGTTGTAGTAGCGCGCGCCGGGACGGATCTTCAGATAGAGCCGCGGCACGGTCTCCAGATTGTGGTTGAAGACGTCGGGCCGCGAGTCGATCACCACGTTCTCGGCCTGATCCTTGCGCAGGAAGTCCGGCGTCAGGATCTCGATGGTCGTGCCGGGCGACATCGCGCGGATCGAGGTGACGACCTCGGCGAAGTGGCGGGCGCCGCCGTCGATCAGGTCGTCGCGGTCGACCGAGGTGATGACGACGTGCTTGAGACCCATCTTGGCGACGGCCTCGGCCACGCGGCGCGGCTCGTCGGGGTCCAGCTGGGTCGGCAGGCCGGTGGTGACGTTGCAGAAGGCGCAGGCGCGGGTGCAGATCTCGCCCATGATCATCATGGTCGCGTGCTTCTGGCTCCAGCACTCGCCGATGTTCGGGCAGGCGGCCTCTTCGCAGACCGTGGTCAGCTTGTGCTCGCGCACGATGCCCTTGGTCTCGTTGTACTGGCCCGAACCGGGCGCGCGAACGCGCAGCCAATCGGGTTTGCGCAGGACCGGCGTATCCGGGCGATTCTGCTTTTCGGGGTGGCGGACGGCGCGTTCCTCGGGACCGCGAGCCTTCAGCGTATCGATCAACGTGACCATGTGGGCCTAGATCGGCCTTCTTGGCCTCCGGATCAAGCTCTCGATCTTGCATGCGGCGCAAAGGCGCGAAATGAGTGGCCTATATGCTTCGCCATGCGCTCGTCCTGCTGCTCGCCCTGCCCCTTTTCGCCTGCGGCGAGCAAGGATCCCGCGCGCCTTTCGCCGATAGCCGGACCCCGCCGGGCCTGGAGCGCCGCTTCCTGCCGCCGAACGGCTGGGCCTGGGGCTATGTGCAGGTCGGCGAGGACGCGGTGCAGCGCTACGGCGTCAGCGCCCCGCACGGCGCGCCGACCAGCCAGGTCCTGATTCTGACCGACTACGGCGAAAGCGCCGAGACCTGGTTCGAGACCGCCAACGACCTCAACGCCAAAGGCGTGGTGGTGTGGATCCTGGAGCGCCAGGGCCAGGGCGGCTCCGAGCGGCTGACCGTCCCGCGCGACCGCGGCCACGCCGTCAGCTACGCCCCAGACGTCACGGCGACCAAGGCCATGGTCAAAGCGGTGATCCGCCCGGATGGCCGCCTGCCGCTGACGGTGCTGGGCCAGGGCCAGGGCGGGCTGGTGGCCCTACGCGCGGCAGAGGAAGGTCTGATGGCCGACGCCCTGGTGCTGTCGGCGCCGACCTTCGAACTCAACGCCCTGCCCGCCCCCAAGGCCCAGCTGATCAAGACCGCCCGTGTGGCGCGGCAGGCCCGGCTGTCGTTCCTGGCCTGGCCGACGGCCCAGGACTGGCGGCGCGACGGTCCCGACGACAAGCCGCAGGGCCTGACGGGCGATCCGGTGCGCGGCGCGGTCAACCACGCCTGGCAGACGGCCAATCCGGACCTGCGGATGGGCGCGCCGAGCCTTGGCCTCTACGCGGCCTATTACGACGTGCTGGACGCTGCCGCCCACGACCTGGGCGGCGTGAAAATTCCCACCCTGCTGCTGGCCGGCGACGCCGATACGGTGACGCCCTCTTCGGCCCAGGCCAGCGTCTGCAAGGCGCTGGCGGACTGCCGCGAAACCCGCTTGCCGGGCGGGCGCCACGCGCTGCACCTGGAGCGGGATTCGGTGCGGGGTCCTTGGCTGGAGGCCGTGATCCAGACCGTGCGCGGCGCCGGCCGTCGATCCGCCGCCAGACCTTGAGCCGCAAGGGTTTGCACCCCACCTGAAGAACGGGGTTCGATCACGAAACGTGACCGATCTTTGCAAACCCCGCCGGGATCGCTAGGCTCCCTGCTCAATCGAACGAGGGCGGAACTCGCGCCTTTGTGGGAGGTTTCGCCGGCATGCCGGTAGTTTTTAAAGCCGAAGACGGCCAAAAGGCGCTCTTCGACGCCCTGATCGACGCCAAGGACAAGTTCGGAGCCAAGAAGCCGATCCTGGAGGACCAGGACCGCAACCCTCTGAGCTACACCGACCTGATCCGGGCGAGCTTCGCCCTGGGCCGCAAGATCGCTGCCATGACCAAGCCCGGCGAGCACGTCGGCGTGCTGCTGCCCTCGGGCGTCGGCGCGGTCGTGGTGTTCTTCGCCCTGCACGCCTTCGGCCGCGTGCCGACCATGCTGAACTTCACGGCGGGCCTGCGGAACATCAAGGCGGCGGTGAAGCTGGCCAACGTCCAGCACGTGCTGACCGCCCACAAGTTCATCGAGCTGGGCAAGCTGCACGACGTGGTCGACGCGATCGACGACCTGGCCAAGGTCGTCTACCTGGAAGACGTCCGCAAGACGATCGGCCTCACCGACAAGCTGTTCGCGGCCGCGGCCGGCGCCTTCCCGCGCCAGTTCCGCAGCCCGGCCAAGCCGTCGGACAAGGGCGTGGTGCTGTTCACCTCGGGCAGCTTCGGCGCGCCGCGCGGCGTGGTGCTGAGCCAGGCCAATCTCGTCTCCAACGCCGCCCAGATCGCCGCCCATATTCCGCTGGATCCGGCCTGGGTGATGTTCAACCCGCTGCCGGTGTTCCACTGCTTTGGCCTCACCGCCGGCGTGATCCTGCCGCTGCTGCAGGGCATGAAGGCGTTCGAGTACCCCTCGCCGCTGCACACCAAGCAGATCCCGCCGCTGATCAAGGACAGCAAGGCCTCGCTGCTGCTGGCCACCGACACCTTCGTCAACCAGTACGCCCGGGCTTCGGAGACCGACGAACTGGGCGGTCTGCAGTTCATCGTCTGCGGCGCCGAGAAGGTGCGCGACGAGACCCACGCCCTGATCAAGGAGCGCTTCGGCGACGTGCCGGTGCTGGAAGGCTATGGCGCGACCGAGGCCTCGCCGGTCATCGCGGTCAACAAGCCGACCGACAACCGCGCCGGGACAGTGGGCGGCCTGCTGCCGGGCATCGAGACGCGTCTGGAGCCGGTCGAAGGCATCGCCGAGGGCGGCCGCTTCTACGTACGCGGCCCCAACATCATGTCGGGCTATCTGCGCGAGGACGGCGGCCTGGACGCCCCCGAGGGCGGCTGGCACGACACCGGCGACGTGGTCACCATGACCGACGACGACTGGATCACCATCAAGGGCCGGGTGAAGCGCTTCGCCAAGATCGGCGGCGAGATGGTGTCGCTGACCGCGGCCGAGGACCTGGCCGTCGCCGTGTGGCCCAACGGCCGTCACGCCGTGATCTCGATGCCCGACAAGAAGAAGGGCGAGAAGCTGATCCTGGTCACCGACTGCCAGACCGCCACGGCCGCGCCGCTGGTGGCTCATGCTCAAGCCATCGGCGCGCCGGAACTGGCGGTGCCGCGCAAGATCCTGAAGGTCACCCAGGTGCCCGTGCTCGGCAGCGGCAAGACCGACTATGTCGCCATCCAGCGCATGGCCGAGACCGACAGCCAGGCCGCCTGACGGCCTGACGAACTTTCGCCCCTCCCCGGGCGTTTCAGTAGAGCTTGCGGCCGTCGCTCCGATCCTTTGCGGAAAGAGCGGCGGTCGATCGCGTGAACCGAAGCGTTGGAACGGGAGAAAGCCTTGGAACGACTGTACGTGTGGGCCCCGCGGGTGCTGAGCCTGCTGCGCATCATCGCCGCCCTGCTCTTCATGGAGCACGGCCTGATGAAGCTCTTCCATTTCCCGGCCGCCCAGCCCGGCGCGCCCGATCCCCTGCCGCCGCTGCTGCTGGCCGCGGCCGTGCTGGAGGTCGTGGGCGGCGGCCTGCTGGTGCTGGGCCTGTTCACCCGGCCGGTGGCGTTCCTGCTGTCGGGCCAGATGGCCGTGGCCTATTTCCTGGCCCACTTCAGCCAGGGCTTCTGGCCGGCGCTGAACGGCGGCGAGGCCGCGATCCTGTTCAGCTTCATCTTCCTCTACCTGGTGTTCGCCGGGCCGGGGGAATGGAGCGTGGATGCGCAGGTGCGCAAGCGGCCGTGACCACGACCATCCGACTGCCGGAAAAATTGAAAGAAACCACACAGCAGCCATGACCTGTCGCAGGATGGCGCCATGAGCGCCCTCCTGCCCTTCATGCTTGTCCTGGCCGCCGCCCCGCCGGCGGACATCCCCAAGACCTATCTGCTGTCGATCGTCGACCTGCCTGTGAAGGCGGGCCAGATGATCGACGGCTTCAGCTTCACGACCTGGGGCGTCGAGTTCAACGCGGTCTGCCAGATTCCCAACGGCTGGAAGATCACGGCGGGCGGAAGCCTGGCGCCCGACGCCGAACTGGCCGGCGAAGGCGGCCAGGGGGTCAGCTGGCTGAGGGAGCGCAATCCAAAGAGCCTGGAGTCGCTGGTCCTGATCACCCTCTACGGGCCGGTCCAGAAGGAGACCATCCACCACGCTACGGGAGAGATTCCCGCCACCTTCGCCGGCAAGGCCTCGGTCTGGGATATCGACGCCGAAGATGGCCATGACGCCCCTCTGAACGCCGACAACATTCGCCTGGTCCCCGCCAAGGCCTGTCCCAGCCGCTAGAAATCCAGCTCCATCCGCGCACCCGTCACGTGCACGCCGTAGTCGCGATCGCCGTCGGCCAGGGGCGTGGCGTCCTGGTAGGCCAGGTAGGCGTGGTTGAGGTTGAAGCGCAGATATTCGACCGGCTGCCAGATCAGGGCGGCGATCAGCGCGTCCTGCCGCCCGCCGACGATCGGGCCGTCGTTGAGATCGAGATGGTCGTAGCGGGCGTTGACCTGCACCGCGCCGATCCCGCCGCCGCCCAAGGGCTTCCTGGGCTTGGCGCGGTCGAAGATGCCGGACTTGTAGCCGCGGGTGTCGTCGGTAAGGAACCAGCCGAGTTCGGCATAGCCGCCGAAGAAGCGCGCGTCGGGGCCTGACGCCAGGTCGCTCTCCAGCCAGTGGGTCTCGGCCGCGCCGTGCAGACGGCCGCGCACGAAGGCGGCTTCCAGGCCGTAGTGGGCTTCGTCCCTGACGGCGAGCGTCGAGGCGCCGATCAGGCGGGTGTTGCTGGTGTGGACGTAAGGGCGCTGGCGATAGCGCGTGCCGGCGTCGCCCACGCGCTTGAGGTCGCGCCAGTGGGCCGAGCCGCCCAGGTGCAGCTGGGTCTTGCCGAGCTTGGGCGCATAGACCACGCGGCCGTCGAGGCCGTAGCTGTTGTTCTCGTCGCCGCCGCTCGTACCGTCGCTGTCGTTCGAGAGGGCGGCGATGTCGTCGGCGAACAGGCCGGCCTGCAGCAGCCAGGCGGCTTTCTCGTACTGCGTCGCGACTCCCAGCCGGCGTTCGAAGCTGAAGGCGTCGGTGAAGGCCGCGCGCTCCATCACCGAGCCGGAGGTGTCGCCGGTCAGTTCATCGAGCGACTGGAACTGGTTCTGGTTGCCGAGCGCGAACTGCCAGCCGCCGGTCTTGTAGGTGACGAAGGTGTCGACCAGGTCGACGCCGTTGTCGGAAAGCTCGAGCTCCAGCTTGTAGCCGATGCCAGCGCCCAGGCCGCCCTCCCCGCCCAGGCGGATGCGGCGCATCTCGGCGGCGTAGCCCAGGCCGCGATCGGTCGAGCCGTCGGGACGGCCGACATGGCCAACGTCGGTCTGTATGCGGCCCTTGGCCTTGAAGCTGCGACCGCCGCTGGCGGTGAACTGCGGAGAGCCCTTCCAGGCGATCTCGGTGGTCGGCGCGGGCTTGGCGACCGCGACCGTGGCCGGAGGAGCCGTCGGCGGCGCCGTGCTCTGCGGCGCGCCGGTGGCGCCGTCGAGCCGCTGCTCCATCCGCTGGAGCTGGGCCTTCAAGGTCGCAATCTCGGCGCGAAGGGCGGCGGCGTCGTCGGCGCTCAGCGACCCGTCCTGGGCCTGGGCTGGAGACGTGGCGAGGCACAGGCCGGCGACGAGGGTCGCCAGCGGGAGCTGGATGGAGGCGCGCAAGATCGTCACCCGGAATGCAGAAGACCCGCCCGACGGCCTGTCGGGCGGGTCTTCATAGCGACCGGGCCTTTGCTGTCCCGTGACAAAGTGTGTCTGAGAGAGCCCCGGGAATGGGAGTTCATCCGTGTTCGGACAAACTCCGGAACCCTCGCCGGATCAGATGTGCAGGACGCGGCCGTAGGCGTCGAGCGAGGCTTCGTGCATGGCTTCCGACATGGTCGGGTGGGCGTAGACGATGCCGTGCAGGTCTTCCTCGGTGGCTTCCAGCGTGATGGCCGTGACGAAGCCCTGGATCATCTCGGTCACTTCGTGGCCGATCATGTGGGCGCCGATCAGGGCGCCGGTCTTAGCGTCGAACACAGTCTTCACGAAACCCTCGGTCTCGCCCGCGGCCACGGCCTTGCCGTTGACCTTGAACGGGAAGCGGCCGGCCTTGACCTCGAGGCCCGCGGCCTTGGCGCCGGCTTCGGTGTAGCCCACCGAGGCGACCTGCGGGTTGGCGTAGGTGCAGCCCGGGATCGGCGAGTGGACGTTCGGCGTCTTGTAGCCGGCGATGTGCTCGGCGGCGTGGATGCCCTCGTGGCTGGCCTTGTGGGCGAGCCAGGGCGCGCCGGCGACGTCGCCGATGGCGTAGAGGCCGGGCACGTTGGTCTCGCCGTGCTTGCCGGTGACCACGTGGCCGCGGTCGAGCGTCAGGCCGACGGCTTCCGTGCCTTCGGTGTTCGGAACGATGCCGATGGCGACGATGCACTTCTCGGCGGTCAGTTGCTCGGCCTTGCCGCCCACCTCGACCGAAACCGACACGCCGGTGGCGGTCTTGTCGATCTTGGTGACCTTGGCGCCGATGCGGAACTTGATGCCGCGCTTCTCGAAGGCCTTTTGGGCGGCCTTGGAGACCTCGGCGTCCTCGACCGGCATGATGCGGTCGACGGCCTCGACGACGGTCACCTCGGCGCCGAGGGCGCGGTAGAAGCTGGCGAACTCGATGCCGATGGCGCCCGAGCCGATCACGACCAGCGACTTGGGCATGGACTTCGGCGCCAGGGCGTCGCGGTAGGTCCAGACCTTGTCGCCGTCGGAAACGGCGCCGATGGCCGGGATGTTGCGGGCGCGGGCGCCGCTGGCCAAGATGACGTTCTTGGCCTGGACCGTGCGGCTGCCGCCGGCCTTCAGGGCGATCACGACCTTCGGAGCTGGCGCGCCCTTCTCGAGCTTGGCCTCGCCCTCGATGACCTCGATCTTGTGCTTCTTCATCAGGAAGGCGATGCCGCCCGACATGGTCTTGGCCACGCCGCGCGAGCGCTCGATGATCTTGTTGAAGTCGAACGAGGGCTTCTCGACCGCCAGGCCGTAGCTGTCGAGATGCGACAGCTGTTCGAAGATCTCGCCGGACTTCAGCAGCGCCTTGGTGGGGATGCAGCCCCAGTTGAGGCAGATGCCGCCCAGGTTCTCGCGCTCGACGATCGCCGTCTTCAGGCCCAGCTGGCTGGCGCGGATGGCGGCGACGTAGCCGCCCGGACCGGCGCCGATGACGACGACATCGAATTCCGTGGACATGGTAGTCTTACCCTAGCTTGGACGTCGCACGGGGGAGCGGCGGCGTCGAACGACCGGCCCCGCGGGGCCGGCCTGGGAAATCTATAACAGCGCCTCGACGGCCGCCTGGAGCTCTTCAGGCTTAGTGGTCGGGGCGAAACGCTCGACGACGTTTCCGTCGCGGTCGATTAGGAACTTGGTGAAGTTCCACTTGATGCCTTCGGTGCCCAGCACGCCCTTCTGCTGCTTCTTCAGATAGGCGTAGAGCGGGTGGGCCGAGGGGCCGTTGACGTCGATCTTGGCCATCATCGGGAAGGTCACGTCGTAGGTCAGCGAGCAGAAGCTGCCGATCTCCTCCGCCGTCCCCGGCTCCTGGCTGCCGAACTGGTTGCAAGGAAAGCCCAGGATGGTCAGGCCGCGATCCTTGCTGGCCTTGTAGAGCGCTTCCAGGCCTTCGTACTGCGGGGTCAGGCCGCACTTGCTGGCGGTGTTGACGATCAGCAGCACCTGGCCGCGATAGTCAGCCAGGCTGACGTCCTTGCCTTCGAGCGTCTTGGCCGAGAATTCGTAGACCGACATCGCGTGTTCTCCCCGGGGCCGTCCCCGTCCTGAAAAATCCAGGATGGGGCCTCGTCGCGCCGTATCCGAACTCCCCGCCCCGCGTTTGACCGAGAGGCGAGGATTTCGAGAGCGTCCTTAGACGATCAGGGTCAGCGGCTCCTCGATCAGCGGCTTGAAGGCCGCCAGGAACTTGGCGCCGACCGCGCCGTCGACCACGCGGTGATCGCAGGTCAGGGTCACGGTCATCACCGTGGCCACGGCCAGTTGGCCGTTCTTGACGACCGGACGCTGCTCGCCGGCCCCGACGCTCATGATCGCGCCTTGCGGCTCGTTGATGATCGACGAGAAGGCCTTGATGCCGAACATGCCGAGGTTGGAGACCGAGAAGGTGCCGCCCTGGAATTCCTCGGGCTTCAGCTTCTTGGCCTTGGCGCGGGCGGCCAGGTCCTTCATCTCGGCCGAGATCTGGGCCAGGCCCTTGGTCTCGGCGGCGCGGATGATCGGGGTGATCAGGCCGCCGTCGATGGCCACGGCCACGGCGATGTCGGCATGCTTGTGCATGGCGATGCCTTCGGGCGTGTAGGAGGCGTTGGCCTCCGGCACACGCTTCAGCGCCACGGCGGCGGCCTTGATGACGATGTCGTTGACCGACACCTTCACGCCCTGGCCTTCCAGCAGGCTGTTGATCTTCGCGCGGGCGGCCAGCAGGCCGTCCAGCTCGATGTCGATCGTCAGCGGGAAGTGCGGCACGTCGCGGAAGCTTTCCGTCAGGCGGCGCGCGATGGTCTTGCGCATGCCGTCCAGCGGCACGAGGTCGTAGGAGCCGGCGGGGATGCCCATCTGCTCCAGCGACTGGACCTTGCGCGGCTCGGCGGCCGGGGCCGAAGCAGCGGCGGCCGGAGCCGGCGCGGCCTTGGCGGCCGGGGCGCCGCCGCTCTTGGCGGCCCCTTGGGCGGCTTCGACGTCCGACTTCACGACGCGGCCGTGCGGACCCGAGCCCTTGATGGACTTCAGGTCGAGGCTGGCGGCGGCGGCCAGGCGACGGGCCAGCGGCGAAGCGAAGACGCGCGAGCCGTCGGCGGCGACCGGAGCGGCCGGAGCCGGAGCGGCAGGCGCGGGCGCGGCGGCGGGAGCCGCGGCAGCGGCGGCCTTCGGGGCCTCGGCGACAGCGGCGGCGGGCGCGGCGGTCGGAGCCGGCGCGGGGCTCTCGCCCTCGCCCGCCAGCTTGGCGATCAGCGCGTTGACCTTGACGTTCTCGGTCCCGGCGTCGACCAGGATGGCTTCGATCACGCCCTCATCGACGGCTTCGACTTCCATGGTCGCCTTGTCGGTCTCGATCTCGGCGATGACGTCGCCGGCCTTGACGGTGTCGCCGACCTTGACGTGCCACTTGGCGAGGGTGCCCTCTTCCATGGTGGGCGACAGGGCGGGCATCAGGATGTCGATCGACATTTGAGCTCTTTCCTCAAGCGTTCGGAACGATGTCGGCCCCGATGGTGTGCCGGGCCGTCGTCCTCGATACCCCGCCCTGGGGCGGGATGAATTCGTTGACCGAGACGATGCGGCCCCCGCCCGTCAGGAGCGGGGGCCGCGCCGGTCTCAGCGGTAGCAGACCGTCTTGGCCGCCTTGACGATCTTGTCGACCGACGGCAGCGACAGGGCTTCCAGGTTGGCCGCATAGGGCAGCGGCACGTCTTCCTGGTGGACCCGCAGCGGCGGGGCGTCCAGGTAGTCGAAGCCGAACTCCGTGATGCGGGCGACGATCTCGGCGCCGACGCCCATCGGGCCCCAGCCTTCCTCGACCGTGACCAGGCGGTTGGTCTTCTTGACGCTTTCCAGGACCGTGGCGTGGTCCATCGGACGGATCGTCCGCAGGTCGACGACCTCGGCCGAGATGCCTTCGGCGGCCAGGGCTTCAGCGGCCTGCAGGGCGAAGCCTACCATGCGGCTGTAGGCGACCAGGGTCACGTCCGTGCCCTGACGGCGGACCTTGGCCTTGCCGATCGGCACGACGTAGTCCTCGACGTCCGGGATGTCGAACTCGTGCCCGTACATCATCTCGTGCTCGAGGAAGACGATCGGGTTCGGGTCGCGGATGGCGGCTTTCAGCAGGCCCTTGGCGTCGGCCGCGTCGTACGGCGCGATGACCTTCAGGCCCGGGATGTTGCCGTACCAGGCCGCGTAGTCCTGGCTGTGCTGGGCGCCGACGCGCGAGGCCGCGCCGTTGGGGCCGCGGAACACGATCGACGACTTGATCTGGCCGCCCGACATGTACAGCGTCTTGGCCGCCGAGTTGATGATGTGGTCGATCGCCTGCATGGCGAAGTTCCAGGTCATGAACTCGACGATGGGCTTCAGGCCCGCCATCGCTGCGCCGACGCCCATGCCGGCGAAGCCGTGCTCGGTGATCGGGGTGTCGATGACGCGCTTGTCGCCGAACTCCTGCAGCAGCTCGCGGCTGACCTTGTAGGCGCCCTGGTACTGGGCGACTTCCTCGCCCATCAGGAACACGCGGTCGTCGCGGCGCATCTCTTCGGCCATGGCGTCGCGCAGGGCGTCGCGCACGGTGATCTTCTTGGTCGGCGTGCCTTCCGGCAGTTCCGGATCCGCGAAGTTCGAGGCGGCGGCGATCGGGGCCGGAGCCGCGGCGACCGGAGCCGTCGAGGCCACCGGGGCGGCTTCGGCGACGACCGGGGCGGCGGCGGGAGCGGCCGACGCCGAGGCGCCGTCTTCACCGGCCAGCTTGGCGATCAGGGTGTTGACCTTGACGTTCTCCGAGCCGGCCGGAACGAGGATGGCCTCGATCACGCCTTCGTCGACGGCTTCGACTTCCATCGTCGCCTTGTCGGTTTCGATCTCGGCGATCACGTCGCCGGCCTTGATGGTGTCGCCTTCCTTGACGAGCCATTTGGCCAGGGTGCCTTCCTCCATGGTGGGGGAAAGCGCGGGCATCAGGATGTCCGTCACTCGGCGGCCTCCAGGTATACGTCGGTGTAGAGTTCGGAGGGATCCGGCTCGGGGCTGGTGCGGGCGAACTCGGCCGCTTCGGCCACGATGCGCTTCACTTCGCCGTCGACGGTCTTCAGATCGTCCTCGGTGACGCCGGCCGCGGCCAGGCGTTCCTTGATGTGGTCGATCGGATCGCGGGTCGTCTTGACCTCGTCGACCTCTTCCTTGGTGCGGTACTTGGCCGGGTCGGACATCGAGTGGCCGCGATAGCGGTAGGTCTTCATCTCAAGGATGTAGGGACCCTGGCCGCTGCGGGCGTGCTCGCTGGCGCGGGCGCCGGCTTCGCGCACGGCCACCACGTCCATGCCGTCGACTTCCTCGCCCGGGATCCGGAACGAGACGCCGCGCTTGTGGAAGGCGGTTTCCGACGCCGAACGCTCGACGCTGGTGCCCATAGCGTACTGGTTGTTCTCGATCACGTACACGACCGGCAGCTTCCACAGCTGGGCCATGTTGAAGCTCTCGTAGACCTGGCCCTGGTTGGCCGCGCCGTCGCCGAAGTAGGCGTAAGAGACGTTGCCGTTGTTCTTGTAGTGGTTGGCCAGCGCCAGGCCGGTGCCGAGCGCCACCTGGGCGCCGACGATGCCGTGGCCGCCGTAGAAACCGGTCTCGATGTCGAACATGTGCATCGAGCCGCCCTTGCCGCGCGACGAACCGCCAGCGCGACCGGTCAGCTCGGCCATGACTTCCTTGGGATCCATGCCAGCGGCCAGCATGTGGCCGTGGTCACGGTAGCCCGTGATGATCTGGTCGCCCTGATGCGAAATCGACTGCATGCCGACCGCGATGGCTTCCTGACCAATGTAGAGGTGGCAGAACCCGCCGATCAGGCCCATGCCGTACAGCTGGCCGGCGCGCTCTTCAAAGCGGCGGATCAGCAGCATGTCCTGATAGAATTTGAGAAGCTCTTCCTTGCCGACGAAGGCGTTGACACCGGTGTCGGCGCCCTTCTCCGTCGAGGCTTCACCCTTGCGCGTTCGCGCCATTAAACTCTCCCTGGCCAATCACCATAACGGCCTTCATCTCAGAGGCTTCCGTCGCCGCCGCTGTGCGGCTTTCCGGCGCAGGATAGCGCTCATGTTGACGCCGAGACCGCCCTCCAGGCCGCAACCTGAAGTGTGGTCTACAAGACAGCCTCGGACCGGTGTGAACCGACCGAGCTCAGCGCTTGGTGCGGATCACGTAGTCCTTGGGATCGGCGTATCCAAGGAGGGAACGCGCGCGTTCCTCCAGGAGATCGGCCGACAGGCTGCCGCTGCGTAATAGACGAGCCCGAGCCTCCAGGTCCATCCTCTCAGCGCGGATCTTCTTAAGTTCCATCGTCTTGGCGGCCAAGTCCGCGTTGCGTTGAGACGAGGAAAGCAGGCCTCTCTCGCCCGTCAGAGCGTGAAAGACGAAGTACGTGATCAGGAGAAGGAGCGCCGCGGTCGGCAGGTAGGGTTGCAGTCGAGCGAACATCGGCGAATCCCGGACAGGGAGGTTCAGGCTGCCAGAACGTGCTTAACACGGTCTAAATCCCCAACCCTGCAAGGGGCTTGCAAATAGCTCGCGAGCAGGCTCAAAATACTTTCAAATGAGACCGTTTCAGGGGCATCGAGATACCGCATCGCGGCATTTCGTTCGCAGCCGCGAGAACGGTTAAAACCTCTGTTTTTCTAAAGGCGGCCGAGCTTTTAGAAAAAATGTGGTCGGTCTTTTTTGATCGAACACCGGTCACGCCTGTTTTGAGGGCGCCCTCGCCTCAGAATCGCCGCTGTGACGCTTTTGACTTGCCACTTAAGATTGATCCGCCGCGCGCGTCGCGTGTGAAATCAGCGTCGGCAATGCACCTCGAGGGGGAGAGAAACGACATGCTTCGCAGACACGCTCTGGCGGGCCTCGCCATCACCGCCCTGGCGCTGCCGGCGGCGGCCCGACAGCGCAGCGACGACGGCGTCGTGAAGGGCCGCAAGGGCGGGCCCAACATGATCAAGGGCGACCCGCCCAGGCTCGACTTCGGCGGCGGGCTGCTGATCCCGATGAACGCCTCGATCTTCAAGACCCTGTGGGAGGGCGAGGACCGCTGGGTGACCTACGGCCGATCGGTGGCTCGCCAGGAAACACGGGCCATGCAGCAGGCCGAAGTCGCCGCCACCGGCACGATGAAGCTGATGCTGCTGACCCAGGCCTTCGCGCCGGAACGGCTGGTGCGGTTCGAGACCTGCGGCTGGCGCGGCAGGACGGGCGACGCCAAGGACCTGGTGCTGGGCGAGATCGCCCTGCCCGGCCGTCCGGTGATGCCGACCACCGACCGCGTCAGCGGCGCGGCGACCGGCGCTGAGACCGACGGCCTGGGCGAGGACGCCTGGCACGCGGTGACCGGCTACATGGTCATGAAGAAGGACGTCACCCTGGCCGATGTGAAGGCCCGGGCGCAGCTGATCGAGGGCTGAGACGCTCGCCCTATCCCATAAGTTGGAGACGCCTTGATGAACCGCGACTGGAATCGCCGCCGGTTGATGGCGGCCGGCGGCGGGCTGGTCTTCGGCGCGGCAGGCGCGGCCAGAGCCGAGACCGCCCCGGAAGTCCTGCCCCTGTGGCCCGGCCCAGCGCCGGGTGGAGAGCGCGTGACGGGCGAAGAGCGGCGTGTGGCCTACAACTGGCCCGACGGCCGCGTCGACTACAGCATCGAGGGCGTCACGACCCCGACACTGACGCTCTATCCGCCGGCCGCGACCGCCAAGCCGAAGGCGGCGGTGCTGGTCATTCCCGGCGGCGGGTTCAGCAAGGTGGTGGCCGACAAGGAGGGCCACGAGGTCGCCCGCTGGCTGGCCGCCAACGGCGTTTACGCCGGCGTACTGGTCTATCGGCTGCCGAAGGATCCGTGGGCGGCCCGCTTCGACGCCCCGTTGCAGGACGCCCAGCGCGCGCTGCGCCTGCTGAGAAACCGGACCAGCGCTCCCATGGTCGGCGCGCTGGGCTTCTCGGCCGGCGGGACCCTGGCCGCGGCCCTGGCTTCGCGGGGAGCCGCCGCGCTCTATCCGCCGGTCGATGGCCTGGACGCGGCCCCTTCCCTGCCCGACTTCATCGGCCTGGGCTATCCGTGGCTGACCCGGCCCAAGGCCCCGCCGCAGGTGACGCCCTTCCACGGCTTCGACGGCCCCACGAGGGCCTTCCTGTTCCACGCCGAGGACGATCCCAAGGTCTCGGCCGACAACAGCCGAGACGCGGCGCGCGACATCGTCGCCCGGGGCGGGACCGCCGAGCTGCACGTCTTCCCGACCGGCGGCCACGGCTTCGCCCTGCGCTCGCGCCCGCCGGCGCCGGAGACCGCCTGGGGCGGGCTGTTCCTGGCCTGGTTGGGCCGCCTGCCCACCTGAAGCCTGTAGAGAAGCCTGTAGAAACGAAAAAGCGCGCCAGGCTGACCCGGCGCGCTCTTCTCGTTCAGCTTGGACCGCGGTCCGCCCGATCAACGGCCCTTGAGGGCGGCGCGACCGGCGTAGACGCCCTGGTCTTCCAGCTGCTGCTCGATGCGCAGGAGCTGGTTGTACTTGGCCAGCCGGTCCGAACGGGCCAGCGAGCCGGTCTTGATCTGACCGCAGTTCAGGGCCACGGCCAGGTCGGCGATGGTGCTGTCCTCGGTCTCGCCCGAGCGGTGGCTCATGACGCTGGTGTAGCCGTGGCGGTGAGCCAGATCGACTGCGTCGATGGTTTCCGACAGCGTGCCGATCTGGTTGACCTTGACCAGGATCGAGTTGGCCAGGCCCTGGTCGAGGCCGATCTGCAGGCGCTTGGGGTTGGTCACGAACAGGTCGTCGCCGACCAGCTGGACCTTCTTGCCCAGGGTGTCGGTCAGCAGCTTCCAGCCGGCGAAGTCGTCTTCGGCCATGCCGTCCTCGATCGAGGCGATCGGGAACTTGGAAACGAGGTCGGCCAGGTAGTCGACCATCTGGGCCGGGTCGAGCGACTTGCCCTCGCCTTCCAGCTCGTACTTGCCGTTCTTGAAGAACTCGGTCGAGGCGACGTCTAGGCCCAGCAGGAAGTCGTCGCCGGCCTTGTAGCCCGCGGCTTCACCGGCCTTGACGATGAAGTCGAGCGCGGCTTCGGCCGAGGCGAGGTTCGGGGCGAAGCCGCCCTCGTCGCCGACGTTGGTGTTGTGGCCGGCGTCCTTCAGAGCCTTCTTCAGGCCGTGGAAGATCTCGGCGCCCATGCGCAGGGCTTCGGAGAAGCTGGCCGCGCCGGTCGGCAGGATCATGAATTCCTGGATGTCGATCGGGTTGTCGGCGTGCGCGCCGCCGTTGATGATGTTCATCATCGGGGTCGGCAGGACGCGGGCGTTCACGCCGCCGATGTAGCGGTGCAGCGGCAGGCCGGCCGACTCGGCGGCGGCCTTGGCCACGGCGAGCGAGACGCCGAGGATGGCGTTGGCGCCCAGGCGGGCCTTGTTCGGCGTGCCGTCCAGGCCGATCAGCAGGCTGTCGATGCGACGCTGGTCTTCGGCGTCGACGCCCGACAGGGCGTCGAAGATCTCGCCGTTGACGGCTTCCACGGCCAGGCGGACGCCCTTGCCGAGGTAGCGCGACTTGTCGCCGTCGCGCTTTTCGACGGCTTCGTGGGCGCCGGTCGAGGCGCCCGACGGCACCGCGGCGCGACCAAAGGCGCCGTCCTCGAGGACGACGTCGACCTCGACCGTCGGATTGCCGCGGCTATCGAGGATTTCGCGGGCGATGATGTCGACGATCTCGGTCATGGGAGCTCCCGAAAGAAAAGGCGCTTCCCCTTAGCCGCGACGCCGCTTCGCCGCAACCAAGACCGGCGTTCGGCAGGATCGAAGTTCCGTTGCGTCAGCGCTTTGTCGTCACGCCAACAGGGTCGTCACGCCTGCAGGACCGGCGGCCCGCCCGAACCGAGGCGGAACAGCAGTTGCTCGGCGCCAAAGTCGAGCTCGACCCGGGCGAACAGCTTCAGCACGTCCACGCCCAGCAGCAGCGCCGGCTTCTCATTGATTTTCCAGTGATCGAAGATGTGCAGATCGGCGAAGACCACGGCCAAGTTGGTCATCCGCAGGTCGCCCATGCTCATCGACCGCAGGACCCGGTACTCGCCGATCGTCTCGCCGCCCGCCACGCCCAGCAGGCGCACGGCCAGGGCCGGGTCGGCGCCCTTGCGGGCCTTGGCCTGGATGGCCTTGGACAGCGCCATGTTGCCGATCGACGAGCCGGCGCCGGAATCGATGAAGGCCAGGGTGCGGATGTTGTTGACCCGGCAGTTGACCACGGTGAGCCGCCCGAAGCGCTGGTCGGCCTCGATCTGCACCTCCTGGGACCGCCGGACAAACCGGTACTCCGGCGTACTGTGACGGACCTCCAGGCGCTTTCGCTTGAAGTCCATGACCACCGAGCGGTCCTGCAGGATGTCGACGCCCAGCAGGCCGTCGCCGCCGACCCGCTCGGGCGCCAGCACCGGAAGCTCGACATCGGTCAGGCGCGCCTCTCCGGTGGACAGGTGGGCGATCCGCGCCGTCGGGGTGATCGCCGAGCCGCCGATGCCGTGGACGATGACGTCGCGACCGCGCGGCAGGTCCAGGCGCGCGGCCAGCGTCTGGGAGATCACCGAACGGTCGGCCCCGGAATCGACCACGAAGCGGTACTGGCCCTGACCGTTGATCTGGGTTTCGACGGTCATCCGTTCCGATTCGTCGATGCCGGTGTCGATGACGTAGAGCGGCAAGGCGGGCGTCGCCGGGGGCGGGACGACGGTCGGAGAAGCCGGCGAAACGGCCTGCGGCGCCTGGCCGGGAGAGAAGGCGTGAACGAGCGAGGGCGCGGCGGCGAACGATGCGCCGAGGCCGCACGCAAGGGTGCGACGCGTGAACATGGCGAACCTCCCAGTTCGCCCGAAGTCGAGCCGCGCCTTTGGCGCTGACCGCGCTCCTGGCTTTGTTGGGATCGTCCCTATGGCGACCCGGTGGCCACTCTAGCACCGCTTGGACCAACCCACGACGAAAAGCGCCGCCCAGGCGAGCTGGGCGGCGCTTTCGAAGCGTCAGACGCTAAATCCTGGAGCGCTCGCCGGTTCGGCGAGCGCGTCCGAGAAAGACCTTAGTCTTCCTTCGGGGTCAGGATCTGCTTGCCGTTGTACAGGCCGGTCTTCAGATCGACGTGGTGCGGACGGCGCAGCTCGCCGGTGTCCTTGTCCTCGATGAACGAGTTAGCGCCCAGGGCGTGGTGCGACCGGCGCATGTTCCGGCGAGAAGGCGAAGTTTTTCTTTTGGGAACGGCCATCGAAGTGACTCTGCTCGCTGAGCGTGAAAATCGGAAGCGGCGACTCGGGAAAGCCCAGGTCGCCGCGTGAGGGCGCGCTTATGCCTGAATCTCTCCAGACATGCAACTCGCCAGTTCAGACCAGTCGACCGTGCTCCTTGGCCGCCGCGATGAAGCTGGCGAACAGGGGGTGCGGGGCGAACGGACGGCTCTTCAGTTCCGGGTGGAACTGAACGCCGATGAACCACGGATGGTCGTCGCGCTCGACGATCTCGGGCAGCACGCCGTCCGGAGAACGGCCGGTGAGCTTGAGACCCGCCTCCTCCATCTTGTGGCTGTAGCCGATGTTGACCTCGTAGCGGTGACGATGGCGCTCGACGATGTCGGTCTCGCCATAGATCTCGGCGACCTTGGAGCCCTGCTGCAGGACGGCGTCATAGGCGCCCAGGCGCATGGTGCCGCCCAGGTCGTCGCCGGCCTTGCGCGAGACCATCTCGTTGCCCTTGATCCACTCGGTCATCAGGCCGACGACCGGGCGCTCGGTGGGACCGAATTCGCTGGAGCTGGCGTCGGTGATGCCCGCGACGTTGCGCAGGGTCTCGATGACGGCCATCTGCATGCCGAAGCAGATGCCGAAGTACGGCACCTTGCGCTCGCGGGCGAACTGGGCCGCGCGGATCTTGCCTTCCGCGCCGCGCTCGCCGAAGCCGCCGGGCACCATGATGGCGTGGGCGTTCTCGAGACGGGCCGCGGCCGCGTTTTCGTCGCCCTCGAAGGTCTCGCTCTCGACCCAGTCGAGGTTGACCTTGACCTTGTTGGCGAGACCGCCGTGGTGCAGGGCCTCGATGAGGGACTTATAGGCGTCCTTCAGGACGGTGTACTTGCCGACGACGGCGATAGTCACCTCGCCGTCCGGATGCTGGACGGTGTGGTCGATGGCTTCCCAGCGCGACAGGTCGGGCTTGGGCGCGTCGTGCATGCCGAAGACGTCGAGCACTTCGGCGTCGAGGCCTTCCTTGTGATAGTCGATCGGCACCGCGTAGATCGAGGCGCTGTCCATGGCCTGGATCACGGCGCTGGGGCGCACGTTGCAGAACTGGGCGATCTTGCGCTTTTCCTCGACCGGGATGTCCTGCTCGCAGCGGCAGAGCAGGATGTCCGGCTGGATGCCGATGGAGCGCAGCTCCTTGACCGAGTGCTGGGTCGGCTTGGTCTTCATCTCGCCGGCCGTCTTGATGAACGGCAGCAGGGTGAGGTGCACGTAGCAGCTCTGGCCGCGCGGCAGGTCCTGGCGCAGCTGGCGGATGGCCTCGAAGAACGGCAGGCCCTCGATGTCGCCGACCGTGCCGCCGATCTCGACGAGCACGAAGTCGACGGCCTTCTGGCCGGTCTCGTCCATGGCGGGCGAGAGAACGAAGTCCTTGATCTCGTTGGTGACGTGCGGAATCACCTGGACGGTCGCGCCCAGATAGTCGCCGCGGCGCTCCTTCTCGATGATCGTCTTGTAGATCTGGCCGGTCGTGATGTTGTCGGCCTTCTTGGCCGACACGCCGGTGAAGCGCTCGTAGTGCCCCAGATCCAGGTCCGTCTCGGCCCCGTCGTCGGTGACGAACACCTCGCCGTGCTGATACGGGCTCATGGTGCCCGGATCGACGTTCAGATAGGGGTCGAGCTTGCGCAGGCGGACGGTGTAGCCGCGAGCCTGCAGGAGAGCGCCGAGCGCTGCGGAGGCGAGGCCTTTTCCAAGGGAGGAAACCACGCCGCCGGTGATGAAAATGTACCGCGTCATGGGCGCTCAGATTACCCGCGATTCGGCGATCGCGGCGAAAAGACCGACGTTCATAAACAAGTTTCGCTTCCGAGCCTGAGCCCCGCCCTTATTGAGCGGGGGTCTGAGCCGGAGCCGGAGCGGTCGTGACCGGAGCCGCGGGAGCCGGAGCGCCGAGCTGCGGGGTCGGAGCCTGGATCGGCGCCGGCGCGGTCGTGGCGGGAGCGGCCGGGGTCGCGGGGGCGTTGAGGGTCTTGGTGTCGAGATTGTCGATCTTCAGCTTATCGACGACCGAATCAGCGCCGCCGATGCGACCGGTCAGAATGGTCAGCACCAGGCTGATGACCAGGAACACCGAGAACAGGATCCAGGTCATCCGGGTCATGAAGTCGCCGGCGCCGCGGGCGGTCATGAAGCTGCCCGCTCCACCGCCGCCCATGCCGAGCGCGCCGCCCTCCGACCGCTGGAGCAGCACGAAGCCGATCAGCGCGATGCAGACGATGATGTTGATGGCCAGCAGGATGCCGATGAGCATGACGAAACAGTTCTCGATCAGTGCAGTCGGGGGACCGACTGCGAAAAACGAAGCGGCCCCTCTACCACTACCGGCGCGCGCACGCCATAGGTGGGACGACGGCCGGCCAACTCAAGTTCCCCAATCCAAGTTCCCCAATCCAGTTTTAGGGCGCGCATGATTCTCGAGACCGAACGCCTCACCCTGAAGCCCCTGGTCGCCGAAGACGCCCCGCTGATCTATCCGTTCCTCAGCGATCCGGAACTGATGGCCCACTGGGACCGGGCGCCGCTGGAGGATCCCGACGAGGTCGCCGCCTGCGTGGTCGGCCAGGTCGAGGACATGCAGGCCGGGACCGCGCTCTACTGGACCATCCGCCTGACCGCGACCGGCGCCTTCGTCGGCGCCTGCGAGTTCGTCGAGATCGACGAGCGCCGCCACCGGGCCGAACTGCGCTTCATCGTGGCCCGCGAGGCCTGGGGCAACGGCTACGCCCAGGAGGCGGTCAGCGCCCTCCTCGCCCACGCCGCCGCCAGCGACCTCAAGCACGTGGTCGCCCGCACCCAGGTCGGCGACGCCCGGGCCGAGAAGCTGCTGGAACGCCTAGGCTTCAAGGGCGCGGCCTATCTGAAGGGCCAGGTGGATCGCGACGGCGAGCGCCGGGATGGGCGGCTGTACGGGTTGGAGCTGTAGGCTCCTTCTCCCCTTGCGGGAGAAGGTGGCGGCCGTTCGCGAGGAACCTCCCCCTGTGGGGGAGGCGATCGCGCAGCGATCGGAGGGGGGAGTTGGTGGGATATCGGCCGACGCCTCGAAAGCTGAAAACGTCCCCCCACCGGCCTTCGGCCGCCTCCCCCAGAGGGGGAGGTTCCTTGAGCGCATGGCTTCTCGATCTCACGCGGTGATCCGCTGAGTGGATGAAGGAGAGCGGAGCGCCCGGGCTACGCCCGGAGGTGCGTTGTGTTGTTACCGTTTCGACGAAGCCGTGCGCTCCGCGCGGTCGTTTGGCTGCCGGCTTCCCGGGCGGCGGCGCTCTTAACGCCTTACCAGGACCGCCTTCGAGGTTTCCCTGTCGGACGGCGACGAGGAGAGGGGTGCTCTGTAGTCCTCGCCCAAGCCGACGGCGGGCGGGCCTGGCCAGCGCCAGGTCCCGGACGCGACGGATCTTCCCAATCCGCCCCAGTCCCGCTCGATCGCATCCCGCCGCCGCATGGTCGCTGGCCGCGCG
>PJTT01000203.1_pt1 | contig 86203 bp, 87 predicted proteins | sample 1512261 | NCBI WGS metagenome assembly PJTT01 (sample SAMN08177685, study PRJNA422409) | Soil metagenome, whole genome shotgun sequencing project. | isolation source: Soil (2) enriched on wood chips | place: USA: Madison | collected 2015-01-15 | reverse complement strand
CTTGCGAAAGCCCCGGTTGCCCTCTAGGTAAGCGGTGATAGCCGTGAGCTTGAACTGCTCTGTGTATTTACCCATAGATCCCCCACGGGTTGGATTGGTGTCCAACTTCTTGGGGGCAGTCCAAAATGTGGGAGCGGGCTTGTCCCGCGAAGCGCCGCGCGGGCGGCGCTCGGTCTTACAGGCGCTGCACATATTGCGTCGAACGCTCAGCCGCCCCCCCGCTTTGCCGACAGGCACTGTACAGATACCCCTCGAACTGCTCGACAATCCCTGGCCAGCCCTGGCGGCTGGCATGCTGACGCGCATTCAGCCGCACCCGGCGTAACGTCTCCTCTTCTTCCAGCAGCCAGCAGGCAGCGTCGATGAACGCCGCCTGATCCCCCGGCATGGCCAGTGCGCCGCTATGACCATGGCGAAGGTGTTGCGCAGCGGCCGCCTCGTCGTACGCGACCACCGCCAACCCCGAGGCCATGGCTTCGAGCACCACATTGCCAAAGGTTTCGGTCAGGCTCGGAAACAGGAACAGGTCACCGCTGGCATAGTGTTCGGCCAGCACCTCGCCACGCTGAGCACCGCAGAAAACGGCATCCGGCACCTGCTGTTCGAGGGCGGTACGCTGCGGGCCGTCACCCACCATGATCAGGCGCAGGCGCTTGTGTGGATAAGTCTTCTGCAGAGCCTCCAGGCTTGGGCGCAGCAAGCCCAGGTTCTTTTCCGCCGCCAGCCGCCCGACATGCAGCACGGCGATGTCATCCGGGCCAAGCCCCCAGCTTTTCCGTAATGCGGGGCTGCGCCGTGCCGGGTTGAACAGGCAGGCATCGACCCCTCGGGCCAGTAGTTCCAGGCGTTCGAAGCCGCGGCGTTCAAGCTCCAGGCGCTGGCTGAGGCTAGGTACCAGGGTGATCGCCGTGCGCCGATGGAACCAGCGTAGGTAGTGGGTGAGCAGGCGCGTCAGCAGGCCCAGCCCGTACTGGCCGGAATACTGCGGGAAGTTGGTGTGGAAGCCGCTGACCACCGCTACCCCCAGGCGCCGGGCCGCGCGCAGTGCACTGAGCCCCAGTGGCCCCTCGGTGGCGATGTACAGCACATCCGGACGTTGCCGGCGCCAGCGGCGCAACAGCTTGTGCATCGACACCTCGCCCCACTGCAAGCCCGGGTAGCCGGGCAGGGGCCAGCCACGACACAGCATGAGGTTCGGTTCGTTGTGCGCCGGTACTTCACCAGCCTGGCGCGGGCGCACCAATTCGATCTCATGGCCGCGTTGGCGCAACCCTTCGCTCAGGCGGCCAAGGGTATTGGCCACGCCGTTGATTTCGGGTGGGAAGGTTTCGCTGACCAAGGTGATGCGTAGGGCGGGTGTATTCATGACAAAAAGTTTCCGCCTGCTGGGTTGCGCCAATGTGACTGCCATGTGACGTAAAGATGACACCTGATCGCCGACGCTTTTTGCTCTGTGAATTTTTCCTTGCAGGCCGCTCAAGAGGGGCCACCGACAGCCGATGCAGATGCATTCGACTACCTGATGCGCTCCAGGAGAGCGGTGATGTTCAACAACAAGCTCAAGCAAGAAATCCGGCAGCTACGCGAAGACCTGATGTCCATCGAGCAGGTCAAGAGTAGCCTCGACAGCGAGATGCTGGTACTGCAACTCGATCCCCAGGGGCGGATCGAGATGGTCAACGGCAACTTCGAGAGCGAGATGCTCTACCGTGCCGAACAATTGCTTGGACGCAACATCGAGGACATCGTCCCTGCCCATGTGAAGACGCTGGATTTCTACCAGCGCATGAAAGGCGCGATCAGCCGCGGTGAACACCTGAACGGTGCATTCCGACTGCTGCGCGGCAATGGCCAGGAAGCCTGGTTAAGGTCGATCCTGCAGCCGGTCAAGAACAGCGAGGGGCAGATCAAGTATTTCACGCTGCACTCCAGCGACCTTACCCGCACCATCGAGACCTCCCGTGAGCACGAAAGCCTGATCAAGGCGCTGATGCGCTCCACCGCCGTGATCGAATTCGACCTTGATGGCATCATCCTTACCGCCAACGAACGGTTTCTGGCCACCGTCGGTTACCGCCTGGAGCAGATCCGTGGCAAGCATCACCGCATGTTCTGCGAGCCGGAGGAAGCCAACTCGGCCGGCTACCAGGCATTCTGGGACAAACTGCGCCGTGGCGAGTACGTTGCCGAACGCTTCAAGCGTATCGATGCCCATGGCCGGGTGGTCTGGCTGGAAGCTTCGTACAACCCGATCTTCGATGCCCATGACGTGCTGTACAAGGTGGTCAAGTTCGCCACCGTCATCACCGAGCAAGTCAATCAGGAGCAGGCGGTGGCCGAGGCGGCGGATGTCGCCTACAGCACCTCACTAGGTACCGATGCCAGCGCCCGCAAGGCCACCGATGTGGTCACCCAGAGCGTCAGCGTGATGCGCGGGCTGGAAGCTTCGATGCAAGAGGCGGCAGAGGGCATCCAGGCGCTGGATACCCAATCGCGGGTGATCGGCTCGATCATCAAGACCATCAGCGACATTGCCGGGCAGACCAACCTGCTGGCGCTCAACGCGGCCATCGAAGCGGCCCGCGCCGGCGAGCAGGGGCGGGGGTTTGCCGTGGTTGCCGATGAAGTACGCCAGCTGGCCTCGCGTACCAGCACCGCCACCGAGGAAATCGCACGGGTGGTGCAACAGAACGAGCAACTGGCCCAGGCTGCAGTGGCGATCATCGACACCAGCAAGCGCCAGGCCGAGCAGGGGCTGGCACTGGCGGACGAGACAGGGAGCGTGATTGTCGAGATCCAGGACGGGGCAAAGCGGGTGGTGGATGTGGTGGGGCAGTTTTCCAGCCGGTTGGGGCAGTAAGACCAAGATCAGACGCGGTCTGCTTTTTGTGGGAGCGGCCTTGTGTCGCGAAAGGGCCGCTCCTGCAGGGGACCGCGCAAGGTCCGAGAGGGATCAGTTCCGCTCCCGCACCCAGAACAACGTAGCCCCCGCCACCGCCGCCGGCATCATCAGCACGTTCACCAGCGGAATCATCAACGCCAGGTAGGTAATGCCGCCAAAGCCCAGCGACTGCCAGCGCTTCTGGCGCAGCCAGGCGAGCATGTCCTGCCAGCTCATCTTGTTGTTGTCCGCCGGGTAGTCGATGTACTGGATCGCCATCATCCACACCCCGAAGATCAGCCAAAGCGGCGCCGCTACCACGTTGACCACCGGGATCAGCGACAGAATGAACAGACCGATGGCTCGCGGCAGGAAGTAGCCCAGCTTGCGCATTTCGCGGCTGAATGTGCGCGGCACCATGGCTACCAGCTCACCCCAGCTGAAGGCCGGGAAGTTGTCTTCGCCACGCACCACCACCTCGACCTTTTCCGCCAGAAAGCCGTTGAACGGTGCGGCAATGATGTTGGCTACCAACGTGAAGGTGAAGAACACCATCAGTACCAGCAAGGCAACGAACAGCGGCCAGAGGATGTAGCTGAGGAAGCTCAACCAGTCAGGCAACGTTGGCATCAGGGCGTCGAGCCACAGGCTGAACTGGTGGCCAGCGAAGTAGATCAGGCCACCGAACAGCAGCAGGTTGACCGCCAGTGGCAGCAGCACGAACAACCTCAGGTTGGGGCTCAGCACCAGTTTCAGGCCTTCGCGCAGGTACTGGGGGCCAGAGAGGACAGGGGCTTGCATCAAGACACTCCGCAGAGAAAGAAAACGCGTCGACCTTACCGAGTTTGGCGCGCCGACGAAAGGCGGCTGGCAAATGGGAAATCGGACGTAACAAAAGCTTGGCAGTCGTGGCTATCGATAAAATCGCTGGATAGGCGATGCCTATGAGGTGGATTGTCTAAGGATATTTCCTTAATCTTTGCGACCTCGCTACAGTGCGCTCAACTTTCCACTTTTCGGGCCTGCGCGTTGTAGCCTTCCCCAAGTGCTGCGTGGGCCCTTTTTAATTTTCCAGCTGGCGCAGCCGGTATACCGAAGCCGGCCCCTGCGGCCCGCTCGACAGGAGTTCGACATGTCTGAAGTACGTCATTCGCGCGTCATCATTCTCGGTTCCGGCCCTGCCGGTTACAGCGCCGCGGTGTATGCCGCCCGTGCCAACCTCAAGCCACTGCTGATCACCGGCATGCAGGCTGGCGGCCAGCTGACTACCACCACCGAAGTCGACAACTGGCCGGGTGACCCCCACGGCCTGACCGGCCCGGCCCTGATGCAGCGCATGCAGGAGCACGCCGAGCGTTTCGAAACCGAAATCGTCTTCGACCACATCAACGCCGTCGACCTGGCCAACAAGCCGTTCACCCTGCAGGGTGACAGTGGCAAGTACACCTGCGACGCGCTGATCATCGCTACTGGCGCCAGCGCCCGCTATCTGGGCCTGCCGTCGGAAGAAACCTTCATGGGCAAGGGCGTTTCGGCCTGTGCCACGTGCGACGGTTTCTTCTACCGCAACAAGCCGGTTGCCGTGGTTGGCGGCGGCAATACTGCCGTGGAAGAAGCGCTGTACCTGGCCAACATCGCCAGCAAAGTGACCTTGGTGCACCGTCGCGATACCTTCCGTGCCGAGAAGATTCTGGTCGACAAGCTGCACGCCCGTGTGGCCGAAGGCAAGATCGAGCTCAAGCTCAACGCCACCCTGGACGAAGTGCTGGGTGACAACATGGGCGTGACCGGTGCTCGCCTGAAGAACAACGACGGCAGCAGTGACGAAATCAAGGTCGACGGCGTGTTCATCGCCATTGGCCATACCCCGAACACCTCGCTGTTCGAAGGCCAGCTGACTCTCAAGGACGGCTACCTGGTGGTCAACGGCGGCCGTGAAGGGAATGCCACCGCCACCAACGTCGAGGGCGTGTTCGCCGCCGGTGACGTGGCTGACCACGTTTACCGCCAGGCCATTACCTCGGCGGGTGCCGGCTGCATGGCGGCATTGGACGTGGAGCGTTACCTGGACGGGCTGGCCAACGCCTCGTTCTGATCCAAGAGCGTCGGGGGCGCAAAGCGCCCTCAATAAAAAACCGGCTATGAAGCCGGTTTTTTTGTGCCCGCAATCAGCTCACAGGCTCAAGCGCATCGACAGGTCCACCGCCTTCACATCCTTGGTCATGGCACCAATCGAGATGTAGTCCACCCCGGTCTCGGCAATCACTCGCAAGGTCGTCTCGTTGACACCGCCACTGGCTTCCAGCTTGGCCTTGCCCGCGGTAATGCGCACTGCTTCGCGCATCTCTTCAAGGTTCAACTCGTCGAGCATGATGATGTCGGCACCAGCGGCCAGTGCCTGGCGCAGTTCGTCCAGGCTTTCCACTTCGATTTCCACCGGCTTGCCCGGCGCAATGCGGTGCGCCGCCGCCACTGCTTCGGCTACACCGCCGCTGGCGGCGATGTGGTTTTCCTTGATCAGGAAGGCGTCGTACAGGCCGATGCGGTGGTTGTCGCAACCGCCGCAGGTCACTGCATATTTCTGCGCCAGACGCAGGCCCGGAAGGGTCTTGCGGGTGTCCAGCAGGCGCACCTGGGTGCCTTCCACCAGGTCGGCCAGGAAGCGCGCACGGGTAGCGACACCCGATAGCATCTGCAGGAAGTTCAGTGCACTGCGCTCACCACTGAGCAGCGAACGTGCGGGGCCCTCCAGATGGAACAGCGGCTGGTTGGCCGTGGCGCGCTCGCCATCGGCCACCTGCCAGTGTACTGCCACGCGCGGGTCGAGTTGGCGGAATACGGCATCGACCCAGGCGGTGCCGGCGATCACACAGTCTTCGCGAGTGATGATTGTCGCCTTGGCCAGGCGCTCGGCCGGGATCAGCTGCGCGGTGATATCGCCACTGCCGATGTCCTCCAACAGCGCGCGGCGCACATTGGCTTCGATTTCAGCGGTCAGGTCGGCAAGGCGTAGGTTCGGCATGGTCGGCTCCACAAGCTAGATGCCCGCGATTATAGGGCAGGGGGCCAGTGTGTACAGCCGCCTTGGCGATGACCTTTGGTCGGTCGGTGTGAGCAACCAGGATAAATCAGAGTCACTAGCCAGCCCGTGAAACGACGCTGGCAGCTGTGCGGATTTTTACCGATAATGGCGACCAGTATTTGGCGTCATGACTTTGACGATCTTCAGCCCCTTCGGGCGAGACACCCTGCAAGGAGTACAGGATGCAAAAAGAAGGCAAGGTGGTGCCCTTGGCGGCAGCCATCGATCGAGGCGGGCGTGCGCCTCTGCCTTGCCTTCCGGTGTTGCTCCTGCAGGTGCGCGACAAGGCCGCCTTGCAATTGCGTCAGGGCCTGCAGGGCTTGTTCGACAATGCCGACGACACCCTCTTCGAGATGGCCGACAAGGCCTTCGATCGCAGTGACCAGAACCTGTACTTCGAGGCCATGCGCGACCTGCGCCTGAAGCGCAAGAGCATCGAGCGCGGTTTTCTCGACACGTTCCATGATGCCTTTGCCCGTATCGGCCAGGTCGACCTGCTGGCGCACCTGGTCGAGCTGGGTAACCTGCGCAGCAAGGCCCAGGTGGAGCGGGCCGCCGCGATCGAAGGCATGGTCGCGCGGGTGCTGTCACGCGACGGCATTGCCCTGCAGCAACTGGGCCTGCGCTTGCAAGCACTACTCGACCGCCCCCTGCATGAGCAGCACAATCCGCTGGGGCCCGCTGCGCTGTGCGGCTACTTCCTTGACGCCGGCCGCAACCTGGGGGTTGGCCTGCGGGTCAAACTGGTCCTGCTCAAACTGTTCGAGCGCTATGTGCTGCGCGATGCCGATGTGATCTATGGCGAAGCCAACCAGTTGCTGGCTGCCGCCGGTGTGCTGCCCGAGTTGCCACCGGCACCGCGCCGACGAGCCGAAGACCGGCGTATGAGCGCAGGACGCGGGCCGGCGAAGCTGGGACACGAGGTGGGCGCGGACGCAGCAGGGCAGGCTTTCTTTGCCTCGTTGCAAACACTGCTGGCCCCGGCGCGTGGGCAGTTTGCGCCTCGTTTGCAGGCGGTGGCCACCGCCCAGCCAATCAGCACCGCCGACCTGCTGCGCCTGCTTTCGCATTTGCAGCACTACGTGCCCGCTACCCATGAGGCCGACGATTTCGAGCTTGGCCAACAGCTTGAACAATTGCTGCTGCGGGTCAGTGTACGCAGCGGCACACGCCGGCGCATCGATGTGGCCGACGAGGACATGATCAACCTGGTTGGCCTGTTGTTCGACTTCATCCAGAACGACGACAACTTGCCGGCCAGCCTGCGCGCGCTGATCGCTCGCCTGCACATTCCGCTATTGAAAGTGGCCCTGCTGGACAAGGGGCTGTTCAGCCGGGCCAGCCACCCGGCCCGCCGGCTGCTCAACGAAATGGCCGGCGCGGCCATCGGCTGGGAATGCGCCGGCGATGGCCTGCGCGACAGCCTGCACCTGCGGGTGGAGCGCATCGTCCAGCGCCTGCTCAATGATTTTGCCGAAGATGCCAGTCTCTTCGCCGAACTGCTCGAAGACTTCCTCGCTTTCAACCAGGATGAGCGGCGGCGCAACGAGTTGCTCGAGCAACGCACCCGCGACGCCGAAGAAGGGCGCGCCCGGGCCCGGCAGGCCAGGCAGCAGGTGCAGCACGCGCTTAACCAGCGTCTGCGCGGCCGGATATTGCCGCAGGTGGTGGTGCAGATGCTGGTGCAGGCCTGGAGCCAGGTGCTGCTGCTGGCCTTGCTCAAGCAGGGTGAGGCGTCCCAGGCCTGGCGGGATGCCTTGCAGACGATGGACACGCTGCTGGCCAGCATCACCCCGCCGCATGAGCCGCAAGCCTTGCTGCAGCAAGTGCCGGGTTTACTCAAGGCGCTGCGCGATGGTCTGGCCAGCGTGGCCCTGGACTCGGCGGCGACCCGCGAGTTTTTCCTGCAACTGGAGCAGTTGCACTTGCGTGCCTGCACGGGTACCACAGTGCAGCCCGGCAGCGGGGGCCAGCCCCTGAGCGACGTACTGGTAGCCGAGGACATCGTGCTGGCGATTGCCGAAGAGCCCGCATGCGCGCCGTTACAGGTTGCCGACGTGCAGACTGCAGCGCTGTGCCAGGTGCAGCGTCTGCGTATCGGAACCTGGGTCGAAGTGCTGGACGAGGACGAACTGCTGCGCTGCAAACTGGTGGCGCGCATCGACAGTAGCGACCGGCTGGTGTTCGCCAACCGCACCGGCATGAAAGTGCGCGAATGGAACAGTGCCAGCCTGGCCCAGGCACTGCGTCGGGGCGACGTGCGGGTGCTGGATGACGGGCTGTTGTTCGAGCGGGCGCTGGAGGCAGTGCTCGACGGGCTGCGGCGGTAGGCGGAACTGTCTTGCGCAATATCTGCAAGCAGGCACGATCCCTGTGGGAGCGGGTTCACCCGCGAAGAATCCAACGCGGTGCTTGGCACCGGCTGCGCCGGTGTTCGCGGGTGAACCCGCTCCCACAGGTGCCCTGCTGAATCAATGAGTTATGTGCAGCTCTATGAGAGCTGCTGCCGGTATTACATTCATTCACATGCAAACGCTGTTGGCCGCAGGGCATACTGTCAACCTGTTCACGGCGCTTTCAGGATCTGCCCCATGCAATTGGACCGTGCCACTGGCTGGTTCCACGGAATCGGAATCACCCACTGCCCCTCGCCGAATTTCAATTCCCGCCCCGAAGGCGAATCGATTTCCCTGCTGGTGATTCACAACATCAGCTTGCCCCCGGCCTGCTTCGGTACCGGCAAGGTCCAGCAATTCTTCCAGAACCGCCTGGATCCCGACGAACATCCGTACTTCGCCAGCATCAACCACCTGACCGTGTCGGCACACCTGTTCGTCGAGCGTGACGGTGCGGTGACCCAGTTCGTGTCACTGCTCGACCGCGCCTGGCACGCCGGTGTGTCGTGCTTCGACGGGCGTGAAGGCTGTAACGATTTTTCCATCGGCATCGAGCTGGAAGGCACCGATGACCTGCCCTATACCGATGCCCAGTACGCGGTACTGGAGCAACTTACCCGGCATATCCGCGGTGCCTGGCCGGCCATCGTCCTGGACCGCATCAAGGGCCATAGCGATATTGCCCCGCAGCGCAAGACCGACCCCGGCCCGGCCTTCGACTGGCCGCGCTACCGCGAAGCACTGCAGCAAAACGAGGACAAGGCATGAGTTTTCTGGTGTTGTTGCTGGCGCTGTGGGTCGAGAAGTTCTCGGCCTTGCGCCATCAGGTGCAGCGCGATGGGTTCTTCCTTGGCGAACTGGTACGCCTGGAGCGCAGCGGCAAGGTGCACCCGTGGTGGACGCTGGCCATCCTGGTGTTGGCACCGGTAGCACTGCTGGTGTTGCTGCTGCATGTGCTGGACCCGGTGGCGTATGGCTTGCTGGCGCTGCCGGTGCACCTGCTGGTGCTGATCTACAGCCTGGGGCGCGGCGATGCCAAGGCATCGCTGGGGCCGTTCCGGGATGCCTGGCGGCGCGGTGATGACCAGGCCGCGCTGCACGTGGCCGAACGCGACCTGGGGCTGGTGGCCGATGAGCCGCACAGCCTGTTGGTACGGGTGCAGGGCAACCTGCTGTGGCAGGTGTACCAGGGCTTTTTCGCGGTGATCTTCTGGTACTTCGTGCTGGGCCCAGGCGCAGCGCTGGCCTACCGCCTGCTGGCGTTGTGTGGCGAGCATGGCAAGCAACCGACATTGAAGGCCCGTGCCGAGCAGCTGAGGCATATCATGGACTGGCTGCCGGTGCGGGTGTTGGCCTTGAGTTTTGCCCTTGTCGGCAATTTCCTCGCGGTCACCCGGGTAATGCTGCACGAGGTGCTCAACTGGCACATCAGCGCCGGCCACCTGGTGGCGCGGGTGGGGCGCATTGCCGATGACATTCCCGAGGAAGAAGACAGCCAGCGCGGGCTGGGGCGGCTGGACAGCCTGTGGGAACTGCTGCTGCGCTGTGCGGTGCTGTGGTATGCCGGGTTTGCGCTGTGGACGGTGCTTGTCTGAAGCCAGGCGCATTCTTTTGTGGGAGCGGCCTTGTGTCGCGAAAGGGCCGCAAAGCGGCCCCAGCAATTCGTGCGGTGGGGTTGAAAGTCCGGGGCTGCTACGCAGCCTTTTCGCGACACAAGGCCGCTCCCACAAAAATCGCGGTCACCTTGAAACTTACCAGCCAAACAACTCGCAAGCATTGCGGGTGCTGGCTTCAGCCAGCTCCGCGACATCCACACCCATCACCTGCGCCAGCGCCCCGGTAATCTCCGGCAGGTGTTCCGGGCTGTTCCTCACCCCGGGGAACATAACCGGCGCCATGTCCGGCGCATCGGTCTCCAGCACCACGCTGTCCAGCGGCAACCGCGTCAGGGTCTTGCGCAGCCGCAGCGCCTGCGGCCAGGTAGCCGCACCGCCAAGCCCAAGCCGGAATCCCAGCTTGATGTACTCGCGGGCCTCTTCATAGCTGCCGGCAAACGCATGTATCACCCCCGCCCGCGTCGGCTTGTAGCGCTTGAGCGTGGCGATCACCTGGGCATGGCTGCGGCGTACGTGCAGCAGGGCGGGCAGTTCGAAGTCGCAGGCCATCTGCAGTTGCGCTTCGAACAGCTCCTGCTGACGGGCCTTGTCCAGATCCTCGAGGTAATAGTCCAGGCCAAACTCGCCCACGGCACACAGCCGTGGGTCGCTGTGCAGGCGCTCCAGCCAATCGCGCAGCTGCGCCAGGTGCTCCGGGCGATGCTGGTCGAGGTAGATCGGGTGCAGGCCGAGCGCTGCGAACAGGCGCTGATCGGCGCAAGCCAGGTCCCACACCCGCTGGAAATTCGCCTGGTACACCCCCAGCACCACCATCCGCTCCACCCCGCGCGCCGCCGCGTTGGCCAGCAGGCGCGGGCGGTCGGCGTCGAAGTCGGGGAAGTCCAGGTGGGTGTGGGTATCGATCAGGCGCATGCTCAGGCTGCTGTAATGCGTTGCTTGAACGTTCGACCGACGGCGTGCACGCCAGGTTCGTAGCGTTTGTCCTCGATCGCGGCCAGTGCCAGCTCCAGGGCGGTGGCGGCAATCAGGCCATGCTGCTGGGCCATGGCATTCACCGGCAGTGGCAGGAAGTCGAGCAACTGGTTGTCGCCGAAGGTACCCAGCTGCAGCTGGCGCGAGTCGGCAGGGTGCGCCTGCAGGGTGTCGAACACCCCTTGCAGCAGCACGTAGGAGGTGGTCACCAGGGCATCCGGCAGGCCGCCGAGGTCATCGATCAGCTGCTGCATCAGGCGCTGGCCGCACTCACGGCTGAACGCTTCGCCCTGATAGCGACGAACTTCGCCGGCATAGCCCTGCAGGGCTTCGTCGAAGCCGCCGGCACGTGCCTGGCTGACCGACAGCTCTGGGCGTGCGCCAATCAGCGCGATGCTGCGCGGGGCAGCGCTCAGCAGGCTGGCGGCCAGTTGGCGGCTGGCGTCGCGGTCGTCGCTAATCACCGAGCAGAAGTGTGCAGGGTCCAGGCGGCGGTCGATGGCAATCACCGGCAGGCCTTTGTCCTGCAGCTCGCGGTAGCTGTCATCTTCCGGCGGCAGGCAGCTGGCGACGAACAGCGCGTCACACCGGCGGGCGCGGAACAGCTGCTGCAACTGGCGCTCGCTATCGGGCTGGTCGTCGCTGCTGGCGATCAGCAACTGGTAGCCGCGGGCGCGGGCACCTTGTTCGAGCTGCTTGGCGATGCGGGCATAGCTGGGGTTCTCCAGATCCGGGAGAATGAAGCCCAGGGTGCGGGTATGCCGACTGCGCAGACCTGCGGCCTGCGGGTTGGGGGTGAAGCCGTGGGCTTCGACCACCGCGCGTACCCGCTCGACAGTGCTGTTGCTGATGCGCTGCTGTTCGGCCTTGCCATTGATGACGTAGCTGGCAGTGGTCACGGACACACCGGCCAGACGGGCGATATCGCTGAGTTTCACCGAATTTTCCTTGTTATTACCGGGGCTGGCTGTGAGGCCTGACCGGGTAGTTTGACCCGGCGAGGGCGCCACGCGCAGACGACCATTGTCGCAATTGTCCGACAGGATGGGGCTTTTTCCTCGGCAGATTATCGAGTAACGTGGCCGCCTGGTCAGATTAATCGTTTCAGCCGCCGAATTTTCTGCCTCGGCTGCCATCTGTGCAAGGCTGTTGAACTGGCCGTTCATGTGAATTTCACAACAATACTCCAGTACCCGACCGGGAACTGCAAAAGGAGAAGGTCATGCTCGAGCTCGCCAAGGAGCAGATAGCCATGGGCCAGAAGGCCGCCGACAAGGCCGAGGCATTGCGCCTGCTGGCCGACCGGCTGGTCGCTGACGGCCTGGTCGCCGAGGGTTACCTGCAAGGGCTTCAGGCCCGTGAGGTACAAGGGTCCACCTTCCTTGGGCAGGGCATTGCCATCCCCCATGGCACGCCGCAGACTCGTGACCTGGTGTACGCCACCGGCGTGCGTCTGTTGCAGTTTCCCGAAGGCGTGGACTGGGGTGATGGCCAGATGGTCTACCTTGCCATCGGAATCGCCGCCCGTTCCGACGAGCACCTGCGCCTGCTGCAACTGTTGACTCGCGCCCTGGGCGAGACCGACCTGGCCGAAGCACTGCGCCGCGCAGGTTCCGCCGAGGCGTTGCTGAAACTGTTGCAGGGCGCGCCACAGGAACTGGCGCTGGATGCGCAGCTGGTCGGCCTGAACCTGCCGGCCGAAGACTTCGATGAACTGGCCTGGCGTGGCGCCCGCCTGTTGCAGCGTGCCGATTGTGTCGACAGTGGTTTTGCCGCCGTGCTGCAGCAGGCAGAACCGCTGCCGCTGGGCGAGGGTCTGTGGTGGCTGCACAGTGAGCGCCAGGTGCGCCAGCCGGGCCTGGCGTTCATCACCCCGCAACAGCCGCTGCGTTACCGCGACCAGCCGCTCAACGGCCTGTTCTGCCTGGCCAGCCTCGGTGCTGCCCACCAGGCGTTGCTCGAGCGCCTGTGCGAAGTGCTGATCGAAGGCCGCGGACAGACGCTTTACCAGGCCTCCAGCAGCCGTGCGGTACTGGAAGTGCTGGGTGGCGAGGTGCCGGCGGACTGGCCTAGCGTGCGCGTCGTGCTGGCCAATCCGCACGGTTTGCATGCCCGCCCGGCAAAGGTATTGGCGCAACTGGCCAAAAGTTTCGAGGGGGAAATCCGTGTACGCCTGGCCGATAGCGTGCAGCCGGGGGTGTCGGTAAAGAGCCTGAGCAAGTTGCTCAGCCTAGGCGCCCAACGTGGCCAGACGCTGGAACTGGTGGCTGAGCCAGGCATCGCCGCCGATGCCTTGCCGGTGTTGCTGGCCGCCATCGAACAAGGCCTGGGCGAAGAAGTGGAACCACTGCTGCAGAGCACGGCGGCCGTCGCAAGCGCAGCGGCCGAAGTGCTGCAAGCGCCCGAAGCCGGTAGCCGCATCCACGGCGTGGGTGCGGCGCCTGGTATTGCCAGTGGCCCGGCGCATGTGTGTGTCGAGCGTGAGTTTGACTACCCCCTGCGTGGCGAGTCGTGTGCCCTGGAGCGGCAGAAGCTGCGTGAAGCCGTGGCGACTGTGAATGGTGAGCTGCAGGCCTTGGCCCAGCGCAGCGACAAGGCCATTGGCGAAATCTTCGTCACCCATCAGGAAATGCTCGCCGACCCGGCCCTGACCGACGATGTCGAGCTACGCCTGGGCCAAGGCGAAAGCGCTGCGGCAGCGTGGATGGCGGTGATCGAGGCGGCGGCACGCCAGCAGGAGTCGCTGCACGATGCCTTGCTCGCCGAACGTGCTGCCGACCTGCGTGACATCGGCCGCCGCGTGTTGGCGCAGTTGTGCGGCGTGCAGGACCAGGCTGAACCCGAGCAACCCTACGTGCTGGTGATGACCGAAGTCGGCCCGTCTGATGTCGCCCGGCTGGACCCGAGCCGCGTTGCCGGTATCGTCACCGCCCAGGGCGGCGCCACCGCCCACAGCGCCATCGTCGCCCGTGCCCTGGGCATCCCGGCGGTGGTGGGCGCGGGGGCGTCGATACTGCTGTTGGACAGTGGCACGCCGTTGCTGCTCGATGGCCAGCGTGGTGTGGTCAGCGTGGCGCCGGCGGCGGATGAACTGCAGCGGGCCCTGGCCGAGCGCGACCAGCGCGAACAACGCTTGCAGGCTGCCTGGGCCAACCGCTTCGAACCGGCGGTCACCCGCGATGGTCACGCCGTCGAGGTGTTCGCCAACATCGGCGAGAGCAACGGTATTGCCAAGGTGGTGGAGCAGGGCGCCGAAGGCGTGGGCCTGCTGCGCACCGAGCTGATTTTCATGGCCCACCCCCAGGCCCCGGACGTGGCTACCCAGGAAGCCGAGTACCGCCGCGTGCTCGATGGCCTCGATGGACGGCCGCTGGTGGTGCGCACCCTCGATGTCGGTGGCGACAAGCCGCTGCCGTACTGGCCGATCGCTGCCGAGGAAAACCCGTTCCTCGGCGTGCGTGGGGTACGTCTGACCCTGCAGCGCCCGCAGGTGATGGAAGACCAGTTGCGCGCCTTGCTGCGCGCTGCTGACCAACGCCCGCTGCGCATCATGTTCCCGATGGTCGGCCAAGTGCACGAATGGCGCGAAGCGCGGGCCATGGTCGAGCGCCTGCGCGCCGAGATCCCGGTAGCCGACCTGCAACTGGGCATCATGGTCGAAGTGCCCTCGGCAGCGCTGTTGGCACCACAGCTGGCGCGTGAAGTGGACTTCTTCAGCATCGGCACCAATGACCTGACCCAATACACCCTGGCCATCGACCGTGGCCACCCCAGCCTCTCGGCCCAGGCCGACGGCCTGCACCCGGCGGTGCTTAGCCTGATCGACATGACCGTACGCGCCGCCCACGCCCATGGCAAGTGGGTGGGCGTATGCGGCGAACTGGCGGCTGACCCGCAGGCGGTGGCTGTGCTACTGGGCCTGGATGTGGACGAACTCAGCGTCGCCGCGCGCAGCATTGCCGAAGTCAAGGCCCTGGTCCGCCAGGCCGATCACCAGACGGCCCGCGCCCTGGCGCGCGAGGCCCTGCAACAGGACAGCGCCGCAGCGGTTCGCGCGCTGGTGGAGCGTTACTGAATGGCCAAGATCCTCACTCTCACCCTGAACCCGGCGCTGGATATCACCATCGGCCTGGATACCCTGCGCCCGGGGCAGGTCAACCGCAGCCAGGTGCAGCAGAGCCACGCCGCAGGCAAGGGACTGAACGTTGCCCAGGTACTGGCCGACCTGGGGCACAACGTCACTGTTGGCGGCTTCCTCGGGTGCGATAACCTGCAGCCGTTCGAGGCACTGATCGACTGGCGCGGCTTCGCCGACTGCTTTGTCCGCGTGCCGGGCGAAACCCGCAGCAACATCAAACTGGTCGAGGCCGATGGTCGTGTCACCGACATCAACGGCCAAGGTCCGGAAGTCGACGAAGCGGCACGCAGTGCATTGCTGTGCCGTCTGGCGCAGATTGCCCCGGGCCATGATGCGGTAGTGGTGGCTGGTAGCCTGCCGCGTGGCGTCAGTGCCGACTGGTTCCGCCAGTTGCTCGAGCAGCTCAAGGCGCTAGGCCTCAAGGTGGTCCTGGACAGCAGCGGCGAAGCCCTGCGTGCGGGCCTGCAGAGCGCGCCCTGGCTGGTCAAACCCAATACCGAAGAGCTGGGCGAGGTGCTTGGCCTGGCTGTGGATAACCCGGCGCAGCAGCGCGCCGCTGCCGAGCGCCTGCTGGCCAGCGGCGTCGAACACGTGGTGGTGTCGGCGGGCGAACAGGGCGTCAGCTGGTTTGCCCGCGACCTGGCCGTGCATGCTTGCCCGCCCAAGGTACAGGTCGCCAGCACGGTGGGCGCAGGTGATTCACTGGTGGCCGGCATGGTCCATGGGCTGCTGCAGGGCGAAGCTCCTGCGCAGACCTTGACCCGTGCCACCGCGATTGCCGCCCAGGCTGTTACTCAGGTTGGTTTCGGCATCCGTGACCGTGAGCAACTGGCGCTTCTGGAAGCCGCCGTGCAACTGACAGAACAACAAGAGGGTTGCCGATGAACATTGCCATTGTCACTGCCTGTCCCAACGGCCAGGTGTCGAGCGTGCTGAGCGCGCGCTTGCTGTCCGCCGCTGCCCAGCGGCGGGGCTGGAGCACCAGCGTCGAGGTGCAGGATGCCGGCCACCCCGAGCGGCAACTGAGCGCCGCACAGATCGCGGAGGCCGACTGGGTGTTGGTGGTCAGCACCGGCCCGGTGGACCTGGCCCGTTTCGTCGGCAAGCGCGTGTATCAGAGCACGCCGTCCCAGGCTTTGGCCGACCGCGAGGGCTTCCTCGATGAAGCGGCGGCCAGCGCCCAACTGTTAGCCACAGTGCCAGGTAGCCCGGCCGAAGCTGGCAGCGCTGGTGCACGCATCGTCGCCGTCACTGCTTGCCCGACTGGCGTCGCGCATACATTCATGGCCGCGGAAGCCCTGCAGCAGGCCGCGCAGCAACTGGGATACCAGTTCACCGTCGAGACCCAGGGCTCGGTCGGTGCGCGCAACCCCTTGTCTGCCGAAGCCATCGCCGCCGCCGATGTAGTACTGCTGGCCGCTGACATCGAAGTGCCCACAGCGCGCTTCGCCGGCAAGCGCATCTACCGTTGTGGCACCGGTATCGCCCTCAAGCAAGCCCGTGCCACCCTGGACAAGGCCCTGGCCGAAGCCAAAGTTGAAAACAGCAGCGATGCCGCAGCGACGACCACCTCAGCCAAGGGCGAGAAGACCGGCGTATACAAGCACCTGCTCACCGGCGTCTCGTTCATGCTGCCCATGGTGGTGGCTGGCGGCCTGCTGATTGCCCTGTCGTTCGTATTTGGTATCGAGGCTTATAAAGAAGCGGGCACCTTGCCGGCCGCGTTGATGCAGATCGGCGGCGAAGCTGCGTTCAAGCTGATGGTGCCGCTGCTGGCGGGCTATATCGCCTGGTCCATCGCCGACCGCCCGGGGCTGGCCCCGGGCATGATCGGCGGTCTGCTGGCCAGCACCCTGGGTGCCGGTTTCATCGGTGGTATCGTTGCCGGTTTCCTCGCCGGTTACAGTGCCAAGGCCATTGCCCGCTGGGCGCGCCTGCCCAGCAGCCTGGAAGCACTCAAGCCGATCCTGATCATTCCGCTGCTGGCCAGCCTGTTCACCGGCCTGGTGATGATCTACGTGGTCGGCCAGCCAGTGGCGGCGATGCTGGAAGGCCTGACGCACTTTCTTGACAGCATGGGCACCACCAATGCCATCCTGCTGGGCCTGTTGCTGGGTGGCATGATGTGCGTCGACCTGGGTGGGCCGATCAACAAGGCCGCCTATGCCTTCTCGGTGGGGCTGCTGGCCTCGTCGAGCTATGCGCCGATGGCGGCAACCATGGCCGCCGGCATGGTGCCGCCGATCGGCCTGGGTATCGCCAGCTTCCTGGCCCGACGCAAGTTCGCCCAGAGTGAGCGCGAGGCTGGCAAGGCGGCCCTGGCGTTGGGCCTGTGTTTCATCTCTGAAGGGGCGATCCCGTTTGCCGCCAAGGACCCGCTGCGGGTGATCCCGGCCAGCGTGGCCGGTGGGGCACTGACCGGGGCTTTGTCGATGTACTTCGGTTGCAAGCTGATGGCGCCGCATGGTGGCCTGTTCGTGCTGCTGATCCCCAATGCGATCAATCATGCGCTGCTGTACTTGTTGGCGATCGTGGCGGGTAGCCTGCTGACGGCGGTGGTGTATGCGGTGATCAAGAAGAGCGAGCGGGTGGAGCTGGCGGTAGCGCCGGTGAAGGGCTAGAGATTTCAGTTGGCCTCACTGGCCTCTTCGCGGGTGAACCCGCTCCCACAGGTACTGCACAGGCATCAGGTCCGGCGTTTCCCTGTGGGAGCGGGTTCACCCGCGAAGGGGCCGGAACAGGTCAACGCCCGTGCTTCTGCCGCAACGGCACCAGCAGATCACCCAGCCCGTTGTGGTCGATCTCATGCATCAACGCCAGCAACCCACCCAGTTCCCCCGCCGGAAAACCTTTGCGCGCAAACCAGGCCAGATAATCCCCCGGCAGGTCGGCAATGATCCGTCCCTGGTACTTGCCAAACGGCATGGTGCGGGTCACCAGCAGTTCGAGGGTTTCCGGCTTCATCATCGGCGCACCTGGTTGTTGAAAAACGCCGACCATACTGCAATCTGCACGAACGCCCAAGCGGCAATCATGCAGAACGCCGTATTCGGGCTTCGCTCTAATATCTACATCTATTTGATTTAAAAGAATTTTACTGAATTTGTAGGCTTGGCACGAACGCTGCTCCGTTACAGATGACTATCACCTGCCAAGGAGTTCGTGCCATGAGCAATCCCAACAAAGACGTGATCGACGTGCTCAACGACCTGATCGAGTACAGCAAGGATGGCGAGAAAGGCTTCAAGGCCTCGGCCGATGATGTGAAGAACCCCGAGCTGAAAGCGTTCTTCGTCCAGCGTGCCGGTGAGTGTGCCAATGCTGCCGGCGAACTGCAGAGCGAGGTGCGTCGCCTGGGGGGCGACCCGGAAACCTCCACCAGCATCAGCGGTGACCTGCATCGGGGTTGGGTCAACCTGAAGGCGATGGTTACCGGCAAGGATGAAGAAGCGGTGCTGAACGAGGTGGAGCGGGGAGAGGACCATGCCCTCAAAGCCTACAAGGAAGCCCGCGAGAAACTGGTGAAGCTGGGCCGCACTGCCAGTGACCAGACCTACGCCCTGGTGGAAAAACAGCTGCAAGGTGTGCAGCGCAATCATGACCAGGTCAGGGCCCTGCGCAACGCCGCCCGCGCCTAGTCGGCAGGCCCCTCTACCCGGTTGCGGCCTTTGGCCTTGGCCCGGTAGAGCGCTTCATCCGCAGCACCCAGCACCCCAGCCAGGTCGTGCTGGGTGCCCGACAGCCCGATGCCGATGCTCACCGTGACCGAGTGGGCATCATCGGCAAACGGCGCCAGCGCCTCGACACTGGCGCGGATGCGCTCGGCCAGCAGTTGCGCACCGGCCAGGTCGGTTTCCGGCAGCACCACCTGGAATTCCTCACCACCATAGCGCGCCGCCAGATCGGCCGGTCGACGGATGCACGCCTCGATGGTTCTGGCCACTTCGCGCAAGGCATGGTCGCCACCGGCGTGGCCATGGCGCTGGTTGAACGCCTTGAAATGGTCCACATCCACCATCAGCACCGCCAACGGTTTGCGGTTGCGCTGGGCGCGCGCCCATTCCTGACGTAGTACCTGGTCCAGGCGACGGCGGTTGGCCAGGCCGGTCAGGCTGTCGGTCGCAGCCAAGGCCGCCAGGCCGTGTTCGGCTTCTTGCCGGCGGCGCAATTCGCGGCCCAGCAACAGGGTCAGCCAGAGGATTCCTACGCACAATACTCCAGTGGCAACGCTGACCAGGATCGCCGTGCGGCGCCAGGACTGGAACACCTCGTCGGCGGAGTGTGCTACCAGCACGATCAGTGGCAGTTTCGGGACCCGGGCAAAGGTATACATGCGTAGCTTTGCGCTACTGCCGGAGCGGGCGGTGAAGCTGCCGCCCTGTTCGTTGAGAATGCGCTTGAAGTTGGCACGATTGGCGTAGTTGGTGCCGATAAGCGGATCCTGTGGCCGTGATGGCTGGCGGACGAGCAGTTGCCCGTCGGTGTTGAACAGGCTGATGTTACTGTCATCACCGATATCCAGGCGCCGGAACAGGTCGCTGAAGTAAGACAGGCGCAGCGCACCCACTGCCAGGCCAGCGAACTCGCCATTGGGGCCGGAGATGCGCCGGCTGAAACTGATGCACCAGTCCAGGTCGCCGAGCTTGGCCTTGAACGGCGGACCCACCAGCAAGCCAAGGTTGGCATTGCGCAGGTGCGCCTGGAACACCCCGGTGTCGCCGAAGTTGGCTTTGCGTGGCACGCTGCTGATGGAATCACCCACCACGTTGCCTTGCTTGTCCAGCCATAGCACGTCACCACGCTTGCGGTCGACGAAGGCTTCATTGAACAGCAGGCGTTGGCGCACCGGGCCGGGAATTTCCGGCAGTTCCTTGCGCCCGACCGCCCAGGTCAGGCCCTGCAGTGACTGGTCGTAGAGTTCGACGTTGCGCAGGATGTCGCTCTCGATCAGCTGGACGATGTTATTGGACGAGCGGATCGCCGACAGCTCGACACTCTCGCGCTCGCGGGCCAGCAGGTAGCTGACGATGGCCACGATGGCGAGCACGGCAAGGCAACTGCCCAGATTGAGGATCAGCTCGGGGTGCGACTTGTAGAGTGCGAAACGCGGTGATCGGGGGGTCATGCTCGCTACTGCGTGGGCAGGGCCATTCGCGGCGGCGACATTCTAGGGAAGCGGGGATTGTCGAACAAGATTTGTCCGACGGAATCACAGGGTGCTGTCTTTCGGATTCGCGACGAACCCTGTGGGAGCGGGCATCCCCGCTCCCACAGGTTATGTGTCTAGCTTGCGATCCTGGATCAGAACACGTTCAACGGGTAATCCACGATTACCCGCAGTTCATCGTTGTCGCTGTTGCTGTCGATCGACGCATAACCCTGGCTGCCACGGTGGGTGGCATAGCGCACCAGCACCGACAGGTCCTTGAGGTCTCCTTCCTGGAACACGTACTTCACATCCAGGTCGCGTTCCCAGTGCATGGCGTTCTTGCCATCGGCACGGTAATAGTCGTAGTGGGTGGTGTCCTGGGTGGCCTTGGTCAGGTCCGCTTCACCGCGCGAGTACGACAGTGCCGTGGTCAGGCCAGGTATGCCTACACCAGTGAAGTCATAGTTGTACTGCAGCTTCCACGAACGTTCGTTGGGCGCGTTGAAGTCCGAGTACATGCGCGAGTTGTCCAGGTAGATGCTGTCGCCCAGGTTGATGTAGTCGAACGGCGTGTTGCCATTGACCCGCTGGTAGGCGGTGGTGACGCTGTGGAACCCGGCGTTGACGGTGAAGTGCAGGCTGTAGGTGTTGTTGTCGATCTTGCCCAGCAAGGCCTGGCCGGTGTCCTGGGTGTGATAGAAGTGCACGCCCGGGTTCAGGCTGACCAGGTCGTTGACCACGTAGGTGTAGTCGAAATCGGCGTAGTACTGGTTCCAGATGTCCTTCAGCTCGGCCGCATACAGGTTGGCGGTGATGTTCGGGGTACCGCTCCACGACGCGCCGGCCCAGTTCAGGTGCTTGCTCTTGTCATGCTCGCCCAGCGAACCGTAGTAGGTGTCGATGCGGCGGTGACCGCTCTGGTTGTAAGGCTTGGTGAAGCTCACCTGGCCACCTTCGAGCAGCAGGCCGTCGATGCTGGTGTTGGTCAGGCTCACACCACGGAAGGTCTGCGGCAGCATGCGGGATTCGCCGCCGGCGATCACCGGGTTGGTCAGGAACAGGTCACCGGCTTTCAGCTCGGTGTCGAACGCCTTGAGCTTGACTGCGGCACCGGCAGTGGAAAACGAGTGCGGGGCAGCACCCAGTTCGTCTTCGTTCTTCTGGTGGGTCGGCAGGATACTGGTGCCAGCATGGCCGCCACCGCCGTCGAGTTTCAGGCCCAGCATGGCGTGGGCGTCCAGGCCAAAGCCGACTACACCCGGGGTATAGCCCGACTCGAAGCGGGCAACCGCGCCTTGGCCCCACTCTCGGGTGTCGCGCACGCCGGCGTTGTGGTTGTCGCGGTTGAAGTAGGCATTACGGAAATGCAGGTTGAAGGACGAGCCTTCGATGAAGCCATCAGCCTTGTCTTCATCTGCCTGGGCGGCGAAAGGGATCGTTGCAGTCAACGCAATGAACAGCGGGGTAAAACGAAACGCGGAAGGCACCGGTACTAGCTCCTTTGGTCTGACGGTGGGGCAGTTTTTATTTTCGAATGTGCGTCTTTTTTATAGGTGAACGTTACAGCTGGGCTGATAGTTAAAGCACATAAAAAAAGCCGCTGATCGGCAGCGGCTTTAAAAGGCTAACATATCGGCACCGGTGGTGCCCATGGCGTAGCCAAGGGAAAACGGGCGCAGCGACAGCGCTTGATCAGCTGTCGGCATTGGCATCTACAGAAACCTTGGAAGCTGTCTGTTTTGCGTCTTTTACGGCGTCCATCTGCTGTGCGGCTACGGCTTCGCGAGCCTCTTGGTGGACTGCGGCGAACTCGGCATTACGGGTGACGAAAGCCTGGGACTCTTCGGCCATGGCCAAGGGGGACAACAACAGGGAAGACAGGATGAAGATGCTGGCAATACCCATACTGTTGGACATTTGAAACTACCTTCTTGCAGTGCAAGTGCTAATGAGGACGGGGATAAAGTTAGTCTCATCAATGCACTTGAAACAGAGCGAAGTGCGATAAGGACTGTTGCGAAAAAGGTAAGTATCGCAGGAGAAGCAATTGGGCTTTCGCCGCAAACCACTACGCTAGACAGCCTGCGCGGTTCCCTGTGAGAGCGAACACCGGCGCAGCCGATGCCACCCTCCGCGTTGGATTCTTCGCGGCTGAAGCCGCTCCACAGGGATTGCGCCAGTTTGCAGGACTTTGCACAAGGCAGTTGTCTCACAAGGGCCTGGTCAGAAGCTGATGAAGGCGTAATACACCGGCGGCTCGTTGGTGGTACGCAAGCCGTGCCCCTGCAAGCTCGCCGTCAGCGCCGCGTCCTCCACATGCAGGGTCCACTCTGCCCGGTCATCCTCCGGTACCTGCGCGAGAACCGCGGCAAAGGCCCCCATGTCCGGCAGGTAGGCAGTAAACCCGTTGCCTTTGAGCGCACTGGTGGTCATGCCCAGCGCCTGGCACACCGCTACCTTGGCGCCGATGTCTTCGCGGTCGGCCTGGCGTGAGGCCTGCACCAGCGCCTCTAGCCCGACATCGACCAGTTGCGTGCCGTGAATCAGCTCCGGCCCCTGCTGCCAGGCTTCTGGCGGGCAGTCCTTGCTGTCCGGCCGCAGCGGGATATGCGGGTTGATTTCCACCGGGTAGATGCGGCAGACCAGCGGGCGCTGGTCATAGATGGTGCACAGGTCGTTGTCGTCGAGGTTGCGGCAGCGCCCGGGGTTGAACGCGGCAAAGGTCACCGACACGCGTACTTCACCGTGTCCGCAGGGCACGGGGTGGGAACGACGCAACACATGATCACGCTGTTCTACCGGCATGCCAGGGCCGTCCACCACGAAGGCTTCGATCAGCACCACCACCTGGCCGGCGTTGTTCGCCCAGTGGCGCGCTTCGGCCAGGGTCAAGGGCACGTGGTGGCCGGTGCAGCACTTGCCGCAGCCGGTACAGGCGAAGCGCAGGTTGTCGCTCACTAGGCTCCAGGGCTCCATTCGTTGACGAAGGCGCGTTGGTGCTTGAACACCTGCTGGCACTGCTCGTGGAGAAACTTCATACGCGATTCCGGCAAGTTACTTGCGAGGGGCGCGAATTATGCCCGACTCGGTCCCGACGGCAAGCCGGGAGTTTGTCTGCGAATGTATCAGCGCTCGGCGAACATCACGGCGCGCGCAGCCACTACAAGACAATCGGTCAGTTCCGGCGAGGAGAACTTGGTAAGAATGGCATTGGCCCCTGCCAGGGTCGCCTTTTCGCTGCTCATGGCGCTGTCCAGCGAGGTGTGCAGCAGTATGTACAGGTGCTGGAAATCGGGCGTTTCGCGCAGGGTGCGGGTGAAGGCGTAGCCGTCCATTTCGCTCATTTCGATGTCGGAGACGATCACGTTGATCTCCTGTGCGGTGCCTTGCAGTTCCAGCAGCACGTTGATGGCGTCCTTGGCACTGCGCGCGGTGTGGCATTCGATGCCGAGGTTGCGCAAGGTGTGCACCGACTGCTGCAGGGCTACCTGGCTGTCGTCCACCACCAGGATGTTGGCGGCGGCCAGCAGGCTGACGTCTTCCTCGCTCAAGCTCCGGTGAGGCGGTTCGGGTAGCGGCGGGGCGATGGCATGGATGACTTTTTCGATGTCCAGCACTTGCACCAGGGTGTTGTCGACCCGGGTCACGCCGGTGATGAACGAGCGGCTGCCTGAGCCGTAGGGTGGCGGTTTGATGTCGGTGCTCAGGCAATGCACGATGCGGCTGACCGCCTGCACATGCAGACCCTGGCGCGAGCGGCTTATCTCGGTGACGATCAGGCAACCGCTGTCCGGGTCGGCCAGCGGCCGTTCGCCAATTGCGCGGGAGAGGTCGATGACCGACAGCGAGTTGCCGCGCAGGGTCGCCACGCCTTTCACGTGGGGGTGCGATTCGGGCAGCTTGGTCAGCGGCGGGCAGGGGATGATCTCGCTGACCTTGAGCAGGTTGATTGCCATCAACTTGCCGCTGCGCAGGGTGAACAGCAGCAGGGACAGCGAGTCCGCGCGGGCATTTTGCGTGGCCATGGTGACCTTCGTGGGGAACAGGGAGTAACCGGTTATCGGCCTGTTCGGGCTTGGCTTTAGTCATTTTGCACAGAGCCTGGGAACGCTCGGGACCCTGTGAGAGCGCGCCGGGCATTGTTAGAAGCGGATGAAGGCGTAATACACCGCGGGCTTGTTGATGGTGCGCAAAGCATGTTCCTGCAAGCTGGCCACCAGCGCCGCTTCCCCTACATCCTGGGTCCACGGCGCCCCGTCATCTTCCTGCCTTGCGCCGAACCGCGGCAAACGCCCCGGTATCCGGCAGGTAAGCGGTAACAACGGTAATAGGTGTCTTACCCTCCGGTATGCAGCAGGGTTTGTGCGTTGTGGCTCGGTCCTTATTTGAAAGGGGACTATTGCTCAGGCAGTGGTGCGTCGGAAGTTAAAATTAACCAATGCCCCGTAGTATTCTCTGCTCTTGCTCGCGGCTGCCTCTTTGTCTCTGATGCTGGATGCGGCGTCCCTGAAGATTCTATAGTATTTGTGGCCTGCACCGCCGGTAAGCCCTAAGCTTTCGGCATGGGCATGGATTCGATTATAAGATCGCGCGCTCATAGTGGTTGGCGATATCTCGGGAGAGTATTTGGCGTAGGACATTCGTTTCGGAATGATCTGAATTTCAGCCCAGAGCCCATTTGGTGTCGGTAAGACAGCATTTATCCCGGTATATCCGAGAGGGTCTGTCGAAGAATCGATATATTTATACTTTCCGCCCATTTGTTCAATGGCGCTTACGATTTCAGGTATGACCTTTTTTTTGGCGACAAGTGTATTTCTAGCAATATCTTTAAGACGTGTTGGATCTCCCGCATACTTGCTTTGGGTTTTTTCCCATGCACGATTCCATGTCTTCTGAGGCGCAGGGAGCCAGCTGGCTCCATAGGTTTTACCAAGGGTTTGCGCAACGTTGTCGATATAAATGTTTGCCGCATTGGCTTTGGTAAACATTGTTCGCAGTTTGGCTCGTGCCGTCCACGCATTTATTTTCAGCATTATCGCTTCGCTGAAACGGCCACTGGGGTCGAACAGGTTTACAGGATCACCTAGCCCATAAGCAAAAGAGTTTATTCCTCCTGGGCCCGTGGGGCTGTAGCTGTCTGGCCTTAAAAATTTCATGAGGGCTGGGCTGAAAGCGCGATAGCCACGGCCAAGCAGATAAAAACCTGAGTGTTCAAGGCGCTCGCCATTGAACGCTAATAGATACTGCTCCGCGAATGGAGAGTAGCCATAAGGTGTATATGCTCTGCATTTTGTTTCGTGGGAATATATCTCGAAAAGAATGGTGTCTGATCTGTCTGTGCTGAAAAGTACTGTACTTTTCTCTGAGGTATCTTGGCGTTGAGTCGCAAGTGGCAAGCTTTCGTATCGGACGTAGACGATTTTCCCAAACGAAGTGAGCTCGGTGACAAGATGATCGTTTGCATAGAAACGTATGTTTTTGGCCATTGTCAGCGTCCGTAGTAGGCGTATACCTCATTTTGGCCGGTGATACTTTTGCGTCAATCTGGTAGATCTAGCAGTTGACAACTTCTGCAGCTCTAATCTGAGGGCGCCATGGCGTGCGCCGCCACCACCAAGCAGTCGGTCGGCTCCGGCGAGGAGAACTTGGTAAGAATGGCATTGGCCGCGGCCTGGGTCGCCTTCTCACTGCTCTTGGCGCTGTCCAGCGAAGTGTGCCGCAGGCAACCCCAATCAAGCCGGAAAACGTTAACTGACCGGCATTAGGGCTTGCCCCGCTCCCACAGGTACCCCCGCTGGTTTCAACTCAACGCAGCCCCAGCCGACGGGCGAGGCGGCTGAGGTTGGCGCGGTCCAGGCCCAGCTCCCGCGCAGCGGCCGCCCAGTTTTCCTGGTGCCGTTGCAGGCAGGCTTCGATCATCTGGCGCTGGTAGACGTCGACGGCTTCGCGCAGCCCACCCTCGGGTAGCAGTGCCGCTTGCAAGGGCGCGGCAGGGGAGGGCGGGGGGGCGGGCGTTGCCATTGGACGCAGGTCCAGGTCGATGGCTTCAAGGGTGAGGATGCGTGGCCTGTTGGGGTGTTGGCCCAGCGCCTTGAGCGCCGAACGACCGATCAGGTGTTCCAGTTCACGCACGTTGCCTGGCCAGCTGTAGGCCAGCAGCGCGGCCTGGGCTCCGCTGCTCAGGCGCAGGCTGTTCAGGCCCAGGCGTGAACGGTTCTGTTCGAGGAAGTAGCCAGCCAATAGCAGCACATCACGCCCCCGCTCGCGCAACGGCGGCACGTGCAGCGGGTACACGCTGAGGCGGTGATAGAAGTCGGCGCGGAAGTTGCCTGTGCGTACTTCTTCTGCCAGGTCGCGGTTGGTGGCTGCGATCAGGCGTACGTCCACACGGTGCTCGCGGTCCGAGCCCAGGCGCTGCAACTGACCGCTCTGCAGTACGCGCAACAGCTTGGCTTGCACTGTCAGCGGCAGTTCACCCACTTCGTCGAGGAACAGCGTGCCGCCATTGGCCAGCTCGAACTTGCCGCGTCGCTCGCCATGGGCGCCGGTGAAGGCACCGCGAACATGGCCGAACAGTTCGCTTTCCACCAGCGTGTCGGGCAGGGCGGCGCAGTTGAGGCTGACCAGCGGTTTGTCGGCGCGGTTGCTGGCCTTGTGCAGGGCCTGGGCCACCAGCTCCTTGCCGACGCCGGTCTCACCGGTGATCAGTACGGTCAGGTCGCTGCCTCCGACCAGGCGGATTTCCTCCACCAGGCGCTTGTGCGCCGGGCTCTGGCCAATCAGCTCCTTATCCTGGCCGCTGGCCTGGCGGTAGATCTCCGCGCGATGGTGCTCGTCTTCCGCGCGCAGGGCCAGGTTCTCGATGCGCTCGGCCACGGTGACCGTGGCGGCGGCCAGGCTGGCAAAGGCCTGCAGGGCGTCCAGCTCCAGGCTCTGGAACTGCCCGGGGGTGAGTGCGTCCAGGGTGACCAGGCCCCAAGGGCGCTCGTCGACCATCAACGGGCAGCCCATGCAGTCATGTACTTCCAGGTTGGCATCGGGGGTGTTGACCAGGCCGTCGTAAGGGTCTGGCAGCTCGGAGTCGCTGGCGAAGCGGGTGGGTTCCGGGCGGCTGAGCAGGATCTGGAAGCGTGGATGCTCGCTAACCCGAAAGCGTCGGCCCAGGGTATCGGGGCTCAGGCCGTCCACTGCCAGCGGCACCAGCCACTCGCCGTCCAGGCGCAGCAGCGCGGCGGCATCGCAGGGCAGCAACCCACGCATGGCCTGCAGCAAGCGGCGGTAGCGTTCCTGGTCGGGCAAGTCGCGGGACAGGTCGCTGACCAAAGGTAGCAGGGTGGTGAGCAGCGGCTTTGCAGTCATATGGACTCCTGTAGGTCGATATGACTATACGCCGGGTTGAGTCGTTTTGACATGATTGGTGTCAAGCCCTTGATTTTTCTGGAGATAAAAGTTGGCACGATTGATGTAGTAGCCGGTGCAGTCATTCGAAGCCACAGGCTCAGGAGTTGTTGCAATGCTCAATGCCGAACAACGTGCAATCATCAAGGCCACTGTCCCCCTGCTGGAAAGCGGCGGCGAAGCGCTGACCACCCACTTCTACAAGATGATGCTCAGCGAGTACCCGCAAGTGCGTCCGCTGTTCAACCAGGCCCACCAGGCCAGCGGTGACCAGCCGCGAGCCCTGGCTAACGGCGTGCTGATGTATGCCCGCCACATCGACCAGCTGGAGCAGCTTGGCGGCCTGGTCGGCCAGATCATCAACAAGCACGTTGCCCTGCAGATTTTGCCGGAGCACTACCCGATCGTCGGCAACTGCCTGCTGCGTGCCATCGAAGAAGTGCTGGGCAAGGAAATCGCCACCCCCGCCGTGATCGACGCCTGGGGTGCGGCCTATGGCCAGTTGGCCGACATCCTGATCGGTGCGGAAGAAAACCTCTATAAGCAGAAGGAAGAGGCAGAAGGCGGCTGGCGCGGTACCCGCGAATTCCGCCTGGTACGCCGTGAGCAGGAAAGCAGCGAAATCGTTTCGTTCTACTTTGCCCCGGTGGATGGCAAGCCGGTGCTCAAGGCCGAGCCTGGCCAGTACATCGGCCTGAAGCTGGATATCGACGGTGCCGAGCAGCGTCGCAACTATTCCCTGTCGGCACTGTGCGACGGCAAGGAATACCGCATCAGCGTCAAGCGCGAGGAGAGCGGCAAGGTCTCCAGCTACCTGCACGACGTACTGGCGGTGGGGGATACCCTGCAGCTGTTCCCGCCGGCGGGCGATTTCACCCTGGTGGCAAGCGAAAAGCCGCTGGTGCTGATCAGCGGTGGCGTGGGTATTACCCCGACCCTGCCAATGCTGCAGGCGGCACTGCAAACTCAGCGGGAGGTGCATTTCATTCACTGCGCGCGTAACGGCGCCGTGCATGCCTTCCGCGACTGGATCGACGACCTGGCCGAGCGTCATCCGCAGCTCAAGCGCTTCTACTGCTATGCCGAGCCGCAGGGTGGCGCTTCGGCTGATGCCGTGGGCCTGCTGAGCGAGGACTTGCTGGCCGAATGGCTGCCGCAAGCGCGTGATGTGGATGCCTACTTCCTCGGGCCCAAGGGCTTCATGGCGGCAGTCAAGCGCCAGCTGAAGGGCCTGGGCGTGCCAGAGCAGCAGAGCCGCTACGAGTTCTTCGGGCCGGCGGCTGCGCTGGAGTGATGTAGCGCCTGTACCGGCCCTTTCGCGGGTAAACCCGCTCCCACAGTGATCGCACAGGTTTTAAACCTTGTGGGGGCCCTGTGGGAGCGGGTTTACCCGCGAAGAGGCCGGTACAAGCTTACAGAATATTTATCCCGGCCGTTGGGCCGCACCTCACCTTCCTCCCTATATATAAGGAGACATGAAAGCGGCTGTGCAGCTTTCATCTTTAATCCTCCTTTAATCACGGTATCCTTCACTCCCGGGTGTCGAGGGGCTTGCTCCTGCGCGGCACCCGGGCAGCCGCTTTTTTGCCGCCCGGCGTTGAACCGACGTCGTTGCGGCCGGTCTCAGCCACACTGGATAGCCTTGCGCAGCGCTATCACGCCGCTTCCTCGGCACGCTCAAAGGCCCTGCCCAGCGTGTAGACTTGCGCCAGGCAGGCGGATCACGCTGCCATTATCCATCGAAGGAACCGGCAATGAACGAACAAACATCGCGCCTGAATCGGGAACGGCGCTTTCTGGTACTGTTGGGCCTGATCTGCATTTCGCTGATCGGTGGCGCCCTTTACATGCAGATTGTCCTGGGCGAGGCACCATGCCCGTTGTGCATCCTGCAGCGTTATGCGCTGCTGTTCATCGCCGTGTTCGCCTTCATCGCCGCGGCTATGCCCGGGCGCCGCAGCCTGACCTTCTTTGAGGCACTGGTGGTGCTCAGCGCCATTGGCGGAATCGTTGCGGCCGGCAACCATGTGTATATACTCGCCAACCCCATGGTCAGTTGTGGCATCGACACCCTTCAGCCGATCGTGGACGACCTGCCGCTGGCCAAGCTCTGGCCGCTGGTGTTCCAGGTCGACGGCTTCTGCAGCACGCCGTACCCGCCGATCCTCGGCTTGTCGCTGGCGCAATGGGCGCTGGTGGCATTCGTGCTGACGGCTGTTCTGGTTCCGCTCGGGATCTATCGCAACCGACGCCAGGCTTAGACAAAAGTCCCGAATTGCATGGGGGCTTTTACGCCGCATGAGAAGAGGGAAAATTTGTTCCCCGCTTGATCCAGATCAACCCGTAGGCCTTGCAGAATGCGGCTTTGGGGCCTATCAAGCGGGGTGCGACAAACTGTCGCGAAGTTGAATTTTCGAGCGGTATTGTTACGTATTCTGTAAAAGACTGTTGCTCAATAAGTCATAGTCAAGGGTTGGCGACCTATCTACAATCGCCCCCAATTTCCGTTCGGCACTGCTTGCAAGTCGCAGGATTGAAGGAAGCCCCAGCGCTCCTTTTTGCTGACTTCGTCAAGTTTCGCCCAACGGCGATACCGGGCGGACCCCCCTCCGCGTTTTCCCGCACCAAATGGACTTGGTCTGAAGTACAGGCCTGTTGCCTACGAAACCATAAGCACCGCTAACTCGCTTCACGCCTAGGTCCTGCAGTCGGACCCCGGGCAGGAGCGAGTACGGGCGCGAAATGCCGCACTTGGCAGGACGAAGTGTTGGCTACCAAAACACAAATTGCATTGAAGCAAGCTGATCTAGAGGTCGTGAGATGAGTAAAAAGCGTTACCCCAGACTGTTTGGCATATTGCCCTTTTTAGGCATGCTTTTACTCAGTGGGTGCAACTGGACCCTGCTCGACCCGAAGGGCCAGGTCGGCATTGAGCAAAAGAACCTGATCCTGATCGCTACCGGCCTGATGCTGCTGGTGGTGATTCCGGTCATTATCATGACCGTGGTTTTCGCCTGGAAGTACCGTGCTTCCAACAAGGCCGCCACCTACACCCCCGACTGGTCGCACTCGACCAAGATCGAAGCCGCAGTGTGGATCATCCCGATCCTGATCATCATCGCCCTGGGCTACTTCACCTACCACTCCACCCACAAGCTGGACCCGTACCGTCCGCTGGATTCCGACGTCAAGCCGATCCAGATCGACGTGGTCGCGCTGGACTGGAAGTGGCTGTTCATCTACCCGGAGCAGGGCATCGCCACGGTCAACAAGATCGTCTTCCCGGCTAACACCCCGGTCAACTTCCGCGTCACTTCCGATGCCGTGATGAACTCGTTCTTCATCCCGGGCCTGGGTGGCCAGATCTACGCCATGGCCGGCATGACCACCAAGCTGCACCTGATCGCCAATGAAAACGGCGAGTTCGACGGTATCAGCGCCAACTACAGCGGTGCTGGCTTCACCGGCATGAAATTCAAGGCTACTGCCACCTCCCAGGAAGACTTCGACAAGTGGGTCGCCGAGGTCAAGCAGTCGCCGAAGAAGCTGGACAAGGCCGAATACGACGCCTTGGCCAAACCAAGCGAAAACAACCCAGTCGCGCTGTATAGCGAGGCTTCGCCTGACCAGTTCCAGCTGATCGTCGACAAGTACGAAGGCATGAACCGCGGTCGTCCGAGCCACGAAGAAGCAGGCAGCAAAGATCTGGCCACTACCAAGGGTGTGGAATCGAGTATGCAACCAGCTGCCGGTGCAGAGGAGTAAGAGATGTTCGGTAAATTAAGCCTGGAGGCGATACCCTATCACGAGCCGATAGTCATGGTGACACTCGCCATTATCGCGCTCGGTGGTATCGCTTTGGTCGGTGCTATCACCTATTTCCGCAAGTGGACCTACTTGTGGAGCGAGTGGTTGACGACTGTCGACCACAAGAAAATCGGGGTGATGTACATCATCGTCGCGATGGTCATGCTGCTGCGCGGCTTTGCCGACGCCATCATGATGCGTACCCAGCTGGCTGCCGCTACCGGTGGCTCCGAAGGCTACCTGCCGCCTGAACACTATGACCAGATCTTCACCGCTCACGGTGTGATCATGATCATCTTCATGGCGATGCCGTTCTTCACTGGCCTGATGAACCTGGCGGTTCCTCTGCAGATCGGTGCACGTGACGTTGCCTTCCCGTTCCTGAACTCCCTGAGCTTCTACCTGCTGCTGGCAGGCGTGCTGCTGGTCAACATCTCGCTGGGCGTTGGTGAATTCGCCAAGACCGGCTGGGTTGCCTATCCGCCGCTCGCGGGCATTCAGTACAGCCCTGGGGTAGGTGTCGACTACTACATCTGGGCGCTACAGCTCTCGGGCCTGGGTACGACGCTTACCGGCGTGAACTTCCTCGTCACCGTGATGAAGATGCGCGCACCTGGCATGAAGCTGATGGACATGCCGATCTTCACCTGGACCTGCACCTGGGCCAACGTGCTGATCGTGGCTTCCTTCCCGATCCTGACCGCTGCACTCGCTCTGCTGACTGTTGACCGTTATCTGGACTTCCACATCTTCACCAACGAGCTTGGTGGGAACCCGATGATGTACGTCAACCTGTTCTGGGCGTGGGGTCACCCTGAGGTCTACATCCTGATCCTGCCGGCCTTCGGCGTGTTCTCGGAAGTTACCTCCACCTTCGCAGGCAAGCGCCTGTTCGGCCACCACTCGATGATCTACGCATCGGGCGCCATCGCCGTGCTGGGCTTCGCTGTATGGCTGCACCACTTCTTCACCATGGGTGCCGGCGCCAGCGTCAACACCTTCTTCGGCCTGGCGACGATGCTGATCTCCATTCCGACTGGTGTGAAGCTGTTCAACTGGCTGTTCACCATCTACCAGGGCCGTCTGCGCTTCACCGCGCCGATCATGTGGACCCTGGGCTTCATGATCACCTTCTCCATCGGTGGCATGACTGGTGTTCTGCTGGCTGTTCCAGGTGCTGACTTCGTGCTGCACAACAGCCTGTTCGTAATTGCTCACTTCCACAACGTGATCATCGGTGGTGCGGTATTCGGCTACATCGCCGGCTTCGCCTACTGGTTCCCGAAAGCCTTCGGTTTCACCCTGAACGAGAAGTGGGGCAAGGCTGCCTTCTGGTTCTGGATCTCGGGCTTCTACGTTGCGTTCATGCCGCTGTACGCCCTGGGCTTCATGGGCATGACCCGTCGTCTGAACCACTCCGACAACCCACTGTGGGAACCCTACCTGTACGTAGCCGTTGTCGGCGCCGTGCTGATCCTGTTCGGTATCGCCTGCCAGCTGATCCAGCTGTACGTATCGGTTCGCGACCGCAACCAGAACCTGGACGTGACCGGCGACCCATGGGGCGGCCGTACCCTGGAATGGTCGACTTCGTCGCCACCTCCGTTCTACAACTTCGCCCACATGCCTGAGAAGGTTGGCCTGGATGCCTGGCACGAAGCCAAGGAAGCCGGTGTCGCCTACAAGCCTGCGGCCAAGTACGAAGCGATCCACATGCCGAGCAACACCTCCACCGGTTTGTTCATGGGCCTGTTCCTGACCGTCTTCGGCTTCGCCTTCATCTGGCACATCTGGTGGCTGGTTGGCGCGAGCCTGGTTGCAACCATCGCTGTCTTCGTTCGCCACGCTGCGCGTGACGACCAAGGCTACATGGTTCCGGCCGAAGAAGTGGCGCGCATCGAAGGCGAGCGCATGAAAGCGCTGGCCAAAGCAGGTGCTCTGCCTGCCGGCGCACGTGTCGAATCGTTTGAGCGGGTGTAATCAATGTCCAGTCAAGTAATGCACGGTGCTGCTCATGGTCACGACCATGGGCATGACGACCACCACCACGACTCGGGCCAGATGACCGTACTCGGTTTCTGGCTGTACCTGATGACCGACTGCATCCTGTTTGCGTCGCTCTTCGCCACCTACGCGGTGCTGTCCGGCAGTTTTGCCGGCGGCCCGTCGGGTCATGACATCTTCCAGCTCGATTTCGTAGCTGTCGAAACGCTGTTCCTGCTGCTGTCCTCGATCACCTTCGGCTTCGCCATGCTGAAGATGTTCGATGGCAAGAAAGCTGGCGTACTGGGCTGGTTGGCTGTGACCTTCCTGTTCGGTGCAGGCTTCATCGCGATGGAAATCTATGAATTCCATCACCTGATCGGCGAAGGCTTCGGCCCGAACCGCAGTGGCTTCCTGTCGGGCTTCTTCGCCCTGGTAGGTACCCACGGCCTGCACGTGACCGCCGGCCTGATCTGGATGGCAGTCATGATGTACCAGATCAACAAGCACGGCATCACGCCGACCGCCAAGACCCGCATGAGCTGCCTGAGCCTGTTCTGGCACTTCCTGGACGTGGTCTGGATCTGCGTATTCACCGTCGTCTACCTGCTGGGAGTTCTGTAATGGCTAACGCACACGACACTCATCACGAAGGTAACCACGGCAGCGTCAAGTCGTACATGATCGGCTTCATCCTGTCGATCATCCTGACTGCGATCCCGTTCGGCCTGGCCATGTCGCCAAGCCTGCCGAAGAACCTGACCGTTCTGATCATTGTTGCCATGGCCGTGATCCAGGTAGTAGTGCACCTGGTGTACTTCCTGCACATGGACCGCTCGAAAGAGCAGCGCAACAACGTTTCGACGTTCCTGTTCACCACCTTGGTAATCGCTCTGCTTGTCGGCCTGTCGCTGTGGATCATGTTCAGCATCCACTTCGAAATGTTGGCCAAGTGAGGTAAGACTGCATGTCCGTGAAGCACTTTATCCAAATCACCAAACCGGGGATCATTTTCGGTAACGTGCTTTCCGTGGCAGGCGGTTTCTTCCTTGCCTCGAAGGGCCATGTGGATTTCGCCCTGTTCCTGGCAGTGGTGATCGGTACTTCGCTGGTGGTCGCGTCCGGATGCGTGTTCAACAACTGCATCGACCGTGACATCGACCACAAGATGGAGCGCACCAAGAACCGCGTCATGGTCCAGGGCGGTATGTCGCTGCCCCTCGCGCTGATCTACGCCACCCTGCTCGGGGTGGCGGGTTTCAGCCTGCTGTATGTCCAGGCCAACCCGCTGTCGGCGTTCTGCGCAGCTGTAGGCTTTATCGTCTACGTCGGTTTCTACAGCCTGTGGCTGAAGCGTAAATCGGTGCACGGCACCTTGGTCGGCAGCCTGTCTGGTGCCATGCCTCCGGTGATCGGCTATTGCGCCGTGAGCAACAGCTTCGACCTGGCTGCGGTCACCCTGCTGGTGATGTTCAGCCTGTGGCAGATGCCGCACAGCTTCGCCATCGCGATCTTCCGCTTCAAAGATTACAGCGCTGCCAACATTCCGGTCCTGCCGGTGGCTCGCGGCATCCTCGCGGCGAAGAAGCAGATCGTGCTGTACGTGCTGGCCTTCGTGCTCGCAACCCTGATGCTTACCCTCGGCGGTTACGCCGGCCTCGGCTACCTGGCCGTGGCAGCAGCCATGGGCCTGTACTGGCTGTACATGGCTTGGGGTGGCTACAAGGCCGAGGACGACAGCAAGTGGGCCCGCAAGGTGTTCGGTTTCTCCATCCTCACCGTCACTGCCTTGAGCGTGATGATGGGTGTGGACAGCCAGACCGCTGCGGACGTGCTGATGACTTACGCACGCTGATACTGCTGCCTGTTACACGAAAACCCCGGCCATTGTGCCGGGTTTTTTTATGGGTGTTTTCCTGTGCTGGCCCTTTCGCGGGTGAACCCGCTCCCACAGGTTCGTGCACAGGATTTGAGCTTGGTGCGTCCCCTGTGGGAGCGGGTTTATCCGCGAAGAGGCCGGACCTGAAATATAAATTTGAAATTTTCAAAAAATACATCTGAAAAATTCTAACAAAACAGGAAATTGTCCTTTACAGTCATCCTGTTTCGGCACTATCTTCTGATCCAGGCCGCCACATCGGCCAACGTCGCTCGGACGGTTCCGGGCGCTTACGTACTCAGAGGAAACCATGGCCAACCCAGGTTCGCCGCGCCGCTTTGCGCGCATCGATCGTCTCCCCCCTTACGTTTTCAACATCACTGCCGAGCTCAAGATGGCTGCCCGCCGCCGTGGCGAGGACATCATCGACCTGAGCATGGGCAACCCCGATGGCGCTACCCCACCGCACATCGTTGAGAAGCTGGTGCAGGTCGCCCAGCGTGAAGACACCCACGGCTACTCCACCTCCCGCGGCATCCCGCGCCTGCGTAGGGCCATCTCCAACTGGTACAAGGAACGCTACGAGGTCGACATCGACCCGGAAAGCGAAGCCATCGTCACCATCGGCTCGAAGGAAGGCCTGGCGCACCTGATGCTGGCCACCCTCGACCAGGGCGACACAGTGCTGGTACCCAACCCCAGCTACCCGATCCATATCTACGGGGCGGTGATCGCCGGAGCCCAGGTGCGTTCGGTGCCGTTGGTGCCGGGAGTGGACTTCTTCAACGAACTCGAGCGGGCCATCCGTGAGTCGATCCCCAAGCCGAAGATGATGATCCTCGGCTTCCCGTCCAACCCTACCGCCCAGTGCGTGGAGTTGGACTTCTTCGAGCGCGTGGTGGCTTTGGCCAAGCAGTACAACGTGCTGGTGGTGCATGACCTGGCCTATGCCGACATCGTCTACGACGGCTGGAAAGCACCATCGATCATGCAGGTGCCGGGGGCCAAGGACATCGCGGTGGAGTTCTTCACCCTGTCCAAGAGCTACAACATGGCCGGCTGGCGGATCGGCTTCATGGTCGGCAACCCCGAGTTGGTCAGCGCCCTGGCGCGGATCAAGAGCTACCACGACTATGGCACCTTCACCCCGCTGCAAGTGGCCGCCATTGCCGCACTGGAAGGTGACCAGCAGTGCGTGCGCGACATTGCCGAGCAATACCGCCAGCGCCGCAACCTGCTGGTGAAAGGGCTGCACGAACTGGGCTGGATGGTCGAGAACCCCAAGGCCTCGATGTACGTGTGGGCGAAGATCCCGCCGGAGTATGCGCACCTGGGCTCGCTGGAGTTTTCCAAGAAGCTGCTGGCCGAGGCCAAGGTGTGTGTGTCGCCGGGGATTGGCTTTGGTGACTATGGTGACGACCATGTGCGCTTTGCCCTGATCGAGAACCAGGACCGTATTCGCCAGGCGATTCGCGGGATCCGGCAGATGTTCCGGGCTGATGGTTTGACCCGCAAGTAAACCATTGGGGCTGCAAAGCAGCCCCGACTGACTCAAAGGCGAGTTTTCCGCCTGCATCCCGCCGATTGATCTACCTATTTTCTGCACTCATTTATCAACACAGAGAGCCTAAAATGAGTGTCTTCACCGCCTATTTCTGCGGCACCGGTTCCCACCGCTTCGACGACGCCAACCCCAATTTCTGGAATGGCGAGCTGGTCTCGACCCTGGCCAGCAACGACCAAGGCCGCGAGTTCGCCCACTGGATCGCCGTTGACGGCCCCGGTAGCGGCAACCTCCAGGACGACAACCTGTTCGTCGAGCCCGGCGGCTACTTCAACTGGACTGGCCAGTTGTTCGGTCGTGGCTGGGAAGAGAACGTCAACCATGTGCTGCAGGTGATAAAAGGCGAGAGCAGCTGGCAGCGCACCAAGCTGAGCGAAGAAGAATACGAGCGGCTGAAGAACGCTGGCGTACCTATCCCGGATGCTTCCTCCACGGCTTCCTGGTTCTGGCGCACCTATGACTACGGCGAGCGCCACCCAACTCCACAGGAGCTGCAGGAACGCATCATCAAGCTGTTCCGTAAGCCGCGCCTGCCGACCCAGGTGAATCTGGTGGGCTGGAGCAGGGGAGGGATCAGTTGCCACATGCTGGGCAACGCCATGGCGCAGGACCCTGTATTGCGGGGCATACCAGTCAATATCTTCGCCATCGACCCGGTGCCAGGCATCGGCAACCTGCAAAGCCAGCGGGTAACCCTGGCGGGCAATGTCCGCGAGTACGTGGGTTTCTATTCGCGGGACGAGCGATCCAAAGGCTTTGCCTGTGTGATCCCGTCGGTCGAGCCAGATACGCGGATCTGCATCTACCCCATGCCAGGCCGCCATGCCACGCTGGTGGGTAACGCCTCGGTCGACGGTGCGGGTGACGGCAAGATACTGGTGGAGCCGGGGTTGATCGTTCGGCATTTTGCCGAGGTCTGCCTGACCCGGTGGGGTGTGCAGCTGGACAAGCGCCTGTCCCTGAGCGACAACCAGTTGATGCAGTATCACAGGGTCATGGCTGCTGCCGAAGGGCAGTACAAGGCCATGCGCAGCGAGTCCTATACCGTACTGACCGAGGGCGAAAAGGACGACCGGCTGGTGCATTGCGGCGAGGCTCGCACACACTTCAGCAAGGTATGTGGTGATGGCTATGACCCGACCGAAGGCCTTGGCTTGCAGCGCTGGGATGTCACTTCCTACAAGGCATTACGCTAACTTGAACGGGCGGCCGGCGAAGGCGCTGGTCGTCCATGCTCAATTGCCGGATCAGCGGCAAATATTTTTGCATTCCCCCTCTATCCAGACGCCCCGGCTTGGATTGAAAATGGCGCCGCGGGCCAGGCCCGATAACAACAACCTTCCCTCCGTGCCATCATGTCCGAATATAACCCTTGCCTTGACTGCGGCGCCTGCTGCGGGTACTTCCGTGTGTCCTTTTTCTGGGGCGAATGCCAGTCTGCCGGGGGCGTTGTGCCGGACGACCTGGTGGTACAGATCAACCCCACCCGTGTTGCCATGATCGGTACCGATGCCAAGCCCTGCCGCTGCGTCAGCCTTGATGGCGAGATCGGTAAAGAGGTGGCTTGTACCATTTACGCCAACCGTTCCAGCCCTTGCCGCGAGTTCGAGGCGTCGTGGGTGGGTGGGGTGCATAACCCCAGCTGCGACGATGCGCGGGCGGCGTATGGCCTGCCACCGCTGACCCCGCCGGGGGCTAATGAGCCGCATTGGCCGGATGATGGGGCTGAGGTGGCCTGATTCTTCCAAGGTTGTCTGTGCCGGCCTCTTCGCGGGCATCAGCTGTAAGAAGATTCTGAACCTGAAACCAAATGCTTCAGGTGGCCGGGCATTGGGAATTATCCTACGAGCTCAGTCGGATGCCGTCTGATAGGCAGGGAAATACCACAGCGTTAACTTCACCGTTCGCCCAGAAGGCGAGCGAGTGTGAGAACTCGTTGTTGGTAGTCCCTTGTCAGCTTATGGCAGCTGTGCGCGTGCAGGCTTTGGCCTGACCGTGGTGACTCCAACACGGGCTTCTCACCTCGCGCACGGCTGCCGCCCAAATCTGTGAGAAGGATCGAGGTGGTTGCCTCCAGCACACATTTGGAGTTCATCATGATCAATCACCTCAAATCCCGCACCACCGCAGGCGTGGAGAAGTTCCTCGAGTTGTACCGGGTAGAACCGGGCGTACCGCTTGACCTGGCATTCGATGAATTGTCGGTCCTGATCGGCTGCATCAAGCATCTGAACGAAGAGGCCGAGATGGAGGGCGACAAGATCGCCGGCAGCGCGGCACGGATTCTCAGTGCCATGGCCAAGGCGCTGATCAATGACATGGAAGTGGGGTTGAACCGCGGAGATTGAGTAATGGCCTGATGTGCCTGTCGGGCTGGCCAGTAGCGGCTGACAGCTGCATGCCGAAAGGTTTGCGGTGGTTTTGAGACCGAGCGCCGCCCGCGCGGCGCTTCGCGGGACAAGCCCGCTCCCACATTTGTTGCAACGTGCCGAACCTGTCAGGCCATGGTTGCCAGCCTTGGTGGGCTGACTGGATTTCTGGGTTGGCATTGCTGCCGCCCCACCTGCCTCAAGTCCTGTACAAAGGCTGACAACGCCTCTCCCACAGGCATGGCCACGTTGCAACAAATGTGGGAGCGGGCTTGTCCCGCGAAGCGCCGCGCGGGCGGCGCTCGATTTCCGCACCACCACCAAACCCAAGGCAGTCACCTCTCAAATACAACCCCAAACCCAAGGCAGGCACCTCTCAAATACAACCCCAAACCCAAGGCAGGTACCTCTCAAATACAACCCCAAACCCAAGGCAGGCACCTCTCAAATACAACCCCAAACCCAAGGCAGGCCCCCCTCAAACACACCCCAAAACCCAAGACATGCCCCACCCACCCCACATGAAGTTAAACTGTCATCTCCCCAGCAATGGACAGGAGATCCGGCGTGACCCCACCCCGCAGTTTCCCCAGTGACCTCTGCCTCGACAGCCCGCGTCTGCAATTGCGCCCCATGCGCCATGCCGATGCCGCGCAATGGCTGGCGATCATGGCCGACCCCGAGGTCATGCGCTATTGGCATCATGCCCCCTGGCAAGATCTGGCCGAAGCCGAAAGCGCCCTGGCCGCCGACCGCGAAGCCTATGCCAATGGTGACCAGCTCAAGCTTGGCATGTACCGCCGTGACAGCGGAGAACTGATCGGCATGGTTCAGCTGTTCAACATCGACGACGTTTCCCGCCGTGGCGAGATCGGCTACTGCCTGGCCAGCGCGGTGCAGGGCAGGGGCTACATGGACGAAGCACTGACCTGCTTCATCGACTACCTCGCCCACACCTTGCACATGCGCCGTCTGGAAGGCGAGATCGACCCGCGTAACCAAGGGTCGGCACGCACCCTGGAGCGCCAGGGTTTTGTGCTGGAAGGTACCCTGCGTGCGCGTTGGTGCGTTGCCGGCGAGTTGTCCGATTCGGGTATTTATGGCCTTCTGCTAGAGCCCCCGGTTGCCTAGGAAATAAATCTTTTGCCAGTTTTCTACCTGAGCGTCAGCCTGCTGCTTTACCTGCTCGCACTGTTCTTCGATGGCGCGCTGATGAGCGGCGACCGCCACATGCCGGCCCTGCAAATGCTGTTGTACGGTCCCTGGGGCGTGCCCTTCGGCTTGTACCAATGGTTTGCCAACCCGCTACTGGCCTTGGCGATCCTTGCCCATAGACGTTTTCGCCGGCTGGCATTGCTGGTTGGGCTGGTGGCTGTGTACCTGGCTGCCAGCAGTTTCGGCATTGACCGTTTGCCGGACAACCAGAGCTATGAGTTTCATGACCTGACCGGCCTTGGTGCCGGTTTCTACCTGTGGCTGGCGGCGATGGTGGTGTTTTGCGTGGGGCAGGCCTGGCATTGCTGGAGGGCGCGCAGCGCCGGCGACATGCCAGGCTGGAGTTGGCTGGATGTGCTGTTGATTGCGGCGCTTGGCGTGGCGCTGTATGCGGCAACGCAGATGCCGTCGCTGCGCTTCGAGCCGGGCAAGGTGCTGATGCCGCCGGAACAGCCGCAGACGCTTTGAAGTCCATAAGGAGGGCGCATGGGTAAGCATTACCTGACGGGCCCCGGCACTGGTCTGTGTGCTGTCGCTGGCAGGTCCATGTACAAGCCAGTGGCGGGACCATGGCGCAGCTGGAAGGTGGGGCCTGTGTGATGGACATGACCCGCGACCGGGTGGCGGAGCTGGAGCGGGTGCTTAGTCCCGGGCAGTAAGGTTGTCTATACGGGCCTCTTCGCGGGTAAACCCGCTCCCACAGGTATTTCGCAAGCTTTGAGATCACGCTGTACCTGTGGGAGCGGGTTTACCCGCGAACACCGGCAACGCCGGTGCCATCCACCGCACGTTTCTACTTGCGCGGTTCGCGTAGCGCCCGGGCCTTGAGGTACTCGCGCACTTCCACGGCATCCCCGGCAAACTCGATACGTTCAGCCTTGGCCGCGCGCTGGTAGGCATACATCGGGTCGTAATATTCGTTCAGCAACCCTTCGATCCAGCCACGGTGCAGGTCCACCGCGCCGCTGCGCTGCTGTTCTTCCAGGGCCTGGCGCAGGACTTCCGACAGCCGCTGATAGCGCTCCCCCCCCAAGCGTTTGTAGATGTTGGCCATGCTCTGCAACATGCGCTCTGCGAACAGCCGGGGGCCGTCTTCTTCACCATGCACACTGACGAACTCGGCGCTGAGGTTGATCACGTAGTCGCGCAGAATGCGTTCTACCCGGTTGGCGAAGCTGTCTTCCAGCCACACCAGCGGATACTGCTGCATGCCTTGGTACAGCTCCAGCGGCACCGTGCAACTGCCCACGATGCGGCCTTCATCCTCCAGTACGAACTGCTCGATGCCACGGGCGCGCTTCTTCAGCACGTCGATGGCCAACCTGTTTTCGAAGTCGATCTGTGCCGGCTGCGCAGTGGCGCGCTTGCCGAAGCTGGAACCACGGTGGTTGGCATGGCCTTCCAGGTCGAGCACGTTATCCAGTTGGTGCAGCACGTCAGTCTTGCCGGTGCCGGTCAGGCCCCCCACCAGCACGAAATCGCATTGCTCCACCGCCTGCTCGGTAGTCTCCAGCAGGAACGTACGCATGGCCTTGTAGCCACCTTTGACGCGAGGGTACTGGATGCCAGCTTCATCGCGCAGCCAGCCCTGCACGATCTGCGAGCGCAGGCCGCCACGGAAGCAGTATAAGTAGCCTTCCGGATGGGCCTTGGCGAATGCTGCCCAAGCCTCCAGGCGTGCCTGCTTGGTGGCGCCGCTGACCAGTTGGTGGCCCAGGGCGATAGCGGCGGCCTGGCCCTGCTGCTTGTAGCAGGTGCCCACCCTCTGCCGCTCCTGGTCGTTCATCAGCGGCAGGTTGACGGCACCGGGAAAGGCGCCCTTGGCAAATTCGACAGGTGCGCGCATGTCCATCATCGGCACGTCGTCGAGGAACAGCTGGCGGAAGTCGGTGCAGTCGGGGCGCATCAGATCACCTCGACCGCATGGCTCTGTCGCTCGACCAGCTTGCCGATCGGCGCCAGTTGCAGGCCCAGTTCGGCGGCCGCCGCCAGGAATTCGGCTTCACCTTCCGGGGTAACCGCCACCAGCAGGCCACCGCTGGTCTGCGGGTCGCACAGCAGGTGCTTCTGGTCGTCGCTCAGGGCGCCGATCTTGTGCCCGTAGCTGTCAAAGTTGCGCAGGGTACCGCCGGGGATGCAGCCCTCGGCCAGGTAGTGGTCGACGCTGGGCAGCCGCGGTACGGCGGCATAGTCCAGGTGCGCGGTAAGGCCACTGCCTTCGGCCAGTTCCACCAGGTGGCCGAGCAGGCCGAAACCGGTGACGTCGGTCATGGCCTTGACACCGTCAAGCTTGCCGAAACGGCTGCCGGGAGTGTTGAGGGTGCACATCCAGTCGCGGGCCAGGCCCTGGTCCTGCGCGCGCAGCTTGGCCTTCTTCTCGGCGGTGGTCAGGATGCCGATGCCCAGTGGCTTGGTCAGGTACAGGCGGCAGCCTGCGCTGGCAGTGTCGTTGCGCTTGAGGTGGCGCTTGCTGACCACGCCGGTGACCGCCAGGCCGAAGATCGGCTCGGGGGCGTCGATGGAGTGGCCACCGGCCAGTGGGATGCCGGCTTCGGCGCATACCGCACGGCCTCCGCGGATCACTTCCCGGGCCACTTCCGGCGGCAGTACGTTGACCGGCCAGCCGAGGATGGCAATGGCCATCAGCGGGTCGCCGCCCATGGCGTAGATGTCACTGATGGCATTGGTGGCGGCGATACGGCCGAAGTCATACGGGTCATCGACGATCGGCATGAAGAAGTCGGTGGTCGAGACCACGCCGCGCTCGTCGTCCAGCGCGTACACGGCAGCGTCGTCACGCGAGGCGTTGCCCACCCACAGTTTCGGGTCCAGGGCCTGGGCGCCGCTTTCGGCGAGGATCACATCCAGCACCTTCGGGGAGATCTTGCAGCCACAGCCGGCACCATGGCTGTACTGGGTCAGGCGAATCGGCTCGCTCATGTGTACCTCAGGAGGTCAATTTGTTGCGCGATTGTAGCAAAGCTGGCCTTTGCGCCTGCGCCTCTTATAATTCCCGTTGCCGGCGCATAGGCCGGCCTTTCCCCGCTATTGAACCGGAGAACACCCATGCTCAAACGCCCTCTGGCGCTCGCCGCCGGCCTCGTGCTGTCTTGTTGTGCCGTTGTCGCCCAGGCTGCTGACACCCTGCGGGTCAGCGCCATCCCTGACGAAGCACCGACCGAACTGCAGCGCAAGTTCAAGCCGCTGGGCGAGTATCTGGCCAAGCAACTGGGCATGGAGGTGAAGTTCGTACCGGTTGCAGACTACCCGGCGGTGGTCGAGTCACTGGCCTCCGATCGCCTCGATCTGGCCTGGCTGGGCGGCTTTACCTTCGTCCAGGTGCACCTGAAGGACCCGACCGCCACGCCGCTGGTGCAGCGTGAACAGGATGCGCAGTTCACCTCCAAGTTCATCACCGCCAACCCCGACGTGAAGAGCCTGGCCGACCTCAAGGGCAAATCGTTTGCCTTCGGTTCCATCTCGTCCACCTCGGGCAGCCTGATGCCGCGTTACTTCATGCTCAAGCAGGACAACATCAAGCCTGAAGACTACTTCAGCCGCGTTGCCTACTCCGGTGCCCACGATGCCACCGTAGCCTGGGTGCAGGCCGGCAAGGTCGATGGTGGCGTGCTCAACGCCAGCGTGTGGCAGAAGCTGGTGGATGCCGGCAAGGTCGATACCGCCAAGGTGAAGGTGTTCGCCACCACCCCGACCTACTTCGACTACAACTGGACCGTGCGCGGTAACATGGACCCGGCGCTGAAAGAGAAGATCAAGAAAGCCTTCCTGGACCTCGATCCGGCCAACCCGGAGCACAAGGCGATTCTCGACCTGCAGGCCGCCAGCCGCTTCATCGAGACCAAGCCTGAGAACTACGTGGGCACCGAGCAGGCTGCACGTGAGGCTGGCCTGCTCAAGTGACATCTACAGTGGCTTCCAAGGTGGCTATTCATCTGCACGGGGTCGGGCTGCGCCATGGCCAGGTGCGTGCGCTTGACGCCGTGAGCCTGCGCATCGGCCAGGGTGAGCGCGTCGCCATCATCGGGCCTTCGGGGGCGGGAAAGTCCAGCTTGCTGCACCTGATGGCGACCGCCATCCAGCCCAACAGCGGGCGCCTGGAGTTGCTCGGCGAGCAGCCCTGGGCATTGTCCGTCAGGGCGCGTCAGCGCCTGCGTGCGCGGGTCGGCCTGGTGCACCAGGCGCCGCCCTTGCCGCCGCGCCAGCGGGTGGTGACGGCGGTTCTGGCCGGCCGCCTGGGGCAGTGGGGCGTACTGCGAGGCTTACTCAACCTGCTGTACCCCAGCGATGTGCCGGGGGCGCGCCAGGTACTGGCCGAGCTGGGACTGGCCGACAAGCTGTTCGTGCAGTGCGGGCAATTGTCCGGTGGCCAGTTGCAGCGAGTGGGCATTGCCCGGGCGCTATACCAGCAGCCGGAGGTGTTACTGACCGACGAGCCGGTGTCAGCCATGGACCCGGTGCTGGCCGACCACAGCCTGGCCTTGCTTAACCGCCACGCCCAGGCCAATGGCGTGACCCTGGTGGCGAGTCTGCATGCCGTGGACCTGGCACTGGCGCACTTCCCGAGGGTGATTGGTATCCGCGAAGGGCAGGTGGTGTTCGACTGCCCGGCGCAAGCGGTGACCGAGCAGTTGCTGGATGCACTGTACGCCAACGAACAACTGGCGTCGTCGCCAATCCAGGGGCCGACCCTGACCGTGCAGATTCCGCGATGCTGAAGCTTGATGCCCACGACCCGGCGCTGTTGCCGCGCTTGCTGCTGGCCCTGCTGGCGGTGGTGGTACTGTGGCCTGGCATCCGGTTGAGCGAACTGAACCCCGGGGTACTGCTGCAGGCGGAGAACCGTGAGCAGATCGCCAGCTTCACCAGCGCCTTCTGGCCGCCGGCACACGATGCCGACTTCCTTTCGCTGCTGTATGAAGCCACGTTGCAGACGTTGGCTGTGGCCACCACTGGCATGGCTTTAGCGTTGCTGCTGGCGGTCCCCGCCGGGCTGTTGGCGAGCCGTGCCCTGTCGTTGCGCGCCGCCTCCCGTGGCGGTCGCGCCGGGTTGTGGTCGCGCCTGCTGCGCCTGCCGGTGCGCTGGTTGCTGATTTTCCTGCGCAGTGTCCCGGAAATCGTCTGGGCGTTGCTGTTCGTGCGGGCCGTAGGGCTGGGGCCAACGGCGGGTGTGCTGGCCATCGCCATCACCTACAGCGGCATGCTCGGCAAGGTCTATGCCGAGATTTTCGAGTCGGTCGACCAGCGCCCGGCCCATGCCTTGCTGCAGGCGGGTAGTGGCCGGCTGTCGGCATTTCTCTATGGCATCCTGCCAAGTGCGGTGTCCGAAGTGGTGTCGTATACCGTGTACCGCTGGGAGTGCGCGGTACGCGCCTCGGTGGTGATGGGCTTTGTCGGTGCTGGCGGGCTGGGGCAGCAGATCGACCTGTCGATGCGCATGTTCGCCGGTGCGGAGGTGGCGAGCATGCTGCTGACGTTCCTGGTCCTGGTGATGCTGGCCGACCTGCTCAGCCGCTTCCTGCGCTGGAGGCTGGCATGAACCGGGTGATCAACTTGCTGGTGCTAGGCGCCATCGTGGCTGCGGTAATGAGCTCGTTCGCATATCTGGAGCTGGACTTGCAAGCGCTGGTCGGCAACGGCGGGCTGGGGCAGATGGGGGAGTATGCCGGGCGTTTCCTGCACCCGGACCTGTCTGTCGGGCACCTGCGCGCGGTTGCGCATGGGGCGCTGGAAACCCTGGCCATGTCGGGCCTGGGCACCTTGTTGGCCATGGTGCTGGGCATACTGCTGGCGCTGCCGGCTGCTGGGCGATTCGGTTGGCCGTTGCAGGCCTGTGCGCGGTTGCTGCTGAATGCCCTGCGGGCCATCCCGGAACTGGTGTGGGCTGCGCTGACGGTACTGGCGGCCGGGCTTGGGCCGAATGCCGGTACCCTGGCGTTGGCGCTGCATACTGCCGGCGTGCTGGGGCGGCTGTTTGCCGAGGCGCTGGAGAATGCACCGCCGGAGCCGGCGGCGGCCATCCGCTTGCAGGGCGGTAGCCAAGTGGCGGCATTCTGCTTTGGCACCTTGCCGAACCTGTGGCCGCAGTTGCTGGCCTATAGCCTGTACCGCTGGGAGAACAACATCCGCATGGCCAGCGTGCTGGGGTTTGTCGGTGCTGGCGGGTTGGGGCAGATGCTGTATACCACCCTGAGCCTGTTCCAGGAGGCACAGGCCAGCACGGTGATCATGGGGATGCTGGTGCTGGTGTTGCTGGTGGATGCGTTGAGTGATGTGTTGCGCCAGCGTTATGTGCGGGCTTGATCGATAGCCGGGGCCGCGTTGCGGCCCTTTCGCGACACAAGGCCGCTCCCACAGGTAGAGCACAGCGTTTGAGGCCTGTGCCGTAACTGTGGGAGCGGCCTTGCGTCGCGATGGGCTGCAAAGCAGCCCCCAAAAGTCGCTCAGGCACCACCAACTTCGGCACACTGCGCCTCCCGCTGCATCGACTCCAGGTTGCGCTCGATCGTCTCGCAAATGCTGTCCATCTGGATCTGGTGCTCACTGAGCCTGAACGGGCTTTGCAGGTCCGTCCCGATCCGCTCGATAGCCAGCAACATGAAGCCCACCACCGTCGAAGCCAGCGGTGTGAACCAGCCCAGCGACTCCACCAGCCCCACCGGCACGATCAAACAGAACAGTGTGATGAACAACCGCGGATCTTCTCGTCCAGCCCCATGCAGTGCCTCGCTGACTCAGCCGGGTTGGATCAACTCTTGTTTCATCTGCACCAATGCCACCCGCGAGCCATCCCACCCCTGCCGTTCCTCGATGCCGAACGGCACGAAGCCCAGCTGTGGATAAAGCAGCAGGCCCGCTGTGTTGTGGTTGAAGCACGACACCCAGACCTCCCGGGCTGCGAACTGTTGGCGGGCCAGTTCGATCATGGCAGTTACCAGGTAGCGCGCTACGCCGTGGCCGCGTGCGGCGTGGGCCACGACCACGTTGCCCAGGGCGCACACGCCACCGTGTTCGGCCTTGTAGAAGTTGGCGAATGCCAGCACCGTGCCGTTGCCTTCCACCACCGTGGAGCTGCTGCGCTGGGCGATGGCATCGTTCAGCTGGGCGGGGGAGAGAGGGTACTTGGCTTTGGGGAACATGTAGAACAGTTCGGCCGGGCTTTGCGGGAAGCTGCAGATTCCAGGGATATCGTCGGGCCGTACGGGGCGGTGGGTCAGGTGCATAGCAAGTCCTTGTGTGCTGGCTGGTCGGGCCACTTCGCGGGCAAGCCCGCCCCCACAAGGGGCGGGGGAAGTCATATTCTGCCCCGCGACGGGTCAATGCTCACTATTCATGAAGCTGTTTCCCCCTTGGTCGGGGTCGCGTTTCGCATCAGCTCTTTGCGCAATTTGCCGGGGGACATGCCGAACAGGTTCTGGAAATGCCGAATGAAATGGGGAGCATCGGCAAAACCGCATTCGAAAGCGATTTCTCCGATATGTCGATCCGAGCTGATGAGCAGCCAGCGGCCAAACCTGAGTCGAACCTGGCGATAGAACTGGGCCGGAGTGCTACTGGTTTCGGCGACAAACAGACGCTCCAGTTGCCGTTTACTGGTACCGACAAGGTTCGCGATCGCGTCGATATCCAAAGGCTCGGTCATGTGCTTTTCCATCAGCATCACGGCTTCGTGCAGGCGCCTGTTCGAAGAGCTGGCGTAGCCAAGGGCCTTGCGTCGATCGACGAAACTGCCAGAGCTGCTTTTCGCAACGGTCATCTGGTGAACGACCTTGCCGGCCCGATCCGGGCCGCAATGCATCCCGATAAGATGGATGGCCAACTCGATCACCGAGATACCACCTGCGCAGGTGATCCGATCCTTGTCGATGAGGAAGTCACTGTTGCTGACAAAGCGCAATCGTGGGAACAGACGTTTCCAGTCATCGCAATGGTAGGCATGCACACAGGCAGTACGTCCCTCCATCAGGCCATGTCGCGCGAGTACGAAGCTGCCTGTGCATAGGCCGATCAATGGCACGTCAGCGGCGGCTGCCTGATGCAGGAATGCCGGATAAGTCTTCGGCGCTGCCTCCAGGTAATCCAGTAGCCCACCAATCACCACGATGTAATCGAATTGATGAGGGTCGGTGAGTTCACTGTCGATGGGTACATCCAGCCCGCAACTGGAAATGACTCTTTGCCCAGGGGTACCGAGGACTTTCCATTGGCATCGTATCGGGCGGCTCTGATCGCCGGTATCGGCAGCATGTCGCAACGCATCGGTCAGCCCCGAGAGTGACAGCAAGGGGAAGCGCGGCCATAGCACGATACCTATAGACAACTCGGTGGCGCCGCGTCGGCTTGGCGGATGTCGTGCCTGACCCTTGTCAAGCGCTTCCACGAGGCTTGCGCTGGAGGTGTTGGGCAGTGCATCTCCGAAATGTCGCAAATGTTCAATCATTCCTGCAAAGCATCCAACCAGTTATCCCGATGATCACCATACGATGAGCTCCTGCCTAACACCATGCTGTTCATAAAAAAAGCAATCTAGGAGCACGTGATGAAGAAGCCCAACGTTCGACGTTTTGCCGGTATCTACGCGGGTTTGCTGGTATCCATGCTGGCCTCGGTGCCGGCATTCGCACTGGAAACGGTAGAGCCTGGAAGCCTGACTATCGCGTTCACTGGCGATATGCCGGGGACCGGTTATCAAGACAGCCGGATGGTCGGCTATGACGGTGAAATCCTTCAACAAATATCTGAGAAGCTGGGCTTGAAAGTCAAGCCTGCCTTGATGGACTGGGCCAGCACCATCGCCTCGGTACAAGCTAACCGCGTGGATGTCATGGCCGGCACCATGGGCTGGACCGAGCAGCGCGCGAAGATCATGACCGTGAGTGACCCGATTCACTATTTCAAGAACGGCATCACCCAGACCGACAAGACCAACTGGAGCAGCCTCAAAGATTTGCAGGGCAAGAAGGTCGGCACCATCACCGGTTTCTCGTTCATCCCAGAGATGCGCAAGATCGAAGGGTTGCAAGTTGCTTTGTACGACACCTCCGATGCCGCGGTGCGCGATCTTCTCGCCGGACGCATCGATGCAGTGATCGGTGATCCTCCAGTCATGCAATACGCCATTTTTCGCAACGAGCAGTGGCACCTGCGTTTCAACGCCTTCACCGACAACGATCCGAATTTCCCACTGCTGACGGGGTTAGGTCAGGTGGTTTACGGCTTCAACAAAGAGGCCAGCCCGCAGTTGGTGGCTGCCGTGAACGAACAGATCCAGACCCTCTGGAAAAGCTGTGAAATGCGCAAGATCGGTGCCCGCTACGGCCTGACTCAGGATGTCTGGTATGTGCCGGAAGGCAAGGACCTGAGGCAGGGGGTCGACCGTCCGGCGGACTGGAAACTGCCCGGCTGCAAGTAAGCGCTTGAGCGGATGAATCGGCCTGGTAGCCGGTGCCGGTTCATCGCCATGTCTATAAAAAAAAGAGGTTAACCAAGATGTCGACTCCGTCCGAACCTGCGTTGCTGCGAGTGCATGACCTGCACAAAAGTTATGGTGATCTGGAAGTACTCAAAGGGATCAACCTGGAGTTGAAAGCCGGTGAAACCCTGTCGTTGATCGGCCCCAGCGGGTCGGGAAAGTCCACGTGCCTGCGTTGCATCAATTACCTGGAAAAACCCACTCGAGGTGATATCTGGCTGGGGGATGAGTTGATCGGCCAGGTCAAGGACGGTAAACGCATACGTCTGATGAGTGATCGGGAAATGGCTCCGCAGCGTCGCGAGATCGCGATGGTGTTCCAGCTCTTTTACCTCTGGCCACACTTGAGCGTACGCGACAACGTCGCGCTGGGGCCGATCAAGGCACAGGGTATGCCGCGAAAGCTGGCCTATGAGCTGGCCGATGCCATGTTGGAAAAAGTCCATCTGCGGCATAAGGCCGAGGTCTACCCCGAGCAGTTGTCCGGTGGACAACAACAGCGAGTCGCTATCGCCCGCGCGTTGGCCCAACAACCGAAGGTCATCCTGTTCGACGAGCCGACCTCGGCACTGGACCCCGAACTGGTGGGGGAGGTACTGGCCGTGATTCGTGAGCTGGCGCAAGAGGGCCGCACCATGATCATGGTGACCCATGAAGTGCGCTTCGCTCGGGATGTGGCGGATCGGGTGATCTTCATGGATGGCGGACACATAATCGAGCAAGGGCCTTCGGCGCATGTAATCGACAACCCAAGCCATGAGCGCACCCGCAGTTTTCTTGGGCGCATGGCCATGGAGGGCGCTTGATGGCGAACTTCGAGGTCTTTGTCGGGCTACTGCCTCTGTTGTTCAAAGGCGCGCTCACCGCCCTGGAAATCGCGCTATGTACCTTGCTGCTGGCGAGTGTCGGAGGGGTAGTGCTGGCGGTGTTGCTGACGTTCAGTCGATCACGGGTGTTGCATGGGGTGATCGGCTGTTTCATTGAGTGGATGCGCAATGTTCCTGCGCTGGCGCATTTGTTCCTGATCTATTTCGGTCTCTCCTACCTTGGCATCAACTTGCCCGCGTGGCTGGCCGCCATCGTTGGATTGAGTCTGGTGGGCAGCGCGGTGTTGGCCGATATTTTCCGTAGCGGCTTGCAGTCGCTGCATGTCGGTCAGCATGAAGCCGGGTTGGCTGTGGGGCTGAGCCGGATGCAGATTTTGCGCTGCATTCTCTTGCCCCAGGCCCTGCGCGTGACGTTGCCAGCGTTCGCCAACTACGTCACGCAATTGATCAAGGACACGTCCATCGCCTCGGCCATTGCCGTGCCGGAAATCATGTTCCTGGCGCGCAATCTGGTGACGTCCACCTTCCAGACTTCACTGATCTATTTGGCTGTGATGTGTATCTACGCCGCGATGATTCTACCGATCGGTGTGGGATTCATTCGCCTCGAACGTCATTTTGGGAGCGCGCGATGATCAGCTTTTTTCAACAGTACCCGGAGTACTGGAGCGACTGGAGTGCTCGCCTGTTGCTCGGGGCACGGATCACTGCCGAATTGTCCCTGGTGGGGTTCGCCCTGGCAGTCGTGCTGGGGGCGTTGTTGGTCTGGGCGATGAGAAGTCCGAGTGTCATCCTGAAACGGCTGGCAGCGTTCTTTATTCAGAGCATGCGCGCTGTGCCTCTTCTGGCGTTGCTGCTGGCCCTGTATTTCGCATTGCCCAGCCTGGGGTTGACGTTGTCCGGCTACTGGGCCGGGGCCATCGGTCTGGGGTTGCAGGGTGCCGCTTACGTTGCGGAAATCCTTCGTGGCGGCCTGGACTCGCTGCATCGCGGCCAGCGCGAAGCCGCTATCGCCATCGGACTGACGCCGCTCAGAGCGTTTACTACCGTCATCCTGCCGCAAGTGTTTCGCGTCATACTGCCACCACTGCTTAACGCCTACGTGTCGATCCTCAAGGACAGCTCATTGTGCGCTCTGATCGCCACCGATGAGTTGATGCTGGCGGCGCGGGCCATCGCTTCGGAAACCTTCCTGCCAATGCATGTCTTCCTGCTGGTAGGACTCTTCTATTTTGTTATCGCCTTCCCTCTTTCAATGCTGTCGCGCGTGCTTGAAAAGCACTTTTCACGCGGGCGCAAAACCGTGCGAGGTTGAACATATGAGCATCATGGATCGAGTTACTTCCCACAGCATTGCCCAGTTGCAGCAGGCACTGCAGGCGGGATCGCTGACTAGCGAAGCGCTGGTTCGTGCGCAACTGGCGCGCATCGAGCACTTTGACGAGCAGCTCAATGCCTATGTCGAGACCTATCCCTCGCGTGCTTTGAGCGCAGCCATCGCCGCTGATCGCCAGCGTGCGTCCGGTATACACCTGGGACCGCTGCATGGCATTCCTCTGGCTATCAAGGACTTGTTCGAGATCGATGGCCAGGCCATCACGGGCGGGTCAGTGGCACAGCAACCGCGTGTTTCGAGGGTGACCGCCACTGCAGTGCAACGCCTGGAGCGTGCTGGTGCAATCATTCTTGGCAAGACCCATACCGTCGAATTCGCCTTCGGCGGCTGGGGCACCAATGCGGTGATGGGCACGCCATGGAACCCATGGGACCGTAACGTGCATCACGCTCCGGGGGGCTCAAGCAGCGGTTCGGCAGTGGCCGTGGCCAGTGGATTGGCGAGCGCTGCGTTGGGCACCGATACCGGCGGTTCGGTACGGATTCCGGCGGGCATGTGCGGCCTGGTCGGGCTGAAAACCACGCGTGGGCTTATCAGTCGCCATGGCTTGATCGAACTGTGTCCTTCGCTGGATTCGGTAGGGCCTATCACTCATACCGTTGAAGATGCGGCGTGGATGCTGGATGCATTGCTGGGGCCAGACCCGCTGGATCCGGTTTCGGCCCAGGCGCCTGTATTCAGCGCCGCTGCCGGTCTCAATAAGCCGGTAGCCGGTTTGCGCATCTGGGTGTTGCCACAGGCCGAACGAGCGCATGTCGCGCCCGGGGTGCTGAAGGCTTACGATTTGGGGCTCGAGCAGCTGGCCGCGTTGGGCGTGCAACTGATAGAGCAACCGCTACCCACCTCGTTGGAACAGTGCATGCGCATCGCTGGTGGACTGATGAGCGCCGAAGGTTATGCCAGCCTGGGTAGCTTGTTCGAGCGCGACGATCTGCGTTTCGATCCCCATGTTCAACGTCGCATACTCAGTGGTCGCGACATCGACGCAGCGTCGTACATCCAGTTGCACAATCAGCGCCGCGCCGCTCGGCATGCCATGCAGGAGGCCATGACCAACATAGACGCCTGCGTTTTCCCGACCAACGCTATTGGCAGTGTGCCGCTGGATCAGGTCGATGAATATGGCACACCGCTGGCCTTGCTGGGGCGGTTCGCCAACTTGCTGAACCTGTGTTCGGTGGCGGTGCCCATCGGGTTCGATGAGAAAGGCATGCCGGTCTCGATGCAGATTGTGGGGCGGGCATTCGCCGAACCGCTGATTCTGCGCATTGGCCATGCTTATCAACAGGTCAGTGACTGGCACACGCTACGGCCTGAGGGCTGGGCGTTGGCAGACAAAGCGGTTGCGTGATCCATGTGACGGTTTGACATATCCCTGGGTATCACCTTGGCAGCATTGCAAGTTGGGGGCGTTTCAATAACGCTTTTGCCTTGTGCTTAGTTTTATTTTGTCGTTTTCAGTAGTGTTTCTTGCTGCACGTCAAGTCAAGCCATTTTCTTGCTTGGTTAGTAGCTTGCGCAGGAAATACATGACTGTAAGCTTCGCCGCCCTCATCAGCTGTATAGTGTACCAGGACTTGTATTGTATGACTTTAACACGGACTGTTATTGCTCTTTCCTTGGCGACGATTATAGGGCAAGGGTATGTTCAGGCTGCTATGGTCATGGTGTCGCTTTATTGATGCCGTCTGTGCTGAAAATGGAGGTGCCCTGCGTTGGCGTTGCCAGCAATGAAGAGGCTCGAGTTGTACGTGAAAGTGGGTTCAAGGGAGAGCTTGTCCGCGTACGCACAGCGACGTTGGCCGAGGTGGAAGGGGCATTCCCGTACAAGATGGAGGAGCTGGTCAGTAGCCTCGATTATGCTCGACAAATGGCCGCTATTGCTGAAAAACATGGGCAGCGACTGAAGGTCCACCTGGCCTTGAGCGCAGGTGGCATGAGCCGTAACGGCCTTGAAATGGGCACTGAGCAAGGTCGGCAAGAAGCCTTGGCAATCACGCGTTTGGCGCCTCTTTAGCTGGTCGGCATCATGACGCATTTCGCAGTGCAGGATAAGGATGATGTTCGGCAAGGGCTCAGCGCTTTCAATGAGCAAACAGCGCTTTCAATGAGCAAACGGCTTGGCTGATAAAGGCTGCCGGCATTGACAGAAGCGATGGGCAGCGTGCTCCAGTGGTAGGGAAAGTATCCATGAATACAGTCATGGTGGACGTGACAGATATCCCTGCTGTGCGCGCTGGCGATCAAGTGGTGCTCTTTGGTAAACAAGGAGACAGCGAAATTACCCAGAGTGAACTTGAAGAACTCAGCGGCACTTTGCTGGTGGACCTTGCTACCGTTTGGGGGAGTAGCAATCCTCAAACCCTGGTGACGGATAAAGCTTCCGACTAACCAGTGAGGGGTTGGTCGCTACTGTGGTGGTAACGCTCACGCAGTAGCGACTTTTGGCAGTGACGCGCTCGCAGGTCACTGCCGACCCGTAATCTTCATGGGTATGAGCGGGGAGCAGAAGCTACTGCACCGGATCACTCACCGGCTTGGCAATGATGGCCTTGAGTTCGCTGGTCATCGGGAACTCCAGGTTCAAGCCTTTAGGCGGAATCGGCTGTTCGAACCAGCGCTGGTAGATCCCGTTGATTTCCCCTGAGCTGTACAGCTCGCCCAGTGACGCGTTCACCAGCGCGAGGAACTGCGGGTCATCCTTGCGCACCATGCAGCTGTAGATTTCCCGCGACTGCTCTTCCCCGACCACCACCCAGTTGTGCGGATCGCGAGCCTTGGCGCGTTCGCCGTAGAGCAGCGCATCGTCCATGTAGAACGCCGCCGCCCGGCCGGACTGCAACATCTGGAAGGCTTCACCATGGTCCTTGGCGCTGATCACGTACATGTCCATCTTGTTATCGACGTTGTAGCTTTTCAGATAGCGTTCGTTCGTGGTGCCAGCGGTGGTTACCACATTCTTGCCGCGCAGGTCGGTGAAACTCTTGATTCCGCTGTCTTTGGCCGTCAGTAATTGACCTTTGACATAGATGAACCCATAGGAAAACGCCACCTGCTTCTGGCGCTCTGCGGTGACGCCGGTAGAGCCGCACTCCAGGTCGACGGTACCGTTCTGCACCAGCGGAATGCGGGTTTGAGATGTCACCAGGTTGTACTTCACCTTGAGCTGGGGCAGCGCCAGCTTCTGCCGCACCCGCTCGACGATCTTGCTCGCCAGGTCTACCGAGTAGCCCATGGGTTGGCCCGAATGATCGCCCACGTAGGAGAACGGCACTGAAGCATCGCGATAGCCCAGGGTAATGCTGTTGGCTCTGGCAATCTTGCTCAGGGTAGGCCCCAGCGCTGCTTCGTCAGCATGGGCCTGGGTGCCTAGCAACAGGCCAAGGGTGCAGCCGATCAACGTGATTTTTCGCATTGTTATTCTCCGTTGCAGGTGAGGGGGTTAGCGACGTGCCGCAATGACGGTTATTTCCACCAACACCTGCGGACGCGCCAGTTCGGCCTGCAAGGTAGTGCGACTTGGTGCCTGGCCGGGCGACAGCCAGGCAGACCACACGTCATTCATCGCTGCGAAATCTTTGCCGATGTCCTTCAGGTAAATGGTGGCGCTGAGCAAGTGATCCTTGTCGCTGCCCGCCTCGGCCAATAATGCGTCGATCTTTTCCAGTACTTGGCGAGTCTGGCCGCCGACATCGGTGGCGTCGTCCGGCACCTGGCCGGAGAGAAACACCAGGTCGCCGAAGGTCACGGCGCCGGACAAGCGTGGGTTGGGCTGGATACGGTTAATGGTCATCGGGTGGTCCTTCTAAGGAGTAAGCGTTCAAGCCGCACGGGGCGTAAAGCCCTGCAGGTCGATGGAGGGGCGGCGCTGGCCGATCAGTTCACTGAGCAATCGTGCACTGGCGCAGGCCAGGGTGAAGCCCAGCGCACCGTGGCCGAGGTTCAGCCACAGATTGCGATACGCCGTTGCGCCCAGCAGCGGCACGCCGCTAGGGGTCGCCGGCCGCATGCCGGCCCATTCGATGGCGTAGTCGTAGTCACCGGCATTGGCGAAGGTTTCGCGGGCCTGGCGTTTTAGCAGGGCCAGGCGCTTGGGGTCCAGCGACGGATCGAACCCGACAATGTCGACCATCGCCGCCACCCGCAACTGTTCGCCGATCCGGGCGTAGACGATCTTGCGGTCGTAGTCGGTGATGCTCAGGTCCGGCGCCCGGTTCTGGGCGCCGATCGGCACTGTCAGGCTATAACCCTTGAGCGGATACAGCGGCAGGTCGATGCCCGGCAGTGCCAGCAACGCACTGCGATGGCCGGCTGCAACGACCAAGTGCTCCACCGGCAGCACTTCGTCGTCCAGTTCAATCGCATTCACCATGCCACGCGCATGGCGAATTCCGGACACCGCCCGGCCCAGGCGGAATTTGCAGCGTCCCGACGCCTGCAAGCGCGCCGCCAGTTGCTGGCAAAAGCCGTGGCAATCGCCGACTTCTTCATCCGGGGTATAGATGGCGCCGACAAAAGGTGCCTCTGCCAGTGCCGGGTCCAGACGGGTGCAGTCGGCGTGCGACAGCACCTGTTGTTGCTGGGGGTCGGCAAGGTTCTTGCGCGCATGTTCGAAGCTGCTGGCCTGACGGAAGGTGACCAGCTTGCCGTTGCGCCGCCAGTTGAAACCATCCAGGCCATCCTCTTCTCGCCAGGCTTGCAAGGTCGACTGGCTAAACAGCGCGAGGCGCAACAGATGGCCTGCGTTGGCGCGGTTGACCGAGGAGCGGCAAGCACCGAGGAATGCTGCCATCCAGCGCCACTGTGCACGATCGAAGCGCGGGCGCAATCGCAGCGGCGAGTCACCGCGCAGCATCCAGCCAATGGCCTGCAATGGCACGCCGGCGTCGGCCAGGGGTGCCACGTAGCGATAGGACAGCTGGCCGCCGTTGGCGAAGCTGGTTTCACTGCCCAGCGAATCGCGAGCCTCGATCAGCGTCACGTCAAAGCCGTCGCGTACCAGTGCGTAAGCGGTTGACAGGCCAATGACGCCACCGCCGATGATGCATACATGCTGAGCCATGTCAGTCCTTGGTCGTTGTAGAAACGAGCCTGAGGTTAGGGCCAGGTGACAGGTGGCGAAAAATGAATAAAGATCGCTGAGCCATAAACAAAGGTTATGGACTTACCATGCGCCTTCGCCATATCGAGATTTTCCAGGCTATCCGCCAGACCGGCTCGGTCAGCGGTGCCGCACAGTTGCTGCACGTTTCTCAACCTGCCGTGACCAAGGTTCTGCAGCACGCCGAGCAGCAACTGGGCTTTCCGTTGTTCCTGCGGGTGCGCGGCAAGCTTCAGCCCACGCCCGAAGCGCTGGAACTGGAGCGTGAGGTCGACAAGGTCACGGAGAGCCTGCAAGGGGTGCGACGCCTGGCGCAAAGCCTGCGTCGCGCGCCGGGCCACAGCCTGCGGATCGGTGCGACCCCGGCACTGGCCCTGTCGCTGCTGCCGCCGGCCATTCATGAGTGGACCCAGCGTTATCCGGACATCGCCTGCGAGCTGTCCAGCGCCCACAGTCGCGAACTGGTGCAGAACCTGTTGATGCGGGAGATCGATGTCGCCCTGACCCTGCAACAGCCAGATCACCCTGCGCTCAAGGCTCAGGCGCTGGCCAGCGGGGTGTTGGTGGCATTGGCACCAGCAGGTTATTGGCCGCTGGAAGATGAAGGCAAGCCGCTGCCGTTGACGGCACTGGCCGGTGCGTCCCTGATCGGGCTGTCCAGCGCCGACCCGCTGTCGGTGCGCCTCGACAGCTACCTCAAGGCGGTGGAGCCACCGCCACGGGTGAGCATTGCGGTGCAGACCTATTCACTGGCCAGGGCGATGGTCGAATCCGGTGCTGGGCTGGCGGTCATCGACCCCTTCACAGCCCTTGGCGCGGCGCCTGGGGCGACCGCGATTCGTCCGCTGGCCCCGGCATTGCCGATCACCTTGTATGCGGTGACCCGTACTGCCGAACCGTCACCGCATACACTGAGCGAGCTGCTGACGATTTTCAGCAGCCGAGCACAGGGGCAACTGGATCGTTGGCGCTGATTGCAGATATGCCCGGAAAGCGCATCAATGTCAGCCCGGACTCTCATGGAACTGCACATAACTCATTGAATTAGCACCGACCGTGTGGGAGCGGCTTTAGCCGCGAACACCGGCGCAGCCGGTGCCATGCACCGCGTTGGATTCTTCGCGGCTAAAGCCGCTCCCACAGGGTACGCGGGCCGCTTGCAAATTCAGTTCTCTACGCGACAGCGCAGCCCAAAGGGCTGGGCGATCTCCCACAAGGGAATATGACACGCTCTCGAACATTGTTCCCTGTGCGACAGCGCAGCCCAGATCGCAGGCGAAAAAAAACCGACCATAAGGTCGGTTTTTTCAGGATCTTGGTGCCCCGAGGGAGACTCGAACTCCCACTCCTTTCGAAAACGGATTTTGAATCCGCCGCGTCTACCAATTCCGCCATCAGGGCATGTGGCGCGCAGTATAGAGAGCCGCCGCTGGTCGGTCAATCGGCTTTCATGGTCAATTTTCACACATTGGGCTAAACTTCCCGGCCCTGCCGAACCGAACATCATCATGCGCGTCGCCGATTTTTCCTTCGAACTCCCTGATTCCCTGATCGCCCGCCACCCGTTGGCCGAGCGCCATGGCAGCCGTCTGCTGGTGCTCGATGGGCCAACCGGCGCGCTGGCGCACCGGCAATTCCCCGACCTGCTCGAGTACCTGCGCCCCGGCGACCTGATGGTGTTCAACAACACCCGGGTCATCCCGGCGCGGCTGTTCGGCCAGAAAGCCTCCGGCGGCAAGCTGGAAGTGCTGGTCGAGCGCGTGCTCGACAGCCATCGGGTGCTGGCCCATGTGCGCGCCAGCAAGGCGCCCAAGGTAGGCGCGGTCATCCTCATCGATGGCGGCGGCGAGGCCGAAATGGTCGCGCGCCATGACACGCTGTTCGAGCTGCGCTTCACCGAAGAGGTGCTGCCACTGCTCGACCGCGTCGGCCATATGCCGCTGCCGCCCTACATCGACCGCCCGGACGAGGGCGCCGACCGTGAGCGCTACCAGACCGTGTACGCCGAACGTGCCGGTGCGGTCGCCGCGCCCACCGCAGGTCTGCACTTCGACGAAGCGCTGCTGGAAAAGATCGCCGCCAAAGGCGTCGAACGGGCTTTCGTTACCTTGCACGTGGGGGCAGGCACCTTCCAGCCGGTGCGGGTCGACAAGATCGAAGACCACCACATGCATAAAGAGTGGCTCGAGGTGGGCCAGGATGTGGTCGATGCCGTCGAGGCCTGCCGCGCCCGTGGCGGCCGGGTGATCGCGGTCGGCACCACCAGCGTGCGTTCGCTGGAGAGCGCGGCGCGCGATGGCGTGCTCAAGGCCTTCAGCGGCGACACTGACATCTTCATTTATCCGGGGCGGCCGTTCCATGTGGTCGACGCGCTGGTCACCAATTTCCACCTGCCGGAGTCCACGCTGCTGATGCTGGTCTCGGCCTTCGCCGGCTACCCCGAGACCATGGCCGCCTACGCGGCGGCGGTCGAGCAGGGGTACCGCTTCTTCAGTTACGGTGATGCCATGTTCATCACCCGCAATCCGGCGCCACGCGGGCCCGAGGATCAAGCATGAGTCGCACCTGTCGAATGTCCTTCGAACTGCTGGCCACCGACGGCAAGGCCCGTCGTGGCCGCATCACCTTCCCACGGGGCACCGTGGAAACCCCGGCGTTCATGCCGGTGGGCACCTATGGCACGGTCAAGGGCATGCTGCCACGCGACATCGAGGCCATCGGCGCCGAGATGATCCTGGGCAACACCTTCCACCTGTGGCTGCGCCCGGGCACCGAGGTGATCAAGAAGCACAACGGCCTGCACGACTTCATGCAGTGGAAAGGCCCGATCCTCACCGACTCCGGTGGCTTCCAGGTGTTCAGCCTGGGCGCCATGCGCAAGATCAAGGAAGAGGGCGTGACCTTCGCTTCGCCGGTCGATGGCGCCAAGGTGTTCATGGGCCCGGAAGAGTCGATGCAGGTGCAGCGTGACCTGGGTTCGGACGTGGTGATGATCTTCGACGAGTGCACCCCGTACCCGGCCGAGCACGATGTGGCGCGCGCGTCCATGGAGCTGTCGCTGCGCTGGGCCCAACGCTCGAAGAACGCTCACGCCGACAACACCGCGGCGCTGTTCGGTATCGTCCAGGGCGGCATGTACCAGGACCTGCGCATGCGCTCGCTGGAAGGCCTGGAAAACATCGGCTTCGACGGCCTGGCCATCGGCGGCCTGTCGGTGGGCGAGCCCAAGCACGAAATGATCAAGGTGCTGGACTACCTGCCTGGCCAGATGCCTGCTGACAAACCTCGTTACCTTATGGGGGTAGGCAAACCGGAAGATCTCGTTGAGGGTGTGCGCCGCGGCGTCGACATGTTCGACTGCGTGATGCCGACGCGTAACGCGCGCAACGGTCATCTGTTCGTCGATACAGGGGTGATCAAGATCCGCAATGCGTTCCATCGCCACGATGATTCGCCGCTGGATCCGACCTGTGACTGCTACACCTGCACCAACTTCTCGCGCGCCTATCTGCATCACCTGGACAAGTGCGGCGAAATGCTGAGCAGCATGCTGAATACCATCCATAACTTGCGCCATTACCAGCGCTTGATGGCCGGTTTACGCGAGGCTATTCAACAAGGTAAATTGGCCGCCTTTGTCGACGCCTTCTACGCCAAGCGCGGGCTGCCGGTGCCGCCCTTGGACTGACTGTCCGCATCCATTATTAAAAAATTACATTAGGAGTGCCCAATGAGCTTCTTGATCCCCGCCGCATACGCGGACGCTGCAGCACCTGCCGCCGGCCCAGCCGGTACCGGCTTCGAGTGGATTTTCCTGGTCGGTTTCCTGGTCATCTTCTACCTGATGATCTGGCGCCCGCAGGCCAAGCGTGCAAAAGAGCAGAAGAACCTGCTGAGCAACTTGCAGAAGGGTGACGAAGTTGTCACCAACGGCGGCATCGCCGGCAAGATCGTCAAGGTTTCCGATGATTTCGTGGTACTGGAAGTTTCCGACAACGTCGAGCTGAAGTTCCAGAAGGGTGCCATCGCGGCCACCCTGCCAAAAGGTACGCTCAAGGCTATCTGAGTTACCGGTTTTTCTTTCCAGTCGGGGCGCGCAACGCGCCCCGCGTCTTGAACGGGCGGCGTGATGCTGAACAAATACCCTCTGTGGAAATATGCACTGATCGTGCTGGTACTGGTGGTCGGTTTCATTTATTCCGCTCCCAACCTCTACCCGGATGATCCGGCGGTACAGATCAGTGGTGCCAGCTCGGCGCTGCAGGTGAGCCAGGCCGACCTCGATCGCGTCAGCAAGGCGCTGGGCGATGCCAAGATCGCCGTCAAGGGCGCGAGCCTGGGTGAAAAGGGCAGCGGGCTGATCCGCCTGACCAATCAGGAAGACCAGCTGCCAGCCAAGGATGTAGTGCGCAAGGCACTGGGCGATGATTATGTCGTGGCCCTGAACCTGGCCCAGACTACCCCGCAATGGTTGCGCAACCTGGGCGCAAGCCCGATGAAGCTGGGCCTGGACCTGTCCGGTGGTGTGCACTTCCTGCTGGAAGTGGACATGGACAAGGCCATGAACGCCCGCATGAAAGTCTACGAAGGCGAGGTCAAGACCTTGCTGCGCAAAGAGCGCATCCGCTACCGCAGCCTGCCTCAGCAGGATGGCGGCATCATGCTGGGCTTCGCTGACGATGCCACCCGCGAGCAGGCACGTGCCCTGATTCGCAAGAATTTCAATGATTTCGACCTGACCACCACCGAGCGTAACGAGCTCGCCGTGCTGCGTCTGGCGCTGACCCAGGCGAAAGTCGCCGAGATCCGCGAATACTCGATCAAGCAGAACCTCACCACCGTTCGCAACCGGGTCAACGAGCTGGGCGTGGCCGAGCCGCTGGTACAGCGCCAGGGCGCCAACCGCATCGTGGTCGAGCTGCCAGGCGTGCAGGACACTGCCGAAGCCAAGCGCATTCTCGGTAAAACCGCCAACCTGGAGTTCCGCTTCGGTGCCGAGCCTGGGGCGTCCAAGGCCACTACCGAAGTGTTCGAGTTCCGTGAAGGCGGTCGTTCCGCTGCGGTCGAGCGCGGCCTGATCATCACTGGTGACCAGGTGACTGACGCCCAGGCCAGCTTCGACGAGCAAGGCCGCCCGCAGGTGAACATCCGCCTGGATGGCCATGGTGGCGAGCTGATGACTCGTGCTACCCGCAGCAACGTCGGTCGCAGCATGGCGGTGATCTTCATCGAGCAGAAGCCGGTCACCCGCTACGTCAAGCAGACCGTCGACGGCGTCGAGAAGGACGTTGCCGTACAGAGCTTCCAGGAAGAGAAGAAGATCATCAGCCTGGCGACCATCCAGTCGCCGCTGGGCAGCCAGTTCCGCATCACCGGCCTGAACGGCCAGGGCGAATCGTCCGAACTGGCCCTGCTGTTGCGTGCCGGTGGCCTGGCCGCGCCGATGTACTTCGCTGAAGAGCGTACCATCGGCCCAAGCCTGGGTGCCGACAACATCACCAAGGGTATCGATGCGTCGCTGTGGGGCATGCTGTTCGTCTCGCTGTTCATCATCGCCATCTACCGCGCCTTCGGCGTGCTGGCCACCATCGCCCTGGCCGGCAACATGGTGTTGCTGCTGGCGCTGATGTCTCTGCTTGGGGCCACCCTGACCCTGCCGGGTATCGCCGGTATCGTGTTGACCATGGGCATGGCGGTGGACGCCAACGTGCTGATCTTCTCGCGTATCCGTGAAGAACTGGCGGCAGGCATGTCCGTGCAGCGGGCCATTCATGAAGGCTTCAATCGCGCCTACTCGGCAATCGTCGATGCCAACCTGACCACCTTGCTTGTAGGCGGCATCCTGTTTGCCATGGGTACCGGTCCGGTCAAGGGCTTTGCGGTCACCATGTCCCTCGGGATTTTCACATCGATGTTCACTGCCGTGATGGTGACCCGTGCGTTGGTCAACCTGACCTGTGGCGGGCGTGACATCAAGAAGCTGTGGGTTTGAGGGAGCTGCGATGAAAACCATCAATTTCATGGGCGTGCGCAAGGTTGCGTTCGCCATTACCGTGCTCCTGACCGTGCTGGCGCTGTTCAGTTGGTGGCAGAAGGGCCTGAACTTCGGCCTGGACTTCACTGGCGGTACGCTGATCGAGCTGACTTACGAGCGCCCGGCTGACCTCAAGGTGGTGCGTGCCGAGCTGGTCAACTCCGGCTTCCACGAGGCCGTGGTGCAGAGCTTCGGCTCTACCACCGACCTCTTGGTGCGCATGCCGGGCGATGACCCGCAGCTGGGCAACAAGGTGGCTGAAGTCCTGCAGAAGGCTGGCGGCGACAATCCGGCCAAGGTCAAGCGTGTCGAGTTCGTTGGCCCGCAGGTGGGTGAAGAGCTGCGCGACCAGGGTGGCATCGGCATGCTCCTGGCTCTGGGCGGCATCCTCATCTACCTGGCTTTCCGCTTCCAGTGGAAGTTCGCTGTGGGCGCGATCATCTCGCTGATCCACGACGTGGTGGTGACCCTGGGTATCCTGTCGTTCTTCCAGATCACCTTCGACCTGACGGTGCTGGCAGCAGTGCTGGCGATCATCGGCTACTCGCTGAACGACACCATCGTCGTGTTCGACCGGGTGCGCGAGAACTTCCGCGTCATGCGCAAGGCCTCGCTGATCGAGAACATCAACGTTTCCACTACCCAGACCCTGCTGCGGACCATCGCCACGTCGGTATCGACTTTGCTGGCCATTGCCGCGCTGCTGTTCTTTGGTGGCGACAACCTGTTCGGCTTCTCGCTGGCCCTGTTCATCGGCGTCATGGCCGGTACCTATTCGTCGATCTATATCGCCAACGTGGTACTGATCTGGCTGAACCTGAGCAGTGAAGACCTGATCCCGCCAGCCAAGACCGACGGTGTGGACGATCGCCCGTAAGGCGTGTTCCATGCCGTTTGGCGGCCAGAAAGGCGCGAGTGTTGAACTCGCGCCTTTTTTTTTACTCCAAGGCTGGGAGAAGGCGGGTTGGACCCGCGGGTTATGATCAGGAGGTTCATGTGAACAAATCAATGCTTGTGGGTGCGGTGCTGGGTGCTGTCGGTGTGACTGCCGGAGGTGCTGTCGCAACCTACAGCTTGGTCAACAAGGGGCCTGAGTATGCGCAGGTCACCGACGTGCAACCGATCAAACAACAGATAAAAACCCCCCGTGAGGTCTGCAAGGACGTCACCGTGACGCGTCAGGCGCCGGTCAAGGACCAGCACCAGATCGCCGGTACCGTGGTAGGCGCCATTGCCGGTGGCCTGCTGGGTAACCAGATCGGTGGTGGTAGCGGCAAGAAGATCGCCACCGTGGCTGGTGCGGTCGGTGGTGGTTATGCCGGTAACAAGGTGCAGGAAGGCATGCAGGAGCGTGACACCTACACCACGACGCAAACCCGCTGCAACACGGTCAACGACATCAGTGAGAAAGTGGTGGGCTACAACGTGAAGTACACCATTGGCGACAAGGTAGGGCAGGTGAAGATGGACCACGAGCCCGGGTCGACCATTCCGCTGGACAAGAATGGCAAGCTGATCCTCAGCGAAGCTGGCCAGTGATTGATGTTGCCTGAACTGGCCTCTTCGCGGGTAAACCCGCTCCCACAGGTACAGCAATCTCCTTGAGGTTGTCGCTATCACTGTGAGAGCGGGTTTACCCGCGAAGAGGCCAGCACAGGCAGTACAAAACTGGCAGGCAAACAAAAAGCACCCCGAGGGGTGCTTTTTTGTGCCGGCAATCCGCGCTTAGCGCTTCATGTTCTCTGGCAGGTGCGGCTGGATAGCAGTCAGCACGGCCTTGAAGCACTTGATGTTGCCCGCAACGATATGGCCCTTCTCGAGGAAGTCATGGCCACCGTTGAAGTCGCTCACCAGGCCGCCCGCTTCCTGGATCAGCAGTACGCCGGCTGCCATGTCCCATTCGGACAGGCCCGACTCCCAGAAGGCGTCGAAACGGCCAGCAGCCACGTAGGCCAGGTCCAGGCTGGCGGAGCCGGCGCGGCGGATGCCGGCAGTCTGGCCAGTCAGGGCGCGGAACATGCCCAGGTAGTTGTCCAGGTCAGCCATCTGGCTGTCACGGAACGGGAAGCCGGTACCCAGCAGGGCGCCTTCCAGGCTGGTGCGCGAGCTGACACGCAGGCGGCGACCGTTGAGCTGGGCGCCACGGCCACGGCTGGCGGTGAATTCTTCCTGGCGAACCGGGTCGACGATCACGGCGTGCTCAAGGCGGCCACGGTATTTGCAGGCGATGCTGACCGCGAAGTGGGGGATGCCACGCAGGAAGTTGGTGGTGCCGTCCAGCGGGTCGATGATCCACAGGTAATCCTTGCCTTCTTCGCCGCTACCCGCGTGCAGGCCGGTTTCCTCGCCCTGGATGGAGTGGTTCGGGTAGGCCTTGCGCAGGGCGTTGACGATGCTCTGCTCGGCGGCGCGATCGACTTCGGAAACGTAGTCCTTGGCCTCTTTCTCATCGACCTTGATGCTATCCAGGCGTTCGATGGAGCGGAAAATCAGTTCACTGGCGCTGCGAGCGGCGCGCAGGGCGATATTCAGCATAGGCTGCATGGGCGGGTCACCTGGAGATGTTAAAGAAGAAAGCCGATCATTCTAGCAGAAAACTTTGGCGGCAGAAGTGTCACATTTGCTTTCGTGGCGTTACGTCTGTCGGTTCTGTAAGATCGAAGGCCCTGATTTCTGCATCTGTGAGCACAACACCTTGCTGCAAAATATTCGTGTTGTTCTGGTCAATACCAGCCACCCCGGCAACATCGGCGGCGCTGCGCGAGCCATGAAAAACATGGGCTTGTCGCGTCTGGTGCTGGTGCAGCCGAAAGAGTTTCCCGCCGTGGATGCCAGTGCCCGGGCCTCGGGTGCCGACGATGTGCTGGACAGCGCCCAGGTGGTCGACAGCCTCGAGCAGGCGCTGGTTGGCTGCAATCTGGTGATGGGCACCAGCGCCCGCGAGCGGAGCATCCCCTGGCCGCTGATCGGCCCGCGCGAGTGCGGGGCCAAGGCGGTGGAACATGCCGAGGGTGGCGAAGAGATCGCCCTGGTGTTCGGTCGCGAACACGCTGGCCTGACCAACGAAGAACTGCAGCGATGTCACTTCCACGTGCACATTCCCTCCAATCCCGACTTCAGCTCGCTGAACCTGGCGGCCGCTGTCCAGGTGCTCTCTTACGAGGTGCGCATGGCCTGGCTGGCCGCCGGTGCCGCGCCCGGCAAGGTCGAGAAGGTTGACGCCAGCGAGCTGGCGACCATGGACGAAATGGAGCTGTTCTACGACCACCTGGAAAAGACCCTGGTCGGTATCGGCTTCCTTGACCCCGAAAAGCCCAAGCACCTGATGCCGCGGCTGCGCCGGCTGTATGGGCGGGTCGCGGTCGAACGTTCGGAAATGAGCATTTTGCGCGGCATCCTCACCGAGACTCAGAAAGTGGTCCGGGGTGAGCCGCATAAACGGAAGGACTGACAGATGTTCGAACGCCTGCGTGAAGATATTCAAAGCGTATTCCACCGTGACCCGGCTGCGCGCAACGCCTTCGAGGTGCTGACCTGCTATCCGGGCATGCATGCCATCTGGCTGCACCGCCTGGGCAATGCCCTGTGGAAGCGTGATTTCAAGTGGCTGGCCCGCCTGGTGTCGAACTTCGGTCGCTGGCTGACCGGCATCGAGATCCACCCCGGCGCCACCATCGGCCGGCGCTTCTTCATCGATCATGGTATGGGCATCGTCATCGGCGAAACCGCCGAAATCGGCGATGATGTCACCCTTTACCAAGGCGTGACCCTGGGTGGCACCAGCTGGAACAAAGGCAAGCGCCACCCCACTCTGGAGAACGGCGTGGTGGTAGGGGCGGGGGCCAAGGTGCTGGGCCCGTTCACTGTCGGGGCCGGGGCCAAGATCGGTTCCAATGCGGTGGTGACCAAGGCAGTACCGGCCGGCGCCACCGCGGTCGGCATTCCTGGGCGCATTATCGTCAAGAGCGAAGACAATGAGATCGAGGCCAAGCGCAAGGCCATGGCCGAGAAGATCGGCTTCGATGCCTATGGTGTCAGTGGTGACATGCCCGACCCGGTGGCCCGTGCCATCGGCCAGATGCTCGACCACCTGCAGGCAGTCGACGAGCGGCTGGAAGGCATGTGCGGCGCCCTGACCAAGATGGGCAGCGATTACTGCGCCAAGGAACTGCCAGCCCTGCCGGAAGATGACTTCAAGGACGTTACCCAGGTGGCTCAGCGCGACACTCAGCCGCATTGATTGCGCCGCGCTGAAATCACGATGACATACGGGGCGTGTGCTCACGCCCCCTGTCTGCTACAATCGCGCCCGCCTCCCCGATGCAAACCCGACTAAAGCACTAGGTCTAATAGTTGACTTAAATGCTCGGGAATCGCATACTCGCTCACATCCTGTAACTCCCGTGGTACCCAATAGCCATGCGACTGACTACCAAAGGCCGATACGCCGTGACCGCCATGCTCGACCTGGCGTTGCACGCGCAGCATGGGCCGGTGTCTTTGGCCGACATTTCCGAGCGCCAGGGCATTTCCCTCTCTTATCTGGAACAGCTGTTCGCCAAGCTGCGCCGCAGCAGCCTGGTCTCCAGCGTGCGTGGTCCAGGCGGTGGCTACCAGCTGTCGCGAGGCATGGAAACCATCCAGGTGGCCCAGGTCATCGATGCGGTCAACGAATCGGTCGATGCCACCCGCTGCCAGGGCCTCGGGGACTGCCATGCCGGTGACACCTGCCTGACCCACCACCTGTGGTGCGACCTCAGCCAGCAAATCCATGAATTCCTCAGCGGTATAAGCCTGGCCGACCTCGTCATGCGCCGTGAGGTGCAGGAAGTCGCCCAGCGCCAGGACCTGCGTCGTGTCGCAGGCCGAACCGCCCAGCTGGACAAGATTGAGACGTCCGCCGTCGATTGATCCCGCCGGGACGACGAGCGACGCCACCGCCTGATAGGAGAGACAAATGAAGTTGCCGATCTACCTCGATTACTCCGCGACCACCCCGGTCGATCCACGCGTGGCCCAGAAGATGGCCGACTGCCTGCTGGTCGACGGGAACTTCGGTAACCCGGCTTCGCGCTCCCACGTCTTTGGCTGGAAAGCCGAGGAAGCGGTCGAGAACGGTCGTCGCCAGGTTGCCGAGCTGATCAACGCCGATCCGCGCGAAATCGTCTGGACCAGCGGTGCCACCGAGTCCGACAACCTCGCACTCAAGGGCGTCGCGCACTTCTATCAGACCAAGGGCAAGCACATCATCACCTCCAAGATCGAGCACAAGGCGGTCCTGGACACCGCTCGCCAGCTGGAGCGTGAAGGTTTCGAAGTTACCTATCTCGAGCCCGGCGAAGACGGCATCGTCACCCCGGCCATGGTCGAGGCGGCGCTGCGCGACGACACCATCCTGGTTTCGCTGATGCACGTGAACAACGAAGTCGGCTCGATCAACGATATCGCCGCCATCGGTGAACTGACCCGTTCGCGCGGCGTGCTGTTCCACGTGGATGCCGCGCAGTCGGCCGGCAAGGTCGAAATCGACCTGCAAAAGCTGAAAGTCGACCTGATGTCGTTCTCGGCGCACAAGGTCTACGGGCCGAAAGGCATTGGCGCGCTGTACGTCAGCCGCAAGCCGCGTGTACGCCTGGAGGCCATCATCCACGGTGGTGGCCATGAGCGCGGCATGCGTTCGGGCACCTTGCCGACCCACCAGATCGTCGGCATGGGCGAAGCCTTCGCCATCGCCAAGCAGGAAATGGCCGCGGAGAACGTGCGCATCAAGGCCCTGAGCGACCGCTTCTTCAAGCAGGTCTCGGGCCTCGAAGAGCTGTACGTCAACGGCAGCAAGACTGCCCGCGTACCCCACAACCTGAACCTGAGCTTCAACTACGTCGAAGGCGAATCGCTGCTGATGTCGCTGAAGGACATCGCCGTATCGTCCGGTTCGGCCTGCACCTCCGCGTCGCTCGAGCCGTCCTACGTACTGCGCGCCCTGGGCCGCAACGACGAGCTGGCACACAGCTCGATCCGCTTCTCCTTCGGCCGCTTCACCACCGAAGAAGAAGTCGACTACGCCGCGCAGAAAGTCTGCGAGGCCGTAAACAAGCTGCGTGAGCTGTCGCCGCTGTGGGACATGTACAAAGACGGCGTTGACATCTCCAAGATCGAGTGGGCCGCCCACTAAGCAGTCGCCGGCAAGAGCGGCTCCCTGATGAGGAAGGAATTGCACCATGGCATACAGTGAAAAGGTCATCGACCACTACGAAAACCCGCGTAACGTCGGCAAGATGAACGCCGAAGACCCGGACGTCGGTACCGGCATGGTCGGCGCACCGGCCTGCGGTGACGTGATGCGCCTGCAGATCAAGGTCAACGAGCAGGGCGTGATCGAAGACGCCAAGTTCAAGACCTACGGCTGCGGTTCGGCCATCGCGTCCAGTTCCCTCGCCACCGAGTGGATGAAGGGCAAGACCCTGGACGAAGCCGAAACCATCAAGAACACCCAGCTGGCCGAAGAACTGGCGCTGCCGCCGGTCAAGATCCACTGCTCGGTACTCGCCGAAGATGCCATCAAGGCAGCTGTACGCGATTACAAGCAGAAGAAAGGCTTGATCTAAATCGCCTGTTGCGAGGTAAGGAGTCCTGATGGCTATCAGCATGACAGAAGCCGCCGCCAACCACGTGCGGCGTTCCCTGGAAGGGCGCGGCAAGGGCGAAGGCATTCGCCTGGGCGTGCGCACCACCGGTTGCTCGGGCCTGGCCTACGTGCTGGAGTTCGTCGACGAACTGGCGGACGAAGACCAGGTCTTCGAGAACCATGGCGTCAAGGTGATCATTGATCCCAAGAGCCTGGTGTACCTCGATGGCACCGAGCTGGACTTCGTCAAGGAAGGGTTGAACGAAGGCTTCAAGTTCAACAACCCCAACGTGCGCGGTGAGTGTGGCTGCGGCGAAAGCTTCAACGTTTGAGGCTGGCTGTGGGTACTCCTTGTCATTTCGCATTGTTTGACCTCAAGCCAAGCTTCCGCCTGGATCTCGACAAGCTGGCCACTCGCTATCGCGAGCTGGCCCGCGAAGTCCATCCCGACCGCTTTGCCGACGCCTCCGAGCGCGAGCAGCGCGTGGCGCTGGAAAAGTCCGCGGCCCTCAACGACGCCTACCAGACACTGCGCAGTGCGCCGCGTCGTGCCCGCTACCTGCTGGCCATCGGCGGCCACGAAGTGCCCCAGGAGGTCACGGTCCACGACCCGGACTTCCTGTTGCAGCAGATGCAGTGGCGTGAAGAGCTCGAAGAGCTGCAGGACGAAGCCGACCTCGATGGCGTGGCCGTGTTCAAGAAGCGCCTGAAGGTCGCCCAGGACACGCTGAACGAGGACTTTGCCGCCTGCTGGGACGCCCCAGGCGAGCGCGACAAGGCCGAACGCCTGATGCGCCGCATGCAGTTCCTCGACAAGCTCGCCCAAGAAGTGCGCCAACTGGAAGAGCGCCTCGACGATTAACCCGGTGCTGCCCGTGATGGCACCTAAGGTATTCAGATAAGCATGGCCCTACTGCAGATTGCCGAACCCGGTCAAAGCCCTCAGCCGCACCAGCGCCGCCTGGCGGTGGGGATCGACCTGGGTACCACCAACTCCCTGGTCGCCGCCCTGCGCAGCGGCCGTAGCGAGCCCCTGCCCGACGCGCAGGGCAACGTCATTCTGCCGTCCGCGGTGCGCTACCTCGAAGGGCGCAACGAAGTGGGGCAGGCTGCACGCGATGCCGCCTCCAGTGACCCGCTGAACACTGTGCTCTCGGTCAAGCGTCTGATGGGGCGCGGCCTGGCCGACGTCAAGCAACTGGGCGAGCAGCTGCCTTACCGCTTCGTTGGCGGTGAGTCGCACATGCCGTTCATCGACACCGTGCAGGGACCGAAAAGCCCGGTGGAAGTGTCCGCCGATATCCTCAAGGTACTGCGCGAGCGTGCCGAAGCCACCCTCGGCGGTGAGCTGGTGGGGGCGGTGATCACCGTGCCGGCCTATTTCGACGATGCCCAGCGCCAGGCCACCAAGGATGCTGCGCGCCTGGCCGGTCTGAACGTGCTGCGCCTGCTCAACGAGCCGACTGCCGCTGCCGTGGCTTACGGCCTGGACCAGAACGCCGAAGGCGTGGTGGCCATCTATGACCTGGGCGGCGGTACCTTCGACATTTCCATCCTGCGCCTGACTGCCGGCGTGTTCGAAGTGCTGGCCACCGGTGGTGATACTGCCTTGGGCGGTGACGACTTCGATCACGCCATTGCCGGCTGGATCATCGAACAGGCCGGGCTGTCATCCGACCTGGACCCGGCCACCCAGCGCGCGCTGCTGCAAACCGCCTGCGCCGCCAAGGAAGCCCTGACCGACACCGACGTGGTCAGCGTCAGCCATGGCGCCTGGCAGGGCCAACTGAGCCGCGCCGGCTTCGAAGCCATGATCGAGCCCATGGTCGCCCGCAGCCTCAAGGCCTGCCGCCGCGCCGTGCGCGACAGCGGTATCGAGCTTGAAGAAGTCAGCGCCGTGGTCATGGTCGGTGGTTCGACTCGCGTCCCGCGTGTGCGTGAAGCCGTCGGTGCGCTGTTCGGGCGCACCCCGCTGACCTCGATCGACCCCGACCAGGTGGTGGCCATCGGTGCTGCCATCCAGGCCGATACCTTGGCCGGCAACCGCCGCGAAGGTGGCGAACTGCTGCTGCTGGATGTCATCCCGCTGTCGCTTGGTCTTGAGACCATGGGCGGGCTGATGGAGAAGGTAATCCCGCGCAACACCACTATCCCGGTAGCGCGTGCCCAGGAGTTCACCACTTATAAAGATGGCCAGACGGCCATGATGATCCACGTGCTGCAGGGCGAGCGCGAGCTGATCAGCGACTGCCGCTCGCTGGCGCGCTTCGAGCTGCGTGGCATCCCGGCCATGGTCGCCGGTGCGGCGAAAATCCGCGTCACCTTCCAGGTCGACGCCGACGGCCTGCTCAGCGTCGCCGCCCGCGAGCTGGGCTCGGGCGTGGAGGCCAGCATCCAGGTCAAGCCGTCCTACGGCCTGACCGACGGCGAAATCGCCCGCATGCTCAAGGACTCCTTCGAACACGCAGGTTCCGACAAGCAGGCCCGCCAGTTGCGCGAGCACCAGGTGGACGGCGAGCGCCTGCTCGAAGCGGTACAGGGCGCCCTGGACGCCGACGGTGAGCGGCTGCTCAGCAGTGACGAGCGCGACGCCATCGAATTCCAGATGCAAGAACTACGTGATTTGCTGGCCGGCACCGATGGCGCTGCCATCGAGCAACAGACCAAGCGTCTGTCGCAGGTGACCGACGCATTTGCCGCCCGTCGCCTTGATTCGACGGTCAAAGCCGCACTGGCCGGGCGCAACCTGAATGAGATCGAGGAGTAACCGATGCCGCTGGTGACATTCCTGCCGCACGAGAAGTTCTGCCCCGAAGGGCTGACCGTGGAAGTCGAACCCGGGACCAACATCCTGGAGCTGGCCCACGACCATCACATCGAGATGGAAAGCGCCTGCGGCGGCGTCAAGGCCTGCACCACCTGCCACTGCATCATCCGCAAGGGTTTCGACTCGCTGGAAGAAGCCGACGAGCTGGAAGAAGACATGCTGGACAAGGCCTGGGGCCTGGAGGCTCAGTCGCGCCTCGGTTGCCAGGTGGTTGTCGCTGACCAGGACCTGGTCATCGAGATCCCCAAGTATTCGCTCAACCACGCCGCCGAAGCGCCGCACTGAGGTTTGCCCCATGAGCCTGAAATGGATTGATGTACTTGAGATCGCCATCCAGCTTGCAGAAAGCAAGCCGGACGTCGATCCTCGTTATGTGAATTTCGTCGATCTGCACCGCTGGGTGCTGGCCTTGCCAGAATTCAGCGACGATCCGTCACGCGGCGGTGAGAAAGTGCTCGAGGCCATCCAGGCGGCCTGGATCGAAGAAGCCGACTGAACGCATCCTGCAGGTTAGGCAATCCCCTGGAACCCGCGTATAATTCGCGGGTTTAATTTTTCGCAACACTCATTTTCTGGAGTTTTCCATGGCTGTTCAACGTACTTTCTCCATCATCAAGCCTGACGCCGTTGCCAAGAACGTCATCGGCGAGATCACCACTCGTTTCGAGAAAGCCGGCCTGCGCGTCGTCGCTTCGAAAATGAAGCAACTGTCCAAAGCCGAAGCCGAAGGCTTCTACGCCGAACACAAAGAGCGCGGCTTCTTCGCTGACCTGGTTGCTTTCATGACTTCCGGTCCGGTCATCGTTCAGGTTCTGGAAGGCGAAAACGCCGTTCTGGCCAACCGCGAGCTGATGGGCGCCACCAACCCGAAAGAAGCTGCTGCCGGCACCATCCGTGCTGACTTCGCCGTTTCCATCGACGAAAACGCTGTTCACGGTTCCGACTCGGAAGCTTCGGCTGCCCGCGAAATCGCTTACTTCTTCTCCGCTACCGAGCTGTGCGACCGCATTCGCTAAGCGAAGCAGGTCTTGGGTGATTCCATGAGTGACATGACTGGCAAGATCAACCTGTTGGGCCTGACCCTGCAGGAAATGGAAAAATTCTTCGAGTCGATCGGAGAGAAGCGTTTTCGTGCCGGTCAGGTCATGAAATGGATTCACCACTTTGGCGTCGACGATTTCGCCGCCATGACCAATGTCGGCAAGGCCTTGCGCGAAAAGCTCGAGGCCGTTGCCGAGATTCGGGGCCCGGAAGTGGTCAGTGAAGACATTTCCGCCGACGGTACCCGCAAGTGGGTGGTCCGCGTTGCCTCCGGCAGCTGCGTCGAAACCGTCTACATCCCCACCGACGATCGCGGCACCCTGTGCGTGTCGTCGCAAGCCGGCTGTGCCCTGGACTGCAGCTTCTGCTCCACCGGCAAGCAAGGCTTCAACAGCAACCTCACCGCCGCCGAAGTGATCGGCCAGGTGTGGCTTGCCAACAAATCCTTCGGGACCGTTCCGGCCAAGATCGACCGCGCCATCACCAACGTGGTCATGATGGGCATGGGCGAACCCCTGCTGAATTTCGACAATGTCATCGCCGCCATGAAGATCATGATGGAAGATCTGGGCTATGGCATTTCCAAGCGACGCGTCACCCTGTCCACCTCGGGCGTGGTGCCGATGATCGACGAGCTGGCCAAGCACATCGACGTTTCGCTGGCGCTGTCGCTGCATGCACCGAACGACGAACTGCGCAACAAGCTGGTACCGATCAACAAGAAGTACCCGCTGAAGATGCTGCTGGAATCGTGCATGGGCTATATGTCCACCCTGGGTGGCAAGCGTGTGCTGACCATCGAGTACACCCTGCTCAAGGACGTCAACGACCAGCCTGAGCATGCTGCGCAGATGATCGAGCTGCTGCGCGATGTGCCATGCAAGATCAACCTGATCCCGTTCAACCCTTTCCCGCACTCGGGCTACGAGCGGCCGAGCAACAACGCCATTCGCCGCTTCCAGGACCTGTTGCACCACGGTGGCTTCAACGTCACAACCCGCACCACCCGTGGTGATGACATCGACGCCGCCTGTGGCCAGCTGGTCGGCCAGGTCAACGACCGCACCCGCCGCAGTGAGCGCTATATCGCTGTGCGCCAGCTGTCTGCGGACGTCGAGCTGCAAGACAGCCCCGCCAGTCACTGACCGGGACCTTGCCCATGAGCCTGCGCGCCGCGCTGTCGATCCTTGCGCTTTCGCTGCTGGCCGGCTGCGTGTCGGACGGCGCGGGCGACCCCCTGGCCAGCCGCCAGGGCAGGGCAGAGGCAGGGCGGGCCTATGTGCAACTTGGGTTGGGTTATTTGCAACAGGGTTTGACCGAACAGGCCAAGGCGCCGCTGGGCAAGGCCCTGGCCCTGGATGGCGATGATGCCGACGCGCACGCTGCCCTGGCGCTGGTGTTCCAGGCCGAAGGCGAGCCGGCGCTGGCCGAAACGCAGTTTCGCAGGGCGCTGCAGGCACGCAAGGGCGACACGCGAATTCGCAACAATTACGGCAGTTTCCTTTATGCTCAGGGGCGATTTGCCGAGGCCGAGCAGATGTTTCGCCTGGCCAGTGCCGATACCCTGTATCCTGAGCGCTCACGCGTGTACGAGAACCTGGGCCTGACCGCCCTGAAGCTCGAGCGCCGCGACCAGGCGCATGCGTATCTGCTGAAAGCTTTGCAACTCAACCAGCGGCAACCGAAAGCGTTGCTGGAAATGGCTGAGTTGTCCTACGAAAACAGGCATTATGTGCCGGCCCGGGACTACTACGATCGTTTCAGCCAGTTGAGCGACCATGATGCCCGTAGCCTGCTGCTGGGCAGCCGCCTTGCCCGGGTGTTCGACGAGCAGGGCACACTGGCCGAGCTGGGCCAGCAATTACAACGACTTTATCCCGGTACGCCGGAATATCAGCAATACCTGTCGGAGCAACGATGAACGCCGCGCATCCCGAAGTAGCAGTAGCGCCTGGCCAGAACCCCGGTGAGCTTTTGCGTCAGGCCCGTGAGAACCGGGGCTGGTCACAAGCCGAGGTGGCCCGCAAGCTCAACCTCACTGTCAGTTCGTTGAACCACGTGGAAACCGGCGCCTTCGACAAGCTGCCGGGGCATACCTTCGCCCGTGGTTATATCCGCGCCTATGCCAAGCTGATGGACCTTGACCAGGCCGCCCTGGTGGAGGCCTTCGACCGTTACACCGGCACCCACGCCAAAGGCAGCGACGTGCACTCGCTGGGTCGTATCGAAGAGCCGGTACGCCTGTCGCACAACATCCTGCGTGGCGTCAGCCTGCTGCTGCTGGTGGCGGTGGTCGGCGGCGGCTTCGTCTGGTGGCAGGACCAGGGCAGCCTGCGTGGCAAGGACCTGGCCAAGATCGCCCTGGAGCACGTCGAAGTCGAAAGCGCCGACGGCACCACCCAGATTCACCCGCTCGATGAGCCTGAAGACCAAGCAGTTTCCGCTGGTCAGCAGCCCGAGAGCGCGCCGCTGCCGCTGGAGCAGGGCGCTGCCGAGCAGCCTGCCGCCACCGAACAGGCACCGGCAAGCCCGGCACCTGCCGCTACCACTACCGCGGTGCCAGCACCGGCCCAGCAGGCGCCTGTGGCACCTGCCGCCAGCGCCCCTGCTGTCGCGCCTGCGCCGGTAGCACCGGTTGCCCCGGCCCCGGCGGCCGTTGCACCTGCTACGCCTGTAGCGGCCGTGGCAGCCGCCGAGCCTGTAGCGCCCGCCGTAGTGCCGGCGGGCAGCGCCAAGGTCGCCATCCAGTTCGTCGCCGATTGCTGGACCCAGGTCACCGACGGCAACGGCAAGGTGCTGTTCAGCGCCATCAAGCGCAAGGGGGACAACCTCGAGCTGACTGGCAAGCCGCCATTCTCGGTACGCCTGGGCTTCGCCCGTGGCGCCCAGGTCAGCTACAACGGCCAGGCCGTTGATGTTGCCCCGTTCACCAGTGGCGAGACTGCTCGCCTGAAGTTGGGACAGTAAGTCATGCACGGCGAATCTCCGATCAAACGTCGCGAATCCCGCAAAATCTGGGTCGGCAATGTGCCGGTGGGTGGCGATGCCCCCATCGCGGTGCAGAGCATGACCAACACCGACACCAACGATGTGGCCGCCACCGTGGCGCAAATCCAGCGCCTGGTCGATGCCGGTGTGGACATCGTGCGCGTCTCGGTGCCGGACATGGACGCCGCCGAGGCGTTCGGCCGTATCAAGCAGCAGGTCAGCGTGCCGCTGGTTGCCGATATCCATTTCGACTACAAGATCGCCCTGCGTGTGGCCGAACTGGGCGTCGATTGCCTGCGTATCAACCCGGGCAACATCGGACGTGAAGACCGTGTGCGCGCGGTGGTCGATGCCGCCCGCGACCGGGGCATCCCGATCCGTATCGGCGTCAACGCCGGCTCCCTGGAAAAGGACCTGCAGAAGAAGTACGGCGAGCCGACCCCGGCGGCACTGGTCGAGTCGGCCCTGCGCCATGTCGAGCACCTCGACCGCCTGGACTTCCAGGACTTCAAGGTCAGCGTCAAGGCCTCCGATGTGTTCATGGCCGTCGAAGCCTACCGCCTGCTGGCCAAGCAGATCGTGCAGCCGCTGCACCTGGGCATCACCGAAGCCGGTGGCCTGCGTTCGGGGACGGTGAAATCCGCAGTCGGCCTCGGTATGCTGCTGGCCGAAGGCATTGGCGATACCATCCGTATCTCGCTGGCGGCCGACCCGGTCGAAGAAGTGAAAGTCGGCTACGACATCCTCAAGTCGCTGCACCTGCGTTCGCGCGGTATCAACTTCATCGCCTGCCCGAGCTGCTCGCGGCAGAACTTCGATGTGGTCAAGACCATGAACGAGCTGGAAGGGCGCCTGGAAGACCTGCTGGTGCCGCTGGACGTGGCGGTGATCGGTTGCGTGGTCAACGGCCCGGGCGAAGCCAAGGAGGCTCATGTCGGCCTGACTGGCGGTACGCCGAACCTGATCTACATCGACGGCAAGCCGGCGCAGAAACTGACCAACGACAACCTGGTCGATGAGCTGGAAAAACTCATCCGCCAGAAAGCGGCCGAAAAGGCCGAAGCCGACGCGGCGCTGATCGTCCGTGGCTGACACACAGAATTCGTAAGGACTTTTCGTGAGCAAATCGCTGCAAGCCATCCGTGGCATGAACGACATCCTGCCAGAACAGTCGCCGCTGTGGCGCTACTTCGAAGGCACCGTGGCCGGCCTGCTGGACACCTACGGGTACAGCCAGATCCGCACGCCGATCGTCGAGTTCACCGAGCTGTTCAAGCGCTCCATCGGTGAAGTGACCGACATCGTCGAAAAAGAGATGTATACCTTCGAGGATCGTAACGGCGATTCGCTGACCCTGCGCCCCGAAGGCACCGCCGCCTGCGTGCGTGCCGTGCTCGAGCATGGCATCACCGGTAACGGCCAGGTGCAGAAACTGTGGTACATCGGCCAGATGTTCCGCCACGAGCGCCCGCAGAAGGGCCGCTACCGCCAGTTCCACCAGATTGGCGTGGAAGTGTTCAACCTGGATGGCCCGGACATCGACGCCGAGCTGATCATGCTGACCTGGCGCCTGTGGGGTCTGCTGGGCATCCAGGATGCGGTCAAGCTGGAACTCAACAGCCTGGGCACCAGCGAAGCCCGTGCGCGCTACCGTGATGCGCTGGTCGAGTTCCTCTCGGCGCGCCTGGAGCAACTGGACGAAGACAGCCAGCGCCGCCTGAAGAGCAACCCGCTGCGCATCCTCGACAGCAAGGACCAGAACACCCAGGCGGTGCTGGTCGGCGCGCCGAAGCTGGAAGACTACCTGGACGAAGAATCGCGCGTGCACTTCGAGGGCCTCAAGGCCCGCCTGGACGCTGCCGGCATCCCGTTCGTGATCAATACCAAGCTGGTGCGTGGCCTGGACTACTACAGCAAGACCGTGTTCGAGTGGGTCACCGACAAGCTCGGCGCCCAGGGCACTGTCTGCGCCGGTGGCCGCTACGACGGCCTGGTCGAGCAGATGGGCGGCAAGCCGACCCCGGGCGTCGGTTTCGCCATGGGCATCGAGCGCCTGATCCTGCTGTTGGAAACCCTGGGCAAGGTGCCCGAGTCCATCAGCCGCCAGATCGATGTCTACCTGTGCGCCTTTGGCGAACAGGCGGAGCTGGCCGGCCTGCGCCTCTCCGAAGGCTTGCGCGACCGCCTGCCGGGCCTGCGCCTGGCTGTCAACGCCGGTGGTGGCAGCTTCAAGAGCCAGTTCAAGAAAGCCGACAAGAGCGGCGCGCTGTTTGCCCTGATCCTCGGCGATGACGAGCTGGCCAAGCAAGAGATCGGCTTCAAGCCCCTGCGTGGTCAGGGCGAACAACAGAACATTGCCTGGGATGCTCTGGCTGAGCACCTGGAAACCGCGATCGCGCAGGCGTAACGCGGTTCAACAAGCGAATAGGCGAAAAGGAGTATTGGGGTGTCGAGTACCGATGATGAACTGGCAGGGGTCAAGGACTGGTGGAACCGCAACGGCAAGCCGCTGCTGACCGGTGCCCTGCTGGCTGGCGTGGTGGTGTTGGGCTGGAATACCTGGCACAAGTACCAGAACAATCAGTCGCAAGGTGCCTCGCAGCTGTACCAGGCCTTGCTGGAGACCAGCCTGACGCCGACTGGCCAGCCTGACGCGACCAAGGTCGCGGAACTGGCCGGCAAGCTCAAGAGCGAGTTCGGCGGTACCGCCTACGCCCAGTACGGTAGCCTGTTCGTAGCCAAGGTTGCGGTCGAGAGCGGCAAGCTCGACGACGCTGCTGCCGAGCTGAAGAGCGTGCTGGACAAACCTGCCGATACCACCCTGGGCGAAATTTCGCGCCAGCGCCTGGCACGTGTGCTGGCCGCCCAGAACAAGGCCGAGGACGCCCTCAAGCTGCTCGACGGCGACGCCGACAAAGCCTTCCTGGCCAGCCGCGAAGAGTTGAAAGGTGACCTGCTGGTACAACTGGGGCGCGCCGATGACGCGCACAGCGCTTACGAGAAAGCCAAGGCTGCGCTGTCCGATGAGGCGGCGGTCGGTGGCCTGCAATTGAAGCTGGATGACTTGGCCAAAGGGGACGCGTAAGTGATCGGTTGGAAACATGCAGCAGTGCTGACCCTGGCCGTACTGGCCGCAGGTTGCAGCAGCAACAGCAAGAAGGAACTGCCCCCGGCCGAGCTGACCAAGTTCACCGAGGAAGTGGTGCTGAAGAAGCAGTGGAGCCGTTCGATCGGTGATGGCCAGGGCGAGACCTACAACACCCTGGTGCCGGCCATCGAAAACGACCGTATCTATGCTTCCGACGTCAACGGCGAAGTCTTCGCACTCGACCGCATCAACGGCGACGTGGTGTGGAAGAAGGACCTCGAGCTGCCGGTATCCGGCGCTGTCGGCGTGGGCTACGGCCTGGTCATGATCGGCACCCTCAAGGGTGAAGTCATCGCCCTGGACTCCAGCACTGGTGAGGAGCGCTGGCGCTCCCGCGTGACCAGCGAAGTGCTGGCCCCGCCTGCCAACAACGGTGACGTGGTTGTGGTGCAGACCCAGGACGACCGCCTGATCGGCCTGGATGCCGCCACTGGCGACCGCCGCTGGATCTACGAAAACACCCCGGCCGTGCTGACCCTGCGTGGTACCGGCGCACCGATCGCCACCAATCGCCTGGCCGTCGCCGGCCTGTCCACCGGTAAGGTGGTGGCGGTGGACATCAACAACGGCGTGCCGGTGTGGGAAAGCCGTGTGGCGATTCCGCAGGGCCGTTCCGAGCTGGACCGTGTGGTCGATATCGACGGCGGTCTTCTGCTGTCGGGTGGTACCCTGTACGTCAGTACCTACCAGGGCCGCGTCGCGGGCCTGGACCTGGAAAGCGGCCGTGTGCTGTGGCAGCGCGATGCCTCCAGCTATGTGGGTGTCGCCCAAGGCTTCGGCAACGTCTACGTCAGCGAAGCTTCGGGTACTGTCGAAAGCGTCGACGAGCGCTCGTCCAGCGCCCTGTGGACCAACGACACCATGGCTCGCCGCCAGCTGACTGCACCTGAGGTGTTCTCCAGCTACGTGGCGGTGGGTGACTTCGAGGGTTACCTGCACCTGCTGAGCCAGGTCGATGGCCGTTTCGTCGGCCGTGAACGTATCGACAGCGATGGCCTGCGTGCCCGCCCACTTGTGGTCGGCGACACCATCTACGTCTTCGGCAACAGCGGCAAGCTCGAGGCACTGACCATCCGCTGAAGCTATGCTTGAAGCCTTGGCGGGCTTCAGGCCGCGGCGCAGGACACGCCGCCCGAACTCCGGCCGCTGCCTTGCAGCGGCCTTTGCATTTTCAAGAATTCAAGAGTGGAGAGCCGAATGGTTCCCGTAATCGCCCTGGTGGGCCGCCCGAACGTCGGCAAATCCACCATGTTCAACCGCCTGACCAAGACCCGCGATGCCATCGTCGGTGACCTGTCGGGCCTGACCCGTGACCGCCAGTATGGTGATGCCACCTGGCAGGGTCGTTCCTTCATCCTGATCGACACCGGCGGTATCACCGGTGACGAAGTGGGCATGGACGAGAAAATGGCCGAGCAGTCGCTCATGGCCATCGAAGAAGCCGACTATGTACTGTTCCTGGTCGATGCCCGCGCCGGCATGACCGCCGCCGACCAGATGATCGCCGAGCACCTGCGCAAGCGGAACAAGGAAGCGATCCTGGTTGCCAACAAGATCGACAACATCGACGCCGACGTCGCCCGCGCCGAGTTCTCGCCGCTGGGCATGGGCAACGCCATCCCGGTGGCCGGCTCCCAGGGCCGTGGCATCAACGCGCTGATGGAGGCCGTGCTCGGCCACCTGCCGCGCGACCAGGTCGAGGAAGCGCTGGACGCCGAAGTCGCCGAAGGCGAAGAAGCGGTGCGCATCCCGGGCCCGAGCGAGAAGGATGGCATCAAGATTGCCATCATCGGCCGCCCCAACGTCGGCAAGTCGACTCTGGTCAACCGCATGCTTGGCGAAGAGCGCGTGGTGGTGTACGACCAGCCGGGCACCACCCGCGACAGTATCTATATTCCGTTCGAGCGCGATAACGAGAAGTACACCTTTATCGACACCGCTGGCGTGCGCAAGCGCGGCAAGATCCACGAGGAAGTCGAGAAGTTCTCGGTGGTGAAGACGCTGCAGGCGATCAAGGACGCTAACGTGGTGATCTTCGTCATGGACGCCCGCGAAGGCGTGGTGGACCACGACCTGAACCTGCTGGGCTTCGCCCTAGAAGCCGGCCGCGCCATCGTCATCGCCCTGAACAAGTGGGACGGCATGGAGCCGGGCGAGCGTGACTACGTGAAGACCGAGCTGGAGCGCCGGCTGTTCTTCGTCGATTTCGCCGACATCCACTTCATCTCCGCCCTGCACGGCACCGGCGTGGGCCACCTGTACAAGTCGGTGCAGGCCGCGTTCAAGTCGGCGGTAACCCGCTGGCCAACCAGCCGCCTGACGCAAATCCTCGAAGATGCCGTGAGCGAGCACCAGCCGCCGCTGGTCAACGGCCGCCGCATCAAGCTGCGCTATGCCCACCTCGGCGGTGCCAACCCGCCGCTGATCGTGATCCACGGCAACCAGACCGACAAGATTCCGAAGTCGTACTCGCGTTACCTGGAGAACACTTACCGCCGCGTGCTGAAGCTGGTCGGTACGCCGATCCGCATCGAGTACAAGGGCGGTGAGAACCCGTACGAGGGCAAGAAGAACACCCTCACCGATCGCCAGGTCAACAAGAAGCGTCGCCTGATGTCGCACCATAAGAAGGCCGAGAAGAAGCGTCGCGACAAGCGCTGATTCCGCGTCGACTTCTTCGCGGGTGAACCCGATTCTACAGGTCCCCACAGTTTTCGTATTCTGTGAGTACCTGTGGGAGCGGGTTTACCCGCGAAGAGGCCCTTGAACCAGTATAACTTCCACCATCTTCAATCCTCCCCCGACAGCTCGATTCGCTATGCTCGAGCTCTTCTTCTATTGCCTCATCACGCCCATAGGCAGGGGCTGCTGGTCCTGCCTGGTAAAAATGCTAGTTGTCCGTTGCTGTAGTCTTTGAAAGACTTGGATTAAGTTGTCTGTCAATCAGGGGCTAAGTATGGAACTTCAGCGTAAAGCTTTGAGGCTGTTTTATTGTGATCGTAATGTGCATGCGATCCTTCGTGATCAAGGTAGTGGTACTGTTTTTCGGGTCGGAGGGCAATTATTGGCCGAGTCGAGGAACAGTGCTGTAGATAGCATTGCCCTATTATCGGTTGATAACTCTGGCTCTGTAGTTGGCGTGGCGCATGAGAGTGGTCGGGAGACGTTTGATTATACCGCTTATGGCCATTGTTCCTCCCTTTCTTCGGGGCGCTCCTCGCTAGGGTTCAATGGTGAGTATTATGATGATTTTCTTCAAGGGTACATGCTGGGGAATGGCTACAGATTATTTAATGGTATGAGATTCAACTCCCCGGACAGTTTTGCGCCTTTCAGAGTCTTGAATGCATATGGTTACTGCGATGGGGATCCCGTTAATTATTCCGACCCTAGTGGACACGCCCCCTGGTGGCCTCCTACCCGCAAATCTTATTTCGAAATGAGGGGCGTGGTCAGGAAAGCTATGGATTTGGCCGATAGAATGGACAAGAAGGGGTGGAAATCCTTTGATCCGCTTTTATCTCCCACTGACGTTAATAGAAAGATCGAAACCAGTATGAGAGCCATTCAGGATATCGGAGGTCAGCTGGAACTCGTACGGCTGAAAAAAGGGAGTCGCGCGTTTTCTGCGCTTTCCTCCAAATATAATGTGGAGAAAGTGGCAGCTAATTTTAGTCGCTCGGTGGAGAGCTACAAGACCAGGGTGAATGAACTTAAGTATCAGCATTCAATTGATTATCGTGAATTTGTAAAGCGCGCCACGCACAACGGGCCGATTAACTCGAAAATTTTATTGCTCCAAAAAAAAGTGCAAGAGGAGAAACAACAAATGGTGCGTGGAAACAAATTCGACAGTGATCTATCGGACGTTAAGCTTAGACAGGTCGAGGCGGAGCGGGCTCGTCGTAATGCACCCTACACAACCCAAATTAATGTTTTAGAGCAGCAAATTTCCAAGTTGCGCTCACAACTGTGGTGAGTTTGAAACGAGGTAATTAGGTATACGAGTATCCCAGTTGCGAAGACCCTTTCCCATCTGCTCAGGCGCCGAAACCCGTTGCTGTTGAGGCGCTCTGCTTTTTCCTGACCGCTCGATCCGCTATGCTCGGACTCCACCCCGTGCCGGATACCCCCCAGGAAAGAGGGCTCCATGATCCGCAGCAAACTGCCGAATGTCGGCACGACCATCTTCACTACCATGTCCCAGCTCGCCGTGCAGACTGGCGCGCTCAACCTGTCGCAAGGTTTCCCCGACTTCAATGGCCCGCAGGCGCTGCTCGATGCAGTCGGCCGGCATGTGGCCGCCGGGCATAACCAGTATTCGCCGATGACCGGCCTGCCGACCCTGCGCCAGCAGGTGGCGGCCAAGGTCGCGCGGCTGTATGGCGCGCAGCTGGATGCCGACCAGGAAGTGACCATCACCCCCGGCGCCACCGAGGCGATCTTCTGCGCCATCCAGGCAGTGGTGCATGCCGGTGACGAGGTGATTGTCTTCGACCCTTGCTACGACAGCTACGAGCCGTCCGTGGAACTGGCCGGTGGCCGCTGCGTGCATGTACAGCTGAGCGACGGCGATTTCCGCATCGACTGGCAGAAGTTCAGCGATGCCCTCAGCCCGCGTACGCGCATGGTCATCCTCAATTCGCCACACAATCCCAGCGGCGCGCTGATTACCCGAGAAGACCTCGACCAGTTGGCCCGGCTTATCGCTGATCGCGATATCTACCTGGTCAGCGACGAGGTCTACGAGCACCTGGTGTATGACGGTGTGCGCCATGCCAGCGTGCTGGCCCACGAGCAGCTGTACCCGCGTGCCTTCGTGGTCAGCTCGTTCGGCAAGACTTACCACGTTACCGGCTGGAAGACCGGCTACGTGATTGCCCCGCCGGCGCTGAGCGCCGAGCTGCGCAAGGTGCACCAGTACGTGAACTTCTGCGGCGTGACCCCGCTGCAGTGCGCCTTGGCCGATTTCATGGCCGAGCACCCCGAGCATATCGATGAACTGCCGGCCTTCTACCAGGCCAAGCGTGACCTGTTCTGCGGCTTGCTGGAGGGCTCGCGGTTCCGTTTCAGCCGCACGGCGGGTACCTATTTCCAGCTGGTGGACTATTCGCAGATCCGCCCGGACCTGAACGATGTCGACATGTCGCTGTGGCTGACCCGTGAGCACGGCGTGGCGACCATTCCGGTGTCGGTGTTCTACCAGCAACCCATCCCCGAGCAACGCCTGGTCCGCCTGTGCTTTGCCAAACGAGAGGAGACGCTGCGTCAGGCAGCGGAAAGACTATGCGCGATCTGAGCACACTGCCAAACCTGAAAGTCGCCCTGGTGCAGACCACCCTGGCCTGGCACGACCGCGAGGCCAACTATGCGCACTTCGAGGTGCTGCTGGAGCAGGTGGGCGAAGTGGACCTGGTGATCCTGCCGGAAATGTTTACCACTGGTTTTTCCATGCAATCGGAAAGCCTGTGCGAGCCGGAAAACGGCCCGACCTACAAATGGCTGAAGGCCCAGGCGAAGAAGTACGACACGGTGATTACCGGCAGCGTGATCATCCAGGCCGCTGATGGCAGCCACCGCAACCGCCTGCTGTGGGCGCGGCCGGATGGCGAGATCCTGCATTACGACAAGCGCCACCTGTTCCGCATGGCCGGTGAGCACAAGCATTACACCCCTGGCGAGCGCCAGGTGCAGTTCGAGCTCAAGGGCTGGCGGATTCGCCCGTTGATCTGCTACGACCTGCGCTTCCCGGTGTGGAGCCGCGATGCCCAGGACACCGACCTGTTGCTGTACACCGCCAACTGGCCGGCTGCGCGCCGCCAGCACTGGAACCGCCTGTTGCCGGCGCGGGGTATCGAGAATCTGTGCTATGTGGCGGCGGTGAACCGGGTGGGCACCGACGGCAAGGGCTTTGCCTACTCCGGCGACAGCCAGGTGCTGGACTTCCAGGGTGAGAGCCTGCTCAGTGCCGGGGAGGCCGATGGGGTGTTCACCGCGGTGTTGAGCGCGGCGGAGCTGGCGGCCTACCGGGCCAAGTTCCCGGCCAACCTGGATGCCGACACCTTCGAGCTGCACTGACAGCCTGTACCGGCCTCTTCGCGGGTAAACCCGCTCCCACAGGTAGCGCACAGTACTCAAAATCTGTGAGGACCCTGTGGGAGCGGGTTTGTTCTGGTCAAGTATTTCCGGACACCGGTTACGGTGATCAAGCCGCCTGCTGCTCCATAGCTATTGGTGACAGGTAGTCGTTGTAGCTGTGGAGCCTGATTCGGTT